>JRYF01012647.1_pt1 | contig 20492 bp, 11 predicted proteins | sample 235331 | NCBI WGS metagenome assembly JRYF01 (sample SAMN03074217, study PRJNA261475) | activated sludge metagenome | biome: Wastewater Treatment Plant; feature: Wastewater; material: Activated sludge; isolation source: activated biomass of a wastewater treatment plant treating hydrocarbon... ...
AATCCAACGGTAGGAGACCTTTCGGCAAATGCAGACGGTAATGAAGTTGTATGGTACGACAACGAAACAGGAGGAGATCCCTTGGAAGACACGGAAAGTCTGGAGGATGGAGAGACCTATTATGCTGCAGCTGTCAATGAAGATGGATGTGAAAGTACAGGGAGACTGGCGGTGATTGTCAATATACTTTCCAGTCCTTGTTATTCGAATATTGAAGATGGTGGATTAAGTGTTTTTGACCCTCCCAGTTGCGATAATCCTAATAATATTTATCGGGGGATACAACTGTTTCTACTTTATGACGAATTAGAAGTTACAGGTATAACTGATCCAAATGCTGAAATATATGTTACTTCAGCTTCGAATTTTAGGGATATTAATGGTGATCCTATTATTACTCCAATAAAAATTGGAGAAGCGGATGGAACTGGAAATGTTGACATTGTTTTTCCATTTTACAGATTACCAGGAGAAGAAGTGACCATTCAAATCAATGGAGGAGAAATTACTGAAACTTTTGATGCTTTTAATGAGGAATGTCCTTTACTTCCCATACCTGCAATGAGTACATGGGCTATATTAATTTTAGGTATGTGCATTTTGATTATTGCACAAGTAACATTTAAAAATCCTGGATGGATTAAAAATTGAATTTAAGTTTATCTTTTTTAAGATTTTAATAAGGAAAAAGCAGTTTTGATATCTGCATATTTATATAATCAAATGGAGTATATTCCTTTAATAAATATGAGATAATAATAAATGCACTGCCCAGGGCTGAATGAATAGAGTTTTGTTTTTCAATGATTTATAGTAAGTCATGGTTTCATGTCAAAACAAGAAGTAGTGTTACAATTAAAAAGTATGTATGGTAATAAGATTATAGTTTAACCCATCTAAATACAGGTATAGGTACATCTGAAGTCTGAAAAGAAAGAAAATATAACCCTGAAGGCCAGTTAGAAACTTCTATCATTAAGCCATCTTGATTGATATGCCCTTTTTGAATCAGTATTCCATTCAAATTAAAAATATTAAATTCTAAGTCTGTTTGTAAACCTGTATTTTGTAATATCAGGTGATTGGATCCCGGATTGGGAAAAACTGAAATTTTTACATGATCCCGATGCACATTTTCAGCATCAATGGATGTAGATTGATAACAGTATGGTTCCATAATTTTTCCGGAACAATACCTGTCTTTGGGTGGGATGGTGGTTTGACCCGGAGAATGTGGAGGCCCTATTCTTGCCCATAAAGATTCAGGAACAAAGTCAGGTTTTACTGCATATCCATAACTTTCATCGGGCAGGTATTCTGTCCCTTCCGGGTGAATATTCCCTTTATTGTTATTGCCATAAACAAAATGGTCATCTCCTTGAATAGTGTAATTAACCAAATGGTAAGGTAAAGATATATTAGTGATTTCATTGCCAACGATATTTTGACCTGGTGAATTTTCAGCGCTGAAAAAAATGCCGTAACCTTCTGCCCTGTTTCTAAAAAAGGTATTGCCTGGCCCATTGGCTCCATGAGAATTATCAATAACGATATTTCTGCAAATATTTTGTTCAAATAAATTAGAATAAGGAAAGTTTCCATGAAGGACTATTTCTCCGGCCGCATCTGTGGGCAGAAATGTGTTTTCATTTTCCCAGTATGGATCAAAGGAATAATTATACGCAAATACATTACCATTTGCACCGGCTTGTAATAGCATGGAATGTCGCAAATTTTGAAAAATATTATTCTCAACCCGGCACTCATTTGAAGCGAATTGAAGAACTACACCATATGCACGTCCGCCGGCCCCATATTCAAATCCATGATGTATATAACATCCTTCGATGGATATATTGGAAGATCGTCTCACATCGATATGTGCAAAAGTGCAATGATCCAGTTCTACACCACTCACCCATACATTTTCTGTGTATAACAAATGAATGTTCGATGTCTGAACCGGAGAAGTGTTGTCCTTTCGGACAATTTTCAGACATTCAATTCCAGTATTTCCTTTCAAATCAAGTTTTTGTACATGAGGATTGCGGTTGAGGGTGAAGCTGTATCTCAATTCCGAATTTAAATATATCGAATCTTCATCAATATCTATAATCTGTACAATTTGTCCAACTGATCCTGATGCCCAGGGAGATGTTATTAAATGTGCATCATCGCAATTAATATAAATCCAGTCAAAGTTGTTGAATAACTGGTAGGCGCGATAAAATGGTATAGCACTTCTTCCTTTGACACCTTCTTTGATTTCATACTTATCTCCGCTCAATCCACTTCCATTAAGCATTATAGAATGTCCTCCATCTTGTAAATCAAATATTAATTCGGTTACTTCATGACCCAATCCCTTTATAATCATATTAGACCGGAGTCTTATTGTTTGATGAAACAAATATTTGCCTGCTGAAAATTGTAAAATAATTCCTTCTTCCTTTGTATTTTCAATCAGACTCTTTAAAAGAGCATCGTTAGGAATATTCCCATTTGCATCCAGCCCTTCAACGTTTACATCATAGATTTTAAAGTGTAAAGTCGATGTATCCCTGAGACCTGCGATGGTCCAATCCACAATACGATCTTCAGGAATGGTTTGAGACCATGATATATTTGCTATCAGGATATTTGTGGAAAACAGAAGATACTTGTATACAGGCAGGCCCATTTGCATAAAATAATCATTATTATATATCTAACAACGTATTCATTTATTACGAATTACCTTAAAACTTTTACTGCCTGTATTTCTTCAAAAAAGATATCATCATTGGGCACATCAAAAACGAGTTTGTGCGCTTTTCCAAGGTGATCCATCACAATCTGGACCGTACCAAAATCAAACCAGGCATGTTCATGATCCCATAGGATCTGCCAGGTATCATAATGCCAATGTGTCAGCGTGGCAGATAGAAGAGGTGCACTCTGAAAATGCAAACGTAATTCTTCTCCGGATCGTGTAATGGAAATATCTCCATATAGTGGACAGCGATATGCACCAATAATATTGTCTGGCGAAAGATGAGGTTGAGTATTCAATGTCCTGTTATCCATCCTGTGTTTAACTCTGTTTTCAATTCTTCTTTCATTATTTTTTTGCTGTTCATACCCATCAGCCAGCCAGTCTTTGCCTACAGAACCTAAAAATTGATCAATAATTAAAAAACTCAAGGGATTGGATATAGATTTCATGGAGTTGGTCAGAATCACCATTCCCAATCCCAGGTCTGGAACCATACATACTTTTGAGTACATACCGTCGTAACCGCCTCCGTGCTGTACAACCCAATTTCCTTTAAAGTCCATCAGACTCCACCCCAAGCCGTAACCTGCAGTATTTCGTTCGGGAAATGATTTTTTGGCCTGATCTGAAAGCCTGAAACTATTGTGGGGTTGCCACATCTGAGACTGCAGGCTTTTTGGATAAATGGTTTTACCATTCCTCTGACCGCCATCCATATGTAAGGCAATCCATTGTAACATGTCTTCGACTGAAGAAATGATACCTCCGGCAGCTCCCATATTATCCCAATTAGTCCATGAGATGGGTTGATTGTCAGGGCCTTCCAGAAATTTGTGAGGAGTGGCAGCATTGCCCAGTAAAGGTAAAGCCGAAACAGTCCACGTGGTTCGTGTCATACTCAGGGGCTCCCATATTCGTTCTTTAGCCAGTTCATACCATGTTTTTCCGGTTACAGTATGTATAATTTCTCCGGCAGTTATAAACATAAGGTTTGAATAGCCATAGCCATCTCTAAAGCTAAAAGCGGGTTCAAGATGATGAATTTTCTGTAAAAAATCTTTGGGTTGCTTTTCTGATTTATACCATAATACGTCTCCACTGAAAGTACCTAATCCTGAGCGATGACATAGTAAATCCCTGATATTCAAATGGTGACTGGCCAGAGGGTCATGAAGATTTATCCAAGGTAAATATTGCCTTACCGGATCATCCCATCGTATCAAACCTTCCTCTACCAGGATGCCTAAAAGCGTAGCTACAAATGCCTTGGTATTGGAAGCTATGGCAAATAAGGTTTTTTCATCAACAGGCGTTGTCTTTCCCACTTCTAAATTTCCATATCCTTTGGACAAGTAAACTTTATCCTGGTAATAAATACCTACGGCCAGCCCAGGTACATCCCAGTTCTTTCTGGCGTCGGAGATCAATCGGTCGATTTCATCAACAGCAGGTTGACAAAAAATAAATAAATGGAAAAAGCAGAGCAGGATGGTTGATGGAAAAAGTCTTCTAATATTCATAAAGTCTTCGATTGATATTGGTAATAAAAATAGGAAAGAATTTTGAGAATGCAGAAATTATCCCGTCATAGAAGGAGATGTTTTTCATAAGATGGTTTGATGTGCTAATGTGATGATTTCCATCAGGCCAACTTAAAAGGAATTCTTCGCGCCTTTGCGTCTTTGCGCCTTATGCGAGATAAAAAAATGGCTATAGGAAAATTACATTAACCAAAAGATTACTGCTTATTTATCTGATATTCTGCTTTTTACGTTATTTATATCTCCTAAAATACTTCCTGCTCTGTCAATGAATTGTCAGAAGAAAAAGTTTATTTATAATTTGTCTAAATAAAGTTTGCAAGTTATGAGAGCTCAATTATATTTGCCTTATCTATAATTAATCTAAATAAAAATTGAAATGAGAATTGAGCTTGCACGCTTCATGATTTATATAGGATGTTTTTTATCCAGTTATATCCTATCGACACCTATCATCGGACAAAGTTCTCTCCAACATACAGAAATGGCCTCAAAAGGTCCTTTCCATTCAATCGACCAGACTCCATTATTTTTTGAAGGGAGAGTATTGGATTCTGCCGATGAACCGGTATCAGGTGCAGTGGTAAGTGTTTCAGGAACTGTAAAAGAAACGGTTTCAGACAGAAATGGTCGGTTCAGGATCAGTGGATTGCCCCCCGGATTCTATACTTTAGAAGTTCAGGCATTTGGGTTTCCCAAAATGGTCTTCCCAATGGATTTAAGAGAAAATATTTCTGTTTTGGAATTAAAATTTGACAAGCTCTCTTTCCAGATTCCTGAAATATTGCTATTGGGACAATCGGATCGACAGTTGAGCAAAATACCCGGGTCAGGTGGTTTTATCAATCAGAAAGAAATTAAAAAACTGGCACCGCTTAGTGGCAATGAAATTTTCAGGAGAATGCCGGGCATTCATGTGGTGGATGAAGAAGGTTTAGGCATGCGAATAAATGTAGGAATCAGGGGCCTCGATCCGGACAGAAGCCGATCGGTACTCATTATGGAAGATGGCATTCCCGTTGCATTGGCTCCCTATGGCGAACCTGAAATGTACTATACCCCAACCATGGACAGAATGTCAGGAGTTGAAGTGTTAAAGGGCTCGGGACAAATACTTTACGGTCCCCAGACCATTGGAGGAGTGATTAATTATTTAAGTTTAAACCCTCCCTCAGAAGCTTTGGGTACTGCCAGAATCACCATCGGGCAAGGCGGCTATTTTAATACTTTGCTGGGGTATGGAAATACCGTAAATAATATAGGATACCAGGTCAATTTCTTAAAAAAGCGGGCTGACCAAATAGGTCTTACAGGATTTGACATCAATGATTTAACAGGTAAGTTTGTTCTCAATATGAGTGAAAAATCAACTCTGTCACTCAAAGCAGGTCTTTATGATGAATCCTCAAATTCTACCTATATCGGTCTTACTCAAACCATGTTTGATGCCGGAGGGCAGGATTTTACACACATGGCACCCGATGATGAATTGTTGGTTAGAAGGATATCGGGCAGTCTCAGTCATGAATTTAAATTTAATAAAAAAATAAGTTTGAAAACCACAGCTTTTGCATTTACCACTACCAGAGACTGGCAAAGGCAGGATTTTGCTCTCAATGGAACACAAAACAATCCTCCTGCCAATTGGACAGGTGTTACATGGGGTGATGAATCCATTCCCAATGGAGCTGTATATATGCGCAATTCCACCGGCAACAGAAATCGCAGTTTTTTTGTCTCAGGTTTGGATTCAAGACTCCAGATTTCTCATTCACTTTTTGGAAAAGACAATCAACTTACTGCCGGCATAAGGTATCTGCATGAAGTGGCTTTTGAAAAAAGAATCAATGGAACCAAAGCCAATGCAAAATCAGGCAATCTGGTTTCAGATGAAATCAGAACAGGTAACTCCTGGAGCGCATTTATTCAGAACACTACTGACATTTCCAACGCTTTCTCCTTGCATTATGGCGCGCGACTTGAACATTTTGATTACTCCCGTGAAATATTAAGAGAGCAGTATCGTGTGAATAATGTAAATCAATTGGTTGATACCAGCATAGTTCGCAATCAATCATTGACCCAATTGATTCCAGGAGGAGGCTTTACCTGGCAAGCAGCTGAACGGTTTCAAGTTTTTGGTGGAGTGCACCGCGGATTTGCTCCTCCAAGGACAAAAGACGCCATTTCCAATACCGGTGATGTATATGAACTGGATGCAGAACTCAGCACCAATTATGAGCTGGGATTTCGATCTTCACTTAGCGATTATATCAAAATGGAAATCACAGGATTCTATATGAATTTCTCCAATCAGATTATTCCGGTTTCGGAATCCTCAGGGGGTACCGGTGCCGGTCTGATCAACGGTGGCAGCACGATACACAAAGGGGTTGAGGCTGCGTTCCAATTGGATATATCTTCCATGTTGGGAATGACAAAAACGCTAATCCATTACGATGCCAATGTCACTTTGGTAGATGCATACTTCGGGGAGGGAAGGAGGATCGGAGAAGTTGATCTTAAAGGAAATAAAACTCCTTATGCTCCCTCTCTACTATTCAACACGGCATTTTTCATTGAGACTGCATCCGGAATCAGTTTGAATATTATAGGAAATTATGTCAGTCGTCAATTTGGTGACCCACTCAACACAATCACACCTAATCCCGAAGGCAGAATCGGAGAAATTCCGGCATGGTTTACCATTGATGGAATGCTTGGATACCGTGTCAATCAATGGAATACCATATTCCGATTGTCGGTCAAAAACATGACCAATGAAAGGTTTATTGCCAGCAGAAGACCACAGGGTATTCGATTGGGTATTCCAAGGTACATCTCCGGAGGTGTAGAAATAGCTTTTTAATTCAGATTTATTTTCATAAGCTGATAGTAAGATTAAGAGATGGTGAGATGGTTTGATGGTTAGATGGTTTTATATTGAGTAAGAAAAAAAATCTGTGAAAATCCAATTCTCACAGCTAAAACCTTTCCTTTGTGTCCTCTATGCAAGACTTTGTGCACTTAGTGGTTAAAAAATCTCCGTTTTCTGCCCAATTTGCGGGAAAAAAATATGCGATGGTGAGATGATTTGATGCTATGAAAAACGACAAACTACAATATTTTGGCTAAAGCCATTATAAACTACTCATTCATTGATGGCCTAAAACCCATCCCTTTAATATAGTCCTATTTCATCTTTTTTATTTGATGGTACCAAAGTCAAACCAACGACTTCATACTAAAACGAATACACACCTAAACGAATAAACAACTAAACTTTTTTTTTGCAAACTGCTTACCTTCAGCTCACCACTCTGGCTTCATTTTCTTTCGGAAAAAATTATTTTTTGGATACAAATGTACCTGATGTATTATCTTTTGCTAACTTAGATCAATATTAACCAAAATAATGGGTCGATTAAATAGATAAGACTGTGGAAAAGAATAAAAGAGATCGTTATGAAAGCGTTTACTCTAGGAAGATTAAAGCAGGTAAACGCAGAACCTACTTTATTGATGTAAAGCAAACCAGAAATCAGGAGTATTATGTAACCATGACAGAAAGTACCCAACGAGGTCCTGAGGGAAATTATGAGCGTCATAAAATATTCCTGTATAGAGAAGACTTTAACAGTTTTTTATCGGGTCTTGAGGACGTAATCAATCATATCAAACAGAACCTTATGCCTGATTACGAATATAAAGATAAGCCGCTAAATCAGTATGAAGAGGATGAAAATGAAAATGAAAATGAAGAAGAACAGGAAAACGATATTTCCTGGTAGGCATTTTCATCTATTCTGAATGACTGAAATATTCAAAGGTTGTGCCTACTCTCTAAGCCCCTTTGATTTTGAAAATGATTTGACCACACTGCTCCATTAAATCTGACTTATCAAACCAGAATTCTGTAGCCTTTCTCAAAGCCAGGGATACAAGACTTTTTCTGTTAAGTGAGGAAGCTTCCTGATTGAAAGAATGGGATATCACTCTGCCTCCCCTACTGATACAAACATCGATCACCACTTCACCATCGGATTCGGATAACATCAAAATATTAGGTTGCTTGATAATAGGACGGCTGCCCAAACCCTGACCGGTAATTACAAGCGTAAGATCTTCATCGACCACAATCTGATGGATAGAATTATCCAATAATCTGGGATCTATTTTTTCTTCCTCTATAAAAAAATAATCTTCTGGCACGTAATCGGAAGGAATGGTACCATTAGCTTCTTCCGGATGGGTATTTTGAGTGGCTGTGGTATCTGAACCTGTATTTTCTTCTCTTTGTCCCGGATCCTGGGCTTTTGTTACTTCTCCCATTTGAGCATGTTCTGAGGGTGTTATTGTAACAGGTTGGTTGTCTTCATTTGTAACCGGTGGAAATTGGACTGGCGGCTGTGTTCTGTCCGTGGTTGAAGACATAAACCGACAATTTTGTCGCAATGATTGTTCTGCCCTTCCGGAGCCTAGCATGGCTGCAGATCTCCAATCTTCGCAAGCCTGCAAAGTCATATCTCTATCCATATGAATAGCTGCCCGAAATTCATATAATTCAGAATCGGTCTTTGAAATCATCAATGCCGTGTTCAGTGAATTGAAAGCAGCATCCATTTCATTGAGGTGATATTCTGCCTTTGCTAGAAGTCCGATGGCTTCAGGGGTAATTCCTTTCAGTTCAATGAATTTTAGTATGTCTTTCTTAGTGCCCAAGTATGCACTGAGCCTGTATTTTGCCAAAGCGCGCATGGCTAGAGCATCTTCATGGGAAGGATTTTCATTGATTACTCTATTGAACTCACGAACGGCATCATCATATCTTTCTGTGTCAAGTAGATATTTTGCTTTTACAAATGTGAATCCAATTTCTTCCTGGTAATTTTGAGTAAAAGCAGATATGGATATCAGGCTAAAAAAGACAATGTAGTTTATGATTTTTATTTTGAAACGCATTGGCCATACAGTTCTTAAATATTACAAAAATAACAATAATAAAATGTAAAAACAGCAAATATGATTCCTTTTCAATCCCATTTTAAGAATATTATAGCATTTGATCTTTTTTTTCGATGAATTTAAGGTATTTTTAAAGGGTGTTGAACATAATTTATCTTTACCTCATTATCCATTCAATTTTGAATAAATATCATACGTTTGTTTCTATGATCATTCATACCTCTCCGGAACTGAGAGGAGTCTTGGAAAATTAAAAATTAAAATCAATGAAAAAAGTATTTATAGCAGAGGCGGTTCGAACACCTATCGGGAGTTTTGGTGGTGTTCTCAGTAGTCTGAGCGCTGTTGATCTCGGCGCAATGGTAATTCGTGCGGTTTTGGAAAGACAAGCTGTCTCTCCCGATCGCATTGATGAAATATTTATGGGAAATGTTTGCCAGGCTAATTTGGGTCAAGCACCGGCCAGGCAGGCTGCTTTGAAAGCAGGATTGCCTCCTAAAGTACCCTGTACCACGGTAAATAAAGTATGTTCATCCGGGCTAAAATCAGTCATGTTTGGTGCTCAGTCTATTATGCTTTCGCAGGCTGATATGATTATTGCCGGTGGTATGGAGAGCATGTCTAATATACCCTATTATGTTACTAAAGCCCGATGGGGTTATAAATACGGGGGAGGCGAATTAGTAGACGGATTGGAAAGAGATGGATTAATGGATGCATATGACCACCAGGCGATGGGAGTATTTGCCGATCGCACAGCGACTCACTACCAAATATCCAGAGAGGAACAGGACGAATATGCCATACAATCGTATCGCCGTAGTGCATCCAGTACCAACGAAGGGAAGTTTAACTCTGAAATCATTCCTGTCAGCATTCCTCAACGTAAGGGAGAAGCTTTATTGGTTGGGGAAGACGAGGAATATAAAAAAGTATTTTTTGATAAAATTCCTTCATTGCGCCCTGCATTCTCCTTGGATGGGACAGTGACTGCTGCCAATGCCTCAACCATCAATGATGGTGCTTCTGCTCTTTTATTGGCAAGTGAAAATGCGATAAAGGAATATGGTTTGCAACCACTTGCAGAAATCATTGGATTTTCTGATGCAGCCAGAGAGCCTCAATGGTTTACTACGGCACCGGTTTTAGCTGCCCCCAGGGCAATTGAAAGAGCAGGTTTGAAAATCAATGACATCGATATTTTTGAAGTGAATGAAGCCTTTGCTGTCGTTCCGCTTGCTTTTGGCAGGGAATTGAATGTGTCAACCGACAGAATGAATATTCATGGAGGAGCCGTATCTTTGGGACATCCATTAGGCGCTTCCGGAGCGAGAATTCTGACCACCCTGGTTCACGCGTTACATACTCAGGGAAAAGAAACAGGTTGTGCCACTTTATGCAATGGAGGAGGAGGTGCAAGTGCCCTTGTGGTAAAAAAAGTTTAGTTCAAGCGATAGAACAGACCAAGGTCATCAAGAGAATTCAGTAATTTACTACTGACATTGACCTGTGTATTTTTAGATACAAAGTCCAACTCTATATCTTCTGCCCGGTCAATCACTCTAAGTTTAAAAAGATGTTGACCTTGATGCTCTTCACATAAAGCATGTATTTCATTTAATAAGTTTTGATTAAGCTGCTGAATTTCGATTTTCAATGTAATGCTTTTCGTCAGAAGCTTACCCACAGTGTCCAGCATTTTAATATCTTTTACTCTGAAAAAGGTTTTTGTGTTATTGAACCCTTTGGAATTCATGCCCTCTATATACAAAACATTTCCTTTGAAGAGGAGACTTTTCCATTGTTCATATTGTTCATTGTATATAGCTATTTTCAAAGCCCCATTGTAATCCTGAATGGTAAACCTGCAGTATCCTGTTCCTTTTTGTGATATTCCATGAAATACTTCTGTAACAATTCCGGCTACTCTTAATAGCACATCATGAATTTCTTCCGCTTTAACCAATGAACAGTTGGTATAATTTTTCATTTCCATTTCATAATCGTCAAGTGGATGACCGGAAATGTACATACCTGTAACTTCTTTTTCTTTTTCTAACCTTTCTATTGCATTCCACTCTTCACAAGAAGGAGGTTGGGGTTCATCGATATACAATTCCTCCATATCTCCAAATAGTGATATTTGACTTTGGGCCTTTTGCTGTTGAAAGGTATTCCCAAACCATAAAGCCTGCTCTATCATACTGTCATGGTTACCAGACGGCGCAAAATACTGTGCTCTGTGAATCCCTTCAAACGAATCAAAAGCTCCTCCGAGGGCAAGACTTTCCATACACTTTTTATTGACCGCCCGCAAGTTTACTCTCTTTGCCAGATCGTAAATACTGATAAATGGACCACCTTCATCTCTGGCTTTCTGGATGGCTTCTACAGGACCTTCACCGACACCTTTGAGTGCTGAAAGACCAAACCGGATTTGTCCCTTTTTATTGACGGTAAATTTCAATTTACTTTCATTTATGTCGGGACCTGAAACTTTGATACCCATCCTTTTGCATTCGTGCAGGTAAAAATTGAGCTTGGTAATATCATTCTTATTGTAATTGAGAACTGATGCCATAAATTGGGCTGGATAATGGGCTTTGAGAAAAGCCGTTTGGAAGCCAATGAGGGCATAACAAGTAGAATGGGATTTATTGAATGCATAGGAAGCGAATGCTTCCCAGTCCTTCCAGATTTTCTCACATATTTCCCTCGAATGGCCATTCTTTTCACAACCCTCCATAAATTTGGGAAATAATTCATCAATCAGATCCTTTTTCTTTTTACCCATGGCTTTACGCAACTGATCAGCCTCACCTTTGGAAAATCCAGCAAGTTTTTGCGAAAGCAGCATCACCTGTTCCTGGTATACGGTAATGCCATAGGTTTCTTTGAGATATTCCTCCATTTCAGGAAGGTCATAGGTTATTTCATCCCTGCCGTGTTTCCTGGCTATAAAGTTGGGTATATACTGCATTGGGCCTGGCCTGTACAAGGCATTCATCGCGATGAGGTCATCAAACCGGGTAGGTTTTAGTTCTTTCAGATTTTTCTGCATTCCAATGGATTCATATTGGAATATTCCATTAGTTTCTCCTTTTTGAAATAGCACATACGTTTTCTCATCTTCGAGGTCAAACTGTTCAGGATCCAGTTCGATTCCTGAAGTTTCTTTCACCATTTCAACCGCCTCTTTAATGATAGAGAGGGTCTTCAGGCCCAAAAAATCCATTTTCAGTAATCCTGCCAATTCTGCCACGCTATTGTCATACTGGCTTACCAACAGATCAGATTCTTTGGCGGTAGCAACCGGAACGTAATTGGTAATATCGTCAGGGGTAATAATTACACCACAGGCATGGATGCCCGTATTTCTAACCGAACCTTCCAGTTTTTTCGCCGTCCGGATCATCTTGCCTATATCATTTTCTTCTTCTGCCATTTTCCTGAAAGCAATGGCTTTGTCCACGTCTTCAGAATTCATCTGATCTTTCAACTTTTCATCGATTCCTCCCTTTTTTAAAATAGCATCCAATGTTGCACTCAAATGAGAAGGAAAGGATTTGGCCACTTTATCTACTTCATACAGAGGAATTTGCATTACTCTTCCTACATCCCGAATACTACTTTTTGCGGCCATAGTGCCATAAGTAATGATTTGAGCTACTTGATTTCGGCCATATTTTTCGATTACATAGTCGATCACTTTTGACCTTCCTTCATCATCAAAATCAATGTCGATGTCAGGCATGGATACGCGCTCCGGATTGAGAAATCGCTCGAAAAGTAAATTGTATTTGATGGGATCCACATGTGTAATCCCCAGACAATATGCCACAGCAGAACCCGCAGCGGAGCCCCTACCAGGCCCAACCGATACACCCATTTTCAGCGCTGTATTTGTAAAATCCTGAACAATTAGAAAATATCCGGCATAGCCTGATGTATTTATGACTTCAAGTTCAAAATTCAACCTTTCTTCTATGGTAGGAGTCATGGCAGGATATCTTCGTCGGGCTCCTTCAAAAGTCAAAATGCGTAAATATTCTTCTTGAGATTTTATACCTTTAGGTAAAGGAAAAGCCGGTAAAAGTACATCTCTCGCCAGATCCAGTGTACTGATTTTATCCGCTATTTCAAGGGTGTTGTCAAGGCTCTGGGGCAAATCGTGAAATAAATACTCCATTTCCTTTTTAGTTTTGAAATAAAAATCTGAACTGGGAAAGCGCATCCTATCTTTATCTTCCAGGAAAGAAGCTGTATTCACACACAGCAATATATCATGAGGCTGCCAATCTTCCTCCTCTACATAATGAGCATCATTGGTAGCAATGGTTTTGATCTGATATTTAGCAGCAAAATTGAGTAAAACCTGATTGACTTCTTCCTGGCTCATTCCTTTTTGATCGACAACTTCCAAACCCCGATGTCTTTGCAATTCTATATAAAAGTCATCACCGAAGAGATCGAGCCACCATCTAAGCTTTTCCTCTGCTAATTGTAAATTTCCCGACAGAATGGTTTGTGGAATTTCTGCCCCCAAACAACATGAAGTGGCGATTAATCCTTCCCTGTATTGAACAATCAACTCCTTATCAATACGGGGATATTTAGAATAATACCCTTCGATGTAGCCCAGCGAACAAAGCTTTGATAAGTTAGTATATCCTATAGAGTTCTTGGCCAATAAGAGTTGATGATATCTTATATCTTTTTGCCCTTTTGATTTTTCAAACGATTTTTCATGGCGATTATTTACCATATAAAATTCACACCCCACGATGGGTTTGATATTTCTGCTTTTCGCTTCACTGACAAATTTGAATGCCCCAAACATATTGCCATGATCGGTCAGAGCTACCGCTGATTGGCCATCTTTGACCGCTTTGTCTAACATAGTCCCGATATCTGAGGCACCGTCAAGTAGTGAATATTGAGTGTGGCAGTGAAGATGGACAAAATCGGGCATGCGCTGTATTTTTAGTATCCCAACAAAAGGTAAGAAGGGTAGACAAAATTAGTGATATATTGTGATATTTTAAATATGATCGATGACAAAACTTAGGGATTTTTACTAAATAATGCTATTGGGTATTATACACGCTAACATCATTTGACAACTTCAAGCACAAATCTGACTGGCGAGTTTTTTGCATAAGCAAGGATAAGGCAATTAATATCTTTAAAAACTTTCCATTTCCTTGGAAAGAGATTGGATAGAGCTAAATAAATGTACCTTACTTAATCCTGAAATCTGGAAAAACTATAATCCGGCTTTTGCACTGATTTCCATCATCCTGTCAATACTGGCTCTGGCTTTTTCAATCACCCAATTTTCCATTTGTATTTCGGGCAATTCATATTCCATGCACAGGTATAATTTTTCCAATGTATTTCTTTTCATGTGGGGACAATCATTGCATGCACATGTATTATTGGGAGGAGCCGGAATAAATACTTTTTCAGGGCTGGCCAACTGCATCTGATGAAGTATTCCTGACTCAGTGGCAACAATAAATTCCTGTGCATCAGAGGTTTTTGTAAAATTTAACAGTTGACTGGTCGAGCCTATGAAGTCTGCCTTTTCCAAAATATGAGATTCACACTCCGGATGTGCAATAAATTTTGCATTGGGATGCTGGAATTGCATTTGAGCAATCTTTTCCTGTGAGAATATTTCATGCACCATACAGGTGCCATTCCACAATACAAGTTCCCTCCCTGTAATTTTCTGCAAGTATGCACCCAGATTTTTATCCGGAGCAAAAATAATACCCTGGTCTTCCGGTATACTCCTGATGACGTGCTCCGCATTGGAAGAAGTACAACAAATATCAGTGAGTGTTTTTAATTCTGCTGTACAATTGATATAGCTGACTACGATATGATTTGGGTATTTTTCCTTAAATTTCCTGAAAAGATCCGGAGGGCAAGAATCTGCCAAAGAGCAACCTGCTTTCAAATCGGGTAGCAGGACTTTTTTTTGCGGGCTAAGGATTTTAGCGGTTTCAGCCATAAAGTGGACTCCTGCAAAAACAATAATATCAGCATCCGTTCTTTCTGCCTGTTGAGCTAATCCCAGACTATCGCCAATGTAATCGGCCAGATCCTGAATTTCAGATTCCTGATAATAATGTGCTAATATGATGGCATTTTTTTCTTTTTTGATGCGGTCAATTTCTTGAAAAAGATCCAATGTGGGATCTACTTCCAGATTAAGAAATCCATTCTTTTGCAATCGATTTTTAGCTAAGTTTAATTCGGCGATCATTTCTGTCTTTTGTGTGAAATTTTTAACAAATATTAGCTGTGGGTTGTTTCAAATCATTCTGTTTTTGAAAATTTCCTCAATGAAAAAGTCTGGTAACGAGATGCCACAATGCATCTTCCCGGGGAAATGGAGCCTTTATATTCACTTCATCCCCAATCTGAATGGAATAACAATGCAAATGAATGTTTCTGCTCTGATTGCGACGCCGGGCACCATATTTCACATCCCCTTTTACCGGATGACCGGCCAGTGATAACTGCAACCGGATCTGATGAAACCGTCCCGTAATCAAAATCACTTCCAGTATTGAATAGTGGTCAAGCTCTTCCAAAACTCTATATCTGAGAAGGGCATTTTTACCAGAATTTGACAGAATGGATTTATTATTTCTGCCTTTCATAATTTTATGTTCCAGTAATCCCTCAGTATTTTTCCATTTTCCTTCAGTGATAGCGATATATTTCTTCTCAACATTTTTCGCCCACTCATTCATGAACTGGTGATATGTCTGTACTTTTTTTGCAAAAAGGACGACTCCAGAGACGGGTCTGTCCAATCTGTTTACGAGGTGCAATGAAGCCTTGCAATATTTTTCTGCCCATTGCATTAGGGAGTAATCTGCATTAGGATCATTTTGAACAGGTATTCCAGCCGGCTTGTTCACAGCCAACCAATTCTCATTTTCTTCAAGTACTTGAATGTCCATAGGAGGTGATTCTTGCATCAATTAAAGGGCATCTATAAGTTTATTCAAGAAGTCAAAATTCATGCTTTTCAACATTTTTATATCTTTGAACTTTTTTGGTCGAATTGGGTAATCTTTTTGATTCACGGACAAGATAATCAAGCTTTGAATAAAAAATATATTGTAATTGCCACCATACTCATCATTGTGATCTTGGATCAATGGTTGAAAATTTATGTAAAAACCAATATACCTTATGGAGATGGATTTGACATGCTGGGTCTTTCCTGGGCAAAAATTCATTTTGTGGAAAATGAAGGAATGGCATTTGGGCTCTCTTTCGGAGGGAAGACGGGCAAGCTCTTATTGAGTATTTTTAGAATCATCATGGTCGGTGTATTGGTATGGCTATTAAGAAGCATGATGAAAACCGGTGAATCACTAGGGCTTATTATCAGTTTCAGCCTCATTATTGCAGGTGCAATTGGCAACATTCTGGATAGTGCTTTTTATGGCCTTATTTTTTCGGAATCTACCATGTATTCCGGCCTGGCTACAATGTTTCCCGATGGAGGAGGTTATGCGGGATTTTTGGAAGGGAAAGTCGTCGATATGTTTTATTTTCCTATGATTGATACGTTTTGGCCGGATTGGGTGCCATTGATTGGCGGCAATCACTTCCAGTTTTTCAGACCAGTATTCAATATTGCAGATGCAGCAATTTCAGTAGGCGTGATTTCCATTCTCCTTTTTCACAGACAATTCTTTTTGAAGCCCAGGATAAAGGAACAGAAAGCAAGTCCGGTACCTCCGGCAATTGCTTCAGAAGAAGAATAAAAGCACTATAGTGTTACTGTATCAATTCAATGTTTGAGGCCATTGGTCGTTTCTGGTAATTCAATAGTCTAATTGAAGTCCCGGTGTTTTGCAATTCATGATGGGTTATTGTAATTTTGAGGAAAATCAAAATAGTGGAAATGATGAAACCCATTTCTTTATCCCTCAAAACTGGAATCATCTTATTTCTATTCAGCTATTGTGTAGTTCCTACGCTCAAAGGCAATGATTTTGAAATAAGAAATTTTCATGTTGACATAGAAATTTTGCAAAATGGATCTTTCCTTGTAAAAGAAGAAATTGATGTATTTTTCTTTGAAAACAGAAGAGGAATATTCAGAACAATCCCCTTTATATATAGAATAAATGGGGAAAACTATACTATAGGTCTCAATCAAGTAAAAGTTACAGACCATCCCTTTAAAGTATCAAGAAAAAAAGGAGTCCTTGAGATTCGGATTGGCGACCCCAATAAATGGATTACGGGAAGCCAAAAATATAGCATTGAATACACTGCGGTGGGAGCTTTCCTTTTTCTGGATGAGCATATTGAATTTAATTGGAATATCACAGGAAACGAATGGCCTGTTCCCATTGAATTTGTTTCTTACAGAATACAATTGCCGGACAATACCATAATCCCGGATGAAGACATTGTATTTTTTTCTGGGAAAAGAGGTGAAACCCGACAGGATGCTTCCATGCTCAAAACCGGTCGGTATATTCAAGGAAGGATGCAAGTTTCTTTAGCTCCTGGTGAAGGATTGACAGTAGCCATCAAACTTCCTGAGGGGTATGTGGACCAGCCGGCTTTTGTAGATGATAGAAGCAATGGGAAAGACAGATTGGTTCATCCGTTCAAAGATATTTTTTCAATCATTCCAGCCTCACTTTTGGCGCTTCTCTTCTTTGCTTATCGACGATATGGAGTAAATATCAGAGACAAAGACAACTATGAAATTCAGTATTATCCTCCAAATGGAATGACAGCTGCTGAAGTGGGCACCTTTTATGACTATATTGCCAATAACCGTGATGTGATCAGTTTGATACCCCAGTGGGGTTATCAGGGTCTTGTTGAAGTCAATTCCATTCCTGGTTCGCGGGGGCAGCAGGATATATATTTTATCAAAAAAGGCGAGTTGCCCGTTCATGCACCAGAGTATGAAAAGATTCTGTGGAATGGGCTATTTGAAAGTAGATCCCAGGTATTTCTATCCGATCTTCAACATAAATTTTATACAGTTCTTTCGGCTACCAAAAGAGCATTACACCGTGAAGTTACTGAACCCAGACTCTATGATAGAGAAGCCATGGCATACTTCAAAAGCAATTGGAACCTGGCATTGTTTATCGGATTTTTTATAGGCGGCACCCTGTTAATGATTTTAAAGGGGTGGATATTGAGCGGCATATTAACCATTTTGATTGGATTTGCCATTCTTGTTTTTCGATTCCTTCCGCCCAGGTTTTCAGAAGAAGGGAGAGATCTGCACCTGAAAATGGTTGGGCTGAAAAAATTTTTAGAAAACCCTCCTGCAGAAGATATTGCCCGTCTGACGGCAAAGGATCCTGGCTATCTGGATTTTATCTATCCTTACGTTGTAGCGTTTGGTATTGACAAATCCTGGTCAACTGCAATGTCAACACAGGGGGTCACGAATTACGCACCGGCATGGTTTATTCTTACTGATTCATCCGGACGCCGGTCGACAGGTAATTATACCACATTCACTGATGCATTTAATGTGGCTGCTATCAATTCTGTTTTTTCTTCTGTTCCCTCTTCCCAAGGTAGTGGTGGTGGTGGTTTTGGTGGGAGCTCAGGAGGTGGATTTGGCGGTGGTGGTGGCGGAAGCTGGTAATTAGGACTTTTGCCTAAGAATTAATTGGATTTTCATAGGATTTTTGTGTATATTACCACAATGAGTGATTGGGGTATATATAGACTTTTATTTATTACATTATTTTTCTATGGCGTTTTATTGAAGACTCAAGCCCAAAGATCTCCATTAAAGCCTTCCGAACCCGGTTTGACTGATTCGATGCTGTATCAGAAATATTCCACTAAGTTACTCCAATACTATCCTGCCCACATCGATTCTTCTATTTATTATGCTACCAGGAGATTAGAATTAGCCATTGCCAATGGGAAAAAAATGGAGGAAGGGATAAATCTGGCATCTTTGGCTTTTATTTATATGAATTCAGGTCAATATAGCCTTTCATTAGAAAGCTATCTGGCAGCAAGTGAAGTTCTGTTAGATCCTGGCAACGAATTGCATTTTTGGAATTTATCCCATGGAATAAATCCAAGAGATCAACGGTTGAGAATTCTAGCCAACCTTTATTTTAATTTTGGTCACTTGATGGGTGCTACCGGCAATCATGATGTACAGAAGGAATATTACCATAAGGTAATCAACATTGCCAGAGAAAATAATGACATAGAGCACCTTTCTTATGCACATGATGGTCTTGCCATTTATTATTTATATAAAGAACAGCTTGACTCGGTTTTCTTTTATTCAGATCGCTCGATTGCTTTGTCTGACCACATAGAAAGTCAAAGAAATGTACCCTATTCAAAGTATATCCATGGATTAATATTGTTGAAGTTAGGCAAATCCGGAGATGCAGAAACGCATTTCTCAGAAGGTCTCAATTTAGCAGAAACTGTAGACAATTTTCCGGGGATCGTTATCAATCAATATGGACTATCAAAAAGCGCCTATGAAAAGGGAATGCTGGATAAAAGTTTGCATCACGGTTATCAAGCGCTTAAGGGATTTGAAATTATTAATAGTTTTGATGCACTTAATCTCCATATTGGTCATGCTTATGAAAATCTTTACAATATCTACAAAAGTATACAACAACAGGACAGTGCAACACAATATCTCTTACTAGCAAAAGAGACTAATGACAGCATTCATAAAGTAAAGCTTAGGAACCTTGCAGATTTTCAGCATTTTCAATTGAGTGAACAATTCAAACTCAACCAACTTGAAAAGGAACAAGTGATTTTCCGTAATAAAATCAGGAATTATTTTTTACTTACATTTTTAGGGATAGCTTTTGCCATTTTAGGTTTTCTTTTCTATTTTTTTAAGCAAAAAAGCAAAGCCAATTTAAAATTAACGGAAACGTTACTACACTTAAAAAATACCCAGGATCAACTCATCCAACAGGAAAAACTCGCCTCCCTGGGCCAGCTCACCGCCGGCATCGCCCACGAAATACAAAACCCACTCAACTTCGTCAATAACTTCAGCGAGGTAAGTATAGAACTCGTAGATGAAATGAACGAAGAGTTGGCAGCCGGCAGTTTGCAGTCGACAGTAGAAATAGCCAATGATATCAAACAAAATATGGAGAAAATAAACCACCATGGTCAGCGTGCTGCCACCATTATCAAATCGATGCTTCAACACA
>JRYF01003136.1_pt1 | contig 20470 bp, 13 predicted proteins | sample 235331 | NCBI WGS metagenome assembly JRYF01 (sample SAMN03074217, study PRJNA261475) | activated sludge metagenome | biome: Wastewater Treatment Plant; feature: Wastewater; material: Activated sludge; isolation source: activated biomass of a wastewater treatment plant treating hydrocarbon... ...
GGTCTCTTAAGTCGAAGAACGGGGGATATTGGAAACGCACCATTATTGGATGCAGGCGCAACCGACGGCTTATTTTTAGAACGCTTGAAAATCAAAAACGGAATTGGGCTAAACTTTTTGCAAGTCAATGCCAAACAAATTACATCAGATGGTTTTGCCGCATGTGTTGGCGATATCGAAAAAATCCCATTTGCCGATAAATCTTTTGATTATGTGATTTCCATGGATTCAATGAATCACATCAATCACAGGCTGTATGTTCTGAAAGAATGGTACAGAGTACTAAAGCAAGGTGGAAAAATAATGTATACCGATACAACAGTAGTTACCGGGTCGGTAACTTTCGAAGAGCTTGCCATTCGAAGCAGTATCGGATTCTTTTTATTCCTTCCTCCTGGTGAAAATGAGAAAATGATTCAAGCCGCCGGATTCAAAAATATTCAAGCAAAAGATGTTACCGGCAATATGGCAAAAGTGTCCTTGGATTGGCACAATGCCAGATCATCAAGAAGAAGAGCATTGGAAATCATTGAAGGTGAATTAGATTTTAATGGGCTACAAAAATTTCTGTTGACTGTACATACTCTGGCAAAAGAAAAGAGGTTGTCACGGTGGCTCTTCATTACTGAAAAATAAAGTTGAAGCCTGGGAAAAGACTAAAAGGGATTCATCATTCTTTCAAACCATTGACATAAAACATTTTCATTTCACCTTTTCCTTTGACGTAGACATTTTCTCTCTCCTCACATTGAAAAATATGCTTTACTTTTTCGTAGGTTTTAGCTGAAATGGTAATTCTTCCTGCGGAGCTATGACTTTCCATTCTTGCAGCAATATTTACGGTATCTCCCCAGATGTCATATTGAAACTTCTTTGTGCCCACTATTCCTGCCACAACAGGACCCGTATGTATACCTACCCTCAATTGAAACTGTATACCCTGATCACTTGCAATTCGTTTCTGCACAAAATCTCTGATCTCCAATGCCGCTCTTACAGTCAGTTCTGCATGGTTGTCAGAAGGAATGGGCAAGCCCCCCACTGCCATGTAAGCATCTCCAATGGTTTTTATTTTCTCAATGCCATATTTCTCCACGATGCCATCGAATACTTTAAAATTCTCATTCAGCTCTTCTACCAACTCATGGGGTGTCAACTGAGATGAAATCCTTGTAAACTCCTGAAAATCTGTAAACAAAACTGTTACGCTTTCATAGTACTTTGGAATTGCAATTCCGTCCTTTTTTAACTCTTTTGCCGTCTGTATAGGCAATATATTATACAGTAATTCATCGGATTTTTTCTTTTCCTTTTTCAGCTCTCGGGTTCTCTCCGCGACTCTTTGTTCCAATCTTTCGACCAAAAATGCATTTTCAATAGAAATAGCTACCTGTGTTGATAACATTCGAATTAATTCCAAATGCCCTTTTGTAAATGCTCCTTTCAACAGGCGGTTTTCAAGGTATATAAATCCTGTGTTTTTCCCCAAGTGTATGATGGGAATACACATCACTGAATGTACTCTATTCGCTGAAATATAAGGATCTGAGCCAAACTGATTATGGGTGAAAGCATCAGACAGAACGATGTGATTTTTTGTCCTGATTGCATAGGATAAAATGGATTCAGAAAGAAATCCGGTACCATAGGGAGAAATTCTCGTCAGGAAATCCTCACTCTTTTGAATCAGATCAATATAGGCTTTAATCCTAATTTTTTCCTGATTGTACAGCAAAAGAATTCCTCTTTGCGCCCCTGCATTCTCCATAATATTTTGAAGAAGCGTTTGTAACAACCTGGGTAAAACCACCTCCGCAGAAATCGATAGGGAGCTTTTAATAAATGCAGAAAAGTCAATGCTTTCCTGCCTCAAATAATGGGAAGTTGATTTCCCTTGATCCCCATCGGGCTCTACTCCTTCGAGACTAATGGCAGAAGCAGCAAACTCTGTTTTTAATTGAGACAATTTCGAAATTGCACCCCATCTTCTGTAACAGTTAAAAGCTGATCGTAAAAAATATTCAGCCATTTCAGTCATCTCCAATTTCATATAGAACCGGCCAGCCAATTCCCGCGATATGGCTTCCTCATGCAAAAAGCCATTCTTTAATGCTCCGGATATGGCATTTTTATACATCAACGCAGCTTCTTCGTACCTTCCTTTATATTTTAACCATTCGGCTTCCAGCAATTGAATTTTATGGAGATAGTTTTCAGGAGCATCTTTCGCCCATTTCCTTAGCTTCTTTTGCCCCTGGTTTATTAGTCTGAACCACTTTCTCTCATTAGACTTTCTTTGATCCATCCATGCCAATAGTGTAAGCCCTTCATAAAAGTAAAAATTAGGCTCTTCAAAACGACCTCTTACAAGTTGTACCCCCTCCCGGGCATTGGCTGAGTGCTCAAAAGCGTGATCAAAATTTCTATAAATATAACCCAACTGGCACTTAATAAAATGAATTAAAAAGATACCCAAGCCATCACTACCCTTCTTAAATATTGGTAACAAAATATCTTCATTGCATGCCATTCCATTTAATATCAATGGATTACGCGCTTTACCTTTTAGATTCAAAATCCCTTGCCGGTAAATGTTTATATAGTTTCGGTGTATTTCCCGGGGCTGATCCTTAAGACTGTCACTATAGGATTCAGCCTCTTTTTGGAGCCTGGGAAGTTCTTTTCCACTCAGAAATGCATATGCACAATAGGTGAAAGCATTCATAAATACATATTCGTTAATCTCTGTTTCTAAACTCGAAATATAAGAATCCTGCAAAGGATGTAAGACAGTATCGATGTGATTTTTCCAATGGAAAATCAAAGAGTAATTCGCTGCAATAATTTGTGTATTCCATTTACTTGCTCCAGTCTTTTCCATAAGTTGCAATGAGAGCAGTCCAAATTCACAGCCTCGCTTCATTCGACCCATCAGACTACATAATAAGGCTCCGAAACTGCCATAAGCCATACTTGATGCAATATGATTTCCATATTTTAGACTAATAGAGACCATTTTAATCACCATCAAAGCGGTAAGTCGAGGATTGATTTTATATGCGGATGACAAAAGTCCGGACATCATTTCCATAACCGCAATTTTCTCAGGGTCAGTCATCTTTGGAAGGTTTAAAAACCGCTCTGTTTTACTTCCCTTAAGCCGAATCAAAAGACCTGTCAATTGATTGACAACCTGAATTTCTGAAGGATTCTCAGGTATTCTTTCACCCATTAGGTTGATAAAATCCAAACCTGCTTGTATGGCCTCTTTAAGCCTGTTTTGCCTTTTCAATACTGAAACCCTTGTCCTAAAATATGAAAATTTATCGACCGGATTGCGGGCATACTTATGAATAATTTCACAGTAATGTTCCAGAAGCTCAGTATTTTCTGTCTCAAATGCAGCTTCACATGCACCTGAATACAATGCGAGACTCAATTCATATTGTTCAAACCAATGATCCTCATCCAAAAAACGAATTCCTTCCTGGTAGTATCTCACCGCTGAATGAAACGCAGACCGGCTCATTGCCAATTTTGCCGCTTTTTCATTCAATTCAGCCAATGCTTCCTTGTCCTTTTCCTCTACCCACCCAAAACCCCTGTTCATCTGATCGACCGTTTCAAAAATGCGTCCATTTTCGTATTCATTCTTCAGCCGGTTCCATAGTTTTTTACCAATCTCAAAATGAATACTTTCTCGATCCTGGATGGGTATAAATTCGTAAATAAAATGATGAATCTGCGGATGTGAAAAAGTATAACTGACATCATCCACTTCTATAATTAAGCCGGACAAAACTGATTCCCGGACACTTTCTTCAATATCATGATATGAGAATCCACCTAAATTTTCAATCCACCCTCCATGAAAAGTTATGCCAATACAAGCACCATATTGAAGGAGCTTCTGAGCTTGCATTGATAATTCATTCCATTGATCAAGAAATAATTCAAGAGTATTATCGCTCGCAGGCAAAAGCTGAATCGCCTTTTCATTCCATGTCCACAAATGTTGAGCATGGTTGAAGGTGATATGTTTTTTTTGCACTACGGTTTCGAGAAACCGTGCCATAAAATATGCATTACCATGGGTCTTTCGATGGATAATCTCAGCAAGAGAGTCTATTCCATGAGAAGTACTTTTGAGCGTATCATTAAGGAATTGCTTTATGGACAAAAGGCTAAGATTCCCTACAAGAATCTGCTCCACCGGACTTCCTGCCCGCTGAATATCATTGATGGCATTATTCAGGTAATCGGTATCTTTCCCCTGGTCTTCCAAACACACCAGTATACAAAGAAAATATGAAATCTGGGGGTGCATGAGAATACTCCGCAATAGTGATATACTATCCTGATCGGCCCATTGAACATCATCAATAAAGAAAACCACCGGATGATCCCGAACACAAGCCGATTGAAAAAATAAATAAAACTGTTCATGAAGGCTTGTCAAAGTTTCATTTTCCCCAGAATCCTGTGATTCACTTGCCGTACCGGTCAACCATTCAAGTGAGGGTAATACCCGGGTTAACAAAGCCCCTTCCTTCCCTAGTCCATTTTTCAGGCGAACCGAATAATTGTATAATTCATCCTCCTTCATGGCGAGTATAGCATGAATCCAATCATTGACTCCCTGGGTTATACCAAAATAAGGTACTGAATCATGAAATCTGTCCTGATTGCCAGTCACAAAAAAACCATTGGCAGCTGCCACCGGGATTTGCAAAGTCCTGGCTAAAGAAGATTTTCCCGTGCCGGGCTTTCCTTTGATTACAATTAATTCCTTACTCCCTGCTGAACATCGTTGAAAGGACTCCAATAATTGCTGAATTTCAGTTTCTCTACCGTATAATTTTTGAGGCAACAATATGCTACCGCATAAATCTTTTCCAGCGATAGAAAAGTCATGAATGTTCCCGAAAATTTCGATCATATTGATGCATTGATCCAGGTCATTTTTCACCCCCATTGCCGTTTGATATCGATCCTCAGGATTTTTTTGAAGCAACTTCATGATGATGCTACTGATCACTTTTGGAATGTCAGGAGAAAGGGAAGATGGGGGTTCAGGGATAAAAGCAAGTTGACGATGAAGTGAAGAAACAGAATCCTCCATTTGGAATGGATTAAATCCGGTCAACATTTCGTACATACAAATACCCAATGAATATAAATCACAACGATGATCCTCAGGTCTTTGCGTTCGTCCGGTCAGTTCAGGGCTGAGATAAGCAATAGAATCCAGCATTTTGTCGGGATGAAAAGGAAAAATTTGCATTTGTTCCTGTACGACAGCTGCGCTCAGGTCTATCAATATCACATCAATTTCAGGTTGGGTCAAGATAATATTACCTGGTGTTATATTCCGGTGAATGATGTGTTTGTCATGCAGTTGACTTAATCGAAGGCTCAATATTGATGAAATGTTCAGAAATTCTCTTAGGTCAAGTTTCCTCCGGTCTTTAAGGATCTGTTCCAGGCTTACTCCTTCAATGTATTGTAAAATCAACCGATGTTGTCCGTTTTGTTTACCCTTCTCAAGGCATCGCCTGACACCTTTTTCAGGCAAATAGGAATTGATATCATGTTCATTATAAAACGATTGCAGTTCATACCGGGTTGGAAATGGAATTTTCAGTGTCTTGACAACCTGGCGTTCTCCATTTTCATTTACATTGATGTATAAGGAAGATATCCTGCTTTCATATATTAACTTTTCATGCATGGAGCTACAGTCAAATCATTGAATTTCCTGAATTGCAATAAAAAATCCAAAAAGTACTCAGTTTAAAAGTAATATATTTTTACGAATATGGCCAAAGGACAGGATGAATGCTTAATCTATTGCAAAAACTACTTTTACCATAGACTCAATCTTGATTTTCTCAAATTCTATATTAAAATATGATGACTCATCACTTGACTGTTTCAGTCGATATTGTCTTTTGATCATAATATCATGCAAGGACAAATCTTTAAAATGATTTATATTGGGATGTTGGGATATATCCGAAATAAACAAGGCTTTTCCCACAGTCTGATTCAAAGGTGCAAGCATCATGGAGGCCTGGCTTATCGCCCTTTCAACAGCTTTACGTGTTAACTCCAATTTGATCTGTTCGATTTTGGAATACTCCACTTTCGATAATTCAATATTGGAAATATTCACTGATTCCAGCGTTTTGATTACTTCTCCAGCCGTAAAGGCATCATAAACCAAAAGTGAAAATTCTTTACTCTTCCAAACATCCGTAGATTTGATAAAATACTTCTTAAAATTACTGGCAATATCAGATAAAAACAATTGATCATTGATATCTATCCCCATTGTTTCCAGATTTTCAATCATTCTCAATTCCAAATCTTCTACTGAGGTCTTTCCTTTAGTGTCTTTTTCAGTTAATAAAATGGAAAGATATATACGGTCGGGAATGATCAAAGTATCAACCAGCGTGATGGTTTCAAGATAAGGTGTATTAAAATTATCCTTATTCTGAGACTTTAGATTCAGTGATGCCAATATGGCTATCGCCAGGAAAGTAATTTTTTTTATGATTTTTGCAGTTTAATGATGCGAGTTTCGGTACTAAATGCCCAAATATAAGTTTACCTACACATTCAAAATTACGGTTTTTTTTCTTTGGATATTCTTAATAACATTTACAATAAAATACATTGTGCAAATTTCAGGGTAAACCCCGCCTTTTCTCAGGGTAAGCAACCATTTTTAAAAATACAAGCTTCCGCATTTTCAATTGAAATGGCAATTCATTTTCTTTGCGTAAGAAAGTGCGATCTCAATTCATTTCATATTCAATAACAATAGATTTATATATTAAATATTTATCATCTATTTATTTATACAAATCCTTTGTTGAGTTGCAGCTTCATTCACAAATAGAAGCTTTTCAGATTGAGCAATATGCATTGAGGTGATAGTTTTGACAACACGTATATAAGTTCTCATATATTTTGTAGTTTCGATGGATGTCACCGGATTCAATTCCGGTGGCATCTTTAAATTTTTATGCCAATTTTATAAACAATGGTTTCCCAATTATTGTAATTGATATCATCATTGCATACTTTTAAATAAAAATCAATAAAAAATGTATTATTTCCTTTTGTCTATAAGCTTGTTGATCATCTCTCCTTGTAACATAGCCAATAATCAAAACACATCTGAAAATACGACAGGTTGGGAGCAAAAAGCAAAAATCGATCTCTCAAAATATGAAAGAGCCTATTTTGCCAGTGGATGTTTTTGGTGCGTCGAAGCGATTTTCGAATCCGTAAAAGGGGTTACTGAAGCCATCAGTGGGTATGCAGGGGGTAGCGCCGAATCCGCAATCTATAGTAAAGTCAGTGCTGGAGTGACCAATCATGCAGAAGCTGTAGCGGTTTATTATGATCCTCAGGTGATTGACTATTCAACATTATTGGAGGTGTTTTTTGGATCGCACGATCCCACTACGCTCAACCGGCAGGGCCCTGACCATGGAAGACAATACCGTTCTGCCATATTTTATCAAAATGAGGAAGAGAAAAAACTTGCACAAGCGTATATAGAGAAATTGACAAAAGGCAATGTTTTTAAAGCGCCTATTACAACTACGTTAGAGGCTTTAGATGAGTTTTTTCCCGCTGAGGAATACCACCAGGACTTTGAAAAAAACAATCCCAACCATCCTTATGTTAGATCGGTTTCTATCCCGCGTCTTCAGCAATTCCAATTAAAATATCCGCATCTGCTTAAAGAGAATATGAAGTAAAACAGTGTGTAGTAAATGTTGAGGCGTTGATTTGTGAAATCATTTAGGTGTTGATTTGTGAAGTCGTTGATCAGAAATTTGAACGGTCAGACATATAGTAACAAATAAAACTTTCAATAGGGATGGGCTTTAGCCCATCTATGAATGAATAGTTACCGTTGGCTTTAGCCAAAATACACCAACCCATTTCAGTTTATAAAAATCAATCCTGAATAGTACAGCTGTGCATGTCTCCATTTGTCTGAATCACGGATTTTCACAGATTTCACTGATAGTACGGGTTGCTTTTTAGTACAAATTTTTAAAATCTGTATAATCTGTGATTCTGATAATAAGGAATCTAACCATCTCACCATCAAACCATCAGCACAACTTGTCCCGAGGACGAAGGATATTGGGATCAGCAAATCGGCGCATCTGCACATCAAACCATCTCACGATCAAACCATTATACCATCAGCAAATCAGCACATCAAACCATTGTACCTACGGGAATACTCCCAAAGTCATATAATCATTGGCCACTTTATTGAGTGAACTGATAAAGGCTGCCGTTCTGAGGTCTTCCACTTTTTTGCGGCTTTTGTACAAATCGACAATTTGATGATAAGCATTAACCATGGTCTCTTCCAGTCCGGAGCGAACCAGGTCTATTTCATCAGCACCGCGGGTGATCACTTTTCTTTCCCGCTCAGAAACTCCTTTGCCGGTAAGTTTTTCCACCATAGATACGAGATTGGAATAGGTGTTTTGATTAAACCGCTTGTCCATACGCCCAAAACGCATGTGGGAGAGATTTTTTAACCACTCAAAATAGGATACCGTTACACCCCCCGCATTCAGATACATGTCCGGAACTATTATAACTCCATTTTTCAAAAGAATCTCTTCTGCATCGGCAGTTACCGGCCCATTGGCGGCTTCACCAATGATTTTGGCTTTTACCTTATGGGCATTTTCTTTGTTGATCTGTGATTCAAGCGCTGCGGGCACAAGAATATCACACTCAATTCCTATCCAGTCTTCTCTGACTTTTAAAGTTTTGGTACCGGGGAATCCTAATATTGTTCCATTATTTTTTCTGTATTCCAATAATTTTTCGATTTCGATATTCCCCTCTGAAATGATGGTACCCTCAATTTCTGATACTCCAATGACACGGATATCGCCCTCCTCCTGGCTAATAATGCCTGTATAAGAACCCACATTACCCAATCCCTGAATCACCATCGTTTTTCCTGCTGTGCCGGTGGGTTTTCCTATTCGTTTCATCATATCCTTGTCCTCCAATAACTCACGCAGACCATAAAAAGTACCTCTTCCCGTGGCTTCGGTTCTTCCTCTGATACCATGCTGATTGACCGGCTTTCCGGTGACGCAACCTACAGCATCAATTTCATTGCCTCCTTTGATGGTCATATAAGTGTCTAAAATCCATGCCATTTCCCTGGCTCCGGTTCCGTAATCCGGTGCCGGCACATCCAGGCTAGGTCCTATAAAATTTTTACGTATCAACTCCATGGTATACCTTCGGGTAATCCGTTCCAGTTGAAGGGCACTATACTTCCGCGGACTTACTTTAACTCCTCCCTTTGCTCCACCAAACGGCACATCCACCAATGCACATTTAAATGTCATCAGCGCTGCCAATGCCATCACTTCATCCTGGTTAACCAGGTGAGAAAAGCGAATTCCTCCCTTAGTAGGCAATCTGTGGTGGCTGTGTTGAACCCGGTAAGCTTCAATCACTTCGTATCCATTTCCAATTTTGACCGGAAAACGCATTTGGTAAACAGAATTACACACCTTGATCTGATCAAGCAATCCCTTTGGGTGCGTAGTAAATGCAGCTGCCTTGTCAAAATTACGCTGAACGCTTTCGTAAAAACTAGCTTGTTTTGTGCTCATCTTTTATTTGATTTTCTAAATTGGTTAGCTTTTTATCAATGCGGAAAAGAAATAAGATCAATCCCGCAAATACAGCAAGAATCAATACCACAACTGAATAAATCTTACCTGTACTGCGAAGGAAATCAACAGCCGGAGAATCTGTAAACCCACATAATGTAAGTGGAATCAAGGAAGATCCTAGTGTAAGAATGAATAATATACACCGTTTTACCATTGTCATCATCAATTTCTAATCTTCATTTTAAATACTCTGAATTGCGTATTTCAATATGGTATGAATCAGAAATTTCTTCATCCAATAAGCATTTAAAACGAAATTCAAACATACCAAAATATAAGATTACCCTGAACTCTTTAACCAATATTTTTCTGTCAGCTTCTGTGTGCGGTAATAAAGCGTAACAATCCAAAACCCCAACAACGTAAATCCTATGATCGCCGGATAAAAGACCATTCTTAATGTATGATCCAGATCTTCTCCGCCCAATGCAGGATTGCCACCACTGCCCGGATGCAAACTATCCGTCAATCGTGGAATAACAAATACCAGTGGGATCAAAGCCACAAATGCAAATATGTTATACACAGAGGCCAAACGGGCTTCCTGATCCTGATCCTTGACTGAACTTCTAAGCACAAAATAAGCCAGATATATCAACATGGCCACAGCCGTCATATTCAATTTTACATCGCCCGTCCACCAGGTTCCCCACGTAAATCGTGCCCATATTGATCCGGTAAGTAAGCCGAGTAATCCATATACTACTGAAACCGCAGTGAGTGACTTTGACTTCAGATCGTCATCCAAGCGACCCATTCTGAGAAATCGGACAGCGTAAAACACACCTGTTCCCAACATAATGAACATGGAGAACCATAAAGTTATATGAAAAAAAGTATTCCTGATGGTCTCATGCAATATACTCCGGTAAGGAAAACGGATTCCTCCGGGCTCGCTGATCAATCCTTTAATTTCACTGAGATAAGGAGAATCCTCAGAGTGATTTGCCTCTGGATCTCTCTCTATAAATATTGAAGCCGGCAAAACAGCACTTCCATCAATATCATTGTTTATAATCAATGAGGCGACAGCTATGGGATCATCCCCTGGCACATAATGCGGAATTGTAAATTTGACAAGAATATCTGAATAAGACTTCACTTCAATACCACTACTCGGGAGGAAGATATTGTCATTCAGTCTTAAAAATGCTGAGAGTGTAGCCGCCTGATCAAATTGTGAATTATATGCCTTGACATGTATTTCAGCTTCATCTCCCGCTTGAATTCGCATAGGATCCACAGATAGTATTCCAGGCTTTAATGGAGTCAGCATACCCACAACAATCGTATACAACAATATAATGACCCCCAACCACTTCCACCACCAATGATTCATCATAGTTCCATACATTGATTCATTTGCAACAAATGTCAAATTAAGATTTCCATGCCATAGGAAACAACAACAAACAAATACCTAATAGCAATCCATCAATAGCGCCTAACATCATCAATTCAGTACCTATTGAAGTGTCTGATATTAACCCCAAAGATACAGCAGTAGTTTTGATTAGGAGCAACAAAACGGGTAAAACCAGTGGCAAAGAAAGTATAGACATCAAAGTGCCTGATTGTCCTGCAGTGGAAGCTAGCGTTGAGACCATGGTATAAACGATCGAAATTCCCAGGATTCCTAATAATGCCGACAAAAAAAAGAGACTTACATCTCGAACCGGAAAACCACTAAACAGAGCCATAGCGCCTAAAATGACGCTAAACAGCAAAATACATAGTAAAAAATTATAAATCAGCCGTGCCACTATCACCTCCACCGGATCAAGCAACGTGTAATAGTACAAATAGGTACCCCGATCCTCTTGTATAAAGCTTTTTACTACTGCATTTACCCCCGAAAAAAGAACCAATATCCAAAGTAATAATGCCCACTCCTGAGCAGTAAATGTATTGAAAGATTTAAATACTATAAATACCGTGGTAATCGCAAATAATAATATACCTGAAATGGCATGCTTTTGGCGCAATTCGACCATGAAATCTTTTCTTATGATATGGTATATACGTGAGATCATTCTAATATAAAAACATTCAATTCATTTCTCATTTCTCAACCATTTTTCACGCCGGTATAAATTTAAGTCAAAACATACATTTCCAAATCCACAGCAATAGTCCTGTCATTGCTTAAGCGAGGAACTTTATTTTGTCCTCCCAATTTACCGCTTTTTTTCATGAAATTCCTGAAACTATCTTTCTTCAAAGGCCGTATAACCAATGGCTGTAATATTTTTCCCTGAATCAAATCTTTGTAATATATGTTTTTTTGCTGCATCACAGCATCTACTTTTAATGCAAAATCATTGAGGTTTGCAGGCAACTTGTCAAATTCAATGAACCATTCATGGTAGGGCAATGCAGCATCCACTGGATGTATATTAGGCGCTACAGTAAATTCAATGATCCCACATCCTTCCTGACCAGCTACCGAAAGAAGAGCTTGTTCAACTTCACTGGCTATTACATGCTCTCCAAATGCTGAAATAAAGTGCTTGATTCTTCCCGTTACAATGATTCTGTATGGATCAAGCGAAACAAATCGAACCAAATCTCCGATCAGGTATCCCCAAAGACCGGCATTGTTGTTTATAACCAATGCGTAATCAACCCCCTTTTCTACTTGCCCTAAGTGAAGTCGTGTCGGATACTCTTTGAATACGTCTGCATACGGGATGAATTCAAAAAAAATACCACTTCGTGAGTTGAGGATTAAGCCTTCCTGTGTAAAGTCATCCTGAAAAGCTATGAAACCCTCGGATGCAGGATACGTTTCTATGGTGTCAATCGGCTTTCCTGTAAGTTCTTCCAAAACAGACCGGTACGGTTCAAAATTGACACCTCCATGAATAAAAAGTGTAAAATTTGGAAAAATATCCTTGATGTTCTTTTTTCCAGTTCTTAATAATAAACGTTCGTAATACATGACTACCCAGGGTGGAATACCACTGATCAATCGCATATCCACATGCATAGTTTCGTCTATAATCCGTTCCAGCTTCTCTTCCCAGTCATCAATACAATTGGTGGTGTATGAAGGCACCTGGTTCGATTTCGCCCACACCGGAATCTCATGATTAACAATACCTGAAAGTCTGCCGGTGTACACATCCCTTGTTTTTTTCAGCTCAGGTGAACCAGAAAGAAAAATCAACTTACCATCAAATACCTTGTAATTCCCGGTTTGTCCGATGTATGAAAATATAGCGTTCCGTGCTGAATTAATGTGGTTTGGCAAACAGTCGGTAGTAAGTGGAATATACTTAACACCGGAAGTTGTGCCTGATGTCTTTGCAAAATACTTAGGTCTTCCGGGCCATAATACATCACTTTCCCCTGCAATGATGCGATCAAAATAATGTTTTTGATACTCATAATCACCAATAGGTACATGCTGCTTAAAATCGTCATAATGACGGATGGAAGAAAAATATAAATCCCTGCCAATGGCAGTGAAACGACCTTTTCTAAGCAGTTGAACCATGATATTCAACTGATCATTCACTGCCGTCCTGCTCCATTCCTTAATTTGACGGTGGGTACGATCAGCAAATAACTTTAGGATCCCTGACTTTATGCCCATACTAAAAGTTTATATTCCTTTCTTCCATTCGTTTCTCATGTCAGGCTGCAAAAATATCCAAATTAACAGGTATCTCAAATAGACTATTCTAAAGTATTTCCACCACAAATAATATAAATAGGTTATATCAATAAAAAAGAAAAGCCGATCCACAATGGGGACCGGCTTTCGGGATCTCAGTCTTCTATCCTGAAAAAAACAGGTTATGATTGCATTATTCTCAGGTTGCAGGATAAGAAGATGTATGTACAATGTAATTTATCCATTCTTTTTAAGCGTATTAAGAAAGGTATCCAACTCATCAACAGAATAAAACAGAACATCTCTGGGTTTGCTTCCTTGTGCGGGCCCAACGATACCTAGTGCTTCCATTTGATCCATAATGCGACCGGCACGGTTATAGCCCAATTGCATTTTACGCTGTATCATTGAAGTAGATCCATGCTGGTTTGCTACTATCAATCGTGCTGCTTCGTCAAAACAATCGTCCAAATCAGTAAATTTTATATCCGAACCATCCTTACTGATATCATCGTCACCACTAAATTCTGGCAGATAGTAAGGCTCTGGAAAACCTTGTTGCTTACTGACAAAATCAATCACTCGCTCAACTTCCGGTGTATCGACAAAAGCACATTGCAACCGGATAACAGAACTTCCAATACTTAACAACATGTCTCCCCGACCAATCAGCTGTTCAGCGCCCCCATGATCCAATATGGTTCTCGAATCGATTTTTGAGGTTACTTTGAATGCCAGCCTTGCAGGAAAATTAGCTTTTATTACTCCTGTGATAATGTTGACAGACGGTCTTTGAGTGGCTATGATCAGATGAATACCNNCCAACTGTGCCAACCTTGCAATGGGCAGCTCCACTTCTTTTCCCGCAGTCATTATCAAATCGGCAAATTCATCAATGACCAATACTATATAAGGCAAAAAACGATGGCCCTCTTTTGGATTTAATCTTCGTGCAGTAAATTTTTCATTGTATTCCTTTATGGTTCTGGCTTTGGCATTTTTAAGGAGATCATAGCGCTCATCCATTTCAATACACAATGAATTCAAAGTATACACTACCTTATTGGTTTCAGTTACAATAGGCTCATCCTCATTGGGCAAGAATCCCAGATAATGCTGTTCTAAACTGGCATATGGAAAAAGCTCTACTTTCTTAGGATCAATCAGTACCAATTTTACCTGAGACGGATGTTTCTTATAGAGAATTGACATCAGGACTGTGTTGATACCTACTGATTTTCCCTGGCCGGTAGCTCCTGCAATCAGTAAGTGAGGCATTTTAGCCAGATCCGCAACAAATACTTCATTGGATATGGTTTTACCTAAAGCGATAGGCAAATCCATTTTGGCATGGAGGTATTTTTCTGATTGCAATACCTCCCTGAGCGACACGATCTGCTTTCTTTTATTGGGTACCTCAATACCTATAGTACCTTTTCCCGGGATGGGTGCAATGATCCGTATACCCAATGCCGACAATGAAAGTGCAATATCGTCCTCAAGGTTTTTAATTTTGCTGATCTTCACTCCCGGTGCCGGTACAATCTCATAAAGAGTAACCGTTGGGCCTATGGTGGCACGAATTTTAGTAATTTCTATCTTGTAGTTGAGCAAAGTCTCAATGATCTGGTCTTTATTGGCTTCCAACTCCCTTCGATCGACTTCAAATTGCTTGTCATCATAGTTCTCTAAAAGTTCTACTGTAGGCAATTCGAATCTGGATAGGTCTAATGTGGGATCATAAGGTTCACTGAAACCAATTTCATCCTCTGTTGCCGGAATGATGGGTTTGCCTGTGGCATGTTCTCTGGCAATTTCCAGCGGTGTTTTAACAGAAAGTTCTGCATCATAATTGTCCTTTTCGGATTGAGAGGGTAACACTACCTCCATATCCAATGAACTTCCTTTGGACGATTCTTTTCGGCTTTCGTTTGATAGAGAGTCAGGAATATCCAGATCTATGCCGGATCCCTGATCTCTATCTCCGGTTTTTGGAATGGCTCTTTCAGCATGAGAAGGCTTAAGAACTTGAAAAACTGAAAATATTCCCTTTTCGGACTTGCTTCTTTCATCATGACTTTTCTCCGTTTTATCGGATTGCAATGAATCTTTAAATAAATCGCGAAAAGGTAATTTAAAATTAAATGATTTATGCTCTGTGGCAAATGCCATAAATTGATCCAGATTGGGATTAAATCGCCATACCAGGAAGAACATGAGAGAAAACAAAAGCAATAAGAACAACCCGGCTTGACCCACAAAATTGGTCAACCAATAACAGGCCCCTTCTCCAAATGCTCCTCCCCAGGTAAATTCACTGGTACGTAAAACGAATTCCAGTGTAAGCGATAAAAATGCCATGAACAGTATACCTTTTCTGATGGCATGCCAGACCGGTCTTAAACTGTTACGACGTATTAAAGCGATCCCTAATTTTAATAAAAGAAAAATAACAACAATGGAAGGAAGGCCAAAACCCCAGTAAAAAAAGGCGTTCGATACCAATGCCCCTAATCTTCCTAACCAATTCGCCACACTCAAATCACCTTGAAATAATACCTTCCAGGAAAAATGAATAACTTTATCCTGATCAACTTTCCATGTATAAAAATAGGAGATGAACGCCACCGCTAAATACAGAGCGATCAATATAGTAAGTATACCCATCACCTTAGGCCATCTTTCATCCTTTAAGTTGATCCTGAAAATGGAAAAAGATTTGGTTCTGGTTTTTCTGCTCTTCGTCATCGTCGCTCAAATAAATCTTTTACTTTTGGTTTTTACGGATTGAATAGAATCAGGAACTTCTCTGTCATGATCTCATCAAAAATTATCTATTTCCTCCTGTCCTTATTCCTAATTGCGGAGCTAAGATAAAACGATTACATTCATATTACAAAATTTTTTAAATTATATTTTACTCTTTTTATTTAATTTACATATTGCATTTTAATTTAATATATAATATTTTTAATAATTCCATACTTAAATGATTGGTTATCAAAATTTCAAAATCCAAATTCAAAAATTTCTCTTTCCATGAAGAATGATGTTACTTTGCGCAGTTTTTTAAAATGTATTGTCGTATAAATAGCCATTTCAACAAAACCTCTATTTTTTACTTATTTAAAATGCCGGCAATACCCATAGACATCAAACACTGATATAACCATTATTTAACCAGGACAAATAAATCACCCTGTATGAAAACAAAGATATTCATTGCCGGAGCCGGAGGTATTGGTAAAGCCGTAGCCATCATTTTAAAGAATCAGGAAGACTTCCTGGTTGATATCATTTTTGGAGACATTCATGAGGAGTCTGCTCTTGCCGCATGTCGTTTTGTTACTGAAGGTATCCAAAATGATTCGGGAATTGAATCTATCAAAATGCCAGAATCCGGGAGCAATGCTGATCTTGACCGCATACTGGAGCAATGTGAAATCATTCTGGATTGCCTGCCGGGGAGTCAGGCGCCTCGAATGGCAACATTAGCGAGGACATTTCATTGCCACTACGCCAACCTTACTGAATACGTATCGGAAACCAGAGAAGTGGAGCAAATTGCCAAAAATGCAGATACTGCTTTTGTACTTCAAACCGGATTGGCTCCGGGATTTATCAATGTTTTGGCGTGCCAGCAATACAATGAATTTGTAAGGGACTTCAGTACTGAAGTTCTTGATGCTATGCATATGAAAGTTGGAGCATTATCCAAGCACGCTACCTCACCGCATTTTTATGCATTTACCTGGAGCCCTATAGGGGTAGCTACAGAATATTTAAAGAAAGCCATCATCGTTCGTAATTTTCAAACCATAGAAGTTCCTGCATTATCGGGAAGGCAGACCATCATCATTGACGGGGATGAATATGAGGACAATTTTACTTCCGGAGGAGCAGCGGATTTACCACAGGCTTTCAGCGGAAAAATAAAAGACCTGGATTACAAAACGCTAAGGTATCCGGGACACTATGGTTGGGTAGAAGCCGCGCTGTCCACCATTCCTGAAAACGAGGACAGAGTCAAATCGCTGGAAAGGATCATGCTTCAAAACATACCCTCCGTGGAAGACGATGAAGTGGTTGTATATGCCTCCGTTCAAGGAAAAGATTCAACGGGAAGACTCAGAAGAAAAGAAGCCTCGTACCGGATCTATCCCTCCTATGTTGGAATCAGGAAACTTCGAGCCATCCAAACCACTACTGCTGCTCCGATGTGTGAAGTTGCCCGGTTAATGATTCAGAAAAATTGGAAAGGAGCCATAAAGCAATCCATGATTGATCCTCTTGACTTCCTCAATGGTCCTTTTGTTTCCTCAATTTACGGAAAATATAATGGGATATAATCATCGCCAAGGCGTTGATTTGACAATCAGCGTAAGGCGGTTACCTTTTCATGGTTTTCAAAATAAACTCTTTTAAATCCGCCTTGCATTGAACTAATGAAGGATAGTGGGTATACATCATATGTCCTGCTTCATAGTAAGTCATTTGAATATTATCCCTGATTTCAGGAGGCATTTTTAAATGATCGAGCGTATATTCCACCCCGTAAAAGACGGTAGCCAAATCGTAGTACCCATTCATAATGAGTACTTTCATATTGGGATCCCGCGTCATTGCCCTGGCCATATCTTCGGCCGTACTGATAGCCGCCTGGGTATTCCATCGTTGATTGCCAGTATGACTCCAGTCCCACCTGAATCCACTCCTGGAGCCTGCACTGGTCTGGTAATGCAGTTTGTGGTCAACGCCCAATTCACCATAAAAATAATCTAAAAAGCCTGAGATGTATGCGGGAGAGATTGCCAGACTCTGAGGATCGTATTCTGCCGTCCGGTTCAACAAATCCTGATTTACTCCCAAATAACGTGAATCCAAACGGCCTACTGTCTTTCCTTCCTCTCTCATTAATTCCTGAAAATATTCTCCTGCCGTCACCCTTAGGTTGGCTTTCATCCAAAAATCGTCTCCAATTCCGGTATAAGATGCCAGGCGGGAAGCCATATATTGTTTTTCATTTGCCGTAAGGCGATTACCTTTAAAGAGAGCCGGCACATATTCAACTTCTGTAAAGTTGCGCACCTCATCCAGAAATTCCTCCAGATTCTCTTGCTTATCTTTCACCTTATTGTGGTACCATGATGTAGCAGCATAGGTTGGAAAATGAACGATATAGGAAAGGTCTTCTCCCGGAGGGAAAATTAAAGTTCTCAAATCAAATACGGCCGATACCATGATCACACCATTCATGGCAATACCCCAGCGAAGCAGATAATCCATCACACCGGCATTTCTGAATGTACCGTAGCTCTCTCCCAATAAGAACTTAGGAGAGTTCATCCTTCCATTGTGAATCAAAAATTGTTTGATAAATAAACTTATACTCCAGATGTCCTGATCTACACCCCAAAAATCTTTAAATTCCTTTTCTCCTCCAGGCATACTCAGGCCTGTGCCTACAGGATCCATCATCACCAAATCGGCCATATCGAGAATTGAATAAGGATTGGCTTCAATAGAGTAAGGTGATGCAGGTGTAAAATCAGGGTCATTGACCACTACCCTCCTTGGCCCCAATATTCCCATATGCAGCCAAAAAGACGATGATCCGGGTCCCCCATTAAATGCAAAGAGAATAGGTCTGGTCTTGTCTTTGCCGTCATTCACCATGTAGCTGGTATATCCGAAATAGGCGACCGGCTTGTTTTGGTCATCCCGTAATTCCAAAGTACCTGCCCTGGCCGTATAATTTATATTCTTTCCATCAATGGTTACATTTCCCTGAGATACAAATTCAACTGCTTGATTAGCAGATTGAGTATTTTTTCCATCCGGTTGCCCAAATACATAGGGATGGACACAGATCAACAGCATATAAATAATACAAAGAATGCGGGTCATATCAATTTTTTATTTAGAAATGAATGATAAACTTTTGCCACAATATAATACCTTTTCAAATATCCACACCCATCTCAAGTATGGGATATTATCCTACGATTATGGATACATAATAAGAAATAACAGTGCCCAAAATAATTTTGAAACCACCAAAAATATACGGAAGCCCATCCGATTATTCTATCTTTGCCAGACTTTTGACGAAAGGAAAGAACCCATGGGTACTCAAGAACTTTTAGAATGCAAAAATTGGCACTGTATTGACATTGTAATGTAGTGAAATGCCGGAAGTTTGATAAATGAAACGCAATGGAATTTAAGATCAATCAGGAAAATATAGAAGAGATCAAAGATCTGATTTCTTCCGGATCGGATGACATTCTCGTCGAGAAATTCAAAGAGATCCATTATGCCGATATTGCAGAGATCATGGAAGAGCTTTCTGTGTCAGAAGCTAAATACATATTTGACTTATTAGACAGTGAAAAAACGGCCGAAACCCTCCTTGAACTGGACGAGGATATCCGGATCAAAATCCTCAACCAACTCAGCCCGTTAGAGATTGCGGAAGAACTGGATGAATTGAGTACCGACGATGCGGCAGACCTTATTGCGGAGCTTCCTTTTGATAAAAAGCAAGAGGTCATCGCAAGAATTCAGGATACTGAACATGCCAAAGACATTGTCGATTTATTGCGTTATGATGAAGATACTGCCGGGGGTCTGATGGCCAAAGAGTTGATTAAAGTCAATGAAAACTGGACCGTATTAACCTGTGTAAAGGAAATGCGTAAACAAGCTAAAGATGTAAAGAGGGTTCATTCCATCTACGTAGTGGATGACGACAATGTATTGAAAGGACGGCTGTCGCTAAAAGACCTTTTAACGACAAGCACGCGTACGCCTATACGGGAAATATACATTCCTAAGGTTGACTTTGTATATGTTGACACCAAGGATGTGGAGGTGGCGCGGTTGATGCAANNGAAGAAGCCGATAAAAATTATCAGCTTGCGGCTGGTATTTCGCAAGATGTGGAAGCCGATGACAATCTGATCGATCAGACCAAAGCCAGACTTCCCTGGTTATTGCTTGCCTTGTTAGGGGGTTTTGTGGCTGTAAAAGTATCGGGAAATTTTGAAGCGGCCATGGAGCAATATCGCGTCCTGTTTTTCTTTACCCCACTGATTGCGGC
>JRYF01001935.1_pt1 | contig 20419 bp, 17 predicted proteins | sample 235331 | NCBI WGS metagenome assembly JRYF01 (sample SAMN03074217, study PRJNA261475) | activated sludge metagenome | biome: Wastewater Treatment Plant; feature: Wastewater; material: Activated sludge; isolation source: activated biomass of a wastewater treatment plant treating hydrocarbon... ...
TAAACGAAGAAGTTAGAGATAAATATGGACTTCCTACTTTAACGATGGATGCAGAATGGAAGGAAAATGAATTGAACATGCGCCCGGACATGATGAACGAAGCTGCAGAAATGCTGGAAGCCGCTGGACTGAAAAACGTGAATACCTACGACAATGGCTGTAATCCCGGGTTGGGCATTCACGAAATGGGAACTGCCCGAATGGGCCGCGATCCCAAAACTTCCGTATTGAATGGATACAATCAGGTGCATGCAGTGAAAAATGTTTTTATTACTGACGGAGCCTGTATGACATCCGCTGCCTGCCAGAATCCTTCATTGACCTACATGGCTTTGACGGCGCGTGCAGCAGATTTTGCTGTAAAAGAATTGAAAAAAGGCAATTTATAAACCTATTGAATGGGGAGTATAGAGCATATTTCTATTTCAATCACTTTTTAGAAATCTATTTTTTGAATGTATAATAAACCTCTAATATGAACAGAAGAAATGCAATAAAAACTTCAGCAGCGCTCGCCGGATATACCTTGTTTTTCGGTGGAGCATCCATTGCGATATCTTCTTGCCGTCAAGATGGCTCTCCGGATTGGAAACCTTCATTTTTTAATCAACATCAAATCAAACTTCTTTCTGAAATAGCTGAGCGAATGATACCCCGTACAGAATCCCCCGGAGCTAAAGATGTTTTTCTTGAAAGATTTCTCGATGAAAATGTATCACTCAATTTTTCTCCAGAACAAAAAGAGCAATTCATCAAAGAATTAATGGTTTTTGACGAGCGGGCAAATACCCTTTTTAATAAGGAATTTTTGAAATTGAGTGAAGAGCAAATGGATCAGGTTTTGGAAGCACTTTTCCAGGATGTAGCCAGTACTGGTTCTAATCAAAGAGGTACTCCTCATATTGCCCATGCCATACGCAGCATGGTGGTGTTTGGATATTTTACAACAGAGCAAATCGCCAAGGAGGTATTAAAATATGACTCTGTTCCTCAGAACTATCAAGGTTGCATTGACTATGATCAGGTTGGTGGTGTGTGGGCGATATAAGATCATTGTGTTTTCATATCATCAGGAATGTAAGGCTTAATTTTCTCAATAAAGTCAATGTCAAATATTTGAATATTGAGTAAATCAAATACACTTTGGTAATCCCCATGGTGTTGTCGGTAAGCATAGATAACCCTTGCTTCATTTTCTGAAATATAAGGATGAATCAATTGTTTATAATCTGAAACGTTCAGGTTGATAGGACGATATGGCTTTGTGATCATAAAATGCTCCTTCACCTGTTCAAACCGGTCAGGATCCATTCCATATACTTCCATCAATTGCCCAATGGAATGAAAACCCCCAAGGAATTCGCGGTATTTTACAATTCTTGCAGCAAACACAGGTCCAATACCCTTAATATATTGCAGCACAATAGGATCGGCTGAATTCAAATCAATCATTCGCCCTGAACCGGTTGACCCGGTCTGTTTGAATTCTTTCGAATCCATTTGCAGTCCATCAGTGGCTTCCATTTTATCTATATCCACAGAAGAAGCATTCTCTTGTTTGATTGGTTTATCAGGTTCAGACTCCCTTTTCCAATGATTTTGACGCGTAGTAGCACCCCTTTTATTTTGAGGGGTTCCAAAACGGTCATTATCAAAAACCATGAATGGAGACAGCCGTTCATAGTCCTCCTCTGTGACTCCATAAATTTTTTTGAAGTCTTCCTTCCGTCGAATTTGCCCCCCTTTATTCCGGTAGTTTTCCATACTTTTTATTGCTTGCATAGATAAACCCAACTTTTTTAATGAATCACCGCTAATCTGATTGGGATTAAAATAAAAAGGAGTGTACACAAAAACTTCCTCCTCAGAACTACTCATCAAGTCATTGTCCATGTCATCAAACGATAATAGCCATTCCTGTGAATGAATACTCTTCGGATCCTGTACATATTCTAAACCAGCCAACACAACAAAGGATATGAAAATCATAGTAGCAAGGTAAAACAAACCCTTTCTTTCAGTCCGGTTAACATATATCCAGGAAGGCACCTGATGAAATGCAAAAAGGATCATAGTATATTTATTTATAGCTTAAGTATAATTGCCCCTTCGTTTTTGACAAACCTTATCCTGTCTTTTTGTTTGGAAAAATCTACCCACTTCAGGTAATTACGGTAATCTACAGATTGGTCAACGATGACTAATTCTGGTTGATATTTATTAAAAACATACTCCGGACTACCAGTATATAAAGATGTGATGATCAATACATTGACATCCCCTTGAAATGCAACCTCGATATTGTCTCTGGCTATGAAGTAATTTTTCCTGCCATTTACAATAAATCCGTGATTAAAACCAAACCGGTGACCATGCCAGAGTGTATCCAATGGAATATCATTGGACTTTTTTCCGCTGACCGACAATCTGTAATTTCTGCATTGAAATTGCTCCGACTCATCGGCTATATCTCCATTTTTAATCGTATAAATCTTTTTACCATCAATAATATCAATGATTGTGGCCCCGGAAATGTCATATACAACCAATTTTTCCTGATGATGATAGACTATGGATCGAATGATCAAAATGGATAGAAATACAATATAAACCAAGAAAGCTGTTTGTAATGAACGGCGATTTCTTAACCGGATACCATACCCTGTAAAGCCAATTACCAAATAAATAAACAATAAATCATAAGGTTCCAACCACAATCCATCTATTAATCCCAGTGGCAAACCCTTTATCCAAAAAATACTTTCGTTTAACACATGTATCACAAATTGGAGGATAAACCCGCAGATGACGGCCAACTGAGTATGAATCATTGAAAAGAATAGCAAAGCAAGGCCCAACGATAAGATAACAAATGCCGCAGGAATGGCAACTAAACTTCCAAGCCAGAAGTAGGTAGGAAATTTGTTGAAATAAAAAACGGATATTGGAAACACCCCAATCTGAGCAGCAAATGAAACGGCTATGAGTCCCCAAAAATATCTGAGTGCCTTTACTTTGAAAGATGGAAAACAATCAAAAATCGGTTTATAAAAAATCACAATTCCTCCTAATGCTAAAAACGAGAGCTGAAATCCAGGTTGATAAATCACATGAGGATCATATAAAGCCATGAGTAAAGCAGCCACAGCCATACTGTTATATATGTTTTTATGCTGAGACCAGGAGTAATCTATGGCAATGATTGAAAACATGGTTGCAGCTCTGATGGCTGAAGGGGATCCCCCGGTAAGCATAGCATACATCCAGATTCCTACAACAAGAAATATTGCCCTGATAATCCTGCCTATACTATGGTGTACCGGCAACCAAATGACCAACCATGATAGGATTATCGCTATTATACCCACATGCAATCCTGAAACAGCCAACGTATGCACAGCCCCGGTGTCAGAATATGCCTGATAGGTCTCCTCTGGCAGTTTATTTTTATATCCCAACACCATTGCTGAAGCAATTCCAACACTCTCCTCGGTTTTCAGATACTTTTCTAATTGCAGGGTAAAATATCTCCTCCATTTGTCCAGAAATTCTTTAATATGGATTCCGTCCGACCGATCAGCGATTTGGACATGATCCTTATGCAGAAAAATCTGATGCCTGATTCCACGCCGATAGAGATATAATCTGTAATCAAAAGCTTGTGGATTGCCCGGACGGTTTACTTCATACAATTTTCCTCTCATGAGGATCTGGGTACCAATGGGGGGCATGTACTCAAAATCAACGGGAAAGTATACAAGAATTTTGCCTGAAGCCTTCTTGAGCTGCATAGGATCCAATCCTATCCATTGTACAAGTACTTCTGCCCTTACTCTATTCTTTTTGACAGGCGAATCTACAACAGTGGCAACTATATAATTTTCTTCTGAAATATATTGAGTATAGTGGTTAGGAAACTCCATATTTTTCCCACCCAATCGTATACCCCCCAATAAAAAATATAATGCCAAAGTAAGAATACTTAGAAATGTTGCTTTCCATTGCAGGTGCACTATAAACTTAAACCCAAGTAATATACCTAATAACACTACACTGGCCATGATTATACCACTTGATACTGACCAATGGGCTTGATCAAATACATAAATACCGGCGATCAATGCAAGCGTTGGCCTGACCATAGGTGCCATTCGCCATGGAATTCCTGACATGACTTACACATTAATTACCTGGAATACTTCCGGTTAAAAAAGTATTTCTAAATAAAGTATTTCGGACGGATTGAATGACCATCCACTCAACCCGAATCTAAAAATAATCATTTTCTACTGAATACACAACATAATACAATGCACTGTTGGGCATTAGCAATCAATAGAAAGTATGATGTTGGAGATTTCCAACTAGTGAAATGGCTTACAGACCCTGAGATTTATATACAGAAGCATTACTGCCAATCTCTATTTTAGTAAATAAAATTTGTTGACAATATAAAAATATACACTAAATTAACCTAAAATATGCATTTTATTAACTGTAGTGTTAAAATAAGTGATATAGTTGTAAAGATTGTAGTAGGAAAGTGGGTCTATTGCCATGTAACTTTGTACCATCAATAAAACAAAAACATTTTTTTAATCACTAAAAACTTTATGTTATGAAAAATGTGATTTTAATTCTTAGTATGTTCTGCTTTTCTTTTTCACTGACAGCAGGGCTCTACCCGATCATTCAGATTGAAAAAGAAAAAGTATTTACATTGGATTTGAACGACTGGTCCAACGACCTTTTGAACATATCCATTCTTGACCAAAAAGGTCAGGTGTTGTTTCAAGAAGAATACCACGCTGATGGATTACATATCAGGAAATATAATATCAAAAATTTTCCTTTGGGGATGTATACCTTAGTTGTTGAAGATCCTTTGAAATCAATTTCCTTTGATCTGTTTGTAAGTTATCACAACGTGAGTGTTGTGGGTAAAGAAAGTGTCTTTTTTAAACCTGTTATGAAGTTCGCCAAAGATTTATTAGATATAAATCTACTGGCATTAAACAAAGACATTGAATTGTCAGTATATGATTCAGGTGGCGTTTTGATCTATCAGGATTATGTGAGCAATCTCCCGGTGTATAATAAACGATTGAATTTACATCAATTGAAAAGTGGAAGATTTGATGTAGTGATAGAAGTCGGTGGAAAAATGTACACAGAAAAGTTTGTAAAATAAATTTTGTTGGCTTTAATGATTTGGAAGGGCTTCTGCAAAGGCAGAGGCCTTTTCCTTTTATAGCCAGTTTCATTGCATTTCTATTCAATCCTATGTGTTTTGTCAAAAATCACGATATACATACCTGATAAATTTTTATTTTCGACCCTCAAATGATAATGTAAATCGTGGAAGAATTAAAAATTTTGATCGAAGAAGCTTGGGAAGACAGGAAAAGACTTCAGGATAAGAAAGTTCAGAATGGCATTCGTAAGGTTATCGAACATTTAGATAAGGGAAGATTGAGAGTAGCTCAACCTGAAGATAATCAACAATGGCGGGTAAACGATTGGGTAAAAAAAGCAGTTATTCTTTATTTTCCTATTCAACAAATGGAAACCATTGAAATAGGCCCCTTTGAATTTCACGATAAAATTCCTTTAAAAAATAAATTTGCTGAGCAAGGTATAAGAGTAGTACCCCACGCCATTGCACGCTATGGTTCATTTCTTGAACAGGGCGTTATTATGATGCCTTCCTATGTAAATATCGGAGCCTGGGTTGGGAGCGGCACTATGGTTGATACCTGGGCAACAGTTGGTTCTTGTGCTCAAATTGGAAGCAATGTTCATTTGTCCGGAGGAGTAGGTATTGGGGGTGTTTTGGAACCTCCTCAGGCATCTCCTACCATTATTGAAGACAATTGTTTTATTGGTTCACGTTGTATCGTGGTGGAAGGGGTTCGTGTAAGAAGAGAAGCCGTATTAGGAGCCGGAGTAACTTTGACTCAATCAACCCAGATCATAGACGTTACGGGCAACGAACCAAAAATCCTTAAAGGGGAAGTACCGGAAAGAGCCGTGGTCATTCCCGGCAGTTATCCAAAAAATTTTCCAGCTGGAACATATCAGGTGCATTGCGCATTAATCATAGGAAGCAGAAAAGAGTCAACCGACAAAAAAGTATCTCTAAACCAGGCACTTCGGGAGTATAATGTTTCAATTTAAATCCATTTAATCATTATTCAACATGCGTTCAACAACACTAAAAAAATCCCCTTGGTCTATATTTTTTTTAGCTTTCATTTCAATGATCTATTTACAATCATGTAGTGGAAGTAAAAATGCGATCACTGATTCTGAAGCTCTGATATTTGAAGAAACTGAAGAGGAGTTACTGGATACTTTGTTTGTAACCGCTCCCCGAATGGAAGAGGTGGAAGAAATCCTGCAAGAATTACCTGAATACAGGGCCAGTCCGACCCGGCATATGAATCTTTTGCATACCTCTCTGGATCTTCGCTTTAACTGGGAGAAACAACAAGTTATTGGCCTTGCCGAACTCACAATGACCCCCTATTTCTTTCCTCAATCTGATATAATACTGGATGCCAAAGGCTTTGATTTTCACAAAGTTGAAAAAAATGGCCAGCCTCTCGAATATGAATATGATGGCCAGGAAATTATCATTACTCTGGACAGAGAATATACTCGATCAGATACATTCTCAATCAATATAGATTACACTGCCCATCCGGCGCCCGGTGAAGATGGAGGCAGCCTGGCTATAGCTTCCGATCAGGGATTGTTTTTTATCAATCCTTTGGGTGAAGATATTGATAAACCCATGCAAATATGGACACAAGGAGAGACAGAACATAATTCCCGATGGTTTCCAACCATTGACAAACCCAATGAAAGAATGTCACAGCAAATCCGTATGACGGTAGAAGACCGGTTTGCCACCCTTTCCAATGGGTTACTCATTTCTTCCATAAAGAATGCCGATGGTACCCGTACAGATACCTGGAGACAGGAATTACCGCATGCTCCATATCTTGCTATGGTTGCTGTTGGAGAATTCGCTGTGGTCACTGAAAAGTGGAATGGGTTGGACTTAATGTATTATGTGGAACCGGAATACCAGGAATCAGCCAAAGAGATATTTAACCATACCCCGGAAATGCTTGATTTTTTTTCAGGAATTTTAGGTTATCCCTATCCATGGGATAAATATGCCCAGATTGTTACCCGCGATTATGTTTCGGGAGCGATGGAAAACACCTCTGCTGTTATTTTTGGTGAATTTGTTCAAAAAACAAAAAGAGAATTGATCGACAATGACAATGATTACATTGTTGCCCATGAAATGTTTCATCATTGGTTTGGAGATTTAGTCACATGTGAAAGCTGGTCAAACCTTACCCTTCAGGAGGGTTTTGCCAATTATTCCGAATATCTGTGGTTTGAATACAAGTATGGGAGCGACCGTGCAGAAAATCATAGATTATCACAGCTCGAAGGGTATCTTATGAGCACTGAAAATGAAGGAACCCGCCCTTTAATTGATTTCGAATATATCGACAAAGAGGATATGTTTGATGCACATAGTTACAATAAAGGAGGATTGGTTCTGCATATGTTGCGTGACTACCTTGGAGATGAGGCATTTTTTGCCGGAATGCATACTTATTTGAAAGACAATGAATTCACTTCCGTAGAAGTACATGACCTCAGACTTGCTTTCGAAAAGGTGACCGGCATGGACCTCAACTGGTTTTTCAATCAATGGTTTTTGTCCAAAGGCCATCCTGTTTTGGATGTGGAGTATTCCTACGATGAAGGGAACCGGGAATTGTCAATTACTGTCAATCAGGTGCAAAACATTGAAGACCACTTACCTATATACAGACTGGAGTTGGATGTAGCCGTATATTACGAAAACGGAGAGGTGGATTTATATCCCTTGAGTCTGACAAAAAGAAATGGTGAATACCTTATCGGAGACATTGACCGGCCCGCCGTGGTAGTACTGGATGGGCATAATACACAACTGGCTGTGATCAATGAGAAAAAATTACAGAAGGAATATTTTGAACAATTTAAGCTTTCCGGCAATTATGCGGACAAATCGCAGGCAATGCGTTTTTTGCGAAACAGTACTTATTTTCAGCAAATCATTGATCTTTTACTAGAGGAGGAATATTATCTCTTTAGAAAAACAGGAGTGGAGGGTATCAATTTCAGAACATCCCCTGAAAAAATTGAACAACTGCAATCCATGATTACCGATGATCCACATTCTGCTGTAAGGGAAGCTGCTTTAAGTAAATTGGCCAACTATGACTATTCGCTGGCTAAGCCCTACATTCTTCAAGTGCTTGACAGTGAAGAAGCATATCCGTTGGTTTCAGCGGCCCTCACGGCCATTTACAATAATGAAAGGCCTATGGCTATTCAATATGCTATACCTTATAGAGATTCGCGTATTTCTCAATTGACAGGTATTTTATCCGGAATTTTTGCTAACCACGGAGACGCTGAATACCTGTCATTTTTTGAAAATCAGTTGAACAGTGTTTCACTTTATACCATGTTCAATTTTTATAATAAGTATTTTGAATTAGTCAATCAATTGGATAATGACACAAAAATGAATGCAGTGGAGCGGATGTCAAATATTGCCCGGCACGGTAATATTATATTCCGTCGATTTGCAGCCATGTCATTTATCAATAGAATAAAAAACAGCCTTTGGGAGGACGATGAAAACGAATTGGTATCGCGCGTACAATCCCTTATGGACGATATTATTGAAAATGAAAAAAATGCTGACCTAAAAGAGCGATATAGAGGTTTTTAATAAATTGAAAATACCTACATAGTTAAGCTCAAGGTAACATAATTTCATAGAATTAAGGGTTAATATACATCCTCTAACTCCAGCAGGTCTGAGCTACTGGATAGTTAGCAAAAACCTACTTGATTTTAATTTGGAATGAAAATCATTGGAAACTCATAATGACTATAAGAAGTCAAGGTTGGTAATAAATACTATCTTAATGAAAACAACTTCAATGTTAAACGCAAGCATGCTTGGGTATTCAATTTATTGACATTTCAATAGTTAACATCTTCATTGGAATGCGAAAAAAATGCATTCATATCATCTTCTGTAAGTCTTCTGATGTCCTCCCCTTGTATAAATAATTTCAAAAAAAATATTTTAATTTTACTACATTTGATTTTTTAAAATTTGTGAATTAATACATTCTTTAAAATCAAATTAAAATAACTTATAAAATCTAAAGAATATATGATCAAGAAAATTATTCTCGGAATTCTGATCCTCCTGATTATAGTAGCAGGAGGATTTTTTGTTTATATCCAATTGAATTGGAATAAAAAGCATGACATTTCCTATCCGGATCTTCAAGTGAGCAATGACTCAACTGTAATCGAAAGGGGGCGGTATTTAGTTCATGGCCCTGCCCATTGTTCCAATTGTCATGTATCTAGTGTCAAGGACATGATTGCTGCAGATGCAGGTGAAAATATCCCTCTCAGCGGTGGAGTTGGAATTCCGTTGGGGCCTCTTGGAATCATTTATGCTAAAAATTTAACCCCCGACCCTGTCACCGGAATTGGAAGATATACCGATGGAGAGCTCTTCAGAATGATGCGCCATGCGGTCAAACCGGATGGTACGGCCACTTTATCCGTTTTGATGCCCTTTTGGGATATGGCTGACGAAGACTTAGTGGCAGTGGTATCTTATTTAAGAAGTATGGATCCTGTCGAAAACGAAGTACCAGAAAATCAATGGACATTTATGGGTAAATTTGTGAGAGTGATTTCACCTTCATTTCAACCTATAAAAGACCCTTCTCCACCTCAACTTGCCCCACCTATGGAAGCCACAATAGAAAGGGGAAAATACCTCTCTCTCTATGTAGCCAATTGTGTGGGTTGTCATACCAACAGAGATCTAAATACTTTTGAAGCAATTGGCCCTGAACATGCCGGAGGTATGGAGTTTGAACCCTGGCCGGAATTTGCTTTGGCTGTAGGAGGTGACCCCGAATTATGGATGCGAACAACCAATATCACTCCCCACCCCCACAGTTCATTATCTAAATTCAAAACCGTGGAAGCATGGAAAGAAAGATTCCGGCAAGGACGATTGATAAATATATCTCCAATGCATTGGGGACCTTTTTCAAGAATGACAGATGAAGATCTTGAGGCACTCTATCTTTATCTGATGAGTCTGGAGCCTTCTGATTACGATGCTGGGGATTTGACTTTTAAGAAATGATCTGACTTTATTTAAAATATGTTATCCATTTACATGAGTATCCGCAATGTTACATATTGGGCTCAAAGAGACCATTCCAGGAGCGGATGCTCGTCCACAGACGACAGTCCATTGTCTGAAGAAACATTAATCTTTCTCCCACAACTATTTGTTTGGCTACTTGCAGTTAAGCAGATGTACATATTTCAAAAACTATAAAATATGACATTCAAATCCCTTAAACTTTTCCTTAGTCTTCTTTTTGGACTATTTTTTATATTAGAAGCAGCAGCACAGTCCGCTATCCAGTATGATATGGTGTTACAGGGGGGCAGAGTAATCGATCCTGAAACCAATCTCGATGCTATCCGAAATGTAGGCATCCAAAATGGGCGCATAATGATGATCAGTTCAGAACCTTTGCAGGGGAGAGAAATCATCAATGCCAGTGGATTGGTCGTAGCACCCGGGTTTATTGACCTGCATGTGCATGGGTTGAGCAATATCGAACAGGAATACCAGCTTCATGACGGAGTCACAACAGCTTTGGAGCTTGAATGGGGAATCGAGCATACTGGTGCATGGTATGCCTCACGACAGGGAAATGCACTGATCCACTATGGTGCCAGTGTTAGCTGGCCTTTTGAACGCTTTAGGGCAATGGAAAGGTATCATGATGGTGTTGAAGAGCTTTTGATTTTGGTTCAGAAAAACGAAAGGGATATTACAACCCTTTTTCATATTGCCGGACCATCGTTTACTGAAGATCTCACATTCGAAGAAATGGATCGGACCCTTACCAATATTAAATTATCATTGAAAGAGGGTGGCATCGGAATAGGCGTGCCCATTGGGTACCTGCCCAATACAAAGCCTGCAGAAATGTATAGTGTCTTTGAACTGGCCGGAGAACTTGATGCATTGGTTTTTACTCATACCCGGCATCCCAGTATTTTATCCATTCAGGAAGTAATCGCCAATGCCACCTTAACCTCTGCACCTTTGCATATAGTTCACATCAACAGTATGTCGCTTGGGCAGATTGGATTTGCCCTTGATATGGTAAGTGATGCCGCACAAAAGGGTTTTGATATCACCACTGAATTATACCCTTACACCGCTGCTTCCACGGGCCTGATGACAGCCATGTTTGATGAAGGTTGGCAGGAGAAACTCGGTATCGATTATGGGGATTTGCAGTTGGTGGCCACGGGAGAGCGGCTTACCAAAGAAACCTTTGCCAGACACCGGAGAACAAACCAATATGTCATCATGCACATGATGAGGCCTGAATGGATTGAAAAAGGTATTGCCGAACCTGGCGTAATCATAGGATCGGATGGTATGCCATACAGTAAATTTGCCCATCCCCGTACAGCAGGGACTTTTTCCAGGGTATTGGGAAAATATGTGAGAGAAGATCAGGTGATCGATTTAAATACCGCCATCGAAAAGATGACCCTTCTTCCTGCTAAACGGTTGGAAGGAATCGCACCCATGATGCGGTTCAAAGGAAGAATACAGGTAGGTGCGGATGCAGACATTACCGTTTTTGATCCCAACACAATCATTGACAAAGCGACTTTTGAAGGAGGTTTGGAGTTTTCGGAGGGAATTGAATATGTATTGGTAAACGGAACTCTTGTGTTAAAAAATGGGAAGACTGTTTCCAATGTTTTTCTGGGACAGGGGGTCTTTGGGAAGTTTAAAAAATAAGGTCAAAACACATGGTATCAAAAAAACTAATGCTAAACTATGAATCGAAGAGACTTTATGCTCAAAACAACAGGGGTCGCGGCTGCCGCTCTGACGTATTCCCAATTGTATTCGCAAATTCAAAAACAAATCGTACCGTCCTCTGATTCGACAAACTACGATGTGATTGTATTGGGAGTGGGCAGCATGGGCTCTTCCGCATGCTACCATATGGCAAAGCGGGGATATAAAGTTTTGGGATTGGAGCAGTTTGACATTCCGCATGAACTCGGTTCACACGCAGGCCAAAGCCGTATTATCCGTAAGGCCTATGGCGAAGGTTCTGACTATGTTCCGTTGATGGAAAGAGCCTATCAAAATTGGGAGGATTTGGAATCAGAAACGGGTTCGCAAGTTTACTTCAAAACAGGCCTGGCTTATTTTGGTCCGCAGGATGACCCCTTTCTAAATACTGTCATAGGATCTTCTAAAAAGTATAATATCCCGGTGAATCAGCTCACCTGGGAAGAATCTGATCGGAAATATCCTCAATTTAAACTGCCTCATAACTTCCTGAGACTGGAAGAGCCTGAGGCCGGATTGATCACTCCTGAGCGGAGTATATTATTATATGTTCAACAGGCGATATTCAATGGCGCAGTGATTCGCACTAAAGAAAAGGTACTGGAATGGAAGCATGAGACCTCAGGAAGTGTCACAGTAGTCACCGATAGGGGAACTTACAAGGCAGGAAAGTTGGTGATCACAGCCGGACCTTGGGCAGCCAAGGTGATTCCCTCTTTGGCATCAAAACTGACTGTTACCAGACAGGCGGTAGCATGGGTGAAGCCTAAAAAGTGGGATGATTTTACCTTGGGAAAATTTCCTTGTTGGATTTTGGAGAACAATGGATATGATTTTTATGGATTCCCGATCCTTCCCGTCGGAACGTTTGCCGGACCTTTGGGATTAAAACTGGCTTTGCATTATCCGGGAGGAGATACCACAGATCCGGACTCCGTGAACAGGAATACCAAGGAATCAGACGAAAAGATTTTGATCGAATTTCTAAATCAATTTATCCCTGAGGGTTACGAAAATACCCTGGTGATGAAAACCTGCTTATATACCAATACCCCTGACCATGATTTCATTATTGATTACTTACCGGAATATAACAATGATGTGGTTTTTGCGAGTGGATTTAGCGGTCATGGTTTCAAGTTTGTAAGTGTTGTGGGTGAAATTCTGGCTGACTTGGCCATGAACGGTTCCACACAATTGCCTATTGAATTTTTAAGTGCAAAACGATTGGGTTAATATGGCTACCCAATCATTGATTTTACCACGTACGAATAAACTTGCCTGAAAAAGTAAAAATTCATTCCTTCTTTTCGGGATAATGGTTTATGGTAATTTTGAGAAATAAATTAAAACAGAGGTTACCAGGAATAAAATAAATTCACATGAAAAAAATAGTTTTAGCTTTCATCGGACTATTTCTTTATTCAGCAGTTATCGGCCAAACTTTGGACGAAAAATATGGGAAAGATGTAAAAACCATAGAAGCCATTATCGATGCCTATTATGAGGTAATTTCAGGCTCAAGTGAAGATTCCTGGCAATTTGAAAGGGATAAGTTTCTACATTCAGCGAATGCGGTGATCATCCGACTGGATGATCGGGGAAATGCTAAATATCATTCCCTTGAGGAGGATTATATACCGATTTTGCTTAATCAAAGGAAAGATATGTATGAAATTGAACTCAAAAGAGAAGTCCGTCACTTTGGGAATATCGCTCAGGTATGGAGTGCTTTTGAGATCAGGACAGATCGAAAAAAACCAAGCAATATTCGGGGTTTAAACAGTATACAGCTCCATTTTGAAAATGACAGGTGGTTTATCGATAGTTGGACAATGCAAATGGAATCCGCTGATAATCAATTGGTGCAGGAGTTTTTAAATGATAAATAATTTTGTTGACTTTATGAAAAATAGAATTTCACTTTTACTCTTACTTGCCTTCTCTTCACTACTTGGCTATTCCCAAACGGAATTCAGCGAGGAAACCCAAATGTACATTGCATACCAGGATTCAGTTATCGTCTTTAAAAATGCTTTATTGATCGATGGCAAAGGTAATCCTGCCAAAGCCAAGCAGACCGTAATCATCAAAAAGGGTATCATCAACTGGATAGGTAACGATGCAGATGCGAAACCACCCAAAGAGACAAAAACCATTAACATGAATGGCAGAACTTTGATGCCGGGCTTGGTGATGCTTCACGAGCATATGTACATTTCAGGTCATTCCTTTTCACAAAGGATGGGCCATGTGAAACAAGCTCCGGCCACCTTTCCAAGACTTTATCTGGCGGCAGGTGCCACCACAATCAGAACAGGGGGTAGTATTGAACCTTATTCAGACCTGAACATGAAAATGGATATAGACGAGGGAAAGATTCCTGGTCCTTCGATGGAAGTCACCGCTCCCTATCTTGAAAGGAAGGGTTCATTCTTTAGACAAATGCCAAGAATCGAAACCCCGAAAGATGCCCGCGCCTTTGTCAATTATTGGGCAGATCAGGGATTTACTTCATTCAAGGGCTATATGTTTATTGACAAGGCTTCCCTTCAAGCCGCCATAGAAGCCGTACATGAACGCAATCTGAAAATAACCGCCCATCTCTGTGCGGTGACCTATGAGGAAGCTGCTGAAATGGGGATCGATCAATTGGAACACGGCTTTTTCGCGAGTTCTGATTTTGTAGCAGGCAAAGAAGAAAATAAATGTCCCCCCAATCTTGAGCAGTTCCTTGCCAACCTGAATGTCAATAGTGCTGAGGTAAAGCGCTTGCTTCAATTATTAGTGGATCGAAAAGTAACGGTTACTTCTACCCTGGCAGTTATTGAGGGGTATACATCAACGCAACCCGAGCCCTCCGAGGAATTACTCAGCTATTTTTCGACCGACAATAGGGAATACTACCTCAACAGGTTGGCCATGATAAAATCTGCTCCAGGCCCAACGCGCGATGACAGTTTATTTGCCAACAATGCCAAAATGGAAAAGATGTTCTACGATATGGGAGGATTGCTTACGGTAGGTACCGACCCTACAGGAAATGGTGGAACGATCCCGGGTTTTGGAAATTGGAGGGCGATTGAGTTATTGGTGGAGGCTGATGGCTTCACTCCCTTGGAAGCGATCAAAATTGCCACCATGAATGGGGCAATCGCTTTGGGATTTCAGAACAATATTGGAACGATTGAAGTAGGGAAATCTGCCGATCTGTTGATCATTGACGGTGATCCTTCCAAAAACATCAGTGATCTGCGCAAAGTACAGTATGTGTTCAAAAGTGGGGTAGGGTATGATTCAAAGAAATTGTATGAGTCTGTGAGGGGACAGGTTGGGTTTAATTAGTAAAAAAATTCAAAAACATAAAACAAATTATCTATTTACTTATAACCCTGGAGGGTTGAAATTTATGTAACCACGGATGTAAGTCCGTGGAAAAGATGAAAACCCTCCCTGATTTTGGCGCCATTTTTGTCCGAAAGGTGCAAAAATTGTGACAAAATCTAAATAAAATCTAACAGGCCTAAATAGTTACAAAACAAACACCAAAATGAAAAAACATAAACCAATAACAATAATGCAATTGAGAAAGAAATTAATTCCTTCCTTATCACTGATTGTCTTATTGGGATGCAGCTCTCCAACGGAAAAAAATATCCCATCTGAAATATTTACTGCGACTGATGTACCAAAAAGGGAACTTAAACAGGCCACTTTTTCAGGTTCAGGTTATGAATTGGGCATGCAACATGGGCAGTTTTTCAAAAAGGAAATCGCTGAAATCGTACTCAATTGGAAGGAAAGTACAGAAGCAGAGCTGGCAAGAAATTCCGACGAGGTGCTGAAAGAATTTCTTGCTTATGCAGATTTTGAAGGCAGTATCAAGAAATGGACTCCTGAACTGTATGAAGAAGTGATAGGTATAGCCGAAGGTTCGGAGCAGCGTTTTGATCAGATCATGGTGTTAAATCTATTGGATGAATTTTGGGTTTATCTTAACTCAATAGAAAACCACCATTGCAGCAATATCGGTGTTCCTTCGGTAAATGGTAGCAATTCCTACGTTGCCCAAAACATGGATATCGAACCATACACAGATGGTTACCAAACACTTTTCAGATTAAAAGCTACTTCCGACAGGCCCGAACAGTTGGTACTGTCCCATCCGGGTTTGATTGCCCTGAACGGCATGAACAGCTCCGGGGTAGGCATGATCATGAATACCATCATGCAACTCAACGCTTCCAATTCAGGATTGCCGGTAGCCTTTGTCGTTAGGAAAGTGCTCTCCATGACGGAAAGGGATGAGATCATTGAGTTTATCACCTCAGTCAATCATGCTTCGGGACAGAATTACATTCTGGGAGTAAGGGGTGAAGTTTTCAACTTTGAAGCATCGGCCAACAAAGTGGTCAGGTTTGATCCGGGTAATAAAAACCAAACTGTGTACCATACCAACCATCCGATTGTCAACGATGATGTGAAACCTTGGTTTGCTGAGTTCAACCCCAAAGCAATTGCAGATACAATTCCGGTTACATCCAACAGCTATATCCGATTGGCAGCTTTGACTAAAAGAATAGCCGATGCGGAAACCATTACAGATGACCTTATTAAAAATGCCCTGCGCTCAAAAGATGATCCTAATAATCCCGTCTGCCGACCATTAGATCCCAAACGATATAGTTTTACTTTTTCCTCGGTATTGATGACGCTGACAGGAGAGCCTTATCTTCAGATTACAGCAGGACCTCCTTCGGAAAGTGAGTATTTAAAGGTTGATTTTTCCAAATAGAAAACGAAACAAAAATTTTGAAAATCAACTCACTAAACAATGAGGAATCGGAAAAGGCTTACATTGAGATTTTAAAGTTTTTGAATAACCTATAAAAACCTACATGAAAACATCAATTGTCTTTCTGATACTTACCCTCAATTTTTTATGTGCTCAAGCTCAAAAGCCCCGTGCAAGAGATTTGGGCGTTCCCTTCGATGGAACCACCGGCCCCTACAATGCCATCACCGATGTAAAAGGAGTGGAAGTGGGTTACAGCACCATCATATCCGGAAGCGGGGATAATATAGTAGGCAAAGGCCCTGTCAGAACAGGTGTCACCGCCATTTTTCCCCGAGGAAAAGCCCAAAAGTTCAGTCCCGTATTTGCTAATTGGTATAGCCTGAACGGTAATGGAGAAATGACCGGAACCACATGGGTTACAGAATCCGGTTTCCTGGAAACGCCGATCATGATTACCAATACCAACAGTGTGGGCGTGGTTAGGGATGCGGTATTGAAGTGGTATGTGGATACAGACTGGTACAAGGGCGAGGAATGGTGGTACACCTTTCCTGTGGTGGGAGAAACCTACGATGGATTTTTGAATGATATCTATGGTTTCCATGTCAAGGAGGAACACGTACTCGAAGCGATCAACAATGCGGCAACGGGGAAAATTGCGGAAGGTAATGTGGGCGGNNCATCATCCCGTATTGTAAAAATCAAAGGAGAATCATACACTTTAGGGGCGTTGGTCCAGGCCAATTTTGGCAGAAAGCTTAATCTGACCATAGCCGGGGTTCCTCTTGGAATGGAATTGTTGGATACCCTGGACAACGAACTGAAATTGCCACCACAATCCTACCGCCAGGAAGGAGACGGGTCTATCATTGTGGTGGTCGCAACGGATGCACCTTTGCTACCCCACCAGTTAAAACGAATTGCGCAGCGGGTTACGATCGGAATCGGGCGAACCGGAGGGATTGGAACCAATGGCTCCGGGGATATTTTTATAGCCTTTTCTACTGCCAACCCGGAGGGGTTTCATCGGACAGAATTTACAAAAGTGGATATGGTACCCAATGACTTGATCAACCCCTTGTTGGAAGCCACCGTCCAATCGGTAGAAGAAGCCATCATTAATGCAATGATCGCTGCAGAGACCATGGAAGGCATCAATGGTAATAAGTCCTATGCCTTGCCACATGAGTTATTGAGGGATATCCTCAGGAAATATAAACGACTGAATGAATAACTGATATGAAGAATTCAACATCTCTACTTTTCCAAATTTCTGCTTTGATCGGTATGCTAGTCATCGGGGCTTGTAGCCAAAAAGACAACCCTTCAGAAGGCGAATCAATGCCCATCCTCACCAAATCCGAACTGGAAGATGAAGCCTGGCATATGGAAGAATTGTATTGGGAATATGTTCAGAAGATCGACACAGTCGCTTATAAAACCCTCTGGCACGAGGACTTCATTGGTTATCCGAGTTTTGGAGATGGTGTCTCTGATAAATCCAAGATCGCCACTTGGATTCCTGACTTGCACAAAGACCCTGATCTGAAGTATAGCTATGTGCTACACAAAAAGGCATCCAATACCATAGAGGATGTGGTGATGGTATTTTATGATACTGACTATTACTGGACCAACAAGGATAATCAGGTAGTCCGCAAAGAGACCTACAAGTTTACCCATACCTGGAAAAAAGTTGATGGTCATTGGCTGATTCTGGGAGGAATGGCTGCCAGTAAGAATAAGGATGAATTTAAGGAAAAAAAATAGTTACATTTATATCCATGACTCAATACTTTTTCTATAATCGTCACCAACCTTTCGAAAAGATCAATATGGGTAAGTCTATCAAGTATTTCATTAGTGAAAAATTATTAGTGATTATCGGCATCCTGGTTTTCAGCATTTCAAGTGGTCAGGATGCTGAAATTGCCCAAATCCTTTCCCAAAGAAAAGCGTCGAATCAAGCCCTTCGTGCTTTTGATGATGATTTGGATTTTACTTTTTCTACAGAGGATGCTTTTATCACTACGGGTGCGGGCACCTTGATTTCCGGAAAAAAGGAATTGATGAAATATATCCAGGAATCGACCGGCCCGAGGATGTATTGGATCCGGACTCCGGACGAAGTACTTGTCAATTCCAAAACCATGTTGGCCTGGGAAACGGGAACATGGAAAGGATTTATAGAAGGTTCGGATGAGGCAGTTGTGGGAGGAAAGTACTCCGCCCAATGGACCAAAGCCTCCGGGACTTGGCAGATCCATTCACAGTTGTTTGTCACATTAGAAAATTAAACTGATGAAAAACGGGAGTTGGAAATTTCTAAGTGCCGCTAACACCGCAACGCCGATAATCATAAATTAAAGATTGCTATGATAAAACTCTTCCGCAAAATCCGCCAAAAGCTCCTTGAGCAATATAAAATTACGCAGTACTTGGCTTATGCTGTCGGGGAAATTTTGCTGATAGTCTTTGGGATATTAATTGCACTACAGATTAATACTTGGAATGAGGGAAGGAAAGCGCGTTCTCGGGAACTGTCTACGATGAAAGCAATCGTGGAAAATTTAAAATACGATATCATAAGGTGCCAAAGAAACAGCAGGAGAAATTTCGAGCGCCTAATTGGATTGGATTCCTTGAGAATTTCTGTGGGCAATACAATTGAAGGAACTGATGAATCGGTAAAAGTTTATTTCTACGCTCTGAAATATGGACAAGATTACAGCCATGTAACTCTTAATAGATCTGGTTATAATCAATTAATTAACTCAGAAACGATTCAACTTATTGGCAATAGGCAATTGGCGGAAAACCTGTCCGATTATTATGAAAGAAAATCCTCGGCCGTTCTTGAATATTTACCTGCAAATAGCCTAATAAAGCTGAAAACCCTTCAAAGGAAATTTATACAGTTCAGAGGGCTGGATGAATACATCCGTTCTTTTGATTCTATGGATGACAGTACTTATGAACCTGACATTGATTACACAGATATACTTAAAATGGAGCACCTCAAGTTACTGAAGCCAGAAGGAATAAAATTAGATGATTTTTTTAACGAAATTGCGCAATTCCAAATAGACTTGAAAACCTACGATTTCTATGTTTCATGGCTGAAAGAAGCAGCTGAAAACCTTATAAAAGATATAGAGAAAGAATACCAATTTGATCAGGATTAGGAAAGTTGAAAGAGTCCTCCTGGAATAAAAATTATATTATAAAAAAGCCATGTTTGTGTGATGATAAAATTCTTCCGTCAAATCCGCCAAATACTCCTGCAAGAAGGAAAGTTTCTAAACTACCTCAAATACTCCATTGGCGAAATCCTATTGGTTGTCATCGGCATATTGATTGCGCTTTCAATCAATAACTGGAATGAAAACAGAAAACTTAACCAACAGGAAAGTTCATATCTCAACAGATTGATTCAGGAAAATAAAAGTGATGTCCTCACTTTCTCAGCAGAAATTGAGCGGCTTGAAAGGAACAATGAAAAAATTTCCAATCTCAGCAATGCATTCAAAGACAATGATAGCAGTGATTCTCTATTAGTCCTTAGTGTGAGTGAGTTTATGATGTATGGTTCCCTT
>JRYF01002273.1_pt1 | contig 20368 bp, 16 predicted proteins | sample 235331 | NCBI WGS metagenome assembly JRYF01 (sample SAMN03074217, study PRJNA261475) | activated sludge metagenome | biome: Wastewater Treatment Plant; feature: Wastewater; material: Activated sludge; isolation source: activated biomass of a wastewater treatment plant treating hydrocarbon... ...
CTTTTTTGAATGGAGTTTTCCTATGACCAATGAACCCACCAACGCCGACCGCGCCCGCTGGGCGAAGAACGCGCTTGCGGTCTTCACCGCCGAGACCTACGGCGGCGACCATCCCGACACGATGGACCGCGGCGACCTGGAGACGGTTATCTACGACTTGATCGCCGACCTGCTTCACTTTGCAGCTCGGCAAGGGTTCGACACCGACGAGATTCTTAGAAGCGCGTCGTTCCACTTCGAGGCGGAATTCGCTCAGGAGGCGCAGCCATGACCAACGTCAATTGCCTTCAAGGCATCGCCTGCCCGAACTGCGGCAACGATTCCGTCATCCATATCGACGTGCGAGTCCTGGCCAGAGTCGCCGACGACGGCGCCGAGACGTTCGGCGACATCGAGTGGGACGACGACAGCTTCGCCGAGTGCCCGCAGTGCGATCACCGCGGCACGCTTTCGGAGTATCGCATCAGAATCACCCAAGATGATTCAACCAAGGAGGAGTAACGACCATGACCACGACGACCATCATCAATCCCTTTTATTCCAATCGTTTCGCGGGCAGACCCATCGCGGTGACGCCACGAACCAAGCAATCCCGATACGCCAAGCTTCCCCTCGCGCCCATCAACGCCAGCCCGGTCCCGCATTTGACCAGCCTCTATCACTTTGATCGTGCTGGTGAATTCGGCGACCGAAGCTATCCCGGCAACTGCGGCGGCAACCTAATCAAGGACCTGCTGCAATACTTCCAGCCAGCGACCGTGCTGGACCCCATGACGGGAAGCGGAACCTGCCGCGACGTGTGCCTTGAGCTTGCCATTCATTGCTTGTCGAGCGACCTGCACCAAGGCGATGACGCCTGCAACCCCGGCTCGTTCCCGCGTGACACGTTCCCGTTCTGCTGGCTGAATCCGCCGTACTGGCGGCAGAAGCTCTACACCGACGATCCGCGCGACCTGTCGCGGACGCCGACGCTGGATGCGTTTCTGAATCACTACCGGCAGTTGATCGACAACTGTGCCGCGGCGCTCGCGCCCGGCGGCAGGCTGGCCGTCCTCATGGGCGACTACTGCGACCGCGAGGCCGGGTTCGTCCCCCTCGTCTATCACACGAAGCGGCTGGCCTTCGATGCCGGACTGCGCCAGTGTTGCACCGACATCATCCGCTTCAGCCACGGCGCATCGAGCAGCCGCAAGGTGTACCACTCGTCATTCATCCCCGGCCTGCATGACGTGTGCATGGTGTTCAAGAAAAAACACTCTTAACGTGCTCACTTTCCGCGATCAGGATTGAGGCCGTGAATCAAACTCCCCAAAATATTATGAATAAGGCCGACCCCAATCGCGAAACCAACTTCTGCTTTGAGGGCTGCCTCTTTTGCTTGTTCAAACCCGGACTCGCATCGAGCCAGGGCGACGGGATCAATCGGTCGCGCATTCCTCCTCGCACGTCTCGTTAGTTCCCTTGGCGCGTCTGCATCATTCAATTCGTCTCGGTGAATAATCTCATTTACCAACTGCCTTCCCTGCGCTTCTCCTGCGGGAAGTGACTTTCCGATCCAATCATCCGTGTCCTGAAAACCGAACCGAACCCGCCGAAGATTGAGCACTGGTATCAGTACGCGAGCCAAAGGCACATAGGCGCCAAAAGGGATTGTCATTACAGCTTCGGGTAGCGCGAACACGCAATCAAAACAGGCCGCGAGTCCTACGCCGCCACCAACTGCCTCACCTTGCACAACGCAAACCGTCAACGGTTCGTAGCGAAGGATCGTAGAATAAAGGGCAAGTAATCGCTCCAACGGTCGTTCGCACGATTCCTCCGTAACGATCGCCTTCAACACATCAAATCGGTCGAGTCCCGAGCAAAACGATTTCCCTTTCGCAAGCAGCAGGATCGCTCTATCGCCAGCGGATTCAACCGCGGCTTGCAGTTCAGCCATCACGCCAAATGTCAGACTATTCGCGCTCTCGGGCCTGTCGTTTAGGACAATAACACGCACCGGTTCATCAGGTTCTCCGGTGTCCGATACCATGATGTTCTCTTGAGCCATTGCGTCACCAGATTAAACGATTCGCGCATCCCCGATCCCAAGAGCGGCAGCAAACGCTAACGCTGCCGCCGAGCGCTCTATTTCATACTAACCTGCCGCCCTCCGCATCGTCCATTCGCTTGCAACGTCCGCGCCAGGCGGGGCATCGCCTGTTACGGTCGTTGCCGTGGAAGGGGAAGGAACCCTCCGGCTCAGGACCATACCGGCAGGCAAGGGCGGCGGTGCGCCTGCGGCCGGTCGCGTCGGGTCCCAGCTAACGTGAGAACCCGACGGCGACGGCCTTATACGGCAGGCGATACTGGCGCGACATTTCGATTTACACGCGGCGTGAAATGCGGCAGGTTCGTGGCCCCGATCAACCACGAATGAACCGAGACGATGAAAGCCGATCAACAAGCCGATGCCGCGGTGCAGACAGGACGCCAACTTTTCTTCGATTGGACGCAAGCGGAGAATCGCTCGGCGGATCAGCCGGCTACGCCGAAAGCTGGCCCTTCGAGCGAAATAAGTCACGCGACTGAATCGACTGCCGCCCCCTGCCCTTCGACGACGGTCCGATCGAAGGTCAACGAGTCACGGCCATCGGAAGCCTCGTCATCCCATGAAGCTGAGCCGATCCACGGTGAACGCTATCCGCCGAACCATCCTTGGCACTATCTTGGCGAAGGCGACAACGCGCCGCCTGTGCCGTTCGACTCCATCCCGCCGGCCGAGGACTACGGCCGCTCGCTGGAACGTGAACTGCCCAAGCCCGCCGCCAAGCGGATCATCAAGGCGCGGCAACTGCTGGAAGGCGAACGCCGCGGGCTGGAACAAACGCGACTTCACTACGAAGACGTGATCGAACGCGGCGCCGAGGCACTTTCCCGATACGACCGCGAGATCGCCTACGGCGGCAATGACGAGTTGGCCCGCGCCGGAACGCTGGCCCTGCTTTTCAACCAGATCGCATGGCGAAAGGGACGCATCGCGTACCTGGAGCAGCTTCGTTCGAGGCCCCTCGCCCGCTCCCGGTAACACGACAATCCGACCAAGACCGGTACGCTCAATCGCCTGAATCGACTCTGTATGGCACCAGAATCCAGTCAGCCACCCGACTGATTTTCACCGTGAAAGTGCCCCAGTCAGTCGTATGACTTGCAGCAACAAACGAGATATACATTGATACCCTGATTTTGGGCAGACGTCTCCCCTATCACTGCTCGTGATAGGACTTTCACCGTGAAATCGCATTTACGAGGAATCGTAGAATCGTGTTTACGGCTCATCGTGCAGCCGCCATTCCGGCTCGACGCAGAATCGTATAGTCGCAAAGCCGTAAGGTCGCAGGGTCGTAATGCCGTATTGTCGTGTCATCGTGTTGTCGTATCGCCGTGTCTTCACATTGTCGCATCATCGTGTTGCCGTATTGCAAAATCGTCGCATCGCTGCATCGTCGTACCGACGTGTCGTCGTAAATACGATTTCACGATTCTGCGCCCAATCGACCGTGTCATATTGCGACGCCACATCCGGGGGGCGATTCAGCGCACGATTTTGATTGACATGCTCCTCAATTCGTCGTATCGACGATGCACCAATCGTAAAATCGTATTCACGACGGATAGTGTGCCGAAGGTCATTGCGATACTGAATCAGAAGGGCGGGGTGGGCAAAACCACGCTCGCCGTTCATTTGGCAACCGCGTTGTCGCGCCAGAAGAAAACCGTTCTGCTGCTGGACGCCGATCCGCAGGGTAGCGCGCTGGACTGGGCCGCGGCGCGGCACGGCGAGCCGCTGTTTCCCGTGGTCGGTTTGCCCAAATCGTCGATTCACAAGGAACTTCCGGCGCTGGCGAGCAACTATCAGACGGTCATCATCGACGGCCCGCCGCGCGTCTATGACGTGGCCCGCTCGGCGATCATGGCCAGCGACCTGGTACTGGTGCCGGTCCAGCCGTCGCCTTACGACGTGTGGGCCGCCAAGGAGATCATGGACCTGTTGAATGAGGCCGCCGTGTACAAGCCGGCCCTCAAAAAGGCGTTCCTTATCAATCGCAAAATCGTAAACACTGCGATCGGCCGCGACGTGGCCGACGCCTTGTCGGAGTACCCGATTCCCGTTCTGGATACCGCGATTTGTCAACGGGTTGCTTTCGCCGAGAGCGCGACCCAGGGCCTCACCGTGTACGAGCTCGACCCGGACATGCTGGCCAGCAAGGAGATCGACGGCGTTGCCGACGAGTTGCAGAGGATGCTGGCATGAAGAAGGTCACGTTTGGCGGCAAGCGCCCCACGAATACGAATACCGCGGCGGCCAGCATTGACAACTGGGTGCTCACCCAAGCTGCCGAAGGCTCGCGCGAGCCGACCAAGCGGTTCACCATCGACGTGCCGGTCAGCCTGCACAAACGGGTCAAGAGCCAGTGCGCCATGCAGAACCTGGTCATGGCCGACGTGATTCGCGAGCTGCTGGAACAGCGGTTTCCCACGCCGATCGAAACGAGCGTTGCGAACGGGGAGGGGCGTCGTGAACACGACGAATCGTGAATACGATTCCGCTGCAACGAGATTCTGGCCGGGCGTCAGACATGAACGGGCCTGAGATGGTCCGCCGTCACCCATCACCCGACAATCAACAACCGGACCTGTTCGCCGCCAACTTCGCCGACATTCCCGTGCGGGATCAACGGGATACGATGGAGCGTCCTTTCTTCAGCCTGGCCAAGAAACCACGGCTGACCGCGATCCAGTACCAGGTCGGCAACGTGTGGGTCGAGGTCAGTCCCAACCCGCAATTCGGCATGGCGACGATCTGGGACGCCGACATCCTGATCTGGGCCTCGACGCAAATCACCGAGGCTCTGGACCGCGGCAAGTCCCCATCGCGGACGATTCGATTCCACCCGTACAACCTGCTGTGCTCGATACGCCGCACGACCGGCGGCGCGGATTACGCGCGCCTCCGCGCCGCCCTGGAACGCCTGACTCATACCGCCGTCCGCACCAACATCCGCACCGACGGCAAGAAAAAGTTCGCGTCATTTCATTGGCTTGAAAGCTGGACCGAGACGACGGACGAACAGTCCGGCGAGCCGACCGGCATGACCATCACGCTTCCCGACTGGCTCTACGACGGCATCGTCGAGCGGGGAGGGGTGCTCACCATTCACGAGGATTACTTCCTTCTGACAGGCGGCATCGAACGCTGGCTCTACCGCGTGGCCCGCAAGCACGCCGGCAAGCAGGAAACCGGCTGGAGCTTCACCATGCGGCAACTCTACGAGAAGTCGGGATCTGCGGCTCGCTTCTCCGACTTCGCCATCGACATCCGCCGCGTCGTGAAGGCCAACCAGTTGCCAGAATACGAGGTGTTGATGGATCGTAACACCGACGGGGACGAGATTGTGCGATTCATCCATCGCTCGCGCCTGTCGGTCAGCGATCCGCACTTTGAAGCGCCGCGATTCCCCGGAAGGCGCCTAACCCCCGACGGCATCAACGCGCCCGCGAGAAGTTTCAATAGCTTGCCGGAGGGCGACACGGGCGATTAGGCGTAGACCTCGCGGTCATGAGGGGAGCGGACGGCATTAACGTATTTCTTCGGCCGGACGAACCGCATCCGTCGTGTGCCTATCGTGCGATTAGGCGCACGACCATCGGGCGAATAGGCGCAATCCGGCACGTGCGATTGGGCGCAGACAATCGGGCGATCAGGCGCACGACTGGCTCGATTATTCCGAAGAATCAACGCATTCGGTTCCGCGTAACTGTTTAACTACCATTGTAAATATTAACGCTCTTAACGCCGCAGCCCTGTGGATAACTTCACAAGAGTCCGAGACGTGACGAGAAGGCAACACCGAACAGGAAGGGTGTTGCGCGAACGACACAAAGAGCCGTGTCTACGAGTTCGCGGAGAGGCAGTTTGGCATTCAGGGGAAGATTCGAGCCTGTCGAAACGACATCGGATCGCAATAGGAAACCCGTACAGCATAGAAAGGCCATCAGGACAGTCCGGGATACCTCCCGGTACAAATCGACGCGTCTCAGACGCTTTCTCGCAGAATCAAATCAAGTCATTTGACCCGGAAAGGTGAGGGAGAGCTGCATCTCGATCAACCCCTTGCTGACGGATACAGCCTATTGAGCCGGAATCATTCCACCATGAAGGCTACTTTTTCTGCGTTGCTGGTATCAGTCAGCCGCCCGCGGATCGGGAGGCCGCCGACGGTCGGGGCGACCTGGCGGACGATGTCCCGCATTGCGTCCAGAACACCAGGTCGATCCCACGCCTCATCCAGCAGCGGAAAGCTCATGACGGTGACGCGTTTCGATTTCGACAGAATCACTTGGCCCTCGCCACCGGGCACCACCATCCCTGTCGCCAGCAACTCCTGCCCCAGCGCACGCGCTTGCTGCACATCGATTCCCTCATAGCGCACTTCCATTGTCGACTTCCCATCCGATACGATCTCACGGGAGCTGGGCAACGAGAGCGCTGCATCGGCGACACGGTCGTACGCCATAATCAACCCGAAGAATGCTCCGACGGAGATCGCCGCCCACAACAGGGTCACGCCAACAACACCCAACCGGTCGAGCTTGCCTCCTGCCGCCAAATGAGCCTGGACGGGACTGCCCTGCAGCCGGTGAGCCAGGTAGCCCATCGCGCAAGCCAAGGCGATCGTCAGCATCCCATTGATGCGCATGTCGTATTCAAAGCCGAGCGTGAGCGCAGCCGTGATGCCGGCCGCAAGCAGCAGAAAGAGCGTGAGCGCGCAGAGCGCGAACACATGTCGCCCACGTTTCACGTCACCCAGGCGCCTGAAGTTGCGGGCGATCAGGTGCGCGCCCGCCAGCGGCGAGCCGAGCATCGAGGCAATTGCGATCCCGGTCGGCGTGCATAGGCGATATGCGGGGCCGGTTGCAGCGACAGAGCGGCCGACCGCCGCATTCACAGTTACTCCATCCATGACGACCTCAACTTCCTGGGCAAGAGCGCCGCCGCCGCCATGCAATCGGCGCGGCGAGCAGCAACAGCGACAAGGTGGACGGCTCCGGCACCGGCGCGAAGGCGACGCCGAGGAACGCGGCGCTGCCCGGCGGATTCTGGGAAGCGGCCGTAGCCAGCAGGGTGAACGCGGAGCCAGGGCCGCTATCCGTGATCGAGACCAGGCTGTTTCCGGTCAGGGTTCCGAAGATGCCATCGGTCGTCGTCGCGAAAAACCTCGTCGTGCCGAGGCCCGCGTCGTAAGTACCGGTCAATCCGTAGCAGCCGCGATTCGCGCCGAGCGCCAGCGTATAGTCGAGCGTCCAGGTCCCGCCTGTCCGTTCCCAGCGCTGAATGCCGCCGCCGCTGGCGGCGACACGCGCATCGCAGATGTAGAGAAGATCGGGCGAGGCAAGGTAGAAATCGGTCGGTATCGGCGGCGTCGCGCCGCCGGTTCCGGGTAGGTTGGTAACCGTCTGCCCGCCGGTTGTCGGCAGGCCGCTGCCGACGCTGTTGACGCCGCGAAAGGGGAACACGCTCGAAGAGGCGTAGAGTTGCCCGCCGAATACCTTGGTCGATATCGTGGATGTCGGATTTGTGGCCAACCGGACCGAATTGGTCGCGCCGTAGGTCGCATAGCGGATGCCGCTGGACGGATCATTCCCGGCGCTGCCGCCAAGCCAGAACCGCGTCCCGTCGTCTGTCGCGACGCTTGAGAAGACACCGGTGCCGACATACGTATTGCTGAGCGCGGTGGCTGTATCGACGATGCCGCCGGCGTCGACACGACCGATCACGCGATCGCCGGTTGTGGCCGCACCGGGAGGCGAGTCGTAACCGCCGAGCGTCAGGTAACGGCCGTCGGCCGATCGCGACAGAATGCCTTCATGCCCTCCATTCCCCGATAGCGTGAGCCGGCGATGCGGACCGCTGACGGTGGTGGGCAGGGCCAACGACTGCACGAGCACGCCGGTCGGGGTGTATTCGTCGAGGAAGCTTGCCACGGCGTTGCCGTTGGATCCGTATTGACCCGGCCGCACGACGACGAGGTTGCCCGGTGTGAATGGATTACCGAAGGCTGGGGCCGTCGTCACCGCGCATACGAACATCATCAACATCAACACGCGCGATCGCTTCATTTCAACCGCTCCTGATCAGGGCATGGCCGTTCATCGACCCGGAATCGCGCCGCTGGGGGGATGCCGAGGCCGGCAGGCAGGCAGACAATCCGATCGTTTCAGGATAGGCGAATCGCCATTCGCACATGGACAGCGCTTTCGCTGTCAGCGTTTTCGCCGACAACCGCAGCGCGGGCAGGGGTCGTTAACCATGATTTCCCAGGCAAGCTGGAACACGCGGCTTGTCACTTCGGCGCGATTGGCGGCGTCCAGCCCCAGGCAGCGCAGCGCGCGTTCGCGGTAGGTGCGGACCGTTCCGTAGGAGATGCCGAGTTGCGGCCCGATCTGCTTGTCGCACAAGCCGCGCATCATCAGCGCCACGACGTGCGCCTGTTTCTCCGACAGGCCGACCCGCTCAACGACACGTTGCCACGCGGTAGCATCGAGCACCGGCGGCAGCAACGACGCCGAGTGAGCCGATCGTCGCGGCGGAGGTCTAAGGGTGGCACGTTCACGACGGGCCATTGGCGGTTGCCCCGAAACAAAAAAGGAGCGCCGAACCAGAGACGCTCACGGAGCCCCCGCCAAGGGGCGAATGAAACGTACCCTGGCCGACGCCCCGTTCGGGGCGCGGCCTCAAGGCACTGCTTTCATCCTTCGAAACTTGGCGGTTTTCCGTGAAGCAGCGTCTTGACGCTCACGCGTCAATTCAGGTTGTCGCCGACCCGCAAACCGGGTCCGGCACGTAGATTATACGCGGTCTTGAGGCCCGATGAACACGGGGTTTTCGCTCGACTTGAACCGGCGTGCCGTGCAGAATGGACCACGTTGATCGCAAAGGAGAGTCCCCAAACCCATGTCGATTTCCTCGCTTCAAAGCCAGGTCGAGCGCCTGCAGCGCGATATCGCTGCACTCCAGACGAAGCTCAGCCAGGCCACCAAGAAGGAAGCGGATGCCGCCGGCAAGATCGCGCAGGTGCAAAGGAGTATGAACGGCCGCATCAGTCCGAGCCAGGCACAAAGCAAGCTCCGCGAACTTTCGCGTCACCAGGACGACGCTGCCCGGGCGCAGAAGGACCAGGCCGATCTCAACAAGAAACTCGCCGACAAGACCCGTGACCTGCACCGGTACAAGGCGGACCTTGTCAAGGAAGAGGAGCGCGAGCGGAAGCGGCTGCTCGACCTTGACAAGCGCCGCCAAAAAGAGATGGCGGACTACAACCGCGATTTGGGAAGGCAGCTTACCGTTCAACGCAGCCGCCTGGCTGCGCCGCGGCGTCACGTTCCGCAGCTCGCCGCGGAGGCGGTCAAGCAGCACGACTTGTTCATTTCCCATGCCAGCGAAGACAAGGACGAATTCGTCCGGCCGCTGGCCGAGGCGTTGCAGGCGCTCGGCATTTCCGTGTGGTACGACGAGTTTCAATTGAAGGTGGGCGATAGCCTGCGGCGGTCTATCGACAAGGGACTCGCCGATTCCAGGTTCGGCGTCGTCGTGTTGTCCAGCGCATTCTTCGCCAAGAACTGGCCGCAGTACGAACTGGACGGCTTGGTCGCGCGCGAAATGAACGGCGTGAAGGTGATCCTGCCCGTCTGGCACCGAGTGACGAAGGACGAAGTTATGCGATTCAGCCCCACGCTTGCCGATCGTGTCGCGCTGAATACGTCGATGCAAAGCGTCGCCGAGATTGCGGAGAAGTTGGCGGAAGTCGCGACGGGTTGATGTTCAGGATTGGCACAACATGCAGCATGTTGCGTGTTTGTGGTTGATTCCGTCTCGACAGTGTGGCATGTCATGACGCTTCAATTTCATTTCACGTCACCATGCCCCTCAGTTTACTTCGCAACCGCACCGATTACGCCGCAATCCCCATACTGAACCGGCTCCCAATGCCGAAGGGCAGAGCCGTTTGCTTGCGAACGGTGGACGCCACAGGCGGACATGATTCGGCCGATTCCGCGACGTTCTGAAGATGCCCCGTCGGCCGCGCTCCCACTATCAGACACCATTACTGTTCTCGCTGGACGGAGGAGACTCGGCGGTCGCTCTCGAAGAACCGCCGCAACATGAAGGAGACCCCGATGCCCTACAAGACGATCATGCTCGAACTGTTGCAAGCGAATCCGAAGCTGCACGAGGTGCTGCGCCGCGGTCGGATGCTGCTGCCGGCGACAGAGTCATTGGCGGCAGCGCTGAAGGCGCGGCACGAGGCGCTGAACGAACAGCTTTCTACGACGCAGACCGGCATCGACATGAGCCAGGTATCGAGCGCGGCGATGGAGATCGCGGTCACGGAGATCGAGCGTCGTTTGCAGGCCGCGTTTCCGCCGGACGGGCAGGGGCAGCTCTCGCTGGACGCCGCGATGGCGTTCGTCCGCAGTCTCACGTCGAACGTCTGAAATGGTCGCGCGGCCCGACGCTGTGGGATCTGCCGGCCGAAGCGCCGGCCGAAGACGAAGCGGAGCATTCCGGCAACGGCGAACAATCCGGGCCGCAAGTCAGTCATTCGACTGATTCAAACGAACAAGGCGACAAACAGCCCGCAACTCTCAATGACACGACTCCGGCGCCCGTCGTCCCGTTTGCAAGCGGCGAGAAGGAGAAGGCCCGCGACATCCTCGCCGCCATCCGCACGCTGAAGCAAATCGAACAGGAGAAGCGGCGGGCAACTGTTGAAGAGAAGCAGGTCCTCGCCCGGTTCCCCGGCTTCGGCCCCGTCGCGCTGTCGATCTTCCCCGACCCGGTGACGGGGCGCTATAAGGACACCGGCTGGCAGGTATTGGGCGAGGAACTGCAATCGCTGCTAACGCCCGCCGAGTACGACAGCGCCAAGCGCACTACGTTCAACGCCTTCTACTCGTCGCCGACCGTCATCGGCGCGATTCATCACGCCATCGGGCGATTAGGCGTTTCCGAAGATGCCCTGATCCTGGAGCCCGGCTGCGGCAGCGGCAACTTCATGAGCCAGGGCGGCGGCCGACACCGCTTCATCGGCGTCGAGCTGGATTCGATCTCCGGTCGCATCGCCCGGGCGCTGCATCCCGACCACGACATCCGCATCGAGAATTTCCGCGACACGAAACTGCCTGAGGATCACATCGGCGCCGTCGTCGGCAACGTGCCGTTTGCCGACATCAAGCTCAATTACGACGGCAAGCGGTTGTCGCTGCACGATTACTTCCTCGCCAAGTCGATGGATGCCCTGAAGCCCGGTGGCGTCATGGCGATGGTCACGTCGCATTTCACCCTCGACAAGCAGAACGCCGCCATCCGCGAGTATCTCGCCTCGAAGGCCGACTTTGTCGGGGCGATCCGCCTGCCGTCCGACGCCTTCAAGCGCGAAGGCACCGCCGTCGTCACCGACATCCTGTTCCTGCGTAAGCGCGCGCCCGGCGCGCCGAAGCATCACGTCGATCCCGACTGGCTCGGCGTCGCCCCGCTGGAGATTGAAGGCGTCCAGGTACCGATCAACCGCTACTTCCTCAACCACCCGGAGATGGTGCTCGGCGCGTGGAGCCGCAAGGACACGCTCTACGGCGGCGAAGGGTACAGCGTCCGCGGCAGCGGCGATCTTGCCGCCAAACTCAATGACGCCATTCAGCGACTGCCGGAGTTTTCGCCGGTGCAGGCGGGGCTGGGGGCGGAAGAACACGCCCCGGCGTTCACGCCGCCGCCGCAAGAAAAGCACGTCGGGGAGGGAAGTTTCTTTGTAACGGACAACCAAGTCATCAACCAACTCGTGAACGGGCAGGCCGTGCCGGTCGGGTACGGCGGCACGACGCTCAAGGCCAACGGGACGCTGACCGGCAAGAGGCTGGCGGCGCTGATCGGCCTGCGCGACGCTGCCCGGCGCGTATTGCAATCGCAGAACGAAGGCTGGCCCGTCGAGCATCGCGAGGATGCGCGGCGGGACTTGAACCGTGTCTATGACCGATTCGTTCGCACCTACGGCCCGATCAACAAGACGACTTTCAGCGAAACCCGTGACGGCAGCGTCATCCGCCGCCGGCCGAACCTAGTCAAGTTCATTGAAGACCCGGACGCCATGCTGGTGATGTCGCTGGAGGACTACGACGAAGTCACCGGGAAAGCGGCCAAGGCCGCGATCATGACCAAGGACGTGGTCGGCCGAACGCCGCCCGTGACGAAGGTCGAAAGCGCCGAGGAAGGACTTCTCGTTTCGCTCAACCAGCGGGGCAGGGTGGACCTGCCTTTCATCGCCGAGCTTTACGGCAAACCCGAGCAGCAGGTCATCGCCGAACTCGGCGACCTGATCTACGACGACCCGGAGTCGAAGCAGTGGAAGACGGCGGATGAGTACCTGTCAGGCAACGTCCGGCACAAGCTGGCGATGGCCGAGAAGGCCGGGCCGACGTTCGCGCGAAACGCCGAGGCGTTACGCCGCGTGCAGCCCGAGGACGTGCTGCCCGGCGACATCGACGCCAATCTCGGCGCGCCGTGGATTCCCGCATCCGACATCCAGGCATTCACCGCCGAGTTGTTCCATGTTCCGCCGGAAGCCGTCCCCATCGCGCATCTTGAGAAGGATGCCGTATGGAGCCTGGAGGCCAGCCACGCCGCCAGGCAGTCCGTCGCTGCCACTTCCGATTACGGCACTGCGCGCGCCAACGGCACTTGGCTCTTGGAACTCGCACTCAACATGAAGTCGCCGACCATTTACGACGTGATCGATCATGGCGAAAAGGAAGAGCGCGTCGTCAACCAGGAGGAGACGATGGCCGCCCGCGAAAAGCAGAAGCTGATCAAGGAGCGCTTCCGCGCCTGGGTCTTCACCGATCCCGAGCGCACGGAGCGGCTTGTGCGCATCTACAACGACACCTACAACAACCTCCGTCCCCGCCTCTTCGACGGCTCGCACCTCGACTTCCCCGGCATGAACCGGACCATCCATCTTCGGCCGCACCAGACGGCGGCCGTATGGCGAGGCATGAGTTCCGGCAACACGCTGCTGGCCCACGCCGTCGGCGCGGGCAAGACCTTCACGATGGCCGCAACCGGCATGAAGATGAAGCAGGCCGGACTGATCAAGAAACCGATGTACGTCGTGCCCAATCACCTGCTGGAGCAGTTCGCCCGCGAGTTCATGCAGTTGTATCCGAATGCGAAACTGCTCGTCGCCGGCAAGGACGACCTGCGCCGCGACCGCCGCAAGCTCCTGACCGCGAAGATCGCCAGTGGCGACTGGGACGGCATCCTCGTCACCCATTCATCCTTTGAGCGAATCGGCATGTCGCGGGAATACCAGGAGAAGTTCCTGCTTAAGCAGATCGCCGAATACGACGAGCTGCTGCGAGAGCATGCCGGCGCCAAGGGGTCGAACCGCAACCTCATCAAGCAGATCGAGAAGCAGAAGGCGGCACGTGTCGAGCGACTGAAAGACCTGCTGGCCGAGGAGAAGAAGGACGACGGACTCGTCTTCGACGAACTCGGCGTCGATCACGTCTTCATCGACGAGGCCCATTTCTTCAAGAACCTGGAGACGCCGACCAAGATGGACCGCGTCGCCGGCATCCAGACGGGAGGCAGCGAACGCGCCTTCGACGTGTACATGAAGGCGAGCTATTTGGGCGAGCAGCATCCCGGCCACGGGGTTACGTTCGCCACCGGCACTCCGGTCTCAAACACGATGGTCGAAATGTACACCATGCAGCGGTTCCTCGACCCGGCGGGGTTAAAGAGCAGGGGCCTCGAACACTTCGACGCTTGGGCGGCGACGTTCGGCGAAGTCATCGACACGATGGAGATTTCGCCGGACGGAGCGTCGCTCCGGCCGCGCAGCCGGTTCGCCAAGTTCACCAACCTCCCGGAATTGCAGCAGATGTTCCGAGCCTTCTCCGACGTGCAGACCGCAGGCATGCTGAATCTCCCGACGCCGAAGCTGGAGACCGGCAAGGCGATCGTCGTCGCCTGCCCGATGTCCGCCGAGCAGCACGCCCTGCAGGACGAGCTGGTCGAACGCTATGAGCGGCTGCGGACGGAGAAGGTGGACCCGCGCGAAGACAACGCGTTGGCCATCACCACCGACGGCCGCAAGCTGGCCCTTGACGCCCGGATGCTGTCGTCCACCGCCACAGACTTCCCCGGCTCGAAGATCAACCGTCTGGTCGAGAACGTCCACGGCATCTGGCAGCGCACCGCCGCCACGCGCGGTACGCAGATGATTTTCTGCGACATGGGCGTGCATGCGACACCGTGGGGTTATTCCGCCTACGACGACGTGGCCGAGAAGCTCGTCAGGGCGGGCATCCCGCGAGCGCAGATCGTTGCCATCGGCGACACCGATTCGGACGCCAAGAAACAGGCACTATTCGAGAAGGTGCGAAACGGCTCGGTCCGCGTGTTGATCGGCAGCACGCAGAAGATGGGCACCGGCACCAACGTGCAGCAGCGGCTTGTGGCGTTGCATCACCTGGACGCCCCGTGGAAGCCGGCCGAGGTCGAGCAGCGCGAGGGCCGCATCCTGCGGCAGGGCAACACGAATGAGGAAGTCGCGGTCTACCGTTACGTGACCGAGGGCTCGTTCGACGCCTACATGTGGCAGGCCCTTGAAACGAAAGCCCGATTCATCGGCCAGGTCATCACCGGCGACAACGCTGCCCGCCGCGCCGAGGATGTCGGCGGACAGGAGCTGTCCTACGCCGAAGTGAAGGCGATCGCGTCAGGAAATCCGGCCGTGTTGACACTCGCCGAGGCCGACGCCGAATTGCAGCGGCTGGCATTGCTCAAGAAGAACCACGTCGATGAGCAGTACGTCGCCCGCCGCAACGTGCGGGATCTGCCCGAGAGAATCGCCCGGCTCAACGAGCGGTTGTCGAACTTGTCGGCCGACCAATCGACCGCGACGGCGCATGTCCGCGATCCCGTTACGATCAACGACCGCGAGTACGGCAAGGACGAGGCCGTCGCTGTGCTGGGCGCACAATTAGACAGGCTGCCACGTGAGGTCCGCGAGGAGCAGCGATTCCCGCTCGGCGTCTATCGCGGTCTGCGCTTCGGCTTCGTGCTGCATCGGGACTTCCCGCCCGACGTGTACGTCGAAGGCGCGACCATGCGATACGACCGTCTGATTCGCGGCAGCCACGGCCCCCGGGCCGTTCTCAACGCCTTGGAGCGGCTGTGCGGCGCTTACGGCAACGAGATCGCCGGCGTGAAGCAGGAACTTTCCATCGCCGAGTCGCAGCTCCGCGACTATCAGGCCCGTATCGGCAGGCCGTTTACTCACGAAACCTACCAGGCAGAACTGACGCACCTCCGTGAGCGGCTCAAGGCAAGCCTCGCCGGAATCCCTTCGAACGTTGGCAACGACGAGGCCCCCGATTCCGCCGCGACGCAACCGATTTCTACCGCCGTACTCGCCGACCGGATCAAGGCCCTTAAGACAATGCACACGATCGACGCCGCTCATGAGCGCTCCGCCATTCGCTCCCTCGACGCCGAAGAACCCGTCACGGCCCGCATCCGGCGCCGCTCGACTGAACAAGCCACGGACACGGCATACCTTGCCGCTGAGGCAGCCGATCACGCTCTTGACGAGACCGACTCGCGCATCCCTCCAGGAATCGCCGCAAACCTGCAACCGGCGAGAATTCCGCAACGCCCGCCGAGGCGGCATTCGGAACACAGCCACGACGAACCCCGGTGGACCGGCCGCGTTCCAGCCGAACCGGCGCTGGAACGCTGACGAATGCCGGATTCCCGCCGATTCGGGCCCGGGACCGATCCGGAATCACCACCAAGTCAACCGCTCCACCAGGTGAAAAGAGGCCGGCGACCGAGATTCGGGTCATTTCGGCGTTGTTTCGAGCAGGGCCAGAATGTCGGAGGGAGTGGGCGCGCTCAATAGCGCTTCGCGCGAAGCCGCGGTTTGACAGACGGAGGCGATTTGCGAGAGCAGCGCCAACTGCGTCTCGGGCTGTTCTGACGGCGTGAAGAGCAGGAACACTATGTGTACCAATTCCTGTGAAGCCGGGGAGAACATCACGCCCTCGGCGGAACGCCCGAACGCAATAATCGGGGCTTGCAGTCCGGGAACGCGCGCGTGTGGAATCGCAACTCCATTCCCCAAGTCGGTGGAGATTTCCTTCTCGCGTTCGAGCGTCAGGCGGATGATGCCGCCTTTCTCGACGCCGGATGGTAACTTGCTGGTTGGGATCGTCTCGACCAGCTCGCAGATGACGGCATCCACCGCGGTAGCCGCCAACTGGAGCACGATTCCGCCGCGAGAAACGGCATCCACAACTGAGACCGGCGCTTCATGGGGGTACTCGTCCTCAATCTGTCCGACGACCTGTTCGAGAATGTCCTCCTGAGTTATGAACCCTACCGGACGACCGGCATCTTCCACAACGTATACCGACGCCCCTTCGCTTTGCATTTCGGTGAGCACCGAATCGATCGTCTTATCCGGTGAGATCGACTTGAGGGGACGCACGAGGCGCGACCAGTCGGCATCCGCTGCCCGGGCAATTAAGTCTTTAGTGAGCAAATAGCCGGCAACCGCTCCAGTGACCGAATCAACGACAGGCCAGCGAGAAAATCGCTCCTGCGCCACCAGCGCAAGAACGGCGTCCCGACTTGCCGATGCCGGCAGCCAACGGACGCGACTCCAGGGAACCATCACGCTTCGCACGCGCTGGGTGCGGATGTTCGAGATGTTCTCCATGATGAGTTGCAGGCGAAGGTCCTTGATTTTCTGATCTGCCGCCGCACGGTGAAGTCCGGTGTCGGCAAGCACCAGCCGAGCAAGCGCGACGGCGGCTTCCGCTTCCTCGAACACGGCCGCATTCGCTCCCGACTGTTCGAGATGCTCTCGTTCGCGCAGATAGCGAGCACGGACGAGAATGCGCGCGTGTGGATTCAAGCTGCGCGCCGCAGCGACGACCGATGCGCGTTCGGTCGAGTGCGGCAGCGTCACCACGATGTGCGACGCCTGCCGCGCGCCGGCCTGGTCGAGAATGCTGTCATGCGCCGCGTCGCCGAAGATTGCGGCCTGCCCTTCCGCTCGCAACGCCGACACGGTGTCCATGTTCAGGTCGATGATCACGGTGGTCAGGTTTGCTTCGCGCAGAAGCCGGTGAACCGAACGGCCGACAGGGCCGTAGCCGACGACGACTGCCAGGCGTTGCTCGGCATCGGGCGGAAGTGCCAGCGCCTCCGTTGCCGCCAAGTTCGAGGTCAAGATACGACGCTCAGCACGACCATTCAGCAATCGCCAGAGCCAAGGCCGGCGCTTGATCCACGATTCGATTTGGGGCAGCGCGCGGAACAACAGGGGATTCAGTGTGATCGAGATGATTGCTGCTGCCACGAGGACGTTATGCCCGGCATCCGGCATCAATCCGTGCTGTCGCGCCAACTCGGAGAGGATGAACGAGAACTCTCCTATTTGCGCCAGGCCGATCGCGACGGTGAGCGCCGTGCGCGCCGAATGACCCAAGATGGCCACGATCAGCAAGGCCGCCAGCGGCTTGGCGAGGAGGATAATCCCCAGGGCGGCGGCGACCATGAGTGGCTGCCGCAGAAGGAATGCCGGGTCGAACAACATTCCCACCGACACGAAGAACAGCACGGCGAAGGCGTCCCGCATGGGAAGCGCATCCGCCGCCGCCTGGTGGCTGACCGGCGATTGCGCGACGACCATGCCGGCCAGAAAAGCTCCCAAGGCCATCGAGGCGCCAAAGAAGAAGTAGGACCCGGCGGCAATGGCGATCGAGAGGACCAGCACGGTCAGCGTAAACAGCTCCCGCGAACGCAGCTGCGCGACCAGAACCAACACCCGCGGAACGATGCGGGACCCCGCCAGCAGCACGATTCCGACAAGCGCGCCTAGCTTTGCGAGGGCTAAGCCGATGGTCTGCCAAAGTGGTAACTCGGCAGCGCCCGAGCCGGCGTCAACGGCATGTCCGCTGCCCAGCACCGGAATCAGCACCAGTAGGATGACGGTGAAGATGTCCTCTACGATCAGCCAGCCGACCGCGACGTGCCCCTGCGGGGAGTTGAGCGCGTTTGCGTCCATCAGCACGCGCATGAGCACGACGGTGCTGGCCACCGCCATTGCCATGCCGATGACGGCGCCGGTCTTGAGGGGCAGGCCGAATGCCGAAAAGATCGCCATCGCGAGCAACGTCGCGATCAGGCTTTGCCCGACGGCGCCGGGAATCGCCACACCCTTGACCGCCAAGAGATCCTTAAGGTGAAAGTGCAGTCCGACGCCGAACATGAGCAGGATGACGCCGACTTCGGCCAACTGTTGCGCGACATGAACGTCTCCCACGAAGCCGGGCGTGTACGGCCCGATGAAAACGCCGGCCAGTAGGTAGCCGACGATCGGCGAAAGGCGCAGCCGCTGCGTCACCAGTCCCAGGAGCCATGCCCCGGTGAACGCGGCCGCAATCGTTGCGATGAGCGAGAGGTCATGCATGCGTGGCACCGTAGCATATGCAGGCGGCGAATTCGAGGTCTAATCGAATTACGCAAGGACTCCGGGCGGGTAGTTCAATTGGATCGCCGTCCCAGGCTCGACTCCGCAAAGCAATCCCAATCGCTGCCAGAGACTCAACGACTTGCGCCAACGATCGATTGCCGATTGAACGCACGTCGCCCCCGGATGAGAGGACACCGGAATCTGCCGAAGGATGTCGATGCATCCGGCGACATTCTGCAGCAGCAGCAAGGCGGTTGCGTAATTGACCAGGTGCACGACCGGGGCATCGGGCCTCAGGCAGACTCCCTGGCTGATGCACAGGCCGCGGTAGACTTCAAGCGCTTTGCCGTGCTCGCCGATCCGCATGAGGCACACGCCGTAGGCGTTTCGTATTGCTTCGTTTTTTGATCCATACTGCTTGATCAATTCGATCGCTTCACCGGGCTTGTCCTGTTCCAGCAGATCACGGACTTGCGCCAGCGCCCGTTCCAGTGTCGAAGGGTTGGACTTGCTCATTGCACTCTGATTCCTGAAAGCCTGCGCGCCGCCGATGCGCGAACCGGGCGCGCAGGGGCCGAGTTCGCAGTCACGAGAATCCGTCAAGATTTGGGGAATGAGGAATCGGCGGCGGGGATCAGATCAACCAGCGACAGAGGGAGCTATGACGGTCGTGAAGTTGCGTGTTCTCGGAGTTTGCTTCACGGCGTCCCGAGACCTGGCGCGGGCATTGATGGGAATCGATCGGTGCTGCGAGGAAATCAGCCGGCGGATGGCAGTGCCTATCATGGCACCCGCCGCTCGTAGTCGGCTTGGTCGGCGCAACTGCAAGCAGATCGACATGCCCGGCGCGCGTGACGCTGACTTGACCATCCTGCCGAGGCCCGCATGTGTCGGGGGGCTGAATCTGAGGTCTCGCCAGCAACGCCAAGGCCGCACCCACGGCGACGAGACGCAGGCCGTTGCTCCGCCAAAATGCCGGTGAGATGGTCATCGTGCCCTGATTCTAGTCGGAGCTTTGACTGCTGCAACCAGGTGTTGCCCGATTGCCGGAATCAATTCCCTGCAACATCGCTTCGCCGCGCATAGGGTTGGCTCGCAACCGCCGCTATCACGTTCAGTCATGCGTTGACTCGTTGGCATGTTCGCTTGCCCGGCTTTCGGCTGCGGCTCCCTGCCGGCTCCGCTCAGCTTTCCGCCTTCGAGTCTTGCACGCCTCACGCCGGACCCGCTCAAGCGCCCTTCGGGCTCGGTCCGTCATTCGTCCTGCTCCGCTTCGCGGGACTCTCCGGCGTTCTGTCGGCCGTGCCGCCGCTCGCTCCTTTTCCGGACCGCTCGGGTCCCTCAGCCGGGGGTGAAGGGACCACTCGCAGTCCCAAAGAAAAGGAGCAGAAACATGAAAGCCGAACAAGCCAAGAAAGTCGCCGCCCAGGCCCTCGAACAGCTCAGCCAGGCGCTCGCCGCAGGCAGGAGCAGCGAACTCACCCGCCACCTGTCGATGCTGGCGAAATTCCACAAGTACAGTTTCGGGAACGTCATGCTGATCCTGGCGCAGAAGCCCGACGCGACGCAGGTCGCGGGCTTCAACACCTGGAAGCAGATGGGCCGCTTCGTCCGCCAGGGCGAGAAGGGCGTCGTCATTATCGCGCCGATGGTCTTCCGCAAGTCGGAGAGCCGCCGTGGCGGGCGCGAAGCCGAGACTGCCGCCGGCGAGTCCGTAAAGCGTGACGAAACTGTGTTGCGCTTCCGCGGCGTGTACGTCTTCGACCTGTCGCAGACCGACGGCCAGC
>JRYF01000319.1_pt1 | contig 20307 bp, 17 predicted proteins | sample 235331 | NCBI WGS metagenome assembly JRYF01 (sample SAMN03074217, study PRJNA261475) | activated sludge metagenome | biome: Wastewater Treatment Plant; feature: Wastewater; material: Activated sludge; isolation source: activated biomass of a wastewater treatment plant treating hydrocarbon... ...
GGCTCTTTTTCCTTCTAAAAAACTTTATAAATAAGTCCGTAGGGCTGCTATTACACTGCTAACTAAGTTTCTTGCAGTCAACATTACGGGGGACTTCAAGTGCCCCCGTAATTAAATTGCTTCACTACATTCGATCAAGTTAGCGGGGCACTTGAAGTGCCCCGCTAACAAGGAGGCAAAAAAGGAAAGAAATTTAATTTAAAGTGTATTAAATATGGTTTGCGAGCAGTCCGTCACCAAAATTTTGATATTTCCATCAATTCGCTACATTTGTCGGTGATTAAGACCGAATGCAGGGATGGGCAGGCGGCTTAAGCAGATTTGTTTAACCTAAATTTCATAACCAGTGGACAGAGACAGCAGATTCGAGAGTGTGTTCTCGAAGAAAGTGAAGGCCGGAAAGAGAAGGACTTATTTCTTCGACGTGCGCAGGACGAAAGGGGACGACTTCTACCTTACACTGACGGAAAGCACCAAGCGCTTCAACGGCAACGGATACGAGCGCCACAAGATTTTCCTTTACAAAGAGGACTTCAACAGATTCCTCGGAGGCCTCGAAGAAGTCATTGATTACATCAAAACGGAACTAATGCCGGACTACGATTACGAGGCTTTCGACCGCCGCCAGGAAGAGTGGGAAGCCCGTTACCAAGACGACGACTACGAAGATGATCGCGGCCCACGAGAGGACAGAAGAGAGAGAAGGGACGGAGAGGAGAAAAAGGACAATCGCAGCAGCAACCGCCCCGAACCCAGAGAAGAAGACGATGACATGAGTTGGTAAATTCAGTTGGCAGCGAGCGACCGCTCACTGCCAACTGTAAAGACTGCCTTTCGGCCTGACGATACCGAGTCAGCCACATCTTCAACCATTATTTATTATGGTATAAAGCAAAATCCCGGGCAGCTTCTTCACTGCGCCAAACCAATTTCCTGCCTTATTTTATTCAATGCCGATCCTGCGCGCACCCAACCTATCTGCGCTTCGTTGTAGGTATGTTTCACCTCAAATTGCTCCTGCGTACCATCGGTATGATGCAGTACGACCGTGAGATTCTTGCCTGGCACCATTTCATCAAAACCCACAATATCAATCACATCGTCCTGACGGACTTTGTCATAGTCGTCCGGGTTGACGAATGTGAAGGCCAACATGCCTTGTTTCTTTAGATTCGTTTCGTGGATGCGGGCAAAGGATTTCACGATGACGGCCTTCACGCCCAAATAGCGGGGTTCCATTGCTGCGTGTTCGCGGCTGGATCCTTCGCCGTAGTTTTCCTCGCCAAACACGACCGTCCCAATACCTGCCGCTTTGTACTTTCTGGCGGAGTCCGGTACGGGCATGTACACGGCCTGTTGCGCATTGTCGGCATAGTTGGCCACCTTGTTGGCTTCGTCGTTGAAATAGTTGATGGCACCGATGAAGCAGTTGTTGGAGATGTTTTCCAAATGGCCGCGATAGACCAGCCAGGGGCCTGCCATGGAAATATGGTCGGTGGTACACTTGCCTTTTGCTTTTATCAAAAGCCTCATGCCCTTGAGCTGCGCCTGTGTAATCGGCTCGAAGGGCGTGAGCAGTTGCAGGCGGTCGGAGTTCGGGTCAACGATGACCTGCACTTTGCTGCCGTCTTCTGCGGGAGCCTGATAACCGGCATCTGCCACGTCGAATCCTTTTGGCGGCAGTTCCACGCCGGTCGGCGGATCGAGTTTCACCTGCTGGCCGTTTTCGTTGACAAGGGTATCGGAAAGCGGGTTGAAGGTCAGGTCACCGGCGATGGCCAAGGCGGTCACGATTTCGGGGCTGGCGACAAAGGCATGTGTGGCCGGGTTGCCATCGTTCCGCTTGGAGAAATTGCGGTTGAAAGAAGTGATGATGGAGTTTTTGCGGTTAGGGTCGCTGTGGTGGCGCTTCCATTGGCCGATGCAGGGGCCGCAGGCATTGGCGAGTACCACACCGCCCATTTTTTCAAAAGCTTCGAGTTGGCCGTCGCGGGCCACCGTGTAGCGGATTTGCTCGGAGCCGGGTGTTACGGTGAATTCGGATTTCACTTTCAGGTTTTTGGCAACGGCTTGTTTTGCAAGGGAAGCAGCCCGGTCAAGATCCTCATAGCTGGAGTTGGTACAGGAGCCGATGAGGCCAACTTCGAGCTTTTGCGGATAGCCATTTTCCCGCACGGCTTCTGCGAATTTTGAAATAGGCCAAGCTAAGTCCGGTGTGTAGGGGCCATTGACGTGCGGTTCGAGTGTGGAGAGGTCAATTTCGATGACTCGGTCGAAGTATTTTTCCGGTTCGGCATAGCAGGCCGCATCGCCGGTGAGGTGTTCCGCAATCTGATCGGCAAGGTTGGCGACATCAGCACGGCCAGTGGCCCTCAGGTAACGGCTCATGGCTTCGTCGTAACCGAAAGTGGAAGTGGTAGCGCCGATCTCTGCGCCCATGTTGCAGATAGTGCCTTTACCGGTGCAGGACAGCGAGCGTGCGCCCTCTCCAAAGTATTCCACAATGGCTCCCGTCCCACCTTTCACGGTAAGGATGCCGGCCACTTTCAGGATCACGTCTTTTGCGGAAGTCCAACCGCTCATTTTGCCCGTTAGTTTAACGCCTATGACTTTGGGCATTTTGAGTTCCCAGGGCATTCCGGCCATAACGTCCACTGCGTCGGCACCGCCAACACCGATGGCGACCATGCCCAGGCCACCCGCATTGGGCGTGTGGCTGTCGGTTCCGATCATCATGCCTCCGGGGAAGGCGTAGTTTTCCAGTACGATCTGGTGAATGATGCCGGAGCCGGGTTTCCAGAAACCAATGCCGTACTTGTTGGAAATGGAAGCGAGGAAATCAAAGACTTCTTTGTTGACATCCAGGGCAGATTTGAGGTCTGTCTCGGCACCGTCTTTTGCCAGGATAAGGTGATCGCAGTGAACGGTCGAGGGGACAGACGTTTTGCTCCTTCCGCACATATCGAATTGCAGGAGCGCCATTTGGGCCGTTGCGTCCTGCATGGCCACGCGGTCGGGGGCAAAGAAAACGTAGTCGGCCCCGCGAGCGTAGTCTTTCAGGGGTGATTCTCCGTGCAGGTGTGAGAAAAGGATTTTTTCCGTAAGGGTCAAAGGGCGACCCAGCAGATTGCGGGAAGCTTCCAGTTTGCCGGGAAGCTCGGCATAGATTTTTTTTATGAGATCGAGGTCGAATACCATGTGTGACGAGGTTTTAAATTTTGTTGAAAATGGATAGGAGTTGTTGAGGAAATGTATTCAGCAGGATTTGTTTTGGTGAAAGTTGAAATTTTTCACAAAAAACAAACTGCGTTGTGAGAAAAGGAGAAGAAAAAGAAACCTTTTCTTCCCCCTTTTCTCTGCGCCAAATAGTTAACGGATTGCTTGGCTTTCAGAGGCAGGCAAAGGTAGGTTATTGATGTATTTTTTGGGAGGAGTTTCAAATATGTATTGCCCGGTTGCCGGTAGCTGCCAGGGCGGCCTCTTTGATGGCTTCCGTAAACGTGGGGTGTGCGTGGCTCATACGGGCGCAGTCTTCGGCGGAGGCCCGGAACTCCATCAAAGCAACTGCCTCGGCAATCATGTCAGCGGCCCTTGCGCCCACGATGTGGATGCCGAGTATTTCGTCCGTTTCCTTGTGGGCGAGTATTTTCACCATACCCTCCGTATCAGTGCTGGCGCGTGCACGGCCCAGCGCTTTCATCGGAAACTTGCCCGACTTGTAGGGCACGCCTGCCTCTTTGAGTTGTTCCTCCGTTTGGCCGACACCGGCCACTTCGGGCCAGGTATAGACCACGCCGGGTATCAGGTTGTAGTCAATGTGAGGTTTTTGGCCAGCAATGGTTTCAGCCACAAAAACACCTTCTTCTTCGGCTTTGTGGGCCAGCATGGCCCCTTGCACCACGTCGCCAATGGCATAAATGCCGGGCACATTGGTTTGCAGGTGTTTGTCCACTTTCACGCGGCCCCGTTCGTCTTTTTCGACCCCGGCGTTTTCGAGGCCAAGATTGTCGGTGTAGGGCCGGCGGCCAATGGCGACCAGGCAATAGTCGGCCCCAATGCTGAAAGTTTCCTCGCTGTCTCTTTTTTGCACTTCCACCATCACTCCTTTTTTCGTGGCTTTCACGGTGTTCACCTTGTGTTTGAGGTGAAATTTCATTCCCAGCCCCTTGAGTGCCCGCTGCAATTCTTTGCTGCAATCGCTGTCCATGGTGGCGATGATGCGGTCGAGGAATTCCACGACCTCCACTTCTGTGCCCAGCCGCGCATAGACCGAGCCGAGTTCCAGCCCGATAACGCCACCGCCGATGATGACCATGCGCTTTGGCACAGCTTCCAGGTTAAGTGCTTCTGTGGAAGTGATCACTCGTAGTTTGTCATAATTGAAAGCCTCCGGCACGATGGGCTTGGACCCGGTGGCGATGATGGTCTTGTCCGTTTCGATTTCTTCCTTCGAGCCATCGGCCTTGGCTATGCTGATTTTGTTGGCATTTACGAAAGCTCCGTGCCCGGAATAAACATCAATCTTGTTTTTTTTCATCAAAAAATCCAACCCTTTCACGGTCTGATCCACCACCTCGTTTTTCCGCTTGATCATCTGCGGCATGTTCACTTTGAGGTCTTTCAGGCCGATGCCATGCAGTTCAAATTTTTCCTTTGCATTATGGTAATGCTCGGAACTGTCGAGCAGAGCTTTGGAAGGAATACAGCCCACGTTGAGGCAGGTGCCACCGAGGGTGTTGTACCGTTCGATGATGGCGGTTTTCAGGCCCAGTTGGGCGCAGCGGATGGCGGCCACATAGCCGCCAGGGCCAGAGCCGATGACGGTGACATCGTATTTCATCTTGTTTGGATTTTTCTTTTAGACTATCTCAATGAAGGTTGAGATGGTTTAGAAGGTTGAGCCGTACCCCCCCTCAACCATCTAAACCCTCTCAACCCTATCAACTTTATTTCTGGCCCTGCCAGGTTTAGGTGATGACAAAGTCACTGGTTTCCCGGTCACTCCTGCTTTTTGTCGCCCTTTCCTCCCCTGTCCCGATTGCGTCGGTTTTTCTTGCCCCGGTTCTTACCGCCACCCTCATTTCTTTCGCCTGGCTGTTTTTGCTGGCCTTGGGACTGTGGAGGTGTTGGCATGTTTTGATCGCCCGCTTCCTGTTTGGGCGTTTTCTTGAAATCCCTGTCCCTGTTTTTTCCTTTTCCTCCTTCCCTTTTTTCAGGTTGGCCTGCTGTTTTAGCCTCCAGGTTTTCGGGCCTGGGGCCGTTGTTCTGTGGTGCTGGCCGACTGCTCTCTTGTTCTCTGCTTTTCTTTTTCTTTTTGCGTTTGCGCCTTTCGTCCGGGGGCAATTCGATGACATCCGTGACATCGCCCACACCAAAATCAGGCTCTTCGTTTCGTTCGGTCACCTGCATGACTTGGAGTGCGGCCAGGTCATCAGGAAATTCTCCGCGCCTGTTCATTTCCCTGACGGTGCGCACTTGGACAAGGTCGAGGGGGTACATGCGACCCCTGCCGTGTTCGTGTTCATAGCCATAATACATGAGGCCCTTGAAAATATCAGTTTTTACCAACACGGCAATTCCGCTGCGGGTTTTCAGTTTTTCGGCATCTTCAGGGAAATTGGAGAGCGCCTCCATGTAGGTATCGAGTTCGTAATTGAGGCAGCATTTCAGGCGGCCACACTGCCCGGAGAGTTTTGCCTGGTTGATGGCAAGGTTCTGATACCGGGCAGCAGCCGTTGACACGGTACGGTAGGAAGTAAGCCAAGTGGAGCAGCAAAGTTCCCGTCCGCAGGGGCCGATACCCCCGATGCGCGCCGATTCTTGCCTTGCGCCTATTTGGCGCATCTCGATTTTTACTTTGAATTCCTTTGCAAACAGGCGGATAAGCTCCCGAAAATCCACCCTGCCGTCGGCAGTATAAAAAAAGGTCGCCTTTTTCCCATCGCCCTGAAACTCCACGTCACCGATTTTCATGTTGAGGGCGAGGGTACGGGAGATGGCCCTGGCGCGGATCATGGTCGGAATTTCCATGCTGCGCACTTCATCCAGTTTTTCCAAATCCCTTTCGTTCGCCTTTCGGATCACTTTTGGGAAAAAGCCGTCCACGGGAACCCTTTTCTTGCGCATTTGCAGGCGCACCAGTTCACCGGAAAGGGAAATCCGGCCCACGTCGCAGCCGGATTGCGTATCCACTACGACCATGTCGCCGGTCGTGGCCCGCGTGAAAGGTTGGTTGTAAAAAAAGGCTTTCCTTGAGCCGTTCTTGAAACTGACTTCCACTACGTGAAAGGTCTCCACGTCGTCCAGTTCCATCGTGGCAAGCCAATCGTAAGTATTGAGGCGGTTGCAACCACCCGTGCTGCAATTGCCGTTGTTCCTGCATCCAATGGGCTGCCCATCTTTCAGGTTAACAGAACATCCTGCACATGCCATAATTTATCGAGGTGGGTAGTCGGTTGCCCTTCATTGCGGAACGGTTGTTCATCTTGCGATCCGAAATGCCAAGCTACTCAACTACGCAGAATTTTGTTTAATTTGATTGAAGCATCCAAAAACAGCAGTTTTTGGTTGGCGTTTCGTTCGATGAAAGCCGCACAATCGTTGAACAATTTCACGATGCGCTCCACCTGGCCAACGCCGAGTATTTTCAAGAGGTTTTGGGCCGTTTTCAATTCGTTGGGCAACAGGCGAACGTGCGCGCCGCCCGTTGTTTTTAAAATGACGTATTCCCGCAGGAAGTGCAGGGCATACTGAAAAAATTGCTTTTGATTTTCGCGGCCCAGCCCTGCAAATTCTTCTGACCAGTTTGTCATTTCCACACCATTGCCCAGATAACATTTCCGCATCCATTCGAGGAAACGAGCGGAGTTGTCTTTCTCAGGCTGTGCAGCGATTTTCAGGGCTTCGTTGAAGTCGCCGTCCGCCAACTGTGCTGCCGATCTTGCGCTTTCAAGCGGCAGGTTTTTCATTTTCACCAAGCCGGCCTCCACCTCTTCGTCCGTCAAGCGAGGCACTTTCACAAGCTGGCACCTCGACAGGATGGTGCTCAAAATCAATTCCTGGTTTTGGGCAACGAAGATGAGCAGGGTATTGTCCGGCGGCTCTTCGATGAGTTTCAGCAGGCGGTTGCCTTCTTTGTCGAGGTATTCCGGGAGCCATAGGATCAGGATTTTGTATCGGCTCTCGAATGTTTTCAGGCTCAGCTTGCGAATGATGTTTACGCACTCGTCCTTGTTGATGTTCCCTTGTTTGTTTTCGGCCCCGATGTGCTGGAACCATTGGTTGGCATCAAGATAGGGATTCTCCAGCACGGCTGTCCTGAAGTCGGCCAGGTGTTGGTCGCTGACCACATTGGCACCAACGGTAGGGAAGGAGAAGTGGAGGTCGGGATGGATCATTTTGCCCGCTTTGCTGCAAGGCCCGCAAACACCGCAGGCATCATCCCCCACAGGATTTGCGCAGAGGACGTATTGCGCAAAAGCCAGTGCCAGCGCCAGATCGCCGCTACCCGTCATGCCCAGTAGCATGAGGGCATGGGGGATTCGTTCATTGGTCGCCATCCGCCGAAGATGGGCTTTGGCATTGACTTGGCCGATTACGTCCTTGAAGAGCAATTTGATTCCCGTTTGTTATCACCTGACCGAGCAGCGTGAAATTTGCATCTGTCAATGATGGAGTCCATTCCGAAAAATCAGCACAAGAGAAAAAAACAAGCAGAGAGAGAATTTTATTTGAAAGAAAATTTTTTGAAAAATTTTCTTTCAAATAAAATTCTCTCTCTAAATATTCTTCTGTCTGTGCCTCATGCCACAACATGAAATGACTTTTCGGAGCGGACTTAAGATGTGTGTCCCGTTCATCGTACTTGCAGTTTGCACAAGAAAAAAGGCGGTGGGCAGGTGCCCGGAAGGCGGTACGTGTTATTTGGATATACTATAATAAGGCTGACTTGCCGGAGCGCTGTTTTCATGTTGGAACACTCCTCCGCCAACCCGGTATGGCATTGCTTCAAAAATAGCTCGTTCGGCTTGTCCTACTTTATTCCCATCATCCGAACGGGGCTTTTTCCTGGCTAAAAAAAGAACCTGCCAGGGTGCCGATATGATTATTTTATCCAAAAAACTTACCCTTTAGGGACGAGGCACCAATCAAGAAAAAATAGCTCACCCAGTCTTGCACACTTTATTGATGCCTCGTCCCTTATTGCTGCCGTTGCCCAAAACAGGCTCCGAACAGCCTCGCAGTTTACGTCCAAACACCGCTTCTGGTGCGCTGTTATTATCGTGAAATGCGGCATTGGAATTTTCTTCGCCTTTCATTCCTTGTGATCGTGGCAGTACGAAGATTTAACGAAAAATTTCAACCCGCCAAAGGTAAGGTAATTTGGGTTTTTGAAGATAGTTTTTGTGTGACCGCAACACAAGGGCTGGCTTTCAAAAGAGATATAAACAACTGGTAATCAGCATTTAAAAACAAAAGTTGCACAAAATGAAAGTTTCTGTCGAAATCAGCATGTACCCCCTTGACCGGGAGTACGGAACACCGATCCTGAAATTTATCGAGCGGCTCCGCACCCATGAGGGATTGGAGTTGCGGCCCAACACCATGAGCACACAGGTTTTTGGGGAATATGATACCGTCACGGCAGCGGTGACGCAGGAAATGAGAACTTCTTTTGAGGAAGGCGATACGGTGGTGATGGTGATGAAGGTGGTGAACCAAGACTTGAAGCCTTAGTGGTCAGTCAAGTCAATTCTGATAGATGGTTAACGTCGGGGAGGTTTTGAACCTCCCCGACGTTTTTCGAGACAACTTGTCAAGTATTGATTGACTGACCACTAAGTCAAAGTTCCCTTTTCCAGAGCCTGCCGGCGATCAGGGTGTTGTAGATGGTGTCCTGCAAGCTCCGGCTCACGGGGATCCGCTTGTCCTTGATGACCAATTGATGCCCGTCCAGCAACTCTATCTTGTCGAGGGACACCAGAAAAGACCGATGCACCCGAAGGAAGCGCTCCGGGGGCAATTCCTTTTCCAACTGCTTGAGGGACAGGAGGGTGAGATAACGTTTCTGTTCGGTAAAAATGAAAACGTAGTCCTTTTCGCTTTCAAAATAGAGCACGTCCTCCAGTTTGATTTTGATGAACTGGCCATCGCTTTTTATGAAAAAATAGTCCTGTTCCGCACTGGGCATTTTCGCCACAGGCTGCCGCTGCATTTCAAAAAATGACAGGGCTTTGTTGGCTGCTTTCAAAAAACGCTGAAAGGAAATGGGTTTCACCAGATAATCCAGAGCGTTAAGCTCAAAACCCTCGATGGCATAATCGCGGTAGGCGGTCGTAAAGATAATTGCAGGCGGGTTTTCGAGCGAGCGCACAAATTCAGTTCCTGTCAACTCCGGCATTTGAATATCGAGAAAAAGCAGGTCAACCGTTTCCTTGTGTACCATTTCATTGGCCTCAATGGCACTTTTACAGGTAGCCACGAGCGAGAGAAAGGGAATTTGCCCCACGTAACCGGCAATGCCTTTTCGGGCAACAGGTTCGTCGTCCACTACCAAACATTTGATCGTCATTGCAGATTGATTTTTAGGTGGGCATTATAAACCCCTCCTTCTTCTTTCAAGTCGAGTTCATAGCGGTCGGGATAGGTCAGATCGAGGCGGCGCTGCACGTTTTGCAGGCCGATGCCGCCTGTGCCTTCGTGATAATGTTTGCTGGGGTTGATGGTGTTTTGCGTCGAAAAATCAAGTACCCCGTTTTCGACGTGCAGGCGAATGTCCACCTTGTAACCCTTTGAGTTAGAACTATGTTTGAATGCGTTTTCGACAAAGGGAATGAGCAGCATGGGGGCTATCTGGTAACCGTTCACGTTTTCGGGCAGGTCGCAGGTCAGGTCGAGCAGTTCTTCGTCGTGCCGCAGGCGTTGCAATTCAATATAGTTTTGAAGGTAATCCACCTCTTTGTCGAGGTCAATCCAATCTTTGTTGTAGTCGTAGAGTTGGTGGCTGAGGGTGTCCGAAAACTTGAGCAGGGCCTCTTTGGCCTTTTCGTCCTCTTTTTGTTCCATCAAAAAATATATGGTATTGAGGGTGTTGAAGATGAAATGAGGGTTTATCTGGGACTTGAGCATTTCCAGTTCGCTTTCCAGGTTCTTTTTTTCGAGCTGCACGGCGTAGTTGTTGCGTTCGTGCCATTGCTGAATGAATTTGAAGGCCGTCGTGAAAGCCACGAGCACCGTCGTGTCCACTGCCAGGGTGAACGTGCCCTCCCAGGAAAAGAAGTATTCCTTGGGCGATATGAAATTGCGGACAAAAACATTGACCAGCCAAGCATTCAGGATGATGATGGCAAAAATGCTGAACGTGTAAAACCAATGGCGTTTTTGCTTGATGAGGTACTTGGGAATCCAGTAATAGTAGTTGAAATAGACCACACCCATCGAGCCGAGCACGGTCGGCAAATTGAAGTTTTCCCGGAATTGGGAGATGAACACCAGGTCCTGCATCCCTGCGAAGACCCAATAGATGAGCCAGAAGGCAACGTGAAATGCCAGGGAATTGATAGGCAGTGTCTGCGGTCTCTGTTCCATGCGGTTGGGTATGGGCCACAAAAATAGCAGGATGCTGTTTTTTGGAAAAAACTAATTTTGTCTGTCAATCCGGCGCAGTGTTTTTGGTTATGAAAAAAACAACCCCGCTTTGGCGGTCCATTTTCAAAAACCCGTCCCTGACTTTCGCATTAACAAAACACAGTTTGGCTTGACCGATAACTTTTTTACCATGAAAAAAAGAGCTATACCACTCGTTGACCTTTCCAAATTCACGCAAGGCTCGCCTGCCGAACGCAGCGCTTTTGTGGCCGAGCTTGGCATGGCTTTCCACGAAATCGGTTTTGTGGGCGTTGTCAACCACGGTGTCCCGAAATCATTGATAGACGGTTTCTATGCCGCTTCGGAAGCATTTTTTGCCATGCCCCTCGAAGTGAAGAAAAAATACGAGGTAGAGGGCCTTGCCGGGCAGCGGGGCTATACTTCGTTTGGAAAGGAACACGCCAAACATTCCCAAGTCGCCGACCTGAAAGAGTTTTTCCAGATAGGCCAAGAGGTCAAAAATGGCGAAGTGCCCCCCGAACATTACCCCCCCAATGTGCCGGTCGCCGAAAAACCTGATTTCCTGAAACTCGGACGGGAACTGTACGAGGCATTCGAGCAATCGGGCAGTGAGCTGCTCCGGGCCATTGCCATCCATTTGAACTTGGGCGAAAACTACTTCGACCCCCACATCCACAACGGCAACAGTATTTTAAGGGCCATATTTTACCCGCCCATCACCCACGAGCCGGCATCTGCCATCCGCGCCGAACAACACGAGGACATCAACCTCATCACCCTGCTCGTTGGGGCTTCGGCAGGGGGCTTACAGGTGCTCACGATGGACAACGAGTGGCTCGAAGTCGTGCCCGAACAGGAAGAAATCGTCATCAACGTCGGCGATATGCTCCAGCGGCTGACCAACAACTACCTGAAATCCACCACGCACCGGGTCGTGAACCCGCCCAGGGAAGAATGGCACAAACCCCGGCTCTCCATTCCGTTTTTCCTGCACCCCCGAAGCGACATGGACCTCACTTGCCTGCCTGCCTGCATTACCGAGGACAGGCCATTGGCCTACCAGCCAATCACGGCAGGCGAGTACCTGAACGAACGGCTACGAGAGATTGGTTTGAAGAAATAGCATCCTGCGGAGGGTTGCCCAAACCGGACATAAGACAATCATATCGCCGATGATTTGGCCGGAGAAGCAGATTTGACTTACTTTTGTTGAAATATTTTAACACTGAATTGCGCGTTGCGAATTACTGCCCGCCTTTCGAGCATGTCTCGAAACCACAATTCAAAAAATCTTTTACCATGACCTATACTTTTTTGTTTTTGGGAAATCTGAACATGACGGAACTGCTGGTCATACTCGGTGTCGTCCTGTTGTTGTTTGGCGGCAAAAAAATCCCCGAACTCATGCGCGGTATCGGCAAAGGTATCCGTGAGTTCAACAGTGCCCGCCACTCCATAGAGGAGGAAATCAAAGAGGGCATGAAGGACGTTGACAAGAAAAAAATCGAAGAAAAAAGGGCTGCGGAACAGTAGATGGCAACCCCGTTTTTTTTCGGTCCCGGGGCACCATCCTCCACACGGGATGGCCCGTGTTCAGTGGGCAGCAGGCTGATGTGCCTGCCGCCCACTGTTTTTTTGCTTGAAAATCCTGTCGTTTTTGCGCAATTTGCACGAAGAAACCGTAAAATCAGTAAGAGACATGGTACTATCAAAAAAATTCGTAGAGGCCATCGAAAAGGATGATGTATTTCTCCTAGGCGAGGAGAAAGGATTGGAGAAAGGTTTGGAACAAGGTTTGGAACAAGGCCAAGTCAAAAAGGCATTTATTGCCATTCGCAACATGCTGAAAAAGGGTTTTGACCCAGCCGTCATTGCCGATATTTTGGAAGTAGAGCCTGCATTTGTCCTGGAAGCGAAGGCCGTGCTGGCAAAAGAACCCGAAATCGTGAAAGCTCTCCGAAGCCAAAAGGAGGATGCTGCTGCCATTGCCAAGCAGTTCGGTTTCAGGAAACAACTCGTGGAAGCTGTGCTAGACTCGGTGGGCAAAAAAGGCAAAAGGACAAAACAGCCCTTCTGACACGGGCCGTATGTCTGGCCCATTCAATAACAACCAAGAATTTATCTCACAACCATTTAATGGTCAATTCCATGGCCCGTTCTTTCCATTTCGTGTAAGGAGCCTTTAGCAGGTCAACGGGTGTCCAGAAGTTTTGGCGATAAACGGCCCTGGCATTGGAAAAAGTCTCGAATCCGAACCAGCCGTGCGACTTGCCGGAACCGCTGTTGTTGATGCCCCCGAAAGGCAGGTCGTGGTTGAAAAAATGCAGTTGGGAATGATTGATGCAAGTGCCGCCGGCACGGGTAAGCTGCATCAGGCGTTCCATGTTGTTGCGGTTTCGGCTGAAAATGCTCATCGTGAGCGGCCGCTCCCCGGCATTGATAAAGTCAATGGCCTCCTGCAAGTCCCGGTACGTTGCCACGGGAAGCAATGGACCAAATATCTCTTCTTCCATCACGGCAGCATCGGCAGGCACATGGGTCAACAGGGTCGGTGCTATGTGGCGGGCAGCGACATCCACCTTGCCCCCCATCCATATTTTCGCTCCTTTGGAAACGGCATCGTCGAGGTAGCCCTTTACCCTGTGGAAGTGACGTTCGCTCACCATACAAGGATAGGAATCCGTGTTTATCGGGTCATCGCCGTAACAGGCCAAAATATCAGCACGGAGTTGGTGCAAAAATTCTTCCTGCACTTTTTCGTGTACCAGCACATAATCCGGTGCGACACAAATCTGGCCACAGTTGGCGAACTTGCCCCGCACCGTGCGCTGTGCCGCTGTTTTCACGTCCGCCGTTTCATCAACAACGGTAGGGGACTTGCCCCCCAGTTCAAGGGTCACCGAAGCGAGATGTTCGGCGGCGGCTTTCATCACGATTTTTCCAATGGCTGGAGCGCCCGTGAAAAAGATGTGGTTGAAAGGAAGTTCGAGCAGCGCCTGTGCCGTGTTCACAGCGCCCTCCACGACGGCCACCTCTTTTTCATCGAAAACGGTGGCCACCATTTCTTTCATTAATGCCGAAGAATGGGGAGTCATTTCGGAGGGCTTCAGTACGGCACAATTCCCCGCAGCAATGGCCGAAACGAGCGGCACGAACGAAAGGTTGAACGGAAAATTCCACGGCGAAACGATAAGGCATACACCCTTTGGTTCATAATGTATCCAGGATGTGGACCCGAAAAAAGCCAGCGGCGTGGGCACCTTTTTCGGCTGCATCCAACGCCGGAGGTTACGGCGGGCGTGTTTGATGGCTCCCGTGATGGGATAGACCTCCACGGCATCCACCTCGAAGGACGGCTTTCGGAAATCGGCGTACATGGCTTCCTTCATCTTCGGGCGAAAGCGCATTACCATATCGTGCATGGCTTCCAACTTGGCAATGCGTTCCTTCGCACCGGCCTTCCCTACTTGCAGGTAATTGTTTTGCTGCGCAATGAAGATGCGCTGCAATTCGGCGGCAGGTGTTTCAACAGTAGTCAAAGTCATTGATATGTTGTTTGGACGATGTTACTTTTTCAAGGCCACGCTTCAAAATGGCGGCAATATAAATCAACGCACCGGTTCGACAGTGTATCCCTCGCTCCGCAGCAATGCCACCACGCCCATTTCACCGCCCAAGTGCCCTGCACCGACGGCGAAAAAAGTGGGCTGTTTCATCATCATCTCGCCCATGACGGGAATCCAGTTTTTGTTCCGGGTCACCAGCAACAGGTCTTCGTAGGAGCCGATGCCATCCTCGTCGGCCCGCATCATGGCCACCATGCCATTAATATCCTGGTTCTTGTAGAGCTGCACCATTTCGTCGAACTCGGTAGAGCCGGCATCGTTGGATTTGATGCTCTCCACCAACATTTGCGCTTGTGTCTCGTAGGGTATGCTGTCAAACATGCTCATTTGATATTCAGCCGTTTCCAATCCGCCTATTTTCTTTTTCTGTTGCTTCGCAATGTCCATGATTTTCATCTCATAACTCACCATATCACCGGTGGACATGCTGTTGGGCGACATATCAAGGCTGGCAAACACCGTGAGGAACATGGGTTTCATTCTTTCAAAAAGAAAAAGCGGAAGGCCCATTTTATCGAAATGTTTTTTCACCAGGGCATAGTCGTCGGCACTGAGCAAATCCCGCAGTGTTTTGCCTCCGTCCATGAAAGATTTCATCATCAGTTTCAGTTGGGCGGGCAGGTTCATCAGTTCCTCCATATTGATCTCGAAAGTTACCTTCTGCGACTTTTCGAGAAAGGCCAACGTGCTGTCCGTGAGGAAAAAGTCGTCCTTTCCGATGAGGTGGATGGTACCGTAGAGGTAGGATGGCGTGGACAACTCCTTGCCGGTGATTCTCCAGAGCAAGGAGTTTTCCTCCACGGTCGGGGCAAGTGATGCGGTGACCGTCACAGCGCCCGGCTGCGCAAATGCCGGGGCGAACAACGTGAACAATGCGAACAGCAGGGCGATGAAAAATCTCATTTTCAGTAGTATTGATAAAATAATGGTAACTATTCAGCATGGAGAGAGGAAGAAGAAAAAATGCAATTTTTCTTCTTCCTCTCTCGGAGAGCAGTTTGTTTTTTGTGAAAAATTTTCAATTTTTCACAAAAAACAAACCTTGCTGAATAGTTACAAAAAATGAAAGATGAAGAAAAAGCAATAAAGATTTCGGAAAGAAAAAGGCTTGACTGCCCAAAAAGTTTATCATTCATCATTCGCCCCTGCGAAGGTGAGTATTTCTGATACCCGGACGGGCTTTACTTCATTCAATGGCAGCAACAGGAGGCAGTTCTTTCTTCCCGTAAAATCGTGAAACGAAGGTGAACTGCCTCCCGGCTTTCGGGTTGTTTTCGATCAATCTCTCCCCGCCAGTATCGAAAGCAACCGCAAAATTTCGATGTACAGCCAGACCAGGGTCACCAGCAGCCCCATGGCCGAAAACCACTCCATATAGGCCGGAGCGCCGAGTTTTTCACCTTTTTCAAAATTGTCGAAATCGAGCAGCAGGTTCAGCGATGCTATGCCAATGATGACGAGGCTGATGCCGATGCCCATCATGCCGCCCTCGTGGAGGTAAGGCAGTTTGATGCCTAAAAAACCAAGTACGATGTTCAGCACATAGACCAGCAACACGCCCATAGTCGCCATGACAACACCCGTGCGGAACTTGTCCGTCACCTTGATGATGCCTGTTTTGTAGATGAACAACATGGAAAACAGGATCGCCAGCGTGAGGGTGACGGCGTGGAATATGATTGCGCCCCCGAACACTCCAGCGTACATGGCCGTAATGGAGCCGATGAAAAGCCCTTCGAGCAGGGCATAGATCGGAGCCATCGTGGCGGAAAGGTGCGGTTTGAAGCTCGCCACAAGCACTGCAATCAATCCGCCTATGAGGCCCGTCCATAGCAGCAATGGGCTGGGGTAGGCAAAGCTGGCAAACGTGGTAATCATCATGATTCCAAAAAGGAGGAACGATTTGTTGACAGCGCCTTGAACGGTCATCCGCTCCGTCCGGTCAATCATGCCGGAGTCGAGGATTTCACGGGAACTGTCGCGGTAGGCTTCCTCTTTCATAAAAGGATTGCCAGAGGTGGTGAACATGCTTCTTTTTGCCATTGTGGAGGATTTATGGTGATGAAATATTGCCAAAGTAAAGACTTTTCCAACAAATCGAGTTCAAGAAATTACACCCTTTCCAGTATCGTGGCGTATCCCTGCCCAACGCCAATGCACATCGTGACGAGGGCATAACGCTTTTGTTTTTTGTGCAATTCAAGGGCCGCCGTTTGCAATATCCTCGTGCCCGACATACCGAGCGGGTGGCCGATAGCAATGGCCCCGCCATTGGGGTTGAGGCGGGGGTCGTCGTCGGGGATGCCCCAGGTGCGGTTACAGGCAAGCACCTGTGCTGCAAACGCCTCGTTCAGTTCGATGATATCCATGTCCTTGAGGGAAAGGCCTGCCTTTTTCAGTGCCTTTTCGGAAGCGGGCACAGGGCCGATGCCCATGATGCGCGGCTCCACGCCCGCCGTACCACTGGCAACGATGCGGGCAAGGGGTACCAGTTCAAATTGTTTGATGGCTGCCTCCGATGCCAGGAGCATGGCAGCAGCACCGTCGTTGAGGCCGGAGGAATTTCCCGCCGTGACGGAACCCCCATCCTCCAGCTTTTTGAAAGCTGGCCGCAGTTTGGCAAGCACCTCCAGCGTCGTGGAGGGTTTCACGAATTCATCCTTGTCGAACATGACGGGGTCGCCTCTCCGCTGCGGCACGGGGACGGGTGCAATCTCCTCGGCCAGCCTGCCGGATACCTGCGCAGCGGCCGCCTTCGTCTGCGACCAACAAGCGAAACGATCCTGATCCTCCCGGCTGATGTGGTACTTTTCGGCGAGATTTTCCGCTGTATCGCCCATGCCGTCCGTGCCGTACAATGCCTTCATGCGGGGATTGATGAAACGCCAGCCGAAACTGCTGTCGTGCATCTCCGCATCCCGCCCAAAAGGTTGCGATGTTTTTGAAATGACCCAGGGGCCTCTGGTCATCTGCTCCACGCCTCCGGCAACGAACACTTCTCCATCTCCAGTGCGGATAGCCCTTGCAGCATGAATGACGGCGGCCATGCCCGATGCACAAAGGCGATTCACCGTTTCGCCCGGTACGCTCCAGGGCAGCCCTGCCAACAGCAGCGCCATGCGGGCCACGTTGCGATTGTCCTCGCCTGCCTGGTTGGCGCAGCCCATGAACACATCTTCAATCGCCTCTTTCGGCAAGGCCGGGTGGCGTTCTGCAAGCGCACGGAGCACGTGGGCAGCCAAATCGTCGGCACGCACGGGAGAGAGGCTTCCCTGAAAATTGCCGACCGGCGACCGGACAGCATCTATGATGTATGCTTCTTTCATGTTCTGGTTTGGTAACTGTTTATGAGGGTGCGGGAGGAGAGAGAAAAAATTCCATTTTTTCTCTCTCCTCCCGCATTTTGGGGGTGTTTTTTGGGAAAAATTTAAAATTTTTAACCAAAAACACCCCCAAAAAGGGGGGGGGGGGAGAAAAAAATTAAATTTTNNCCCCTGCTAAGTAGTTACCGGGTTTGTATGTTTGTGGCCTTGTCGGCCAAGCACTTTGTGTGCATGCGACAAAGAAACAGCAAAATCGCCAAAACGGTCGAGGCCATCTGTTTTTTGACCAAAAATACAGGCTATTCCTGCATTGCAAATGAACCTGCAAAAACTCAACGATGCCATTGGAAATTACAAAAAATGGTTGCTGGCCAACCCACGGCACGACCCCTACTGGAAATGGGAGTCGCTGAAAATATTCCGGGCAAATTGGGATATCGAAGCACTGGACTTCCGCAATATGTACGACAGCAGCTTGCAAAACTCCCGCACGCGCCGGCTCTGGAAAAGGGAAAACTACGAACCTAAGGACATGATGCTCAAGTTCATTGACCTCAACAGCGAATTTGTCCGCTACATGTTCCAGGATTTGTTCAATGAAAACAAAGCAGTGGATGGCCGAATAGACCGCTTTGTTTTTCACTGCAACGAACTCCTCCGGGAATACAGGGAAACCCACCCCCGCTCGGTCGAAAACAGCCATTTCCACGACGACAACTACTATATAATATCGCTTTACCTGGCCTTTCGTTACCCGGAACTGTATGCACCTTATGATTTTGATGCCTTTCGGCAAATGATGGAACTGCTCGGCAGCCGCGATGTGCCCAAAGTGAACGATACCGAGCGTTTTTTCAAGGTCATGCGGACCGTGTATAAATTTTTGCAGAAAGACGGGGACGTATTGGAAATACATCGGCAACGGCTCGACCCCCGGCACCACTTTGAAGGAGATACCTTGCTGGCAGCAGCAGATTTTATGGAGTTTGTGTCAAACCACAAGTAGTGCGCGCCTCTTAAGTTCGAGCGATACTTTACTCACAACAAGAAGATTTTCCCGTCTCCGGAACAGCTCAACGAACAACGAACAACAAAACATCACCCCGCCCACCCTTCCCGGTCGAGGCTCCGGTACTGGATGGCTTCGGCGATATGTTCTATCAGGATGTCCTTGCTCCCTGACAGGTCGGCGCTCGTGCGGGCGACTTTCAAAATGCGATCATAAGCACGGGCCGAAAGTTTTTGCACCTCCATCGCTTTTTTCAGAAGGGCTGCCCCGGCCGTGTTCAGGCGGCACACTTCCCGCACCAGACGGCTGGGCATTTGGGCATTACAGAAAATCCCTTTATAGTTTTCAAAGCGCTCCGCCTGGATGTCCCTCGCTTTTATCACTTCATCTGCTATTTCCTTGCTTGGTTTGGCCGTCACTTCGTACTTGGAAAGTTCCTCGTAGGAGACGGGCGTTACTTCCACGTGCAGGTCAATGCGGTCGAGCAGCGGGCCGGAAATTTTGCTCAAATAGCGCTTGACGACTCCGGGGCCACAAACGCAGTCTTTTGTCGGGTGGTTGTAGTAACCGCAAGGGCAGGGGTTCATGGAAGCGATGAGCATGAAATTGGCGGGGTAGTCAATCGTCACTTTTGCCCTGGAGATGGTCACCCGGCGCTCCTCCATCGGCTGCCGCATCACTTCGAGCACGGAGCGCTTGAACTCCGGCAGCTCGTCCAAAAAAAGCACGCCATTGTGGGCCAGCGAAATCTCTCCCGGCATGGGCACCGACCCACCGCCGACAAGGGCCACATCGCTGATCGTGTGGTGAGGTGACCTGAACGGGCGGTTGGAAATCAGGGATGCCTCAGCCGGCAAAATGCCCGATACGGAATGGATTTTTGTCGTTTCGAGTGCTTCGTAAAGCGTGAGCGGCGGCAGGATGGTAGGCATCCTGCGGGCCAACATCGTTTTGCCCGCACCCGGTGGGCCTATGAGTATGGCATTGTGCCCGCCGGCAGCGGCTATTTCGAGTGCCCGTTTCACGTTTTCCTGGCCTTTCACATCGGAAAAATCAACTGTAAAAATCTCCCTGTTGTCGGCAAATTCCTGCCGCGTATCCACCACGGTCGGGGCCAACTGGATGCGCCCGTTCAGGAAGTCCACGGCTTCCAGTAGATTGCTCACTCCATACACTTCGAGGTTGTTGACAATGGCCGCCTCCCTGGCGTTTTGTTTGGGCAAAATGATGCCCTTGAACTTTTCAGCCCGCGCCTGTATGGCAATGGGCAAAGCACCTTTGATGGGCCGCAGGCTACCGTCGAGCGACAGCTCGCCCATCATGACGTAGCGATCCAGGTCTCTATTTGTGATCTGTTCAGTGGCAGCAAGGACACCAACGGCTATGGGCAAGTCATAGGAGGAGCCTTCTTTGCGAATGTCGGCAGGAGCCAGGTTGACCACCATTTTCATCCGCATCATCTGGTATTGGCTGGTCTTTATGGCGGACTCTATCCGCTGAAACCCTTCCTTAACGGCCACATCCGGGAGACCGACCAAAAAGTAGAACGGGCCATTGCCGCTGGGTTGCCCACCGGCGTTTACTTCGACCGTGATGGTCTGGGCATCCACGCCGTGAACAGCCGAAGCATAAGTTTTTACTAACATGGGCTTTCTCGGTTATGTTGTTTTCAATTTTCCTGACTGTAACGGATTGTAGTGATAGGGCAATTTGTGGGTAGCTTTGAGGATTTAGCCTCCCC
>JRYF01008717.1_pt1 | contig 20299 bp, 14 predicted proteins | sample 235331 | NCBI WGS metagenome assembly JRYF01 (sample SAMN03074217, study PRJNA261475) | activated sludge metagenome | biome: Wastewater Treatment Plant; feature: Wastewater; material: Activated sludge; isolation source: activated biomass of a wastewater treatment plant treating hydrocarbon... ...
CCTTCCCCGCATCAACCAGGTCAAGCCCACCCTGCCCGGCTGCCAGCGCTTCCGCCTGCAGCTTGGCGACGCATGCGTACCGCCGGCGGCCCTTCGCCACAGCGAAGGTGAACTGAAGCGGCAGGAGCCGTTGCAGGCTGGGGGCATCCTTCTCGGCGTACTGGTTCTGTAGCGCCACCGTCGAGCTGCTCACCACGAGGCGCTTTTGGCGCGATTTCGCCATCACCAGTGCCGGCACCAGCGCCCCGAAGGACTTGCCCGTACCGGTACCCGCCTCGACGATGGCGATGTGGTCGCCGTTGCCAGCCTGCTCATCCTCGGCGCGGCATCGCGCCAAGGTGTTCGCGATCGTCGCGATCATCTCCATCTGCGGCCGCCGCGACTTGAAGCCCGGGATGCCTTCGCGCAGCGCGTCGACGCACTGCCTGATCAGCTGCTTCTCTTCTTCGCGCATTCACTCAGGCTACTGGTCAGGCCGCCGCACTCAAGTGTTCGTCGAAGATTCCAAGGGGCCCGAGCAGCGGATCCGCCACGCCCCGCACCTTGGCCCGCAAGGTCGGCGTGAGCAGCGTGTGGACAGAGGCACTCTCCCGCCGCACCACCACGTCCTCGACCGGGAATCCCTTTTCGACGATCGCCTCGATCCGCTTGCCGAACCTCTCGTATCGCTCCTCCGGCGTCATCAGGATCGCGTGGAACCTTCCCCGCTCGGAGTGCATCAGTCGACCGAGCCGCTGCAGGCTTTGGATGCGCGAACCGAAAAGGCCTGAGTGGTCAACCGTGACCTCGCAGTCCCTCACGCTCAGGCTGGCGTCGCCGACCCGCGACAAGACCAGGCTGCGCGCCGCGCGCACGACCGCCAGCTTGTTGCGGGTCGAACTGCTGACGAATGGAATGCCGTAGCGCGTCTCGAGTTCGCGCCCGTCGGCTATCGCCTCGCACAGCACGACCACCTTGGAATGTTCGCGCAGAAGGGCGCCGACCACTTCGTGCTTGTGCTCCAGGTCCTCGACGATCATCACCTTGACAGGAAGCCTGCGCACCAGCCCTCTGTCCATCTGCTCCTGCCAGTTCCCACCGATCAGCGCCCCGGTCAACTTGCTCACGAGCGCGCCGCGGCCGTCCTCGCGCAGATCTGCTGTTGCAGACATGCCCAGGCGGTACTGGCTTCGCACGAGGGAGTGCCTATGCGCTCGTGCCGCCGGCAGGCGGTGCACTTCGTCGAATGCCGCTACCACCCAGTCCTCTCGTGCGAGGTCGGCGTGCGTGGCGTAGTTGAAGATCTCCACGATGCAGCGCAGATCACCGCCCTGCTCGAAGACGCTGACCGTGCTGTGCACCGGCTTCGCGTGCTGGCGCACTTCCACCCGAGGAGCAAACTCGCGGAACTTCTCGATCCACTGCTCGCGCAGCAGCTGCGTGTCCACCAGAAGCAGGTGCTTGCCTGGGATCCGCGTCAGTGCCATCAAGCCCAGCGTGCTCTTTCCGAAGCTCATCGCGTGTGCCGCCGTCATGCAGCCCGTGCTCAGGAACTCGGCAAATGCTTCTTCCTGGCTGGCGGTCAGCTCCAAGCGCAGGATGTTGTCGAGCAGCACGCCGGCGCCCACCGGATTCGACGGCGCAACCGTCAGGCCCGCCTTGATCAGGGACTCGAAGGCGCGCACCGACCGAGAGCCGCCACGCCTGCCGTTGAACAAGCTGTGCAGAACGTCAGCGTCCTTGACCTCCCGCCCTGCACCGTCGAGCAGCCGCTCGCCGTCCCAGCTCAGCCCGAGCTTTGCCGCCTGCATCGCCACGGTCTCGTCCTTACCCGGATCCTCGTAGCTGAACAGGCCCTCTTCCGAATACCGGGACACCTGGCACCCACACCGGGGGCATTGCGGCGCCCGATAGATCTCCGTCCAGAAGCTGGTACCACCCGTCGCCCCGCAGGACTTGAGCTGAAATCGATGAACCCTTTTCGTAAGCTCCGCCTTCCCGTGCTTCACCGCCCTCCCGCTGTCTGTCGCCTTGACCTGTTCCCGCCATGCGTCAGATCTGCAAACCACCCGCTTCCACGCGGGCGGGTCGGGCAACCTGTCCAACTCGAGCGTCGCCCTGACCGGCTTCGGCAGACCCCTGTAGTCCAGGATCTCCGGGTGACGCTGAAGCAGAGAGTGCAGTGCCGGCAGCGACACGTAGGTGATAGGCGAGGCGGACTTGCGCCTGGCGCGTGCTCTGCTCTTTAGCCAGCCGCGCTCAATGAACTCTTGCCACTGGCGGTGGTCGAGCTTCGTCAGTTCCTCGAGCGTCCTGATCGTGAGTTCGTCGCCGTCATAGCGCGTCACACCGATGCGCTTGCGGCGCAGGTTCACGGACTCGAAGGTTCTTCCCAGCGCACGCGCGATCTCGTCGCCTGGCAGCCGGTGCCAGTTCGCGCGCAGGAACTCGTCCTCCGCCGGGTCATCCCAGGGCTTTCGATCGCCGCGAGGCGCGTAGCCACCCCGCCGTGCCGCCTGCATGAGGTTGCGCCGGGTCACGCCGACGCGCAGGCTCGCCCACTTCTCCACGAGCGCGTCCAAGGACTCAGTCGAGCCGTCGTATTCGCTTGCGATGTTCTTGCAGTCGGCGTCCGAATAGACCCTTCTGCGGCTCGACCTGTCCTCCATGTGGCACTCCTTGATGGGGTCGCCACATCGTCATGCGCAGGTCTTCGTCTTCAAGGCCGTCCCTTACGGCGGCGCCGTCCATGCCGCTTGCTATGCGACTGCCGTCGCACGGACTTGAGCAGTCGTCTCGGCTTCGAGCCTTCCATCCGCTCCTGACCTGAGACCCGCACGCCGCGGCAGATCAATCGCGCGCCGCCGTCACTGCTCTTCCGCTACCCGATTTGACCGCGGGTGGTCGCCTGACGCCGTCGCTTGGGCGCGCGATATCGCCCTTTGCGGAAGATCCGGCATTGGGCGATCGGTGTGCCAAGCCCAGACCTCTTCGCCGGCCGCCTGAATCGCCTTCTCCTTGGCGCTCTGCTCCTTCGGGTCCAAGAAGGCGCTGATCACGTGCAGCGGGAACGGCCCGCCTTCGGTGTCCAGCAGCAGTGCATTCGGGAAGCAGGCCCCACTCTTCGAGTCGAAGCGAAGCGGCTTCAAGAAGGATCGGCCGTGCGCTTGCAACGCCTCGATCAGCGGCAGTTCGTGCAGCCCTTCGAGCGGGATCCACTGGTCTGACACCAGCATCATCGACAGCGAGTCGATCTGGTAGATATGTTCGCGCTTGGCGTAGATCAGCGCCGCCATCACGACCATCGGCTTGCGATCGACATCTGCATCCCGCGCCTGCAATGTGGCGCCATAGGCGCGCTCCGCCCGTTCCCAGGCCTTGTTCTCCATGTAGAGAGGCACGTCCGGCATGTGCTTGACCAGCAGCTTGCGCCCGTAGGCCGTTTGCTCCACGCCGTTGAACTGCCCGATGACGATGGCCATCTTGTAGGCCACGTCGTCCCCTGGCGACAGTAGCATCGAAAGCTTGCGGCGCCGGCGCTCGCCGATCTCATCCTTCTCGGCGACCCTGAACGGCTCCGGCACGTAAAGGCGCTTGTCCAGCGTTTCCCCCTTGAGCGACACGCCCGTGGCCGCCAGCTCGAGGTACTTCTTGATTACGCCCTGCGACCGCTTCCCCTCCATCGCCGGATACCACCGGTTCAGGCCGGCTCGGTGGTAGAGAAAGTGAAGCACGGCCCGCAGACTCATTTTCTTTCGCGGCGCATTGATCGCCGGCGGCTCACCGTTCGCCTCCCCGCGCGGAAGAGGCTTGCCCGACACGCGAGAGAACGGGAAGTCGGTCCGGATCTCGACCAGGTCGGGCGTGTGCTCCACGATCGCCTCACCGACCAGCTCGCCGAGCCCCGACACCCCCGCCTCGGGCTCGAAGGACTGGCACGTCGGGTGGTGCATGTCGCCCGTGCCGGGCATCCGCTTGACGACGTATTCCCCGTGCTTGGCGACGTACATCTCGACGCCACCTTGTACGCACATACAGCGCGGCCGTTCAGACGTCTGGTACACGCGCCCAAGAGCGTCTTGCAGGTTCGCATCGGTCGCCAGAAGCGTCCTGCCCTTGATGAAGTATTTCGCCACGTCCATCGCTACCTCCTTGGCGCCTCCGGCGGCGCCGCGCCGCACCTACTCCGAATGAGCCATCCGCGAATCGGCGGGGGCGGGCCATGTCGATGTCAAGCGCTTGACCGACCTCTTCGCCTTCAACCCGAGCATTGCCTGCACCTCACCCCGCGTTGCCCCTTGTTGGTTCATCGCGACCGCTACGTGCCTCCTCAACCTGCTGGCCGTCATGCCAGGCCATCCTGCGCGCGCGAACGCCTGTCGAAGCGTCGCCTGCAGGTACTTGCACGTCGGCCGTGGGTCGCTCGGCGAACGTGCCTTGATCAGGAACGGCTGCCCCGAGTCCGTGAGGAACAGGCGGCTTTGTGGATCCAGACCTCGATACCGCGCCCGCTCTCCCAGGCCTTGCATACGCCTTGCGCGTTCCACAAGGTAGGCGTCGATGCTCTCGACGACGAGTTGCGAGTTGAAATGCAGAGGCCGCTCCACGCCGTTGACGGCGATCGCGGCGCGAAGGTTCGACACGACGCGCACCGAACCGTCCTCGGCCAAGTAGTCGGCCACCTCCAGGCGGGCCAACTCGATCGTCTTCATGCCCGTGTCGAAGAGCACGCATATGAGCGCTGCATCTCGATGACCGGTACCTCCCTTCTCACGCAGCCGCTTCGCCGCTTGAGCCAGTTCCGACTCCCCCGGCACTGCGACACTGCCTCCAGCCACCGCCCCCGTGAACAAGCGCGCCGCAGCCAAGATCGCCGCTCGCTCCCGCCTCAGCGTGGCAATGTCGTCGATCCACTCCTCTCGAAACGAGCCTAGTAGTCCTCCTGCGAACAGGCGCCGCACCAGGCCCTTGACTCGCCGCTCGATCGTGGACCGAACCACTCCCACTTTCGAAGCAGCCGAACGGTAGGTCTCTCGTCCATCGAGAACTGCCTGCACGAGCTCGAGCAGGTCTTCGTCAGAGGCTTTCATAGGGCATCCGGCTTTGCGCGACCACATCGGCCAGCCCGTCTCACAGCGGCACGGGCTGTTCGCCTGATCCTGCGTCACGTCGTCTGATGTCGCCACCTGAAAGGCCGGCGCTGCGACCCCCCGGAAGTGCCGCTCGACCGCGCGCGCTGCTGCAGTCCGCCGCGCCCCACTGCCGGTGTCCACCTTCCGGCACGCCAGCACTTCCAACTGTTGGCGCGTTGGTCCATACTTCAGATGCTTCTGGCGCAACTGCCAAGCCGCCTTCGCAGGCGATCCGGCCCAGCCGGCGTTAGCGGTCGTGACCCGCACGTGTATCCCCTGCCCTGCGGGCAGCAGGTCCCAAACGGCGTGAGCCAGGACCTGCGTCATCCCATCTCTTCGTTCGCGAGCGTGCAGCGCGGCTCATCGCCGCCCCCGGCACTGCCCGCCACATCCCCCAACCCGAGCTTGGGCGACACCCGGAATCGGGTCTCGCTCGTGCTCATGCGCTTGAAAGGAAAGCGACATGTCCCACGGCACCATCCCTCTCAACCTGCCCGAAGGCAGCCCGAGTTGCGAGACCGCCTCCCCGGAGTCGAGCATCACGGCCACCCTCGTGCCGGACAACCGGCGCCTCGACTTCCTCCCGCGCCACTTCGGTGAGCGCGCGATGCTGAGGCTCGAGAACTCCGTGTACGACTGGATGGGCAATCTCTGCCCTTCCTACCGCGGCGGGTTCTGGAACTACATGGAGCTGTCCAACGGCGGCGCCTTCATGTTCCCCGACGGCGTCGACCAGTTCGATCTCAAGGTCGAAGGCAACGGCTTCGACTGTAAGGTCGGCGCCCAGGTCGCCGGAATCATCGCCACGGCATTCGCCCTGAACGGCATGCTCTGGCGCGGCTACGACAGCCTGACCGAGAAGTACGAGCAGCTGCTGGAGTTCATCTCCCAGCACCCCGAAGCCACGACGATCCGCCGCGCGCTCGACTAGGTGAGGCCGCCATGCTCACCCATCGGCTCAACAGACTCCTGGTCCTGTCGACGGGGCTGCGCAAGTACAGCACCCAGCAGCTGGTCGCCGTTCTCCAAGAACGGCGCTACCCGCCGCTGCTGCGCCTCGCCGCCTTGCGTTGGCTCATCTACTGGGCGCCTCTGGACGTGACCAAGGGCGCACCCTACCTGGCCAAGCGCCGTCTCGTGCGGCTGCACTACGGCGTGTAGCTGCTCTGAATCCAACCCCGAGGGGCCGATCTTGCCCCAAGGGCATCGTCGGCCCCTTGCACATCAAGGTGTCAACGATGACCAAGTGCATACCCAGCGTCGGCCCCATCGGCGACGCGACGCGCGAAGACCTCGAGGCTCTGGCATCCCACTTCGCATGGACCCTTCGCCGGCTGTCGTCCTGCGATCGCGACGCCGACCGCCGCCGCGCTGCGAGCGAGGCGCTCTCGCTTCACGAACTTGCTGGCGACGACACGACCGCGCTCCAAGACTTCATCGAGAGCGTCGGTCGCGAAGCACTCGAGCGCTACTGCGCTCCGTACATGGGCTTCCACGAGAACGCCGAAGGTCACTTCGGCTTCTGGCCCGACATCTCCATGCTCGACGAGGACGCGCGATGCCGCAACGGCGTCGTGAAGGTCAACGCGGGCGAACCGTGGCCACCCCTGTGGCCTCCGAAGGGCGACGACATCGAGTTCGTCATGGAAGTCAACGACCACGGCAACGTGACGCTGTTCAACCGGCGGCGCCGCGAGATCTGGAGCTGCGTCTAGCCCCATCTCCGCGATCTTCTCGCCCATCCCATCCCATCCCTTGCGCGGGCCTTCGGGCCCGTACTCATCCACGAGAGGAACATCTTCATGGATCTTCAACTCACCTCAGCCTCTTCGGTGGCCGCTCCTACGCCTCCGACCCAAGATGCCCTCCGGCAGATCGTCATGTCGGACCCCGACGGCACCTCGCGCGCCGTGTTCGACTTCAACAAGCACTCCCTCGCCTCTTCGATGCGCCAGCTTGGCGCCTCATCGGTCGCCGTGACTTACAGCGGCGGCGGAGACGAGGGCCGCATCGACGACATCTGCTTCTTCCCGCCGGAGATCTCCGTCGGAGCAACAACGGCCTGCGTCGCGCTGATGCGTTACCACTGGGACGCAGAAGCCCACCGCGGCGCAACGGAGCTTGTTTTCGAGGACATGGCTCTGCACGACATCGCTGAATCCCTCTGCGATGCCGCGGTCTCTTCGACTGGTCACAACGGCTACGAGAACGGTGACGGGGGCAGCGGCACATTCACGCTGCAGGCCGCCGACGCCTCCGCAGAGCTCGAGCACTCGGACTACTACACCGAGTCCGACACCTCGACGCATTCGCTATGAGCCCGCAGGTCAGGATCTCCCTGGCCTGCTGGCCCGGCTTGACGCACCTCGCTGCCGCTCAGGCCGCCATGCAATGCGTCTCGGAGCCTCAGGTCGGGGCCTTGCTGACGGATCACATCCAGCTTGTGCCCCAGTCCGCCGATGTGCTTGACGACGGCGTGGCCGAGGTGCTGGTCAACACCTGGCCCGCAACTTCCTTCCGGCTGCATGCCAACGTGCGTGTTCTGCCGCGGCGCCGGTTGGCCGACCTGTGCACCTTCGGTCGCGACCTCGACTGGTTCAAGGCCGCCGCGCGCGTGCATCGAACACTCGGCGCATCCGTGTACTCGGCTCATGCCGGGTTGCGACGCGACGCCACGCTCGACGAGATGTTCGACAACACGAAGCGGTGTTCGGACCTGTTCGGCTGCCCCGTCGCGATCGAAGGTCAGTACCCGGTCGCAGGCGACGATCCTCACAAGTTCCTCGTGAGTTCGTGGCTCGAGTACCGAGAGCTGCTCGACAGCGGGATCCCGTACGCGCTTGATCTCTCGCACCTCAACATCCTGGCTCATCGCACACGCCAGACCGACGACATGCTCGTCGCCGAGATGCTTGCCAGCCCGGCCTGCCTCGAGGTCCACGTCAGCGACAACGACGGCCACACCGACACACATCGGGTTCTCCACAGGGAGCCTTGGTGGTGGCCGCTGCTCCGACACATCCAACCCTGCGCGGTGGTCTTCTCGGAAGGGAACCACTGCCGCCAAGACATCGAAAGGAATCACCATGAATCCACCTGACGCCAGCAGCTCGCTGCAGAGCCTCGCCGACGCCGACTATGTGGTCGCAGACGGCGACGTTCGTACGAACCGCGAGGCCCAGAACCTTATCAAGTTGCGTCAGGCATTGCGCCCCCACGAGGAAAGACTTGACATCGCTTGGTGCGGCGCGACCATCGCCCGCATCTTCGTCCAGCATCCCTGGCTGCAGCGCTTTCAGATCGATCTGTGGTCCGAGCCTGTCTACAACGACGAAGGTGGCAGCTTCATGTCGCACTACGTGCGATTTCACGACGCTGAATCCGCTCCGGACGTGCATCTTCCCGAGGAAGTCCAGGATGCCGAAGGCACCTTCGACCCTGATGCGGCTGCCGATCTTCTCGACTCCGAGCACGAGGACGACGAGTACGACCTTTGCCTTCCGTTCATCGCACAGGGCAACGCGGACTCGTGCACCTTGACTCTCGATCGGCATGTCCTGGCATCGCCTTTGGCCAGTGGTGCCGTCAGCGGCCTCGCCGTTGCGCGCTTGCTCTGGCCAGACCACGAATCGATACGCGCTTGCGCGCCGCGACCGAGCGACTCGCCTCGCCACTTCGCGACTGCTGAATCCACTAGCGCCTGAACGCCTCCAGCGTCACGGCGACCTTCAAGGGCTCTCATCCGCAGGGATCGAGGGCCCTTTTCTTCTTGCGCCGCTGCAGATTCGCACCTCTTGCTGTACAGCCCACATCTCGGTGGCGTCCCAGATGGGCACTCCCATCGTCGACCGTGCTCACAGGCGAGACCTTCTCACGCCGTGTTCACGCACACCCCCGGTTCCTGAGCTTCCGACATGCGATGACTTGCCTTTGGTGGAATACTGTACGGCCATACAGTTATTGTCTCCTGTCGGCAGCCCGGCTTTGCCCCCATGTTTGCGAGGATCCATCTTCTGCGCTCGATGGGGGCGATCGTCGCCGGCGCGCCGCCGCCTGATTCCGACTGGGCGGTGGGCATCTTCGAGTTCAGCCGCGCGGGCGCCGAACGCGACGTCAGGCGCCTGGTGCTGCGTGCTGCACATGCGAACCCAGATAAGGGCGTGATGTACGAGCTTTACCAGCCGCAGCTCGTCGACGTGCGCGCCGAGGGTTACTTGCGCTTTCGGGGGATCGAGCCGATCAGCTTGTCGGGAACGAAGGCCGCGATGGTGCAGGAGTGGTTGGTGAGGTTCCAGGTCTGAGCGCGCCCCAATCTCACTTGCCACACCGCCTCTATCCCACGCTGCCCGCCCACCCCGGACAATCGACTCTGCAATGAACGACGAGCTCGGTGACACCTTCCCTGACGGCGCGCGCGTGCGGGCCGATCGCCACAGCGCGACGAAGCGGCCGCGCGAGCCGTCCGCCTCGTCCGGCTTCGGCTCTCCGGGCTCGGACTTCACCGTCAAACGCATCGACCTCAACGACGCGCTGATCCGACACCCGCAGGCGACCTTCGTGATGCGCGCCGCCGGCGACGCCATGGTTGAGGCGGGCGTCTGGGACGACGACGTGCTCGTCGTCGACCGCGCCATCACCGCAGCGCACGGCCATTTGGTGGTCGCCAGGCTCGACGACGAGTTGGTGTGCCGGCGCCTCGTGATGGCCGACGGCATCGTGGCGCTGGAGAGTGCGGAAGCCATGCCTGTGCGCGTTGTGTGCAACGAGGAGCGGCCGCTTGAGGTCTGGGGCGTAGTGACCTACGTCATCAAGCCAATGCTGGTTTGACGGGTGTGGGGATCTGAGGACACTCGATGTTCGCCCTCGTCGACGTCAACAACATGTACGTCTCCTGCGAGCGGGTCTTCAACCCGCAGCTTGCCGGCAAGCCTCTCGTGGTGCTCAGCAGCAATGACGGCGCGTGCATCGCGCGCTCGAACGAGGCGAAAGACCTCGGGATCCAGATGGCGCAGCCGTGGTTCCAGGTACGGCGCCTTGTGAAGTCGAAGGGCCTCGTGGCGCTTTCGGCCAACTTCGAGCTCTACGCCGACATGTCCAGCCGCATGATGGCCATCACCGCGCGCTTCACGCCTGTGGCGATCCCATACTCCATCGACGAGGCCTTCCTCGACTTCGAAGGTATCCCGGGTGACCTGACGGAGATCTGCCGCGAACTGCGAGCGACGGTGCTGAAGGAACTGGGCCTGCCTACCTCGGTGGGCCTAGCTAATACGAAAACGCTTGCCAAGCTCGCCAACCACATTGCCAAGACCTGCGATCGAAAGCCGACCGTCTACGGTGCAGAAATGTCGGCACGCCTCTCGCAGGTGTGCAACTTCGCCGAACTGCGCGAAGCGGAGCTCGAAGCCCTGATGTGCAGGACCGATGTCGGCGACGTCTGGGGCGTCGGCCGCAAGATCGGCGAGAAGCTGCGCGCCGGTGGCGTTAAGACGGTGCTCGACCTGGTGCGCGCGGACGCGGCCACGCTGCGCCGTGAGTTCAGCGTCGTCTTCGAGAAGACGGTGCTCGAGCTGCGCGGTCAGCCCTGCATGGGCGTCGAGGAAGCTCCTTCGGCCAAGCAGCAGATCCTGGTCTCGCGCTCGTTCGGCAAGCCCGTGACACACCTCGAGGGCATCGAGGAGGCAGTCAGCGAGTTCGCTTCGCGTGCCGCCGNNCGGTGCGCGCCGCGCGCGAGATGTTCCGGTCCGGCTTCAACTACACCAAGGCCGGCTGCATGCTGCTCGACCTGCAGGACAAGCAGGCCGCCGCGCAGCAGAGCGAGTTGGACCTCTTTGCCGAGCCGGAGCCTCAGACGCCTGCAGCAGGTCAGGCCAAGGACCGCAGCGCACTGATGGATGCGATGGACAGCCTGAATCGGCGTTTTGGCCGCGGCGCTGTGCGCATCGGCAGCGCCACCACTGCGGTTGCCAATGACTCCGGCGCTGCGAGCTGGTCTGTGAAGCAGGATCGCCGGACACCGCGGTACACGACACGCTGGGACGAGATACCGAGGGTTAGGTGCTAGACCCGCCTCAACTCAGTCAAGACAGATGAACATGCGCCTCCCTCTTCGCGCCCCTTTTCTGCCTTCCGGGCTTGCGCCATACTCGGCTCGCTCCTTGGCCTAGCGCCATAGCCGCCATCACTGGCGTTCCGGCTTAGCCGGCGTTCGCAGTCGTGACCTGCACGTAGATCTTGCCAGGCAACTTCTGGCCAATGCCGTCACCTCGACGGCGACTCCCTTCGCGCGCTCGTTCGCGCCCTCTCCCGCATCTTGTCCGCCCCAGCGCCTGCCTCTAGGCAGAGCGTTGCGCCGACCCACGACCGCACGCCGACCACAGGCCAGCGGACCACCTCCCACCGGGAGCACACGCTCCCGTGGGGGACGTGTGCTCTCTCCACATCAACGGAGAACCCATGTCCTCATCCCGCGAGGGTGGCTACACCCTTTCCTTGCCGGGCTTCGACGAAGAGGCCCCCGCATACCCCGACCTGTTCGCAGAGGCTTCTCCGGCAGCCGCCGTTGAAGCAAGAGCGCCCCAGATCGAGCTCGAGCGCATCCCGATGGCCTGGCGTCCGGCCTTGCCCGTCACCGACCACATCCCCGCTTCCGTCCAATGGCCCGCGTGGGACGACGAATGCCTGAGCCACATCGAAGGCCAGGCGACCAAGTTCGACGCGAACATCGCGGCGATCGCGGCCCTGCGCGCGATCGAATGCGAATCCCGCTCCCCGACTCCTGACGAACGCGCCGCCCTGCTGCGCTACACCGGCTGGGGCGGCATCCCTGCCAGCTTCAACGAAGACGGCAGGGACCCGGCATGGGTGCAGCGCGCCGCGCGCCTGCGCGAACTGCTGTCTGTCGAGGACCACGAGTCCGCTCGTGCCTCGGTGAATAACAGCCACTACACCGATCCGGTGGTCATCCACTGGATCTGGGCGGTTCTGCGCCGCCTTGGGTTCCTCGGTGGCTCAATCCTAGAGCCGAGCGCGGGCGTCGGTCACTTCCTCGGCTGCATGCCCGCCGACGTCGCTCAGCGCAGCCGCATCACAGCCGTCGAGATTGACCGACTGTCTGGCCGCATCCTGCGCGCGCTCTACGGCCCTCACGGCGTCGACGTGCGCATCAGCGGCTTCGAGTCCGCCGCGTTGGCCGACGGTTCCTATGACCTCGTTGTGTCGAACGTGCCATTCGGCCGCTACGGCGTCCTCGACAACCGCAACCGCCCGTACAGCCGGGCGAGCATCCACAACTGGTTCGTCGGGCGGGCGCTCGACCTGCTCCGCCCGGGCGGCATGGTGTGCTTCATCACGTCGACCTACTTCATGGACGGAACCGACGTCGGCGTCCGTGCACACGTGGCATCGGAGGCCGACCTCGTCGCAGCGTTCCGGCTTCCGGCTGGGACGTTCGAGCGCATCGCTTCCACGAAGGTGCAGGCCGACCTCGTCGTGCTGCGCAAGCGCGCGGCTGGCGAGGCCCCCTCGGCCCCGGACTGGCTCGATTTGGACTTCGTGCCCAGGTCGATGCTCAAGGCGGGCTGCTACGAGCAGTACCTTCGCATCAATCGCTGGTTGGTCCGCAACCCGGACCACGTGCTCGGTCGCATCGACAAAGTGGCCAACGGCTACGAGGCGATGCCGACGGCCGTGCTCGAGGGTGACCTCGAGACAGCCCTGCTGAACGCGCAGGCACTGGTTCCGAAAGACGTCTACACGACGCTGCCGGACTCACCTGCACCAGCGCCGGCCACGCGCGAACCCTTGTCCGCACCCGCCGGCGCGCGGCCCGGCTCTTTCGTGGTCCACGAGGGCCGCATCGGCGTCGTCGAGGGAGAGCATGTCACCGACATGCACGACCGCCTGAACGCGACAGCCCGCCAGCGCATCGCTGGCATGGTCGACATCCGCGATCGGGCCCGCACGCTCCTCAGCGCTCAGCTCGGCTCTGAATCGGACGCCGAACTCGGCGAACTGCGTCGAAAGCTCAATCAGAGCTACGACTGGTTCGTGAACAAGCACGGCTACCTCACGTGCCGTGCCAACGCCCTCGCCTTCCGGCGAGATCCCGACTATCCCTTGCTCCTGTCACTGGAGCACTACGACGAAGAGGAGGAATCCGCCACCAAGGCAGCCATCTTCTCTCGACGCACCGTGTCCCCCGTGAGGGAGGCCACTTCCGCCGAACATCCCGACGAGGCTCTCGCGCTCTCGATGCAGTGGAAAGGCCGCGTCGATCCCGACTACATGGCCCGCCTACTGCGCTCCACCTCCTGCGACGTCCTCGCGGATCTCAAGGCACGGGGCATGATCTACCTGAACCCCGAGGGCAACCGCTGGGAGCCCGCGGACGAATACCTCTCCGGCAACGTGAAGCGCAAGCTGACCGTTGCGCTCGCCGCCGGCGAAGCCTGGCAGGCAAACGTGGCGGCGCTCGAGAAGGTGATCCCCGAGGATCTGCCGCCCGGCGACATCGCATTGCGCCTCGGCGCAGTGTGGGTGCCCGCCGACGTGGTGGAGGCCTTCATCACCGAGGTCCTGCAGGTCCAGGACGCCGCAGTCCGCTACATGGCGGTGGCCGGCACTTGGTCGGTCACCTACAACGAGTGGTCGGTGCGGCAGAACGTCGCCTGCATCCAGGAGTTCGGCACCAGGCGCATGCACGCCATCGAGCTCATCCAGCACGCGCTGAACGTGCAGACCCCTACTGTGCGGGATCCGCACCCAGAGAAGGACGGCGCCTACATCGTCAACAAGGAAGAGACGCTGGCAGCGCGCGAGAAGCTCGGGATGATCCGGGATCGGTTCGCCGCCTGGGGCTACGAGGACGCTCCGCGACGCGAGCGGCTGTGCAGGATCTACAACGACCTGTTCAACTGCATCCGCCAGCGGGAGTTCGACGGTTCGCATCTCACCCTGCCGGGTTTCTCGCACTGCTTCGAGCTTCACAAGAGCCAGCGCAATGCGATCTGGCGCATCGTGCAGTCCGGCAACACCGGACTGTTCCACGCGGTCGGCGCCGGCAAGACGGCGATCATGGCGGCCGCGAGCATGGAGTTGCGGCGCCTCGGCCTGGCCAACAAGCCGGCTCACGTCGTGCCGAACCACTGCCTCGAGCAATACACCGCCGAGATGGTGCGCCTCTACCCTTCTGCTGCCGTCCTGATGGCAACGAAAGAGGACCTCGCCGGCGACCGTCGGCGCGAGTTCGTGGCTCGTGTGGCCACCGGAGACTGGGATGCGATCGTGATGACGCACTCCGCCTTCGAGCTGCTCGCGATGTCGGCCGAGTTCACCGAGTCCTTCATCAAGGACATCATCCGCGACATCGAGATGGCGGTGCGTGCATGCAACAGCGACAGCCGCTCAAACCGCATCGTCAAGCAGCTCGAGCGCATGAAGAAGACCTGGAAGATCCGCCTTGAACGGCTGGAAAACCAGGACCGCAAGGACGACTTCCTCTGCTGGGAAGCACTTGGAATCGACTGGGTCGCCTATGACGAAGGGCACCTGGCAAAGAACCTCTTCCGCCACACGAAGATGGCGCGCATCGCAGGCCTGCCGCTGAGTAACTCCCAGCGCGCGTTCGACCTGTTCCTGAAGACGCGCTACACGATGAGCCTCTACCGAGGCGAGCACCGTGGCGTCGTACTGGCCACGGCGACCCCGGTGGCCAACAGCATGGCCGAGGTGCACACCTTCCAGCGCTTCCTGCAGCCCAACACGCTGCGTGCGCTGGGTCTGGAGCAGTTCGACGCGTGGGCCGCAACCTTCGGGGAGACGGTCACTGCCCTCGAGATCGCGCCTGACGGCAGCGGGTACCGCCTCAACACGAGGTTCGCTCGCTTCATCAACGTGCCGGACCTGATGACGGTGTTCTGCGACGTGTCGGACATCCGCACGCGCGAGATGCTGAAGTTGCCTGTGCCGACCCTCAAGGGCGACAAGCCCAGAACGGTGACGTGCAAGCCAAGCGAGGAGCTGCGCGCATTTGTGCGCTCCCCCTCGTGAAGCGCGCCGAGAAGCTGAAGACCGAGCGTGTTGACCCCAAGAAGGACAACATGCTTCTCATCGCCGGCGAAGGCCGCATGGCCGCGTTGGACATGCGACTCATCAACAGCCGCCTGCCAGCCGACCCAGGCGGGAAGGTGGCGCAATGTGCGCGCGAAGTGCACAACATCTGGCAGACCACTGCAAGCCTCAAGAGGGCTCAGCTGGTGTTCTGCGACCTCTCCACTCCGAAAAGTGGAGCAGCGTTCAGCGTCTACACGGCGCTGCGCGACGAGCTGATCGCCCGAGGCATACCCGCCGAGCAGATCGCCTTCATCCACGATGCCGAAACCGACTCACAGAAGGCCAAGCTCTTCCGCCAAGTGCGCGAGGGCAAGGTCCGAGTGCTGCTCGGTTCGACCCAGAAGATGGGCGTCGGCACGAACGTACAGCGGCGCCTGGTGGCGCTGCACGAACTCGACTGCCCGTGGCGTCCCTGTGACGTGGAGCAGCGCGAGGGACGCATCCTGCGCCAAGGCAACGAGTGCGACGAGGTGGAAATCATCCGCTACGTCACCGAGGGAAGCTTCGACGCGTACAGCTGGCAGACCGTCTTGACCAAGGCGAAGTTCATCGCGCAAGTGATGAGCGGCGACAAGGGCATCCGGTCCGTCGAAGACGTGGAGTTGGCAACCCTCACCTACGCCGAGGTGAAGGCGCTGGCGTCAGGCAATCCGAAGATCATCGAGAAGGCCGGCGTCGACGCGGAGATCGCGAAATACGCCTCCCTGCTGTCCGTGTGGCGCAACCAGCGCTACAGCAACGAGATGGAGGTGGCCAACCTTCCGATGCGAATCGAGAGCAACGAGCGTCTGCTTGCAGCGCTCGAAGCCGATGCGCAGCGCGCGACCGCTGCGATCGCCGGCGACATCTCCGTCAACCTGCATGGCCGCACCTATCGCGGCCGCGACGCCATCGGCGAGGTTCTTCGCAACGTGGTTCGCAGCGCTCGCGCTGGCGTTTCGCGTTCCGCGAGGGACGAGACGGTCGGATCGGTTGGCGACTTCGAACTCTGCGTGTTCATCGGTCGCGACGAGGACGAAGTGCATCTTTTCTTGAGGGGCGCGAGCTCTCACGACTGCCGCGCCTGCCAGACCGGCCCGGCGCTGTTCGATGCGCTGCTCAGGACCTTGGAGGGCATCGGGCCTCACCGCGACGAATGTGCTGATCGACTGGTGCGGATGCGCCAGAAGCTCGAAGGCCTCACGGCCGAGCTGCATCGCCCGTTCGAGCATGAAGAGCGCCTGGCCAACCTGGTCGTGCGACAGCGCGAACTTGAAGCCGAGCTCGACCTCGGCAAGGACGAAGTCGGCAGCGACGCTGTCGATGACGTCCCGGAGAAGATTGCAGCCTGATCGCTGACCCTGAGCCCCATCGCGAAAGCGATGGGGCTCTTCTTTTTTGTGAGACCTCGGTATCCTTGACTTATGGGCTGGATGTCCGACTTGGCGCTGTTCTTCATCTTTGGGTACGTAGCGCTCGAGATCGTTGTCTGGATAGACACTCTTCGGTCTCGCGGAACTCGCTACCAGCCCGGACTGATCGCCTCTGTGCGAAATGCCCTTCGGCGGTGGCGAGACCGCTGACCGCACCTCGATCCGCTTCCCTCGCTCAGCGGCCCTACCCTGACCAGGCAGACGTCATCAACACCGCGAAATCCCGTCGTGACAGCACCGCAGTGCAGTCTCTCCAGTCTTTCTCCGGCGGCGCCATCGTGGCCGTGTAGCGAAGGTCGAAGCCTGTCGCGTCACGCTGCGCGTCGATGTACTCGTCCATCTTCTCTCCGAGCGCCTCGATGTCGTCTATCCACTCGTCCTTGATCGTGTCCGGCACCGAGCCGAAAAGGTCATAGCGGTCGCGCATGCGCTCCGAAAGACGCTCGTAGATCTTCTCGTCCACGGTCTGCTCGTAGACCAGGTTCAGCATGTCCACCGTGTCGCGCTTCTGGCCGAACCGCTTGATGCGTCCTATCCGCTGCTCCAGCCGCGTCGGGTTCCAGGGCAGGTCTACGTTCACCAGCGTGCCCAGGGTCTGCAGGTTCAGGCCCTCGCAGGCCGCGTCCGTGGCCACCATGATCCGGATCTGGTGCTCGGCCACCATCTTCTTCAGCGTCTCGCGTTCGCACGACACGCTGTCGCCGCGCTGGTAGAGCCGGCTGCGGCCGGCACCGGCGTACAGGCCGATCGCTTCGTCGGGGTACCGCTGGGCGAGCTGCTCCGCCACCCAGCGCGCGGTGTCGTAGTACTGGCTGAAGATGATCACGCCCAGCTCCAGCCACTTCTCGCGGTCCAGGTAGTACAGCAGTGCAGCCAGCTTGGGATCGGCCTCGATCCGCTCTAACCGGTTCAGCAGCCGCTCCAGGGCCTCGCGCTCGTCGCCGGTTTCAACAGCCAGCTCCGCGTCGCCCTCGTCTTCCTCGTCGCGCAGGGTCTGGCCTTGCAGCAGCGCTCGCACTGTGTTCAGGCCCGCGTGGATGGACGAGCAGATGCGCTGCTCGACCAGGTTCTTCATGAACCCGCCGCCGCCCCCGCGGCCCTGGCCACGCGCGCTCAACGCCTTGCCGAAAGCGCGTGCCTCGCGGTAGGCCTCGCGGAAGTCTTCGCTGGTGCGCAGGGCCTTCGCCTCGAACAAGGCATCGAAGCCATGGGGCTCTCGGATCAGCTGGCGATCGGGGTGCACGTCCACGCCCACCCTCGCCAGCAGGCCGGCGTCCTCTAGGCTGACGCGTTTGCGCAGCACCACGTGGCGCACCAAGGGGTTCTCGCGCTGGAAGAAGGTGGCGCCGGACACCTGCCGGTGCAGCTCGTCTTCCAGGATCTCGCGCGTGTCCTCGCTCAGGTCGGCCAGCGACCGGGCAGTCTGGGTCTCGCCGTTCACCAGCCCCAGGTCCTGGCGGATCGCGCTGAACAGCTTGCGAGCGTTTCGCTCGCGCGTGGAGTCCACCAGCGGCAGCGGGGACCGCAGCAGCTCCCACGCATGCTCGGCGGAAGTCACTTCCTGCCGGCCCGACAGAATCTCCAGCACCTCGCCGGCCCGGTGCCAGGCCGCGAAGTCGTTGCCCAGCACGAAGTTGCCGCGCCCCTGGTGCAGGATGCCGATCAGGTCCCACAGGTCCTGCGGCTGCGTCTGGATGGGCGTCGCCGTGCCCAGCAGCACATGCTCCGACCGGGCCGCGATCTCGCGCATGAAGGCCAGCAGCTCGTTCGGCGTGCCCGCGTCGGCGCCGAAGCCCTGCCGCGTGCGGGCCTTGTGCGCCTCGTCCAGGATCACCAAGCCGAAACGCAGGCCCAGCAGGTGCTGCTTCTCGGCCGATTGCCGCATCATCAGCCCGGTCGAGACGATTCCTATGCGCAGCGGGCAGCGCGCGATGTGCTCGCGGCCTGCGGGCGAGATGGCCCGTTCCTGATCATCAAGCCACACCTTTCGCACCGTGTCCCATCGCGCGCACGGGATGCCCAGCTTGTCGAGCATCTCGGTCTGCCACTGCTCGCACAGCGTGGCCGGCGCAAAGATCACCACCGGCCGCCGAGCTTGCTGCTCCCGGTCGGCCAGCAGGCACAGCGTCAGCGCTGCGGTGCCGAGTGACAGCGTCTTGCCCAGGCCCACTTCGTCGGCCAGCAGCAGGCGCACCACCTTGTGCATATGGTGGTGGCGAAGGCACTCGGTCACGAAGCCCTGCTGCCACGGCTGTAGCGCCAGGCCCTCGCGGTACAGCGGCGACTCGATCAGCGCGGCTGGAGCCACATCGTCTTCGTCGTCGATCTCGTCGAACACCACCTCGCGGCGGTAGCCACGCCGGTGCACCTCGCGGATCACCGCCTCGGGCAGCGGGCGTGCGGCGTTCCACAGGAAGTCGAACTCGCTTTCGATCCAGGCCACACCCTCGGGCGACTCGTCTTCCCACAGGATCTCGTAGTGGCGCTGCCAGCCGCTGCGAGTCTCGTTCATCGAGCCGATGAAGCCCAGCTTGCGCCCATCGGCCAGCTCGATGACGCCGGCCTTGCCGTGCACGAAGCCGCACACGCTGTCGGGCGCCACGCGCACCGCCTGGCCGTGCCGCTGCAGGAAGGCATCCAGCCGGCGGTAGCGGTCGCGGTTCAGCAGCGCTTCTGCTTCGATGGCCTTCTCGTTCCAGCGGCCCATCATGCGTGCTTCGCGCAGCTGGGCCACCTTCAGGTCGTCAGGGTGGATATCGACGTTGCACACGATGCGGACGTGCGGAATGCCTTCCAGCAGCTCATGCGCCACCTCGAACAGCGAGCTGGTGAAGTAGCCCGCGATGCGCCGGTAGCTCCGCGCGCCCTTCAGGTGTTCCAGCAGAAAGCTGGCGTCCAGCCGGTGCGTGCGTGACGAGAACCGCCGGATGGACATGGCGCTGTCGTCCTCAGATCCCGAAGCGCTGGTTCTTCAGCCGCGCGCCCAGCACCTCGGCCGCCGTGCGCACATCCGCCTCGGGCGCCTTGCGCTCCACGAAGGCCAGCAGATCCACCAGCAACGGGCGGGCCTCCAGGAAGTCGGGCATCTCGGCCTGCAGCTGGCTGATGATGGTCTGCGGCTCCAGGTCGGCGCGCATCTGCTGCAGCGCGATAACCAGCCGGCCCAGGCGCGTGGCGCCGAGCTCGGTGCTGTCGGTCAGGTCGCGGGAGGCGAACTCGGTCACCTGCTTCAGGCGGGCCTCGTTGGGCGCCATGCTGGCCATCACGCGGGCGTAGTCCTGCACGCGGAAGGCCTTGGCGAAGTTCTGGTAGTTGTCCAGCTTGCGGGCGCCCGTGGTCTCCATGTCCATCATGCGCAGCACGAAGCGCTCGATGCCGGACAGCTTGCCCCACGTGTCTGCCGCCAGGCCCTCGGGTACCAGCAGGTTGCTGGCCGCTTCGGCGGCCTGTTGCACGATTTCGTCCACCACCGTGACCTCGCCCTTCGCACGCGGGCGCAGCGCGAAGCTGGTGACGTTTTCGCCGCCGATGTGGGTGTAGCCGGTCAGCACCTTCAGTGCCGCGGCGTAGCCCGCCATCTGCAGGTCGGAGTCGTTGAACACCGGCTCGCCGTGGTGGCCCTTCACGGTAGTGTTGAGGTGCATCATGGTCCGGATCTGCCGG
>JRYF01008625.1_pt1 | contig 20282 bp, 17 predicted proteins | sample 235331 | NCBI WGS metagenome assembly JRYF01 (sample SAMN03074217, study PRJNA261475) | activated sludge metagenome | biome: Wastewater Treatment Plant; feature: Wastewater; material: Activated sludge; isolation source: activated biomass of a wastewater treatment plant treating hydrocarbon... ...
AAGTTATTCTTTCATCGTTCCCTAAAGGGCATTCAGTATCTTTGGAGGCTTAAAACGAAGACCATGACTGACAAAATCACCATTTTCCTCGCCGATGACCACCGCAGTTTTGTGGAAGGATTTGCCAGCCAGTTTCGGGACGAGGAGCGCATCCAACTGCTGGATGTGGCCCACAGCCCTCCCGAAATGCTGGAAAAGGTGCCCCTTGCCAAACCGGACGTGCTGCTGTTGGATTACAGCTTCGGAAGCAGCGAGCCGGACGGGGTGGAACTGGCGGGCCAACTGCTCGAAAAACTGCCCGACCTGAAAATCATCATGCTGACCAGCATGGACGAAGTGCCGGTGATGGCCGGTGCCTTCGCACAGGGCATCAGCGGGTATTTGTTGAAAACCCGGAGCATTTCAGAACTTAAAAAAGCCATCGAGACCGTGGCCGCAGGGTTTGAGGTGGCCGAAGGAGGAATGATGAGAAAAATGTTGCGCCTTGGGGGCACTTCGGCTGAAAGGAAGCCGGGTAAACCCGACCTGGAAAAGGCTTTCCCGCTCACCCCCAGCGAACTGGTGATAGCCCTTCTCATCGCCGAGGGCAAATCCACCCAGCAAATTGCAGTCGAAAAATTCGTGAGTCCCAACACCATTGATACCCACCGGAAGCATATTTACAGCAAGCTGGACGTACACAATGTGGCAGAACTGATGAATTGGCTGAGGGGGAGGGATTTGATTTAGAGAATGGANNCCCCGACCCCTAAAGGGGAGCGCTTTATTGCAACGACGTATGTCCGGTGCTGCTGGCTGCTCCCTTTTAGGGGTCGGGGGGGTTGGGCGGCCACACACCTTCCTTATTTTTTCTTTGATCCCAATCGTTTTCGCTCCGATACTTTTTCTTTTGGAAACAAGTGCTCCTTTCCCCCGGTCAGGCTTTTGAGCGGAATTTCGATGGACAACAAGGTGCCCTTCCCAGGGGTACTGTCCACTTCAAAGCGTCCTCCGAGGGCATCCTCCACGCGATAGCGGATATTGGACAGGCCGATACCCCCTTTGTTTTTCGCTTGCGAGAGGTCGAAACCTCTGCCATTGTCCTCAAGGGTAAGGAGCAGGTTGCCGTCGTGCCGGATGAACTGGAACCATGCCTCGTTGGCCTGGGCATGTTTGAAAAGGTTGTTGAGCATTTCCTGCACAATGCGGAAGAGATAGGTGCGTGCCAGTTCGCTGATGTTGTCGAGATCGGCATTGCTGAAAAAGTGGATTTTCAGGCTCCGGTCGGAGTGTTCCATCCGGTGGATGAGTTGCTCCACGGCGGTGAGGAGGCCGTGTTTGTGGAGGTGCCGGGGCATGAGGTTGTGGGCGATTTCACGGAGTTCATGGTGAAGGGAGCCTAAGGCCCGGGCTGCCTCGTCGAGCGCTGCCGAGGTCGCCGGGTCCTGTCCGTTTTTTTCCCGCAGTGCCTCTATTTTGAATTTGGCAACGGAGATGCTGCCTCCCAGCCCGTCGTGAAGTTCCTGAGCCAGGCGGCGCTGTTCTGCCTCCATGCCCATAGCCAGAGCGTTGAGGTTTTGCTGGCGTTGTGCTGCGAGGGCTTTTGCGTTGATTTCCGATTCGGCCACCAGGTTTTTGAATCGCTTGACCCCGATGGCGAGTACGATGCCAATTTCCACAATAAGTCCCAACAAAAGGATCAAGGGCGTATGGAAGGTATATCGCCAGCCGTTTTCGGCCAGGGCCTGGGCGAGGGACAGGGTAGGCACGAGACCGAAGCTCTCAAGGCCGGAATAGATGACCGTCAGCCCATGCGTGAGGAAAGCCACCATCAACCAACCGGGAAAGTGGCGATCCTTTCTGACCAATGCCGTGCCGGCGAGCCAGAAAAAAAGCAGGCAGGTGATGATGTAAATCACACTTGAAAAGTAGGAGAACAGGTGGGCAAAGTGGGGCGGCGCAGCGGGCAGGAACAGTGCCATCACCATCAATCCCCCGGCAATCCATATAACGGTCCGGAGCGCCTGGTCGTGGAAAGGATAACCCGTGCGGGTGCGAAAATGCGCCAATACGAAGAGGATGCCGGCGATGAGGTAAGCATTGGCAAGCACGGGCAGGGACACTTGCTGGAGGTAAGGAGAGCCTGGCCACAGGTTTTCGTAGCCCAGCCCCATATCGGCGAAAATATAGCCACTGACGAGCAGGACATACAAAAAGTAAAACCAGTAATAGCGGAACCGGGTGAGGAAGATGGCGATGCCCAGCGTGAGCAGGTACACGAAAATGAGACAGAAAAAAACAAGGAGAAAGAGCATTTCCTGCCGGGTGGCAGCCAGCCGCTCCTGGGCATCCCACAGGAGCAGGCGAAAGTCTGTCTGCGAGCGATTGTAGGGGATTTGAAGGAAAACCCGAACCGTGTCGCCCGCAGAAAGGCGAATGGTATCCTGCAAATTCCAGTGCCGCCTCCCCCTGAACGGATGGTCGCTGCCGAGTATCTTGGAGTTGTCATCCTCGCAGACCTGGAAAAGGCGCACCTCGCTGAGGTAGGGGTTGTTCAATTCGAGGATGAGTTTTCGGTCAATGGTATCCGTAAGGTCGAGGCGAAGCCATTGCGGGTGGCGGATAAAGCCGAACCGAAAGCGTTCTTTTCTCCATGGCTCGTACCAGTCGTTGGGCACGACCTTCACTTCTTCGATGGTCAGCGAATCGAAGTCCAGGTGTACATTGCGCAGCACACCTACCTCGCCGCCCGGCCCCAGTATGTGGTAGCGCCCGTTCCAGGTTACGGTCGGGAAGATGCCGTTGCTTTGCGCCCAGGTCTCAGGCAGCAGGGCCAGCAGCAGCAGGCATATTATCGGTATATTTCGGCTATGCTTCATCGTTGCTTGGTATTTGGTACGGAATCTCGCTACCGACATGCGACCCCGAAAAATCGGGGCAGGCTCTCTCCGAGGTCGCGTTTTTGCTCGAAAAAGATGGAGGTATCAATAGACCTGTGGAGTTGCCGCTTGACTTCTGGCCTTTCGAGCAAGCCATATCGAGGCATCAACAAGACCACCCACAACCTCACCAAGAAACGAAAAAAAGCCCGGCACTGCGGTCTTTTTTTATGAAAATGCCCGATTGACGTGAGCCGGCCTCACCCTTTTAGGTGAAAAAATCCCCCCTTCTTTTCCTTTCGCTTTGCTTCCCTCACCCCTTCTCACCCCAATCGGGTAGGCCCTCACCCGTTATGGGCATTTTTCCAATCTCACAAATTTCCGTGTTGTGGAGCGGGTATTTTGACCGACAATTTTGCAGCATGAAGCAATCAATCGCAAATTTTATTTCACTAAAATCAATGGTCATGAAAATCCAACAGCCATCCCTCGTGCTTTTTTTCTTTTTGTTGTGCAACGCACTCACCGCCCAGACAGACCTACCTTTTTTTGCTCAAAAAACAAATGCACTGACGGTAGCCCCTTTGCAGGCCCTTACCCGAAAGGGCGAACTGCAATTAGGCTACGAAAAGCAAAATTCCCGCTCCTCGGCCCTCGAACTGAACTTCGGCTTCCGCTTCCGTGGCACCGACGACCCGAACCTTGCCCCCTACGACCGGGAGCAGTTCCTCGGCACCAACTACCACGAAGCCCATCGCGGTGTGTTGTTTATTCTGTTCATACCCATCCCTGTATCCGAGGGCAGGAACAAGGACTGGACGGAAAAAATCTCCCATACCGATCATTTTGCCACCCACCATGTATTTGTCACGGCGGCTTACAAGCACTATGTCCTGCCGTTCCATCATTCCAAAGTGCCGGGCGGCATCTATCTCGCGCCCAGCCTTGCGCTTGGCAACCGGGGCATGGCGAGCTATACCTACTCCGAGGGCCAACGCGGCAAAGTCACCCAGATAAAAAGTGAGTTCCTGCCCAACGGTGAAATCCATCCGGCGACGGTGATATTCGGTACGGGCTTCATCGGCTCCCGCAAACTCGTGCAGGAGGACGTGTTCGAGTTTTCAAAACTGGAAAAAAAGACCTCCTCGAAAACCTACCTGCATCCGGGCGTGCGGACAGGGGTACAACTGCCCGTGGCCGGCATGTTTGCCCTCGACCTGGGCGGGCAGATGACGCTTGAGCAGGCTCCTGTAGGAAGGTTGAAAAAATCGCCGTTCCAATTCGAGCCGGGGCTGCGCATCAGTGCCTGGTTTTAAGCAGCTTATAGCTCGCAATTCTCATCTCACGACCCACCGTTCACAGCTTTAAAAAAACACACCATGAAAAAGGTAACTATCCAGCATTTCATGCTGGCAGGCTGCTTCCTGTTGGCCTTGGTCAGTTGCGGCCCGGTACTCTATGTCCCCAATACCCTCAACACGCCATTGCTGGCGGAAAAGGGCGATTTCAAAGGCAGCATCGGCGTTGCAGGCACTGCACCGGAGGCCAACGTCGAGTTGCAGGGCAGCTACGCCTTCACCAACAAACTCGCCGTCATGGGCAACTTTTTCACCATGAACGGAAAGACGAGCCACCGCTTGGTTGAAGGTGGAGCAGGAGTTTACAATTCTTTTTGGAAAAACAAAAGTGGCACGAACATCGGTCGCGCAGAGGTGTTCGGCGGTACTGGTTTTGGCACCGGTAGCGACGAAGAGGGCGGCTTCCATTTTTTCAGAAATTCGACTACCCGTTATTCCGGGACTTATCAGCGCATCTTCCTGCAGCCAGCCGCAGGTATCCGGACCCGCATCGTTGACATCTCCGTCGCCAGCCGCATTGCCTATGTGCATTTTTCTGACTTCAAACAATCCGCAGTCATGGGCCAGCCGCAAGACATGTCATTTGGGTTTTCCACCTTTGAACCGGTCGTCACCTTTTCCCTGGGCTATCAGTGGTTGAAATTCTATATGCAGATGGGCAGTGTGTCGCCAATTGGCAATGCTCGCAACTACTATTCGGTGACAAACCACTTATGGGAAGGAGGGCATCTGAACCTTGGCCTAGTGGGTTGCCCCTGGCGAGAAAAACCCCTCGAACGCCCATCCGTAGCACTGGGGGAAAGCCCTTCCCGCCAACATGCCGACCCAGCACAGGAGGATATGGAGCAGCCTGATGCGGAACAAACAGCGCCAAAGGAAGCCCCGCCCACCCTGCTGCCCGTTAGCGAACCCGGCATCACCGTCTGCCTGCGGGATGCCGGCAGCCCCGACGGCGATGTGGTGAGCGCCAGCTTCAATGGGGCCTATATTTTTGAAAACCTGGAATTGGAAAAAAAATGGAACTGCACAGAACTGACCGTGCTGCCCGGCACGGACAACCTCCTGCGGGTGAGCGCCATTTCCGAAGGGAAAATAAAATCCGTCACCGTGCAAATCCTCGTGCGGGAAGGCAAATCGGAGCGGACGTTTTACCTGCGCTTGGCGGAGGGGCAAACGGAGGAGGTGCGCTTGGTGAGGTGATGGGAGCGCAGCGGCCCAGTGGAGGACACCCTACACCTTAATGGCTGGGATGCGGGTGTGCAAGGGGTGGTTCCCGCTGGTGCGGGGCACAGCCCCGCACCAGCGAGTTGTAAGTATTTTGAAAAATGATTTTTGTCAAAAATACCACGACTTTATTGTAGTTGGGCTACCACGACTTAATTGAAGTTTGCTACCACGACTTAATTATATTCCACAGTAGTTATTCCAAAACAAGCTCTAATGGACAGCAATGGCAATGGTCGCCATGCTGACCTGCGTTCCCGGCAACGCAAGTAATTGTGCGGCACATACTTCGAGCGTAGCTCCGGTCGTAAGCACATCGTCCACAAGGAGGATATGCTTGCCGCTCATGGCATCCGGTAAGTTCACCCTGAAGGTTTCCTGGAGTTTTGTCACCCGTTCTTCCCGGGATTTTTTGGTCTGCGATTCGGCATGGACTTCGCGCCGGAGGCCGTTGGGCAGGCAGGGAAGGCGCATGGAATCCGACAGGCCCCTGGCGAACATCTCGCTTTGGTTGTAGCCCCTAGTCCTCAATTTGATGGGGTGGAGCGGCACGGGCACAATACATTCGACGTTGGCAAATAAAGGCGAACGCCGCAGTTGATGCCCGAACTGCTTGCCCAGTGCGATGCCGATTTCCTTTTTGCCATTGTATTTGAGATTGTGCATCAGGCGTTGCACCCTGCCTCCTTTGTTGAAAAGGTATAGCGATGCAGCAGATTCAACCTCGACGCGCCCCCAAAACCGCTGTGCGAATGGATTGTCTTTTGTGAAATGAAAATTGGCTTCGGGCAAGGTTGCCCTGCAGGGTGTGCAGATGTCCTCTCCATAAGGAGGGGCGTTATTAAGACAGGCAAGACAGAGGTGCGGGTATAACAGGCTGAGCAAGTCCTGAAGGGGGAGTATTAGTTTTCTCATCTGGAGGTTTTTTCTGAAAATGGAATGTTCCAAATTTCAAGATGCCCCCAGCGATGAGACAAATATTTTTTTGATTACAGGGTTTCGGGGCATCCACTTTTTTACATTTGTTGCCATATCTCAGGTGAGTTGTCCCTTAATCTCTTCTTCCATGCAAACTACCATCACCCGGCACCTTTCCCAAGACCCGGTACTTTCGAGGCTGATCGAACACATTCCCTTCCCGGAGCCGCCCCAAGAAGAGCGGGGTGTTTATCTGTCCCTGCTCCGCTCCATTATTTTCCAGCAACTGTCGGGCAAGGTGGCCTCGGTCATCCTGGACCGATTCCTCACCCTCTTCAACGACGGCTATCCCCATCCTGACCACTTGTTGGNNAGCGCTGGGCTTTCTCGCCAAAAGGCAACGTACCTGCAAAATGTGGCCGCTTTTTTCCAAAGTGAAAAACTGGAAAACCACGACTGGCAAGCCATGGAGGACGAGGGCATCATCCAATATTTGACCCAAATAAAAGGCGTGGGGCAGTGGACGGTGGAAATGCTCCTGATGTTCTGCCTGCGCCGTCCCGATGTGCTGCCCCTCGATGACTACGGCATCCGCACGGCCATCGTCGAACTTTACGACCTGAAGGAAACGGGCAAGACGCTCCACCGCCGCATCACGGAACTGGCGGAGCCGTGGCGGCCTTACAGGACGTATGCCTGCTGGTACTTGTGGCGATACAAAGACGGTGCAATGCAGGCCCTTGCCACCGGCACAAAAATTTAATTTCCAAAACCGGACAACAAGACGGACTTTTGCCGAAACCAGACTTTGACATGAACCTTAGCCTGCAACGTACCCGTGCCCAAGAGTCCAGGGCCGCTATCCAACAACTTTACATTTCGATGCGCCACCTTTTCATACGGGGCGGGTACAAGCCTTTGGGCGTGAGCGGCGAAGCCATGATCGAGGCCATGATGGTGCTGCGGCCAGAGATTTACGGCGACATCGCCGATCCCGAACGGGTGGAACTGGAGGGCCTGCACTATATTTTCCAACGCCTGCCGCAGGGCATAGAGGAATGTCGCTACATCCGTTTCATCACGAGGGAGGGTTTTGAAAATTCAGGTTTCAGCCCCATCGTGCCTGCCAAACGCCGCCGCAATTGCTACCGCATCGACGCGGAACAGATGTTCATCGAACTGACCAACGGCCGCAGCGACATCTACGACATCCTCACGCACCTGACTTTCCTCTACATCGAAGCGGAAAAAGTGAGACGCAACGGCCTCGATACCAAAGGCCGCAAAAAAAGGGACTGGTTGAACCTGGAAAAAATCGTCAAATCGGAGGACGAGGGCAGGGATTTCAGCAGGGAAGTGGCCTGCACTTACTTGAGCAACCTGCTGGGCCGCACGTTCGAGGAAACAGTGTCCGCCGTGCGCCGTTTCGACGAAACACCCAAAGTGAACAGCCTCTTCCACATTGTCTATTGGATGGGGCAACTCTCCATTGACGAGGCCATTGATCACGTGGACAGGGAAATCAGCTTTTCCGCAGCGCTCCGTGAGAAAATCGGCCATCATGTCTATGGCGAACTGTGGGCGAACAACATCAAGCAGTTTTTGTACAAAAAAAAGTGGCTCGACCGCCCCATCCACATCATCAGTGCCAACCCGCACAGCGTGATGAACTCGCTTTTTGCCCAAGCAGCCCTCAATGGCACGATCGAGGCGGACGGCATCGAGGCATTGGCAAGGGAACTGAGCAAGGAAAACGGACAGGAAGCCCGTCGCACCGTTGAGGCTTACGCACGGGACAATGGTATGTACCAACTCGACGACACCAGCGGCACGAACATTACCGTGCAGATTTTCGATACCCTCCAAATCAGGCCCGGCACATTGCCGCCGGAAATCCAATGGAACGGGTCATACATACGCGAAAAAAAACCGCTCATCCTCGTGATGGACTACCCCTTCGGTGAGCAGGCATTTGAGGTAATGGACGAATTGCTCAAGCCCTTCGAACTGGCCGCCGACGATGCGCCCGACACCCACGGGCCGGCAAAAAAGCCCTCGATGAAGAACCCGAAAACCCGCATCCCCCTGCCCGTCGCCTCCATTTCCATCATGGGAAAAGCGGGCATCCTGGAAGGCGGCAAGGGCGACATCATGGTGCCCACCGCCCATGTCTTTGAGGGCACTGCCGACAACTATCCCCTGTTGAATGATTTCACAAAAGAAGACTTCGAGGGGCACGGGCTGAGGGCCTGCGAGGGCACGATGATCACCGTGCTGGGCACCAGCCTGCAAAACAAGGACATCCTGCGCTACTTCCTGCGATCCTCCTGGCAGGCAGTGGGATTGGAAATGGAAGGAGCACACTATCAGAAAGCCATTCAGTCGGCCTCCAAAATCCGAAAGAGTATCAGCGAAAACGTGGTGCTTCGCTACGCCTACTATGCTTCGGACAACCCCCTGGTGACTGGCCACACGCTCGCATCCGGTAGTTTGGGAGAAGAGGGGGTGAGGCCGACCTACCTTATTACGACACGAATACTGAACAGAATTTTAAATAGCAAATAAAATACGCAAAAAAGGTTTTGGCCTAACCACCGAGTTTCTATTTTTGGGCAGGAAAATGAACAGGAGTTTCCCGAAAATCCGTATAACAGAGTAGGGAGCGGTCGCCGAAAAGCTAATAGAGTAGGCACTATTCAACCAACTTTTGTAAAACTTGCTTTTATGAAAAAACTCTTTCCTCTTTTCATGTTGCTGCTTTTCGTGCTGAACATGAATGCGGCCGTCAAATCCGATTGGACCGATGCGTTCAATGATCAACCAGCCGTAAAAGCAGTCCTTACACCGGAAATGGTACAGATGGGCCTTGATGAATTTTTGGCCCTCACGCCCAAGAAGTATCAAGAGATGACAGGCCAAAAGCTCGGCCTCAAAAAAACAGTCGAGTTGAAAGCCGCACAAAAGGCGATCAAGAAGCAGATGAAAAAAGACCCTCAGTTTTCCAAGGGCCTTTATGTCCTCCTTGCCATTTTGGGCCTCGCTTGGATTGCCATGGGTGTTATGGACGATTGGAATGGTAGCGATTGGATCGTGAACCTGATTCTTACAGTGCTATGCTGGCTGCCGGGTTTCATCCATGCGCTCACGAAAATGAAGAAATACTATTGATTGGCATCCTCCAAGGAACTCCGTTAAAATTAAATTTTTGAAAAACCCTTTATTTACAATGCTTTAGGGTTCAAAAAGAAAATTTATTTTTCACTGACCGTTCCTAATGCGGGATTGCTAAACCGACGGCAAGCAGACGCAAGGAAAAAAAGACATGCCACATACGGCTTCTTATCCTTTCCGCCCGCTTGCCGTTTTTTATTTCACCTTGGTATGTTGTTACAGCATAAAAACGTTCAGCGGGCATGGCTTGCTCTCTTGTTGGCCTTCCCCATCATCCTTTGGATTTTGCCCGCTGGCCTGTTTGACAATACAGGATTTGATATATGCCCGTCCAAACTATTTTTTGACTTTGAATGTCTGGGATGCGGCATGACCCGTGCCGTCATGCACTTCCATCATTTGGAAATCGAAGAGGCGATATATTACAATATGGGTGTTGTCGTCATTTTTCCGGCGCTTGTTTTCGTTTGGTTTGTTTGGATAAGAGCTGCTGCCCGCAAGTCGGGCCTGTTGCAGCCCGCAAAAGAAAAACAGTCCGTTGGTTGACCTTCACTTTGTCAATGGAAAAAACGACGCACGAGACCCCAAGAATTTAGCGCGTGAAATCCGAAAAGCCGATAATGTATGAAATCAACACCCATACTTATTGAATGATAAAACATTTTTTTCGCCTATCAATCCTTTCGATGGGTTTAGTCGTCTTGTCGTACACAACGTTCGGTGCCTCATCCGTGAAGACGGCTCTCCTTCCGCTGGATGCCGACACCGTCGGCGTGGCTGGATTCGAGGGCATGACCATAGACGAATTTTTGGCCCTCACGCCTAACAGGATAAAAGAGAAAACGGGGAAAAAGTTATCCCTGAAAGAAACCCTTGTTCTCAAAAGTTCTCAGAAAAAAATCAAAAAGGCACTGAGCGGCAAGCCTGAAAGTGACAAAAGCCAATTGGTTGCACTCATTTTGGTATTAGTTGTAGGCTATCTGGGCATCCATCGGTTTTACCTCGGCTATACCGGTATCGGCATCATTCAACTGCTGACATTCGGCGGATGCGGCATCTGGGCATTGATTGACCTCATCCGCATTGTCCTCGGCGACCTGGAACCAAAACATGGGGAGTATTCAGAAACGCTGTAAGCCCCTTTGAGGCCCAATTTAGCGGCTAACTTCAAGTTCAGAACTCCTGACCTGTTCATAAATTCAGAACTCCTGACCTGTTCGTAAATTGAAAATGGAAAATTACCCGATTTTTCGGGAATGACAAAGGGGCGCAGCGAGCGGGGAAGCAGAACAAAGGATTTGTCATGGCTCAATTGCCCTTTTTGGATTGTTTTCATTTTGCGAACGGGCCATGCAATTTCTTGTTTTTGTTGTCCATGCCAGTAGTTCTGAATTTACACCCCCGACCAGAAGGTTTTCCCGATTTTCGGGACAACGAACAACGAACAATAAACAACGAACAACAAACAACGACACAAACAACCCACATTTTGAACGAAGCAACCTACACCATCCGGCTTCCACAGTTTGAAGGCCCTTTCGATCTCCTGCTCTTCTTCATCGAGCGGGACGAGCTCGATATTTACAATATCCCCATCGCCAAGATTACGGACGACTTTCTTGCCTACATCCGCCAGATGGAAGCCCTGAACGTGGACTTGGCCAGCGAATTTATCCTCGTGGCCGCCACGCTTTGCCGCATCAAAGCCAAAATGCTGCTCCCCCGAAAACCCGTGGACGAGGAAGGCAACGAGATCGATCCCCGCGAAGAGCTTGTCCAAAGACTGCTCGAATACAAGCGCTATAAAAGCGTGCTGGATGAAATGCGGGAACTGGAAGATGACCGTTCCCAGCGAGAACACCGGGGCAACGTCAGCAGGGAGTTGCGACAGATAGCCTCCAAAGCCCTCGTGGACGTGGAACTGGAAAGCCTGACACTCTTCAAACTGTTGAAAACCTTCGAGCGGGTAATGCGGAAAATGGAGGAGGAGGGAAAACAACATGTCGTGCATACCATCGTGCGGTTCGACTATACCATCGCCGAACAACAGGAGTACATCTACTCAAATCTCAAGCCCGGCAAGAAGACCGATTTCAAGGCCCTTTTTTTAAAACTCGAAAACCGCATCCATGCCATCGTCACGTTCCTTGCCTTGCTGGAATTGCTGAACATGCAGCAGATCGTCCTAATTCAGGGACTGGGCATCAACAACTTCTGGCTGACCTTGCCGCAGCCGGTGCAAAACTGAGTAGTCGGTCAAGTGATTTTTGACGAGTTGAAAACTCGTCAAAAACACAAAAAACCTCCGCAAAACAAAGAACGAACTTGTCAGAATTTACTTGACTGACCACTGAGTTTGGATGGGCACTTTGCCACCTATCCGAGTTATTCCCCCGTCAATTGCTCAACATGACCGGCATGACCAGCATCAGGATATCCTCGCCCTCGGTTGCTTCCGAAGGCAGGAGGATGCCGGCCCGTGCGGGCGTGGAAAGTTCCATCTTCACATCGTCGGATTCGAGGACTCCGAGCATTTCGACCAAAAATTTGGCGTTGAAACCGATGGTGAGCGGGTTGCCTTCGTATGTGCAGGACAATTGTTCGTTGGCTTCGTTGCTAAAGTCGAGGTCTTGAGCCGACACCGTGAGGCTGTCGGGTGAAATATCGAGGATCACTTGGTTGGTCGTCTTGTTGGCATAAATGGCGATGCGCTTGAGAGAGTTGAGCAGGTCGGTACGCTTGATGGTGAGCAGATTGGGATTCCCGACGGGAATGACGGCATTGTAGTCCGGGTAGCGTGCGTCAATGAGGCGGCACACGAGGTTTGTTTCATCAAAAGAAAAGTAGGCGTTCGATTTGTCGAAAGCCATTTTCACTTCTGCGGATTCGGGCAGAGCGTTTTTCAGCAAATTGAGCGCTTTCTTGGGTATGATAAAAGAGGTGGCTATTTCCGTGCTGATATTGTAGAAATTGTAACGCACGAGTTTGTGCGCGTCGGTGGAGACAAAGGTCAGTTTGTTGAAATCCAGTGTGACGTAAACGCCGGTCATGGCCGGGCGCAATTCATCGTTGCTGGTGGCAAAAAGGGTCTTGTTGATGGCCTTGATAAATGTGCTGGCAGGCACCGTGACCGTGTCCACCGTTTCGGGTTCGGGAATGCGGGGATAATCCATGCCGTTTTCTCCGGCCAGGCGGTATTTCCCATAAGCAGAGGTAATGGAAATGCCGAACGTCTCCTCGTCCACCGTGATGGTGATGGGCTGGTCCGGCAGGGCCTTGAGGGTGTCGAGCAGGATCTTGGCGGGCACTGCCACGGTGCCGTCGCCGTCGGACATGACCTGGATTTTGTTCGTAATGGACGTTTCGAGGTCGGTCGCCGAGATTGTCAGCACGTTCTTTTTGATGTCGAACAAAAAATCATCGAGAATAGGCAGAACGGGGCTGTTGGAAATGGCACCGCCGGCAATCTGCAATTGTTTGAGCAACTCGGAGGAGGAGACACTGAATTTCATAGAAATCTTTGATTGTGTTGGATTTGCGCAAAAATAAATTTTGCCATCGAAATAAGGTGGCAAAAGTAATCAACACAATGTGGATAAAGTAGCGCGGGGCGCATTTGGACCAAAATCCTATCCGTTCCCCAAAAAATTACTACTTTGGTTTTTCAATATTACCGCAATGTTAACACGCTTACACTATTCTTTTTCGTGGTGCTTCGCAATGCGCCTGTTCTTCCCGCTTTTCCTGGCGGGCGCTGCCTTTTTCCAGGCCCAGGCCCAAATATTCGACGACTTCTCCGACGGCAACCTGACCGATAACCCGGCCTGGCAGGGCAACACCGATCACTTCATCGTCAACGCCAATTTTCAGTTACAGCTCGATGCTCCCGCCGCCGGCAGTTCCCAACTCTATCTGCCTACCGAAATTGCGGACAGCGCCGTTTGGGAGATTTATTTCAGGATGGATTTCGACCCCTCCAATTCCAATCGCCTGCGCATCTACCTCCAGTCCGATTCCGAAAACCTGCTGACGGGCAGCGGCTACTATCTCCTCGCAGGGGAAGACGGTGCAAATGATGCCATCAAGTTTTACCGGCAGACCAACGGGGCCGCTACACTGCTGGCCACTGCCACGTTGGGGGGCGTTGCCTCGTCGCCCACCGTCCGGGTGCGCATGACAAGGGAAGTCGGTGGCCTGTGGACCCTCTGGGCAGATTACAGCGGTTTGTTCAACTACAACCAGGAGTTTTCGGTCACGGATGCCACCTACGGCAACGGCAATTATTTTTTTGGGCTTTACTGCATTTACACGGCCACCCGCCGAAACCTGTTTTTTTTCGACGACATAAAAGTGGCACCCCTGCTCCCCGACACGGAGCCGCCGGTACTCGTGTCTGCCGAAGTCGTATCGGCCACCGAGGTGGATGTTTTTTTCAATGAACCGCTGGACGAGTTGACCGCCACCGACCCCGCCCATTACAACATCAACAACGGCATCGGGGAACCTGTCGCCGCTTTTCTGGATGCCATTGACAACCGCATCGTCCATTTGGTGCTGGGGAACCCACTCGTCAGCATGACGGACTACCTGCTGACAACCGAGGGCGTGGCCGATCAGAGCGGCAATGCTTCCGGGCCGCAACAGGCCAGTTTTTATTTTCTTGAAATTGCCCAGGCGGAGGAGTTCGATATTTTGATAAACGAAATCATGGCCGATCCCACGCCGCAGGTCGCACTGCCCGATATGGAGTTCATCGAACTGTACAACCGCAGCAACAAAGTGATTGACCTGGCAGGCTTCGGTTTTTCAAGTGGGGGCACCCCGCAAATATTCCCTTCCTATCTCATGTTTCCTGGCACTTATGTGCTTGTGTGTGCCGCCTCAAGGGTGGACTCGTTGATCCTCTACGGGCCTGTCGTCGGACTGCCTAGTTTTCCAGCGCTGGTCAATGGGGGCGACGACCTTACCCTCACCGGGCCTTCGGGCCGGGTCATCCACTTCGTGGAGTACGACATTTCGTGGTATCGGGATGCCCAAAAAGCCGACGGAGGTTGGACGCTGGAAATGATCAACCCGCTTGCCCCCTGCACCGATGCCGACAACTGGAAGGCTTCGGTCAACCTGCTCGGCGGCACGCCCGGCCAGCCCAACTCCGTGCTGAACGCCGTGCCCGACGAGCAAAGGCCCAAACTGCTGCGCGTCTTTGCTTCGCCGGCCACGCCCGACGAGCTTCTTCTTTTTTTCGATAAAAGAATGGATACCCAAAATGCAGAAGACCCTGCGAGTTATGCCCTAACGCCTGCCGTGGGCATTGCTGCTGCCACTTTGCTGCTGCCCGAAGGCAAGTCCGTGCGTTTGAAACTGGCGAATCCATTGCAGCAAAACGTGGCCTATGAGGTGCGGGTGTTGTCTTCGGCAACGGACTGCATCGGCAACCCCATCGGTGCGACCGACCGCCTTGCCCTGGCGCTGCCCGTACCGATTGAACCCCTCGATCTGGTCATCAACGAAATCCTTTTCAACCCGGAAACGGGCGGGGTGGATTTTTTGGAAATTTACAACCGCTCCGATAAAATTCTCAACCTCGGCGATCTGCTCATTGCCAACCTGCGGGAAGGTCGGGACTCGGTCGTCAGGCAAGTGAAAAACGCCCGGCTGATTTTTCCCGGCGAATATGCCGTGTTCACGCCGAACCCTGCCGACATCCTCGCCCGCTATGTGGTCGAAAACAGGGACGCTCTCATCGCCAACGATATACCCGCCTTCAACAACGACGCTGGCAACGTGACCATCTATCGGGCCGGCCCCACCGAGGGAATCGTGATTGATGTTTTTGATTACCGGGAAGATTTTCACCAACCTCTGCTCAAATCCGTGAAGGGCGTATCGCTGGAGCGGCTCAACCCCAACCTCCCGACACAGGGCCGGGCCAACTGGCACTCTGCAGCCTCACAGGCCGGGTTTGCCACGCCGACTTACCGCAATTCCCAGTTTTTCGGGGGCACGGCTCCTACGGAGGAATTTTTCTCCCTGCCCGAAACCGTCTTTTCGCCCGATGGCGATGGCTACAAGGACTTTTTGGTCATTCAGTACGAAATGGACAAGCCAGGGTATGCCGCCAAAGTAAGCATCTTTGACAGCGAAGGCCGACCGGTAAAACTGCTGGCCAACAATACCCAGTTGGCCAGAGAGGGATTCTTCCGATGGGATGGCGACCAGGACGGCGGGGGCAAGGCAAGGATCGGTGCTTATGTGGTATGGATCGAGGCTTTCCACCCCGATGGCGAGGTGCGGCATTTCAAAAAGACCTGTGTGTTGGCGGGCAGGTTGTGATGGAATAGGTTGCTGTCAGGATTCTTGGCCGACGTTGGTCATTACTGAAAAGGCCATCAATTCACTTGCTCAATCACTGCTGACAACCCCCTGTCCACGAGGGCATCTTTTTTGGGCCGCAACTCCCGCATGGGAGCCGTTTTTACGGTAGCCCTTCCTTTGGTGTGAATGATGATGGAAAGTTGCTCGGCCTGTTCTGCGGTGTGTTTGAGAATTTCCGTAAAACATTGAATCACCCAGTCGAAGGTGTTGAAATCATCGTTATAGACGACGAGTTGGGAAAGTTCGCCCGTGCCCGTATCGTCTGTTACTTCTTCTTCGAGCAGCACGTCGAAGTCTTCTTCAAAAAAGGGATTGTAAGGCATGTTTCAATCGGAATTGCGTTAACTGGCCGAAGGTTGGCCGCGCATTGCCAAACCTTTCAGCGCAACTGGTTGAGCGTTTCTTTGACAGCGCCAAAGTTCGGCAAATTACCCGGATTGTCCAACACTTCCGCATAACGAATAATGCCCGATTTGTCAATCACGAAAGCTGCACGCTTGGAAACCCCCTTCATGTTGAGAATCCAGTCTTCGTAGAGCGCTCCGTAAGCCCTCGAAATTTCTTTGTTGAAGTCCGACAACAGCGGAAAATTAAACTGTTGGTCTTCCTTGAATTTGGCCAGGGTGAAAACCGAGTCCACCGACAAGGCCAGTATCTGGGCATCAAGGCCCTGGTAAAAGTCCATGTCGTCGCGCGTGCTGCAAAGCTCTGCCGTGCAGACACCGGTGAACGCCTGAGGGAAAAACAGCAGCACGACATTTTTTCCCGTGAAGTCGTCGAGCGAGACTTCCTGCTTTTCCGAGTTGAAGAGTTTGAATCCGGGTGCTTTGTCGCCAGGTTTGAGTGTCATGATGAGATGGTTGAGATGGTTGAGCACTGGGCTTGAAAACAGGTCACTTTTGTTGCACACTATATATTAATAGAGTGAAAAAGGCCGTTTGGCAGAAAGTTGTAAAAACTCCTCCTGCTACCGTACGACCCGGTACGAACAACAACCGGCGATTTTTGTTTTTTTGCGCTTTCAAAAAAAAAACGCCCGCAAAATCGTACTACCGGATGAACGCCATCAAAAGGGCATACCTTGAACTTCACATTGCTGTCTTCCTTTGGGGTTTCACAGCTATACTGGGCAACGTGATACAGTTATCGGCATTGTCGCTGGTATGGTGGCGGGTGTTGCTCACGAGCATCAGCCTGGTGTTCATCGTGCAATTCGGAAAATCCCTGCGCAAACTGCCCCGAAAATCCATCCTGCAATTTGCCTTTGTGGGCATGTTGACGGGGCTTCACTGGCTCACTTTTTTTGGAGCCATCAAGCTGTCCAATGCCTCCATCACCCTGGTTTGCATGGCCACAACGGCTTTTTTTACGGCCATCTTCGAGCCGCTCATCCTGCGCACGAGGGTAAAATGGTGGGAAATATTTCTTGGGTTCATGGTCGTGCCCGGCATGGTGCTCGTTGTGGAAAATGTGGAAGTATCCATGCGGGCAGGTATATGGGTGGGCCTCACATCGGCACTGCTGGCTGCGTTGTTCAGCATTTTGAACAAAAAATGGATACACAATGCCGAGCCTTTCAGCATCACTTTTCTTGAAATGACGAGTGCCTGGCTGTTGCTCAGCCTGGTGTTGCCTTTTTACTTTCACGGCCAGCCCGAAGAGGCCCTGCTTCCGTCCTTGAAGGATTTCGCCCTGCTGCTCGTGCTGGCCCTTGTCTGCACTACGTTGACCTGGGTGCTGGCCCTGCGTTCACTCAAATACCTCTCCGCCTTTGCCTCCACACTGACGGTCAACCTGGAGCCGGTGTACGGCATTTTTCTGGCTTGGGTACTGCTGAAAGAAAACAAAGAGTTGTCGCCGGGTTTTTACTGGGGCGTTGTGCTGATCCTGTTGGTCGTGTTCAGCTATCCGTTCGTGAACAGGCTGATGGATAAGCGGCCATTCGGGAATTTGGGTAAAAAAAATCACGGATTTTGATGATAAAATATAGGGTTAAACACCCTGTCTGTCCTACCTTTACCCTGTTTTCAAGAAAAAAGGATCACACGCAACAGCAAAACGACCATGGAAGATAAACTCCGTTTGCTCACCCAAAAGATATACGAGGAAGGGGTGGAAAAAGCCAGGGCCGAAGCCGCATCCATCGTGGAAGATGCGCAAAGAAAAGCCGAAAACATGGTGGCGGAAGCCGAACGGCAAGCGCATAGCATCCTCGAAAAGGCGCAACGGGAAGCCGACGAACTGAAAGAAAACACCGCTTCCGAAATCCGCCTCTCCTCCCGCCAGGCCGTCAGTGCCCTCAAACAGGAAATCGCCCGCATCGTCACCTTCCGCTCCAGCGAGGCTCCATTGAAAGAAGCCATGAACGATAAGGCCTTCCTTTCAAAAATCATCGAAATAGCCGTGATGAACTGGGGGCAAAACGGCCAGGAACAGGCCGACCTCGCACTGGTGCTGCCTGAAAAAACGAGGAGCGAAGTGGGCGACTACCTGCGTACCGAAATTAAAGCACAACTGGACAAAGGACTGGAGCTTCGTTTCAGCAACAAACTGGACAATGGCTTCCGCATCGGCCCTGCCGATGGCAGCTATGTCGTTTCTTTTTCCGAAAAAGATTTCGACAACCTGTTCCGGGAATACCTGCGACCCAAAACGGCGCACTTGCTTTTTGGTGAATAACGGGGCGGCAGCCCTCCAAATCGGAAAATGACAAACAAAAGGGAATACCATTATCTCGTCGCCGGCTTGCCCGACATTGTTATCGGGCAAAGCAAGGTCTCCCTGAAAGTTGCCGCTTTCAAAGAGGAGTTGCGCCAGTTCCTCCATCCCGACGACTTCGGCCTCGTGGAAATGCTCTTCCTCCGTTTCGACAATCAAAACCTGCTCAACCTGCTCGAAAAAAAGGAAACAGCCTGGGACCCGATGGGCAAGTTCTCCGAGGAGCAACTGCTGCAAGGCATGGAAGATCCCGCATCGGGCCTGCCCGCTTATATTCCCCTCTTTTACCGTGCCTTCCGCGAGGAGGCCCCGCTGGAGGCGGATATGAGTTGGGAAAACCAGCTCGCACAGTTGTACTACGACCATGTACTGCGCGTCACGGAAGGTTTCCTGCACGATTGGTTCACCTTCGAGCGGAATTTAAAAAACATACTGGCGGCCATCAGTGCCCGCAGGCACGGCTTCTCCCTCGATGGACAACTCATCGGCAAAAATGAAGTGACGGCAGCCATCCGGCGCAGCCATGCACGCGACTTTGGCCTCTCCAACGAGCATCCTTTCATCGAAAAATTGCTGAAAACGGAAGAGCAGACCAACATCCTCGAACGCGAGCGCACCATCACCCAACTCAAATGGGAAAAAATTGATGAACTGGCCACGTTCGAGTATTTCACCATTGGCAGAATACTGGCCTTCCTCCTCAAACTCATCAGTTTCGAGCGCTGGGCCAATCTGGAGCCAGCAGCAGGCATGGAGATTTTCAAGAAGAAAATCGGCGAACTCGAACACAGTTTTGAATTTTCATCTGAATTTGAAATATGAGCAGCGAGCAAACAAAACATACCGCCGGCAAAGTGACGGGCATCATCGCCAACCTCGTCATCGTGGAAGCGGACGGGCCTTTTGCCCAAAACGAAATCTGCTATATCGTACATCGGGACGAGCGCCTCATGGCCGAGGTGATCAAGGCACAGGGTGGCCGGGCCTTCGTGCAGGTTTTTGAAAGCACTCGCGGCCTCAAACCCGGTACGATGGTCGAATTTACGGGTCATCTGCTGGAAGTGCCCCTTGGCCCCGGCCTGCTTTCCCACAATTACGACGGCCTGCTCCACGACCTCGACACCATGACCGGAACCTTCCTCAAAAGGGGCGACTATACCCCCACGCTCGACGAAGGTAAAAAGTGGGACTTCAAGCCTTTGGCCAAAGAAGGCGATACCGTGATGGCCGGGGACTGGCTCGGCGAAGTGGACGAAAACGGCATCGCCCACCGCATTATGGTCCCTTTCGTCGTGGGGGGGCGCCATACCCTGAAATCCCTCGCCATGGAAGGCAGCTACCTGCCCACCGAAACCATGGCCGTCCTGACGGACGAAGACGGCAGGGAAACCAACGTGACCATGATACAGCGCTGGCCGGTGAAGCGGGCCGTAAGAGCATACCGGCACAAGCCCCGGCCCTATAAACTGCTCGAAACAGGCGTGCGCATCATTGATACGCTCAACCCCATCACGGAAGGCGGAACGGGGTTCATACCCGGCCCGTTCGGCAGCGGGAAAACCGTGCTCCAACAGGCCATATCAAGACAAGCCGAAGCCGACATCGTGGTAATGGCCGCTTGTGGTGAACGGGCCAACGAGGTGGTCGAGATGCTCACGGA
>JRYF01004407.1_pt1 | contig 20213 bp, 21 predicted proteins | sample 235331 | NCBI WGS metagenome assembly JRYF01 (sample SAMN03074217, study PRJNA261475) | activated sludge metagenome | biome: Wastewater Treatment Plant; feature: Wastewater; material: Activated sludge; isolation source: activated biomass of a wastewater treatment plant treating hydrocarbon... ...
GATTTCACCCCGCCGACCGCCATCGTCCTGGGCGCGGAAGAGAAGGGTTTGCGGCGCCTGACTCGCGAGGTTTGCGACCGGCTGGCGCGGATTCCGTTGGCTGGGAGTGGTGTGGAAAGTTTGAATGTGGCGGTGGCGGCGGGGATTTTTTTGTTCGAGGCGCGGCGGCAGCGTGGTCTTGGTTAACCAAGGGCTAGTGGATGGAGGTGGATTGTGGATACAACAACTTTGGCGGAGAAATGGCGGGAAGTAGTCGACAGTCCGTATTTGCGGGATTTGCCCTTTAAGTTGGAATTGAATGAAAACGGCAAGGTGGAATTCACGATGAGTCCGGCGACGAATCGGCATTCTCGATGGCAATTCAGGATTGGGGCGTTACTTGAACGGGAATTGGGCGGCGAGGCCTCGGTCGAGTGTTCGATCCTGACCCGCCAAGGCGTGAAGGTCGCGGATGTCGTCTGGTATTCATCGGCGTTTCTGGAGCGTTACGGCGAGGCGACGCCATATCCGCAAGCGCCCGAACTCTGTGTGGAGATCGCTTCGCCCTCCAATAGCGCCGAGGAACTGCGGGAGAAAATCCACCTGTATCTGGAAGCCGGCGCGCTCGAGGTCTGGATCGTGCGCCCGGAGGGGACCGTGGAGTCCTACGGTTCTGAAGGACGGCGGGCACAGTCCGTCCTGGGCGTTGCGATCCCGTCGTTCGCTTTGTGAGGATCGCGTTCAACAGGCGGCGGCGACCGGCTCGTATCGGGTCATTTCCAGATAACCACGCCCGTCGACGACGCGATCCCCATCCCGTCCGGCCACCGACACCGCGCCTTCCCAGTACCGCACCGTCAGCCGCATTTCCTGATCGGCGAGTTTCGCCGTCACGGTTAAATCGAGATGCTCGGCGGGTATCCGCAACCGCCAGCGAATGGGATAGCGGTCCCCGGTATGAGGGCTGGTCCAATGGTCGAGTGGTTGCAGCTCCACCTCGTCCCAGCGCAGCAAGCGCGTCTGACCATCGGCCGCGACCAGCACCCCCTTGCTGAACGAATCCATGCCGCCGTCCTTGTGGCGCAAGCGGTAGAACATCAAATCCCGTCCGTCGTCCAGTTGTAGCGCGAACCAGTCCCAGCCGGTCTGATCCGACCCCAGCGCGCTGGTGCTCCACTCCCGGTCCAGCCAACTCGTGCCGCTTACCGTGAATGGTTGCTGGCCGATCCAGACCGTACCCTGGGTGAGCAGACGGGTATAGGAGTAGTAATAGGAAGCGTTGCCCGGTTCGGCACTTTTCTGACTCAGTCCCCGGTCGCCTTGCAAGACTCGTGGTTTGGCGACGGTCAGCGTCAAATCAACGGCGATCCCCCCTTCGCGGGCGCGAATCTGTAGCGGGAATATATCGTCCGCGTCGGATTCGGGTCCGGGTCCCGCCAATTCCCAGTCTTCCATCCAAACTCGAAACGGCGCGGCCTGCGCCCCGGCCAACTCCAGTGCCGCCCGGCTGAAGCGCTCGAAGGCATGATGTTGTTGGCCCGCAATATCGGTGAGCGCGAAGTGACCCATGTAGACCTGGTTCGTGCGCCAGGCCGAATCCATCTTTGGCGGTGTCGGCGCCAGGGCGATACGGAACAGGGTGATTTGATAGCCGAAGGAACGACCGTTGGCGTCGGCCAGATTGCCGGTCACGTACCACCATTCATTGCGGAATTCCGGGTGCGGTCCATGATCGGCGGGGAACTGGAAAGGTCGGGGTCGATCAGCGCGCTGGTAGCCGGCATGGTCGTCACCGCCCAGCGTCGTGCTGACCGCCAGTCCCGGCGTTGGCTTGGGCACGGGGCGAGCGAGGTAAACGGTCAGTGCCACAGCCAGACTCGCCAGCAACAGGGCGCCGCTCCACCACCAGAACCATCGGATTTTCATAAGCTTTATCGTATGCGCCCGTGCTATTCCGTCCTGAGAGACTCCGCTGGCCGGGTGCGGGTCATGCGCCAGATCGGGTACAGGCCCGCCAACAGCGCGGCGGCCACCGCCAGCGCCACGGTTTCCAGCAGCAACGCCGGATCGACTTGAAACGGCAGGCTCCAGCCGAAGGCCAGGCGATGGATGACGAAAATCAACATCGCCGCCAGCAGCGTCCCGGTCGGTAGCGCCAGCAAGCCGGCGGCGGCGCCCATGAATCCCGTTTGTAACGACACCACGCCGCCGATTTGGCCCGCCGTCATCCCGGTGGCGCGCAACACCGCAAATTCCCGCGCCCGTTCCAGTTGCAGGGCCAGTAGGGCGCTCAGCACCCCGACCACCGCCACCAGAATCGCTAGTAGTCGCAGTACGCGGGTGATCGTGAACGTGCGGTCGAAAATCGCCATCGTCAGCATCTGAATGTCGCGATTGGCGCGAATGAGCAGCGGCTGCACCGGTCCCAGCCGCTCCTGCAATCGGTCGCGCAGAGCCATTAAATCTTCACCCGGCGCGGCGAATATCGCCGCCGAGCCCACCGTTGCTTCTTCCCAGTAGCGTGCGTGGCCGTCGCGATGCAGCAGGATGCGCCCGTGTTCCGAACCGTAGTCCAGAAACACTCCGACGATGGGAAAACGCCGTGGCCCCCGGTCGGTGGGCAATTCCAGCGTATCGCCGGTCCGCAATCGTTGCCGGTAGGCCAGAGGTTCCGAAATCAGAATTGCTTCACCGCTCTGAAACGCCCGCCAGGCGGTTTCCGGATTGCCGTCTATCAGGTGATAGCCGGCTTGGGCCGCGGGCGCGAGTTCGGCGGCGATCAAGGTGATCGGCCGGCTCCCCAGATCGATGGTCGCTCCCCGGTAGGTCGAAATCGCCGCCACGCCTGGCGTATTGCGCAGCAGGGCCAGCGCCTCGGGAGCGATCGCCTCGGAACGGCCGCCATCCTCCAGGGAAGGCGACGCCAGATACAGATCGGCATTCAACAGATTATTAACCCAGATCGCTACCCCACCGCGAAAACTGTCCACCATCACGCCGACACCGACCGTGGCCGAAAAGGCGATCATCAACGCCGCCACCGCGATTCCGGTGCGGCTCAAATGGCGGGCGATATCACGATTGGCCATCCGCGCCATTAGCCCTAATCGATGGGCCAGGGGTTGGTTCAGGCGGACTAGGCCGACCACGGCTGGTGGAGTCAGTAGCGCGCAGCCGAGAATCAGCAGAAACAGTCCGGCAAAACCGGATACCAGATCGCTGGAGAGGCCCAGCCCCAGCCCTCCGACGCCCATCAACAACAGCCCGACGATAATCAGGCGGGGCAGGGCGGTCCGCCAGCGGGTTTCCAGATGCGCGCGGCTTAGCGCTGCACCGGGCGGCGCATCAGCGGCTTCCCGCGCCGGCAGCCAAGCCGCCGCCAGCGTCGCCAGCAGTCCCAAGGCCACGCCCTTGGCCAGCGATCCGGGTGTGATGAAAAATTCACGGACGCTCAGCACGTAATAGAGATCGTTGATGGTGCGGGTGACCAAGTGCATCAGCCCGGAACCGAGCCAGATGCCCAGCAGCACGCCCAGCGCCGTGCCGGCCACGCCGAGCAGCAACGCTTCGCCCAACACGCCGATGAACAATTCTCGACGACTGACGCCCAAGGCCCGCAGCATTCCCAACAGGGCGCGGCGCTGCACCACCGAAAAGGTGATGGCGTTGTAGATTAGAAACATGCCGACCACCAGCGCCAGCAGGCTCATGGCGGTCAGATTCAGGGAAAAGGCAGCGCTGAGGTCGACGGTCGCTCGATCGCGCTCGACGGGGCGTTCCAGTCGCAAACCCGCCGGCAGCCAGTCCCGCAGTTCCGCCGCCAGATGCTCGCCAACCGGACCATCGGGAAGAATCAGGTCGATGTGGCTGAGAAATCCGGGTCGGCCCAGCAAGGTTTGGGCGGTGGCGAGGTCGGTGACGATCAGTCCATCCAGTTCCGGCCCCTCCAGCGTACCGGCCCGTTTCAAAGTGAAACGCTGTTCGCCGCGCCGTAGCGTGACCTGCTCGCCCAGAGTTTTGGGCAGTAGGGCGGCGTCCGGTTCCAGCAACAGGGCGGTCAGGTTGAAATCACGGCCGGTGACATCGGCGGCGAGCTTGCGAAACGGCTCTTCCGCGAAGGGATCGACGCCGAGGATTTGCAGTAACCGACCTTTCTGGTCCGCGTGGGGCAGATAACCGGTCAATACCGGCCCAGCCCGACGAATGCCGCGCTCCAGCCGCAGTGCCGCATACACCGTTTCGGGAACGCCCCGCGCGCCGCCGACAATGCGATGAGTCGCCTGACCGGTGACTCGCTCCATGGCCAAAGTAAAACTCTGGCGGGCGCTGGCGTTAGCCAGATCCACCGCCAGGACCACCGCCACGCCCAGCGCGATGCCGAGTACTGCTAGCCCCAGTTGCCAGGGATGACGAAGCAGATGGCGTAGCAGCGCCCGCCAGATCAGCGGTGTCAAGCAGTAATCTCCCGGATGTGACCAGCGTCCAGCACCAGCACTCGGTCGGCGCGGCTGGCGATTTCCCGGCTGTGGGTGACCATGACCACGGTGGTTGCGATCTGGCGATGTAGGGCGAGCAACAACTCCAGAACTCGTTCGCTGGTTGCGGTGTCCAGATTACCCGTTGGTTCGTCGGCCAGTAGCAGCCAAGGTTCGTGGACCACGGCCCGAAGAATAGCCAGCCTTTGCTGTTCGCCGCCCGACAGTCGCTCCGGGAAGCTGCGCCGGCGGTCGCTCAGACCGACTCGATCAAGCAACGCCAGGGCGCTGTCGCGCCGTTCCGCTGTCGCCGTTCCGTTCAGTTCCAGCGGCAGAAGCAGATTTTCCTCGACGGTCAATGTGGGGATCAGATTGAAAAACTGAAACACAAACCCGACGTGCCGGCGGCGGAAGCGGGTGCGTTCGGCTTCGGGCAAGTCCGTTAGCGTCTGGTCCGCGATGCGGATTTGGCCGGCGTCCGGCAGATCGATGCCGCCGAGCAGGTTGAGCAGGGTGGATTTGCCGGAACCGGACTGGCCGAGCAGCGCGACGAATTCGCCGCGACCGATCTCCAGGTTCAGGTCGGCGAAAATGCGTCGTTGTTGGTCGCCCTCGGCATAATGCTTGCTTAAGCTGTCGATCTTAATGAAAAAGGCGGGCGGAACCATGATTTTCGGGTGGCTATGGACGAGGGAGTGTGTAGACTAAAGGCAGTCTTGCCATCTCCCGCTCTACTAATCGTCAGGAAGGTGTGGAGGGGAGCAGTAGTTACTAGAGTCGCACGCCGCTATCGGCTTGCCAGTTTGGCGGTGGTAGGGGATAGAAGTTCCGGTCCAACGAGGTGGTGACGGAGATGCGGAAGCTTGGGATGTTCGGAAAATGGGTCAATATCGGGCTGTCGGTGTTGGTTGTCTTCGCGCTTGGCGCTTGCGCCAGCCAACAGGATCTGCCCCCTTCAACAGGTTATGGTTCCCTGACGACTTCGCCGGAGGCTTATGATTACCTCATAGGTCCGGGCGACCAGGTACAGATTTTCGTCTGGCGTAATCCGGAGGTCTCGCAGACTGTGGTCGTCCGCCCGGATGGCAAGATTACGACTCCGTTGGTAGAGGATTTGCAAGCGAGCGGAAAAACGCCTAACCAGTTGGCTCGCGACCTGGAGAAGGCGTTGGAAACTTATATCCGCCAGCCGATTGTCACCGTGATCGTTGCGGGTGGAATTGGACCCTATAGCGAGCAAATTCGCGTGGTCGGTCAGTTGGCTGGGTCGTCTGGCTCGCAACAGGGCGGAGGAGTAGCCAGTGCACGAGCAATTGCCTATCGGCGACAAATGACCTTGCTGGATGTGCTCATTGAGATTGGCGGTCTGAACGAGTTCGCTGCTGGCAACAGGACCAGGCTGGTGCGGATGGTGGATGGCGAACAGAAGGAGTATGTGGTTCGCTTGGGCGATCTGCTTAACGGTGATATCACCGCGAACGTGGATATGTTGCCCGGGGATATTCTAATCATTCCGGAGTCCTGGTTTTAAACCTCGGGCGCGCGTCGGCTCGGAGGATGCTGTTATGAATGAACTGATCGATATGGTGTTGGGCTATCTACGAGGTATCTGGCGCAATCGTTGGTACGCTCTAGCTTGCGCTTGGCTCGTCTGCGTGGTTGGCTGGGTCGGGGTTTTCATGCTACCCGATCAATATCAGGCCTCGGCGCGTGTGTTCGTGGACACTCAGACCATTCTGCGACCTTTGCTGCAAGGGTTGACTGTGGAAGTCAATCCTGAGGCACAGATTGGGCTGGTAACTCGAACCTTGCTCAGCCGTCCGAACCTGGAGAAGATTGCCCGATTGGCTGATCTGGATGAGGCCAGTAATCCAGAAGCGATGGACCGTCTTATTAATCGGCTGCAGCAACGGATCAATTTAGCGGCGTCTGGTCAAAGAGGGGAAAATTTATTCAGTATTACATTCGAAAGCCGAGATCCACGACAATCCGAGAATGTGGTCAAAGCGGTACTGGCGGTTTTTGGGGAAAATCTGATTGGTGATACCCGTCAAGATGCGGATTCTGCCCAGCAATTTCTGGAAGTACAGATCAATGAATATGAAATCCGACTGAGTGAAGCAGAAAATCGCCTTAAGGAATTTAAGCTTAAAAATGTTGGTCTGATGCCTTCGGAAGGCCAGACTTATTACAGTCGTATGCAGCAACTGGATACCGATATTTCTGCGGCCCGATTGGAACTTATCCAGGCGGAAAATCGCCGCAACTCCTTGCAGCGGCAGCTCGGTGAGGCCCTGCAAGAGCAACTCAGGGGCGACGGTGGAGTGATTGTTTTGCCAATTGATCAACGTATCCAAAGTCTGGAACAGAATCTGGATGAATTGTTAATCAAATTTACTGAAAAGCATCCAGATGTCGATATCTTAAGACAGACTATCGCTGATCTTAAAAAGCAACGCGAGCAAGAACGTTTGCGGTATGCAGCTAGTCTTGCCGAGAGTAGTGGTAGTGCGCGAGGTCAGAGCGTGAATACCGTCTATCAGCAACTAAAGGTCAAACTGGCCGAGGAGGAAGCAAATGTAGCATCGCTCCAGGTAAGGGTTGGTGAGTACATGAAGCGGCATAAGGAGTTGCAGGAACAAGTTAGTATTCTTCCCCAAATCGAGGCCGAATTAGCGGCATTGAATCGCGACTATGAGATTAATCGTCAGCAACACGATCAACTGCTAGCCCGTCGGGAATCAGCACGACTATCCCAACAAGTCGAACAATCCAAACAGGAGGTTCGGTTTAAAGTCGTTGATCCCCCCCGGGTACCGCTCAAACCAACTGGACCTAACCGGTTTTTGCTAATGTCCATGGTACTAGTGGCGGGATTAGGGGCCGGAGTGGGGTTAGCGTTTCTGATCGCGCAGCTTTGGCCGACTTTCGACAGTCGAACGAGCCTGACGCGAATTGCGGATATACCGGTGTTCGGCAGCGTGAGTGCGGTACTGTCGCCGACAGCACTAAGTCGCGAGCGGCGGTTAATCGTCGCTTATGCCTCTTTGGGCGGGATGTTGCTATTGGCATACGCGGGTTTGGTCGTCGTGGAAAGGGTCGGGATCCTATGAATATAGGGGTTGTAGGCGTTAGGGAGCATGAAGATGGATAGCATTGAAAAAGCCATGTTTGGGCGGATGCTCGGCCCAATCGCGTCGCCAGTGGCATTAACTGCTACTCTTCCCGCAAAGGGTGATGTGATCGAAAGAGCCGCTGGCATGGTGGATGAGTCGCCCGTCGTGCGCGTCGCCGCGCCAGCGGCATACAAGCGTACCCAGCGGTCGGTGATGCTGGATCTGGAGCAGATTCGTGCCGCGAAATTGCTGGTGCCCGATACTCAACGCAGTCGGATCAAGGAAGAATATCGCCATATCAAACGGCCTTTACTCATGAATATCGATGGCAAGGGAGCCACGACCAGCATGCATGCCAATCTGATTGCGGTAACCAGCGCCCGTCCCGGCGAGGGTAAGACCTTTACGGCATGTAATCTGGCCTTGAGCATCGCCACCGAGCGAAATCGCACGGTCTTGCTGGTGGATGCCGATGTTCTTAGGCCTTCCGTGACGAGAACGCTGGGATTCGAAGCCGACTATGGCTTGGTGGATTTTTTGATCGACGACCAACTGGAATTAGCCGATGTATTGGTCAATACCAGTATACCTTCCCTGACAGTTTTGCCGGCCGGTAGCAAGCATCACTTGTCTGCGGAGTTATTGGCCGGTGACAATATGCGCCGGCTGACGGCTGAGATGAGCCAGCGTTATTCTGACCGGATCATTATTTTTGATTCACCGCCGTTGCTGGCCACGACTGAAGCCAGTATATTGGTCAGCCTCATGGGTCAGGTCATTATAGTCGTCGAGGCCGAGCGAACGCCTCAATCCCAAGTTAAAGAAGCTTTGACCATGCTTAATCCCAATCAAATTATTGGATTTGTTTTGAATAAAACCCGTGATGTTCTTACCCCGAATTACTATGGACATGGTTATGGATATCAGTATGCCTACAACAGCGATAAGGATTCCGAGTCACGGTGACTCACTTGGTTGTCGAGTGATATCGGGATACTGCAAATGAAATCCGCAAGCCTTGAACAGACCGAATCGCAATACATGCGCTTGGCATTCTTATGGTCGTTCATTCCAGGGGTACTGTTAGCGGTTGTCTGCTCGCTAGGTTGGACGCAGGGGGTAGATGACAGACCCGGAACGTGGCGGGTGGCTCCGCGGATCAGTGTCGGTACGACCTACTCGGATAATATCAATTTGGCGCCAGCCAACCAGGCACAAGAAGATTTTGTTTTACAGGTTGATCCGGGAGTTTCCGTGCGCAAGCGGGGCGGACGTCTCGATTTGCGGCTGGATTACACCGCCCAAGGGTTAATGTATGCCAATAACAACGATGCTAATAAGATTAATAATTTTCTTCAGGCATTTGGAACTGCCGAGCTTATTGAGCAAAATCTGTTTCTGGATGCATACGGTTCGATTTCGCAAGTACCCATAGAGTCCAGCGGCCGAACTGATGTGGGTGACTTGGGATCGCGTGGTGGAACGGCTTCAGGACTAAATCTTTTCAACAACNNTCGGCCCAACCGGTATCTTCAGCGATATCGCACTGACGGACAATCAAGCGACCGCGCATCGTTTTGGCATTAGTCCCTACTGGCGTCAGAACATCGGTGGTTGGGCCGAGGCATTGTTGCGATATCGTTACGATAATATTTTCTACGACGAAGAAGACGGAATCAACGATCAACAAATTGATCGGCAGACCGATCTTTCCGATAGTCAGATTCATACTGTCGAAGTCAATCTTGCCAGCGGTCGTCGATTCAGCACGTTGGAGTGGAATATTGATTATTTTTATCAACGGCAGAAGCAGGATGAGGAAGCTATTAATACCACCGATGACGGGGATGATCGTCGAGAGAACGTTGTTGGTCAACTGAACTATCGACTGAATCAATATTGGGCTTTACTGGCTGAGGCGGGTTATGAGAACAACCAAGTCACTGACTTCGAAGAGAGTCGCAATGGTACGTATTGGGGGCTGGGCGCGATCTGGTCGCCGAGTCGCTTCGTCGAATTGAAAGGTTTGTACGGTCCGGATGTTAACGAGCTCGCTTTGCGCTGGAATCCATCCATTCGTACCCTTCTCGAGATCAGCCGGCGCGATCAGGATGTGGGCGTCGATCCTGGGGTGCGCTGGACGGGAACTTTCAGTCATCGAACCCACCGTACTACCTGGTCCGCCAGCTACACCGATGAGGTGACCAACAACCAGCAACTGTTCGGTAGCGGTCTGCTCGGCGTGGGTCCGGACGGTCAGCCCCTTCCCTTGGACGAGCAGGGTCAAGTCGTGATTTCCGAAGGGCTGTTTGGGTCGAGCAATCAGAATTTCCGGCGCAAGCGGTTCGACGCGGGGATGACCTATCGGCGTGGTCCTACCGGTTTCTGGGTCAATGTCTTCAACGAGGATCGGGAAGGTCAGGATTCCGCGTCCGACGAGAGTAACTATGGAGCCAGCGCGCTCTGGACTTGGCGGTTAATGCCGCGCACCGCTTCGTTTTTCGGGGCTGGTTGGGGGCACGATGACCTGAGCGAGGATCAGCAGAACGATTACTGGGTGTCGGTGATTGGACTGGCGCGGGTGTTTACTCCAAATTCAGGCGGCTTGATCAGTTACCGCTATTACAAGAACGACGCTGAATCCGCCGAACAGGGATTTCGAGAAAACCGACTCAATATTCGTTACAGCATGAAATTTTAAACCCACGCATGTACCTCTCCTACTACGGCTTCAGCGCCAAACCCTTTCAACTCAGCCCCGATCCCCGATTTTTCTTTGGTAGCAGCGGCCATATGCGTGCGCTCGCCTACCTACGCTACGGGGTGAGTCAGGGCGAGGGCTTTATCGTGATTACTGGCGGCATCGGCACGGGCAAGACCACCTTGGTCAAGAGCCTGTTTGACGAACTCGACCCTCATCGAGTCGTCGCCGCCCAGTTGGTGACGACGCAGCTGGAGGCGGATGAGATGCTGCGTAGCGTGGTGGCGGCGTTCGGGTTGCCGTATGAAAATTTGGGCAAGGCGACGTTGTTAAGGCACTTCGAGGATTTTCTGGGCAATCATGCCCGGCACGGACGACGAGTGCTACTGGTGGTGGACGAAGCGCAGAACCTTCCGGTTCAGTCCTTGGAAGAATTGCGGATGCTGTCGAATTTCCAGATTGCCGAAACGCCTTTGTTGCAAAGTTTTTTGCTGGGACAGGAAGAGTTTCGGGCTACTTTGCAAGAACCGGGCATGGAGCAACTACGGCAGAGGGTGATCGCTTCCTGTCACCTCAATCCGTTGAGCGATGTGGAAACTCGCGAGTACATCGAGCACCGTCTGCGCGTGGTCGGCTGGCAGGGCGGATCGCCGCGCTTCGGTGAGAATGCCCATACCCACATCTATCGATATACCCAAGGAATTCCACGCCGGGTAAATGTCTTTTGCGACCGTTTGCTGTTGTATGGATTTCTGGAAGAAATGCGGGAATTTTCCGTGGAGACGGTCGAGGCGGTGGGAAAAGAATTAACCCAGGACGAGCGGGCGGTGGGCGTTCGGACTGGCGCGGTGGGCGGCGGACGTTCGCTGCTGCGGGTGAGCCATGCTTTGGAAGAACGCCTTTCTGAATTGGAACAGTCGATGGAGGCGTTGTTGGAAAACCCAGAGTGGCAGAATGTCCAATTGGAACGCCTGGAGCGGCGCGTTCAGCAACTGGAGCCGGTGATCCAGATGCTCCGGCGGCAAATGGTCGATTTGGACCGGCGCCTGGATGACCGAATGGTCGACGCGACCGAGTTGGAGAAACAACCAGATTCGGCGGATCAGGTGAGCGAAGCTTAACTCCTGGATGCCCGCCACGATACTCGCAAATCACCCTTGCGATCCGTCGGATTTTTCAATTTGTTTCTGTTCATCTTCTTGTAGGCTGATCGCGGGAGGATTCGACGGGCAACGGCTGCCACGAGCCTATCTGTTTCCCTTGTTTCTGAACGCGGTCATCTGGAGGATCCACAGCCATGTCCAGCCGACCGCTGCGGTTCGCGGCCTATTTCCATCAACGCTGGCCAGTATGCCCAGATCAACCTCCCCGACCTGTCGATGCCGCTCGTTCTGGGTCTTGGAGGCGGCGGGTTGTTGCTGGTGTTGCTGCTTTGGGGGCTGTTCAGCAGCGTCTACACCGTGCAACCTGAGGAGCGCGCCGTGGTCAAGCGCTTCGGGGCCGTACACGCGATCTCCGATTCCGGCCTGCATTTCAAGCTGCCCTTCGGCATCGACTCCGTACAACACGTCGCCACCGAGCGGGTGCTGAAGGAAGAGTTTGGCTTCCGTACCCTGCCCGGTGAGGGCCGCAGCCAGTACGCGCCGCAAGCCTACGAAGATGAATCGCTGATGCTGACCGGCGATCTCAATATCATCGACGTGGAATGGGTGGTGCAATACCGCATCCAGGACCCGATCCTGTTCCTCTATAGCCTGCGAGACCCGGTGCGCACCCTGCGCGATATTTCCGAATCGGTAATGCGCCGGGTGGTCGGCAACCGTCTCGGCAGCGACGTGTTGACCGTCGGTCGTTCCGAAATCCAGACCCAGGCGCGCAACGAAATCCAATCCATCATGGAACTCTATAAGGCCGGCATCTTCGTGATTACCCTGGAACTCCAGGATGTGGTGCCGCCGCCTGCGGTGCAACCTGCTTTCAACGAGGTCAACGAGGCCCGGCAGGAACGCGAGCGTATGATCAACGAGGCGCAGAAACGCGCCAACCAGCAAATCCCCCGTGCCGAGGGTGAAGCGCTGCGCTTGGTCGCCGAGGCCCACAGGGTTACGCGACCGAACGGGTCAGTCGCGCTTTCGGCGAAACCGCCCGCTTCCGCGCCGTGGTCCAAGAATACCGTAATGCGCCCGAGGTGACCCGCACCCGGCTGTTTTTGGAAGTCATCGGGCAGATCCTGCCTAAGGTCGGTAGCGTGGTGGTGGTGCAGGACGATCAGGTGGGGCCGTTGCCGTTGCTGCAATTGCGTGAGGGCCAGCCCCGCGCGGAGCCGTAGATGGTGCATGAAATCTCCCCGCTCCCTTTGAAGGTGAAGATGGGGGACAAACAGATCCCATCGGAAGCCGCCGTGATGATTTCGGAGATCGATCCATGAAGCTGATCCTTCCCATCCTGCTACTACTCGTCGCCACCTTGGTGGTGATTTCGTCCTCGCTTTACATCGTCGACCAAAAGGAACAGGCCATCATTGTCCAGTTCGGCGAACCCATCGGCGAGGTGGTGGATGCCCCGGGCCTGCACTGGAAAAAGCCGTTTATCCAGGAAGTGCGTCGCTTCGACAAGCGTTTGTTGTTCTGGGACGGCGATGTCAGCCAGATTCCCACGCTCGGTCGCGAATTCATTCTGGTTGATACCACGGCGCGCTGGCGCATCGCCGATCCCTTGCAGTTCCTGCGCAGCGTGCGCGACGAGAACGGCGCCCGCACTCGCCTCGACGACATCATCGATTCCGTGGTTCGTGACATGGTTTCCAGTACCGAATTGGAAGAGATCGTGCGTTCCGGTGACTGGAACGTGGATGTCGAAAAGATCGACGATCTGGCTTTGGTCGAACGCGAGGATCTGGATCTGGATCGTCCAAAACTGGGTCGCGAGCGTCTGGAACAGGAGATTCTGACCCGCGCCTCTCGGCTGATGCCGGAGTTAGGGATCGATCTACGCGACGTGCGCATCAAGCGCGTCAACTACATCGAGTCGGTGCGCCGCCAAGTGGAAAGTCGGATGATTGCCGAGCGTCAGTCCATCGCCGAACGCTTCCGCGCCGAGGGTCAAGGTCGCAGTCAGGAAATCCTGGGGGAGATGCAGCGCGAACTGCAGCGCATTCAGTCGGAGGCGGCCCGCAAGGCGGAAGAGATTCGCGGCGAAGCCGATGCCGAGGCGACCCGCATCTACGGTAAGGCCTTCGGTATCGACCCGGAATTCTACGCCTTTTTCCGCACCCTGGAGACTTATCAGGCGCTGGGCGGGAACACGACTCTGATGCTGCGCGCCGATTCCGACTTTTTCCGCTACCTGGAACAGGTGCGCGGTCCCGCCCAACGGCCCTGATGGGGTAAAAACTTCCCGCTCCCGACTCATCCCTACCCCTCTCCCACCGGTGGGAGAGGGGATTTTGTAGGATCGCTCGGTCGCTTCAGTTCCGTCGCGCCTCCCGGCGCAGCGAATCGTACCGGCGGCGCTGCGTCTTGCCGGCGAAGTGCAACGGCATGATGCTGTCGACCGAGTGCGGGGTAACTCCTAGCGCTTCCAGACCGTTGCACGTGCAGACGCTGTCCACTTGCAAGGACAGGTAATTGTCGGTGGTGAAGACCTTGACCGGCATCATCCCGAAAATCTTGGCCTGCAAGCGCGCCAGCCCGTCCGGCAGACCGACCACCCACCGCTTCAGGCCCAGCATCCGGGCGATATCCTCGACAATTTCCTTGAAGGTAAAGATGTGCGGCCCGCACAGTTCGTAACTCTTACCGATGGTCGAGTTGTCGCGCAGCGCGGTCTCGAACGCCGCGACCACGTCATCGACGTAGACCGGGGCGAAGCGGGAATTCGGACAGGCGAGCGGCAGCACCAGGCTGAATTTGAGCATGCCGGCGAACTGATTGTAAAAATTGTCGTTCGGTCCGAAAATGATCGAGGGTTTGAATACGGTGACCGCCAGATCCTGGGCGTCCAACACGCGTTGTTCGCCTTCGCCCTTGGTAAACAGATATTGACTCGGGCCTTTGGTGGCATCGGCGTGCAGGGCGCTCATGTGCAACAGACGTTTGACCCCGGCCGCTCGACAGGCGTCCACCACTTTGCCGGGCAATTCGACGTGAACGGCGCGGAAGGTCTGGTTACCGTATTCGTGAAGCACGCCGACCAGGTTGATCACGGCGTCGCAGCCGGCGAATTGTTGCTGTAGCGCGGTGGGATCGTGGGCGTCCGCGCCGACCAGCGTCGCGCCGGGCAATACCTCGATTTCCCGGTGTCGTTGCGGATGGCGGGTCAACACCTTGACCCGATGTCCCTGATTGGCCAGCCGCGTGACCAAATGCCGGCCAACGAAACCCGTGCCGCCTAAGACGCAGAGGGTTTTAGTGTTCATGCCTGCTCCTCGTTCTGGTGTTGTCGGTAATGACCGACGCGCTGTGGAATCATCGTGATCGGGACGGGGACAGACCCGGCGATCCGCCCTACAATAGCCGCCTTGCGCGACAGTACGCAGCGACGCCTGTTCGCGGCGAAATTTACCATACATCAGCCGCGTGCTTCTCTCCTTCGCGTGGCGGTTCGGCACGGAATTATTTGACATGGAATCCCTGTGGCTGACTCTGTTGTTGTATCTGGCGCTCGGCGCTTTCGCCGGCGTCATGGCCGGCCTGCTGGGCGTGGGCGGTGGGTTGATCATCGTGCCGGTGCTGGCCTGGATTTTCCGCGGCCAACAGATCACCGAGACGGTCATCATGCACCTGGCTATCGGCACCTCGCTGGCCACCATCGTCATCACTTCGATCTCCTCGGTGCGCGCCCACCACGGTCGGGGCGCGGTGCTGTGGCCGGTGTTCTGGCGGCTAACGCCGGGCATCGTGCTCGGCGCCTGGCTGGGGGCGGTGGTGGCCAACGCGCTGCCCAGCATCGTGTTGGGCAAAGTCTTCGCGGTGTTCGTGCTGGCGATGGCGGCGCAGATGGGGTTCGGCGCCAAGCCGGCGCCGCATCGGGATCTGCCGAGCCGGCCGGGGATGCTGGCCGCGGGCGGTGTGATCGGCGCGGTTTCGGCCATCGTCGGCATCGGCGGGGGCTCGCTCACCGTGCCGTTTCTGACTTGGTGCAATACCTCGATTCGCCAGGCGGTGGCGACCTCCGCCGCTTGCGGTCTGCCCATCGCGCTGGCCGGAGCGCTCGGCTTTATCGTCACCGGATGGAGTAACCCGGATCTGCCGGCGTGGAGTCTGGGTTATGTCTACGGCCCGGCCCTGATTGGGATCGCCATCGTTAGTATGCTGTCGGCGCCGTTGGGGGCCAGGCTGGCGCATACCCTGCCGACCGAAACCTTGAAGAAAGTGTTCGCGGTCTTTCTGACCGTGGTGGGCATCGAGATGTTGTTGTGGTGAAGCAGGGGGGAAAAGACCGTGCTTGGAACCTGGGTGAATACCGGCGCGGTGGTGGTGGGCAGCGCCATCGGACTGGCCGCCGGGGCGCGGTTGCCGGCCGGGGTTAAAACCATCCTGATGCAGGCGCTGGGGCTGGCGGTGGTGGCCATCGGCCTGCGCATGGCGCTGGAAGCTCAGCACGTTCTGTTGGCCATCGGTTGCCTGCTGTTGGGTGGAATCACCGGGGAGTTGCTGCGCCTCGAACAACGACTGGAAGGCTTGGCCGAGATTTTGCGGCAACGACTGCGTTCCAATTCCGAACGCTTCGTCGAGGGCTTCGTCACTGCCTCTCTGTTGTATCTGACTGGCGCGATGACCATCGTCGGCTCGATCCAGGACGGCACGATCGGCGATCCCAGCGTGCTGCTGGTCAAGGCGTTGCTGGATGGGGTCGCCTCGGTGGCGCTGGCTTCGTCGCTGGGCGGGGGCGTCATGTTCTCGGCCCTGCCCGTGTTGCTGGTGCAGGGTGGCATCACCCTGTTGGCCGCCCAACTGGCTTTTTTGTCGCAACCAGCGGTCCTGGACGCCATCAACGCCGCCGGCGGTCTGCTGATTCTGGGGATTGGAATCAATTTGCTGGAACTCGGTCGGATTCGTGTCGGCAATCTGTTGCCGGCGCTGTTCTACGCCATTGTGGGCGCGTTGTTGTTTGCGTAGCCCGCGCCATCGGCGCATCTCTTGATCGAGGCGATTGAATCTCCATGCGTGATTTCTGGCAACGCGCGGCGCTGAGCGTCGCTTTCTGTCTTCTTGTGGGATCGAGCGCGATCCTGGCCCAGCAGACGCCCCCGCCGATGCCGGTCAAGGCCGCCCCGGTAGCCCGGGCGACTCTCGATGTTGAAGCCACCGCGGTCGGGACGTTGCGGGCCGACGAGACGGTCATGGTCCGCCCGGAAATCGCCGGGCGCGTGGCCGCCATTCATTTCCGGGAAGGTCAGACGGTGCGGGCCGGCGATCCCTTGGTCACCCTGGACCCGGAGGAATATCAGGCGCAACTGGCCGGCAGCACCGCCCAAGTGGAACTGGATGCGATCAGTTATCGGCGCTTGCAGGACTTGCAGCGTAAGAACCTGACCAGCCAGCAGAATCTCGATGAGGCCAAGGCCAAGCTTGACGCTTCGCGTGCTCGGCAGGCGCTCGATCAGGTCCGACTGGAGCGAACCGTCATCCGCGCGCCGTTCGCCGGGACCGTGGGTTTGCGGCTGGTCAGCCCCGGCGCTTATGTCAAGCCGGGCGACGATATCGTCAATCTGGAAAGCCTCGGTGCGATCAAACTGGATTTCCGGGTGCCAGAAACCTTTCTGGCGCGGCTGGCGACTGGGCAGCGCTTGATGGCCCGGGTGGATGCCTATCCCGATCAGGAGTTTGGAGGCGCGATTTATGCCATCGACCCAGCGTTGGACCCGGAAACCCGCACCGTGCTGCTGCGGGCGCGGTTGCCGAATCCGGACAATCGATTGCGGCCTGGGTTGTTCGCGCGGGTGAATCTGGTGCTGGAACGGCGGGAAAACACGCTGGTCGTGCCGGAGCAAGCCATCGTGCCGATGGGCCAGAATCCGTTCGTGTACCGGGTGGTGGACGACAAAGCCGTGACCACGCCGGTCGCTTTGGGACTGCGCCGGCCCGGCGTGGTGGAAGTGCTCGACGGCTTGGCCGACGGCGATCTGGTGATCACCGATGGACAGTTGAAGATTCGCGACGGTGCGGAGGTGACGGTCGTGCCGCCGCCGGACGCGCCGCCGCCGACCGCCAGCAAAAAGTAGAGGGGTTATCGGGCAAGTGATTCAAGGGCAAAATGAAAGCCGGCCGCGCGCAACGCGGCCAAAATTGCCGGCAAATCCTGAACGTAGCCCTGTTCCCAAGCGTGAGTTAGCACTGCCAGAGTGCCAACGACCGGCAACGTGAGTTCCAGAGCGGATTGACGCGCCCGCCGATCATCGAGAATCACCATGTCGGCGTTTAATTCTTCGGCCAGGACGATGCTTTCGGATTCGCCCGCGCCCAAGGTGAGTTGTAAGGCTTGGACGGCCAGCGTGTTCGAAACGGTATGCACGGCAATCCATTGCGCGTTGCCGACTTCGGCGCTACCCGGGCGCTCATGGCCTTTGACGACAACCTCACGGTAGACGGCTTGAGGAATGGCAATGCGTTCGAACAATTGTTGCAGGATATCCAGGCGCCCGATTTTACTCAGGGCAATCAGACAGGAAGAGTCGACTACAACGACTTTAGTCACGGCGCAATCTCGTTAGATCGGCCTCCAATTCTGTTGTTGAAATCACCTGTTTTATCTGCAAATTTTGATTGAGATCGGCGAATTCCCAATAACTCATGTCACCCAGTTCGCAGGCTTTTCCCAGGGAGATGCGCTGGCGTTCATAAAGAAACAGGGCCAACATCCGCCGGATTTCCCGGTTGGCGTTGTGTTCGGATAAACCGACCTGATCGGCGAGCAAGGTTGGTATATCCAGTTCGACGTGTAGATGTTGCGACATTGTGCCCTCCATTCAAGCCAGATTTGCTCGTCCATATTAACCCAAACGCGAACCCCAACCTCGGTAACCGCCCACGTTCCTCCCCGATCTGCATCAAGTGCCCGGTGCTGGCGACCGTGATGAGCCTCGTCCTGTAGCCAGGATGTGAACCCGCCTGGGGTCCGCTCGGATGAAACCGGACCCGCCGCCGCTAGAAATCCAGCGGACTTTTGGCATCCTTCAGGGTGACGCTGCGCACCGTGTGGGTATAAATCCTGGTCGTGCGCACGTCGCTATGGCCCAGCAACTCCTGAATCGTGCGAATGTCGTAGTTGGCTTGCAACAGATGGCTGGCGAAGCTGTGGCGGAAGGTGTGGGCGGAAGCCCGCTTGGGAATCCGGGATCGGCGGACCGCTTCCTTGATCGCCTTTTGCACCAGGGTCTCGTGCAAATGCGCGCGCCGATACTCATCGGCATCAGGGACGCGGGTCAACGTAAAGGCCGGAAACAACCATTGCCACGCCAGTTCCCGGGCCGCCCGTGGGTATTTCTGCCCCAGCGCGGTGGGTAAAAACGTCCCCGCGGAGCCAGCGGCCAGGTCCGCCTCATGCACCCGCGCGACCCGTTCCAGTTGGGCTTGCAGTTCCGGGACCAGCGCTTCCGGCAACGGCACCGTGCGATCCTTTTGCCCTTTGCCGTCATGCACGGTCAGCACCCGCATCGCAAAGTTCAAATCCTGCACCCGCAGTTGCAAACACTCGAAGAGCCGCAAGCCGCACCCATACAGCAACTGCGCCACCAGATCATACGGTGCGGCGAGTCGGGCGATGATGCGGTCCACTTCGTCCCGGGACAACACTACTGGGATATAGGGTTTCCGCTTGGCGCGCACCACGCCTTCGACGTTGCCGAAGTCCTTTTCCAGGACGTGCCTGAACAAAAATAGCAAGGCATTGAAGGCCTGGTTCTGGCTGGATGCCGCGACCTTTTTCGCCACCGCCAAAAAGCTCAAGAATCCCTTGACGTCCTCCATCGACAGCAACCGTGGGTCCTTGCTGTGGGTAAAGGTTTGAAATTTTCGGGTCCAGATTCGATAGGCGTCCAAGGTCTTGGGGGAATAATGCCGGACCTGGATCGCCGAGGTCAGTCCGTCGTAGATCCACACCCAACTGGCTCCGGTCGACTTCAATTCAGCCGAATCCGTTGGGGCGTTTGAGGAAGGCGTGGGGACCGGATGCGCGGGCGCGCCCGGTGCCCTGCCGACTGCTTCCCGGTCTTGCCGGCCGGGCGGTGGCGACGGCGAGAGTCGATGGGGAGCCGGTTCGATCGGATCCGGGTGCTGGGGAGTGTGCTGGGGAGTGGGCTTGGCGGGCGGGGAGGGTGGGAAAGACGGGATCGGCGAGTTGTCCACGGGGACAGGGTTCAAGGGTTGTTCCAAGGCTTCGCGAGCAGTACTTGGAGTCGTGGCCTCCAGTGGCGTGGCGGCCGCCTTTGGATGAGGCGGCTCGGCGGCGGATGGAGCGTCCATCTCTCAATACAACGACACGGCGTGTCCGGCCTGCTGGCACAGGGCTTCCGGCTGATGCTTGGCCCGCAATTTTGCTTGAAAAGCGGGCAGACTCTGGCGGGCCAACGGCGCGAAGCTATACTTGTGACAGAAATCGAGGTAATAGCGCAGCCACTTGTGATAGTGCGGACGCTGCCCGGCCATGACATTCTGCTGCGCCAACCGCGCCTCGTAGCGCCGGGCGAGTTCTGGGGGGACGGCGAGCATGGGGGATTTCCAGGGTGGCAAGGCTAGCGATGAATGTTATGCTGCTGGAAAAGGCTAGCAAGATCAGATGGCTATTGTCAATGATGGCAAAATAGGGTAGATATGCAGAGACTGCATAATCACTTGTTGTCGCGGACGCTTCGCGCCCGCGACAACGGGGCGGCGGATAAGTATACGCGTGGTTGCTTGGCGCGAAGCGCCGCACAACCACGCGGATAAAGCCGACTTCAGG
>JRYF01001745.1_pt1 | contig 20121 bp, 32 predicted proteins | sample 235331 | NCBI WGS metagenome assembly JRYF01 (sample SAMN03074217, study PRJNA261475) | activated sludge metagenome | biome: Wastewater Treatment Plant; feature: Wastewater; material: Activated sludge; isolation source: activated biomass of a wastewater treatment plant treating hydrocarbon... ...
CGTCAGTACAGGCCCAGGGGACTGCCTTCGCCATCGGTGTTCCTCCGCATATCTACGCATTTCACTGCTACACGCGGAATTCCATCCCCCTCTGCCGTACTCTAGCCGTGCAGTCACAAATGCAGTTCCCAGGTTGAGCCCGGGGATTTCACATCTGTCTTGCACGACCGCCTGCGCACGCTTTACGCCCAGTAATTCCGATTAACGCTCGCACCCTACGTATTACCGCGGCTGCTGGCACGTAGTTAGCCGGTGCTTATTCTTCAGGTACCGTCATCGCCCCGGGGTATTAGCCCAGAGTATTTCTTCCCTGACAAAAGCGGTTTACAACCCGAAGGCCTTCTTCCCGCACGCGGCATGGCTGGATCAGGCTTGCGCCCATTGTCCAAAATTCCCCACTGCTGCCTCCCGTAGGAGTCTGGGCCGTGTCTCAGTCCCAGTGTGGCTGGTCGTCCTCTCAGACCAGCTACAGATCGCAGGCTTGGTAGGCCTTTACCCCACCAACTACCTAATCTGCCATCGGCCGCTCCAATAGCGCGAGGCCTTGCGGTCCCCCGCTTTCACCCGTAGGTCGTATGCGGTATTAATCCGGCTTTCGCCGAGCTATCCCCCACTACTGGGCACGTTCCGATGTATTACTCACCCGTTCGCCACTCTCGAGGGTTGCCCCTCTACCGTTCGACTTGCATGTGTAAGGCATGCCGCCAGCGTTCAATCTGAGCCAGGATCAAACTCTTCAGTTCGATCTTGAAATTTGCTCTTAGGAATTGAAGTGAACTTCACTTCAGTTTCCATGAGCGTTTGAGGCCTTGCGGCCCCGGATCCGCGATGAGACACGGATCCTTGGCACTCGCCGTCAAACGCCCACGCTTATCGGCTGTATGTTGTTAAAGAGCTGGCTTTGCAGCGCGCTGTCTTGCGATCAGCGAAGACCAACATTCTGGCATGTTTTTCAAAGCCCTGTCAAGCGCTCGGGCTTCAAGGCCGGGCCACCTAGCCTCGTTCGAGGGGCCAAGGCCGGGGGCGGGAGTATAACCGACATCGGCTGGCGCGCGCCGCACCGGCCGCCGCAGCGGGGCAGCGCGCCGCACCAGCCGGCGCGAGACGCCGCGCAGCGTGGCACCGTGCACGCATGCCGTGGCAGGCGACACGCTGCCTGCGCGGCGGCCGCCCGGCGGCACCCGTAAGATGTTCGTCCCACCCTGCGAGGGCGACCTCATGTGCGGCATCGTCGGCGCGGTCAGCGCGCGCAACATCGTCCCCATCCTGATCGAGGGCCTCAAGCGCCTCGAGTACCGGGGCTACGACTCCTGCGGCGTGGCGGTGCATCAGGACGGCCGGCTGCGCCGCGCGCGCAGCACGGCGCGCGTGGCCGAGCTGCAGGCGCAGGTGGATGCCGACGGCCTGGCCGCCGGCACCGGCATCGCCCACACGCGCTGGGCGACCCACGGCGCGCCCGCCGTGCACAACGCGCACCCCCACTTCTCGAACGGCCCCGAGTCGCCCGCGAGCCAGGGCGACATCGACCTGCCCGGGCCGATGATGTCGGGCCGCATCGCGCTGGTGCACAACGGCATCATCGAGAACCACGCCGAGCTGCGCGCCGAGCTGCTGGCGCAGGGCTACGCGTTCGACAGCCAGACCGACACCGAGGTCGTCGCCCACCTCGTTCACTCCTGCTACCGCGGCGACTTGCTGGCGGCGATGCACAAGGCGCTGCCGCGCCTGCGCGGCGCCTACGCGATCGCCGTCTTCTGCCGCGACGAGCCGCAGCGCATCGTCGGCGCGCGCGAGGGCTCGCCGCTGGTGCTCGGCATCGGCCAGGGCGAGAACTTCGTCGCCTCCGACGCAATGGCGCTGGCCGGCGTGACGGACCAGATCGTCTACCTCGAGGAGGGCGACGTCGTCGACCTGCGCGCCGACGGCGCGTCGGTCAGCGCGCCGCACTCCGGCGGCGGCTACGCCGCGGTCGAGCGGCCGGTGCGCACGGTGGTCGCGCACAGCGGCGCGGCCGAGCTCGGCCCGTACCGCCACTTCATGCAGAAGGAGATCTTCGAGCAGCCGCGCGCGATCGCCGACACGCTGGACGCGGTGCACGCGATCGGCCCGGCGATCTTCGGCGACGAGGCGGCCGACCGCTTCGCGCAGGTCTCGCAGGTGCTGATCCTGGCCTGCGGCACCAGCTACTACGCCGGCTGCGTCGCGCGCCACTGGCTGGAGGCGATCGCCGGCGTGCCGACCACGGTCGAGATCGCCAGCGAGTACCGCTACCGGCCGAGCGTGCCGGACCCGCGCACGCTGGTGGTCACGATCTCGCAGAGCGGCGAGACCGCCGACACGCTGTCGGCGCTCAAGCACGCGCGCGGCCTGGGCATGACGAACACGCTGACGATCTGCAACGTGGCCACCAGCGCCATGGTGCGCGAATGCGCCATGGCCTTCATCACGCGCGCCGGGGTCGAGATCGGGGTGGCGTCGACCAAGGCCTTCTCGACCCAGCTGGTCGGCCTGTACCTGCTGACGCTGGTGCTGGCCAAGCAGCGCGGCCGCCTGCCGGCCGCCGCCGAGGCGCGCGAGCTGCAGGCGCTGCGCCACCTGCCGGTGGCGCTGCAGGCGGTGCTGGCGCTGGAGCCGCAGATCGTCGCCTGGGCCGAGGCCTTCGTGCGCAAGGAGCACGCGCTGTTCCTCGGCCGCGGGCTGCACTACCCGATCGCCCTGGAAGGCGCGCTCAAGCTCAAGGAGATCAGCTACATCCACGCCGAGGCCTACCCCGCGGGCGAGCTCAAGCACGGCCCGCTGGCGCTGGTGACCGAGCAGATGCCGGTGGTCACGATCGCGCCCAACGACGCGCTGCTGGAGAAGCTCAAGAGCAACATGCAGGAGGTTCGTGCGCGCGGCGGCCAGCTGTACGCCTTCGCCGACGCCGACAGCCGCATCGACAGCGAGCCCGGCCTGCACGTGATCCGCATGCCCGAGCATTACGGCGCGCTGTCGCCGATCCTGCACGTCGCGCCGCTGCAGCTGCTGGCCTACCACACCGCCTGCGCACGCGGCACCGACGTCGACAAGCCGCGCAACCTGGCCAAGAGTGTCACGGTCGAATAGCGGCTCCCGCGCGCGGCGGGGGGATTGCACTCGGGCGCCTGTCGGCCGCGGGGCCAGCCCCAGCGGCGGGCCGCGCTCAGTCCAGTTTCGCCCCTGACGCCTTGACGACCTCGGCCCAGCGCGCGACCTCGGCCGCGGTGTGGCGCCCGAGGTCGGGGCCCCACATGTCCGGGATGCCTGCGCCCTGGTTGCCCCACAGCGTGCGGATCTCGTCGCTGGCGTAGGCCTTGCGCATCTCGCCCTGCATGCCGGCCACCGCGTCCGGCGGCGTGCCGCGCGGCGCCCAGATCGCATACCAGGTCGAGACCTTGTAGTCCGGCAGCCCGCTCTCGACCGCCGTCGGCACGTCGGGGAACGCCGGCACACGTTGCTCGGCCGCCACCGCCAGCGGGCGCAGCCGGCCGCCGCGTATGTGGCCGGCCGACGAACCGAGGCCGTCGAAGGCCATGTGCACCTGGCCAGCGACCAGATCCTGCAGCATCGGCCCGGCCCCCCGGTAGGGAATATGGATGATGAAGGTCCGGGTCTGGATCTTGAACAGCTCGCCCGCCAGGTGATGCGAGGTGCCGTTACCGGCCGAGCCATAGTTCATCCGGCCGGGGTTGCGGCGCAGGTGATCGAGCAATTCCGGCAGCGTGCGCGCCTGCACCGCCTGCGGGTTGACGACGACGATCTGCGGTACCGAGGCCACCAGGCCGACCGGCACGAAGTCGGTCAGGATGTCGTAGTCCAGCCGCGGGTACATGCTGGGCGCGATCGTGTGGTGGACCGCGCCCATGAAGAAGGTGTAGCCGTCGGGCGGCGCCTTGGCCGCCAGCGCGGCGCCGACCGTGCCGCCGGCACCGCCGCGGTTGTCGATCACGAACTGGCGGCCGCTGGTGCGCCCGATGGCGGCGAACAGCGGGCGCGCGAAGGCATCCGTGCCGCCGCCGGCCGGGAACGGCACGATGATGGTCACCGGCCGCGTCGGCCAGCCCTGGGCGTGGGCCAAAGGCGCGCCGAGGCTGGCGGCGGCGCCGGCCAGCCCGAAGGCGACGAGCCGGCGGCGGGTCATGGGTTCAGGCATCGTGGTCTCCTCGCGCCGGACCCCGGCGGTGGTGTCGATCGGCAGGCAGCCCGGCAGGCACCACCGGCCGCCGTGCGACCGCAATGTATCGGCCGCAACCGCGCCGGCGCGCGAGGGCTTTCCCGCGCCACCGGCGCACACCCGGCACCCGCTCACCCGCGCCGAGGCGGCGCCAGAACGACCGAGGCCCGCACGGGGCGGGCCTCGGTGGCAGGGACGTCCCTGCGCTGATCGGTGGTTGCGGGGGCAAGATTTGAACTTGCGACCTTTGGGTTATGAGCCCAACGAGCTACCAGACTGCTCCACCCCGCGACTGAGCCTTAAATGATACCACTCAATCGGCGGCCGTGCCAGCCTCTTCGCCAGCCGGCGCCGGCTCGGGGCGGTCGAGCAGCTCGACGAAGGCCATCGGCGCGTTGTCACCGACGCGGAAGCCCATCTTCAGGATGCGCGTGTAACCGCCCGGCCGTGCCGCGTAGCGCGGCCCCAGCACGTCGAACAGCTTGCTGACGACATCGCGGTCGCGCGTGCGGCTGAAGGCCAGGCGCCGATTCGCCAGCGTGGCGTCCTTGCCGAGCGTGATCAGCGGCTCGACGACGCGCCGCAGCTCCTTGGCCTTCGGCACCGTGGTCTTGATCGCCTCGTGCGTGATCAGCGCATTGCACATGTTGCGCAGCATCGCCTGGCGATGCGCGCTGGTGCGGTTGAGTTTGCGGAGTCCGTTGCGGTGGCGCATGGTCGTGTCCTTTCCTTGTCGATGCTCCCGGCCGTGTCAGGTACCGGGAGTTGCCACGCTCGCGTTGCGCGCCGATGCCGGCGTCAGCGCTTGTCCAGGCCTTGTGGCGGCCAGTTGTCCAGCTTCGCGCCCAGCGTCAAGCCGCGCGAGGCCAGCACTTCCTTGATCTCGTTGAGGCTCTTGCGGCCCAGGTTGGGCGTCTTCAGCAGCTCGGTCTCGGTGCGCTGGATCAGGTCGCCGATGTAGTAGATGTTCTCGGCCTTCAGGCAGTTCGCCGAGCGCACCGTGAGCTCTAGCTCGTCGACCGGGCGCAGCAGGATGGGGTCGAACTTCTGGCCGGTGGGCTGCGCGGGCTGGTCGATGAGGTCGCGGATGCTGTCCGACGGCAGCTGGGCGAAGATCGCCAGCTGCTCGACCAAGATCTTGGCCGACGCGCGCACCGCCTCCTCCGGGGTGATGGCGCCGTTGGTCTCGATCTCCATCACCAGCTTGTCGAGGTCGGTGCGCTGCTCGACGCGCGCGTTCTCGACCGCGTAGCTGACCCGCCGCACCGGCGAGAACGAGGCGTCGAGCACGATGCGGCCGATCGCCTTGGTCGGCTCGTCGCCGTAGCGGCGCAGGTTGCCCGGCACGTAGCCGCGCCCGCGCTCGACCTTGATCTGCATGTCGAGCTTGCCGCCCTGCGCCAGGTGCGCGATGACGTGGTCGGGGTTGATGATCTCGACGTCGTGCGGCGTCTGGATGTCGGCCGCGGTGACCGCGCCTTCGCCCTCCTTGCGCAGCACCAGCGTGACCTCGTCGCGGTTGTGCAGCTTGAACACCACGCCCTTCAAGTTCAGCATGATGTGGACCACGTCCTCCTGCACGCCGTCGATCGCCGAGTACTCGTGCAGCACGCCGGCGATCGTGACTTCGGTCGGCGCGTAGCCGACCATCGACGACAGCAGCACCCGACGCAGCGCGTTGCCCAGCGTGTGGCCGTAGCCGCGCTCGAAGGGCTCGAGCGTGGCCTTGGCGCGGAAGTCGCCGATCGGCTCGACGTGGATGGCCTTGGGCTTCAGAAGAGTCGTTTGCATGGGGTCGTTGTTCCTGTCAATACCCTCGGCTCGTTACACCGATAAGGCTGATGGACCATGCCGGGCGGGTCGGGTGGGTTCTGCCCCGCGCCCGGTCGGCAGGGCAGGCCGGATAGCTCGCGGCGGGCCGACGCGATGCGCAGCCCGCCGGCACGCGCATCAGCGCGAATACAGTTCGACGATCAGCGCTTCCTTGATCTCGGCGCCGAACTCGTCGCGGTCCGGCGTCTTCTTGAACACGCCTTCCATCTTGGCCGCGTCGACCTGGACCCAGCCCGGCAGGCCGATCGACTCGGCGAGCTTGAGCGCGTCCTGCACGCGCAGCTGCTTCTTCGCGTTCTCGCGCAGCGCGACCGTGTCGCCGACCTTGATGCCGTAGGACGGGATGTTGACGACCTGGCCGTTGACGGTGACCGCCTTGTGCGACACCAGCTGGCGCGCCTCGGCGCGCGTCGAGCCGAAGCCCATCCGGTAGACGACGTTGTCCAGGCGCGACTCGAGCAGCGCCAGCAGGTTCTCGCCGGTGTTGCCCTTGCGCCGCTCGGCCTCGGCAAAGTAGCGGCGGAACTGGCGCTCCAGCACGCCGTACATGCGCTTGACCTTCTGCTTCTCGCGCAGCTGGACGCCGTAGTCGGAGGTGCGCGAGCCGCTGGTGCGGCCATGCTGACCGGGCTTGCTGTCGAACTTGGCCTTGTCGCTGATCGCGCGGCGCGCGCTCTTCAGGAAGAGGTCGGTGCCTTCGCGGCGGGAGAGCTTGGCCTTGGGGCCGAGATAGCGTGCCACTGGAATGGTCCTCGTCGTGGGTTCCTGACGCGGCCGCCCCGGTTGCCCGGATGCGCCGCGCGAGTCTGGCCGGTGTTGTTCGTGGGCTCAGACGGTGGGCTTAGGCGGGGCGTCGGCCGCACGCGTTGATGCGGCACGCGCCCCGGGGCGGTTGCCCTGCGCGTCGGCGCAGAGCCGGCAGGGAAAACCCTGCAGTGTAAACCAAGCGGCCTGCGGCCGTCGCGGTAGGGGTCGTGTTCAGATGCGGCGGCGCTTCTGGGGCCGGCAGCCGTTGTGCGGGATCGGCGTGACGTCGCTGATCGAGTTGATGCGGATGCCCAGCGACGCCAGCGCACGCACCGACGACTCCCGGCCCGGGCCCGGGCCCTTGATGCGCACGTCCAGGTTCTTGATGCCCTGCTCCTGCGCGGCGCGGCCGGCCATCTCGGCGGCGACCTGGGCCGCGAAAGGCGTCGACTTGCGCGAGCCCTTGAAGCCCTGGCCGCCGCTGGACGCCCAGGCGAGCGCGCCGCCCTGGCGGTCGGTGATCGTGATGATCGTGTTGTTGAACGACGCGTGCACGTGCGCGATGCCGTCCGCGACGTTCTTGCGGACCTTCTTGCTGACGCGCCGCGCGGCGGTGTTGGCGGGGGGCTTGGCCATGTCGTGTTCTCTCGAGTCGAAGGGGTTCGGTGTCGGCGGCGCAGCTTACTTCTTGCCCGCCACCGCGCCCTTCTTCGGCCCCTTGCGGGTGCGGGCGTTGGTGCGCGTGCGCTGGCCGCGCACCGGCAGGCCGCGGCGATGGCGGAAGCCGCGGTAGCAGCCGAGGTCCATCAGCCGCTTGATGTTCATCGTGTGCTCGCGGCGCAGATCGCCCTCGATCGTCAGCTTGCCGATCTCGTCGCGGATGCGTTCGAGATCGCTGTCGGTGAGGTCGCGGATCTTCTTCGAGTGGGCGATGCCGACCGTCTCGCAGATCCTCTGCGCGGTCGAACGGCCGATGCCGTAGATCGCCGTCAGGCCGATCTCGGCGTGCTTGTGCGGCGGGATGTTGATGCCTGCGATGCGTGCCATGGTGGTCCTTCGAATGCGTGCGCCGGGTGCGAGCGTGCGAGCTCAGCCCTGGCGCTGCTTATGGCGCGGGTCGGTGCAGATCACGCGCACCACGCCGTTGCGGCGGATGATGCGGCAGTGGCGGCACATCTTCTTGACCGATGCGGCGACTTTCATGGTCTTCTCCTGGGGCGAAACTCGTTCGTTACTTGGCGCGGAACACGATGCGGGCGCGCGTCAGGTCGTAGGGTGTCAGTTCGACCGTGACCTTGTCCCCCGGCAGGATCTTGATGTAGTGCATCCGCATCTTGCCGCTGATGTGTCCGAGGACGACGTGGCCGTTTTCCAGCTTCACCTTGAAGGTGGCGTTGGGCAGGTTGTCGATGACCTCGCCCTGCATCTGGATGACGTCGTCCTTGGACATGGGTGGCCGGTCACGAGGGTTTGAAATTGGCCTTCTTCAGAAGCGATTCGTATTGCTGGCTCATCACGTAGCTCTGGACCTGGGCCCAGAAGTCCATCGTCACGATCACGATGATCAGCAGCGAGGTGCCGCCGAAATAGAACGGCACGTTGTAGCGCAGGATCAGGAACTCGGGCAGCAGGCAGACGATGGTGATGTAGATCGCGCCGGCCAGCGTCAGGCGCCCGAGGATGCGGTCGATGTGGCGCGCTGTCTGCTCGCCCGGCCGGATGCCCGGGATGAACGCGCCGCTCTTCTTCAGGTTGTCCGCCGTCTCGCGGCTGTTGAACACCAGCGCCGTGTAGAAGAAGCAGAAGAAGATGATCATGCCCGCGTACAGCAGCACGTAGATCGGCTGCCCGGGCGAGAGCATCGACGCCAGGTCGCGCAGCCAGCGTACACCCTCGCCGGTGGCGAACCAGCCGACGACGGTCGCCGGCAGCAGGATGATCGACGACGCGAAGATCGGCGGGATCACGCCGGCCATGTTCAGCTTCAGCGGCAGGTGCGACGACTGCCCGCCGTAGACCTTGTTGCCGACCTGGCGCTTGGCGTAGTTGACGAGGATCTTGCGCTGCCCGCGTTCGATGAAGACCACCGCGTAGGTCACCAGCACGACCAGCGTCAGGATGAAGATGCTGACGATGATGCTCATCGCGCCGGTGCGCACCAGCTCGAACAGGCCGCCGATCGCGCTCGGCAGGCCGGCCACGATGCTGGCGAAGATCAGCAGCGAGATGCCGTTGCCCAGCCCGCGTTCGGTGATCTGCTCGCCCAGCCACATCAGGAACATCGTGCCCGCGACCAGGCTGATGACCGCCGTGACGCGGAAGCCGAAGCCGGGGTTCATGACCAGCCCGGGCGACTGCTCCAGCGCCAGCGCGATGCCGATCGACTGGAACAGCGCCAGCACCAGCGTGCCGTAGCGCGTGTACTGCGTGATCTTGCGCCGTCCGGCCTCGCCTTCCTTCTTGAGCTGCTCGAGCGTCGGCACGACGTAGGTCATCAGCTGCATGATGATCGACGCCGAGATGTACGGCATGATCCCGAGCGCGAACACCGCGAAGCGCGACAGCGCGCCGCCCGAGAACATGTTGAACAGGCTCAGGATCCCGCCCTGCTGGCCCTGGAACAGTTCCTCGAGCTGCTGCGGGTTGATGCCCGGCACCGGGATGTGCGCCCCGATGCGGTAGACCACCAGCGCCAGCAGCAGGAAGACGATGCGGCGACGCAGGTCGCCGAACTTCCCGCTGCGTGCGAGCTGGTTCGCGGAGGTGGCCACGTGTGCTGCGCTCCTTGCCTCGGCTGCGGTCCCGCGCCTCAGGCTGCGGCGGCCTGGCCAGCCGGTTCGGCCTCGACACGACCGCCAGCAGCCTCGATCGCGGCCTTCGCGCCGGCAGTCGCGGCCACACCCTTGAGCACCAGCGCGCGGCCGATCTCGCCGGCCTTGATGACCTTGGCGGAGCGCACGCGCTGGCCGACCAGGCCAGCCTGCTTCAGCACCAGCAGGTCGACCTCGTCGGCCGACAGCAGCGCGAGGTCACGCAGCGTGACCTCGGCGTGCAGCCGGGCGGTGGTCGACTTGAAGCCGCGCTTGGGCAGGCGGCGCTGCAGCGGCATCTGGCCGCCTTCGAAGCCCACCTTGTGGAAACCGCCGGCTCGCGACTTCTGGCCCTTGTGGCCGCGGCCGGCGGTCTTGCCCAGGCCCGAGCCGATGCCGCGGCCGACCCGGCGGCGCGCCTTCTTGCTGCCGTCAGCCGGCTTGATCGAATTCAGTTCCATGACGGCCCTCACAGCACCTGGACGAGGTAGGCAACCTTGTCGATCATGCCGCGCACGGCCGGCGTGTCCTCCAGCGTGCGCTGGCTGTTCAGCCGGCGCAGGCCGAGGCCGCGCACGGTGGCACGGTGGTCGCCGCGCGTGCCCGCCACGCTGCGCACCAGCTTGACGGTGACGGTCTTGCCTTGGGTCTTGTCGGACATGTCGTTTCCTCGGGGCGGCGCGCTCAGCCGAAGATCTCTTCGACCGTCTTGCCGCGCTTGGCCGCGACCTCGGCCGGGGTGGTCGAGATCTTCAGCGCGTTCAGCGTCGCGCGCACCATGTTGTACGGGTTGGAGGTGCCGATGCTCTTGGCGACGATGTCGGTCACGCCGAGCACTTCGAACACCGCCCGCATCGGGCCGCCGGCGATGATGCCGTCACCTGGCTTGGCCGGCGCCATCAGCACCTTGGCCGCGCCGTGGATGCCGGTCACGTTGTGCTGGATGGTGCCGTTGCGCAGCTGCACCTTGAACATGTTGCGGCGCGCCGACTCCATCGCCTTCTGCACCGCGACCGGCACTTCCTTGGCCTTGCCCTTGCCCATGCCGATGCGGCCGTCGCCGTCGCCGACGACGGTCAGCGCCGCGAAGCTGAGCGTGCGGCCGCCCTTGACGACCTTGGTCACGCGGTTGACCGCGATCATCTTTTCCTTCAGACCGTCGTCGTTCGCCTCGGTCTGGGCGCGGGGGGTGAACTTTGCCATCGATGTCTTCCTTCGCTCGCGACGCTCAGAACTGCAGGCCCGCTTCGCGCGCCGCCTCGGCCAGCGCCTTCACGCGGCCGTGGTAGGCGAAGCCCGCGCGGTCGAACGCCACCTTCTCGATGCCGGCCGCCCTGGCCTTCTCGGCGATGCGCCGGCCGATCAGCGTCGCGGCGGCGACGTTGCCGCCGTTGGCCGTCTCGGCGCGCACCGCCTTCTCCGCCGTCGACGCGCTGACGATCACGCGTGCGCCGTCGGCCGAGATCACGTGGGCGTAGATGTGCTGGTTGCTGCGGTGCACCGCGAGCCGGGCCGTGCCCTGCTGGGCGATGCGGACCCGGGTCTGGCGTGCCCGGCGCAGGCGCTGTTCCTTCTTGGTCAGCATGGTCGCTGCTCCCTCACTTCTTCTTCGTCTCTTTGAGGACGACGCGCTCGCCGGCGTAGCGGATGCCCTTGCCCTTGTAGGGTTCGGGCGGGCGGATGGCACGCACCTCGGCGGCGATCTGCCCGACCACCTGGCGGTCCGCGCCCTTGATGACGATCTCGGTCTGCGTCGGGCACTCGACCTTGATGCCGTCGGGCATGTCCTTGGCGACCGGGTGCGAGTAGCCGACCTGCAGGTTGAGCTTGCTGCCCTGGGCCTGGGCGCGGTAGCCGACGCCGACCAGGTTGAGCCGGCGCTCGAAGCCCTTGGTCACGCCGCCGACCATGTTGGCCAGCAATGCGCGCATGGTGCCGCTCATCGCGTTCGCCTCGGCACTGTCGTCGGTGGGCTCGACGCGCAACTTGGCGCCGTCCTGGCTCAGCTTGACGAGGCGGTTGGCGCGCTGCGTCAGGCTGCCCTGCGCGCCCTTGACGGTGATCGCGTCGGCCGTGATCGAGACCTCTACGCCCTTCGGGACCTCGACCGGCATCTTTCCAATGCGGGACATGGTGCTGTTCTCCTCAGGCGACGAAGCAGAGCACTTCGCCGCCGACGCCGCTGGCGCGCGCCTTGCGGTCGGTCATCACGCCGCGCGGGGTCGTCACGATGGCCACGCCGAGGCCGTTCATGACCTGCGGGATCTCGTGGCGCCCCTTGTAGACGCGCAAGCCGGGCCGGCTGACGCGCTCGATGCGCTCGATCACCGGCCGGCCGGCGTAGTACTTCAGCGCGATCTCGAGCTCGCTCTTGCCGCCGTCGCCGCGCACCGCGAAGTCGTCGATGTAGCCCTCGTCCTTCAGGACCTGGGCGATCGCGACCTTCAGCTTGGACGCAGGCATCGTCACCGCCGCCTTCTCCACGCTCTGCGCGTTGCGGATGCGGGTCAGCATGTCGGCGATCGGGTCACTCATGCTCATGGATGGTCTCCTTCAGCAGCTCGCGCCGATGTCACCAGCTGGCCTTGACGACACCCGGGATGTCGCCCTTGAAGGCGAGCTCGCGGATCTTGTTGCGCGACAGGCCGAACAGGCGGAACGTGCCGCGCGCGCGGCCGGTCAGCGCGCAGCGGCTGCGCAGCCGCGTCGGGTTGGCGTTGCGCGGCAGCTTCTGCAGTTCCAGGCGCGCCAGGTAGCGCTCGTCCTCCGGGCGCTTCTGGTCGTCGATCACGGCCTTGAGCTCGGCGTGCTTCTTCGCGTACTTGGCGACCAGCTTCTCGCGCTTGTCTTCACGCTGCTTGATGGACTTCTTCGCCACGGCTTACCTCAGTTCTTGAACGGGAAGCGGAAGGCCGCCAGCAGCGCCTTGCACTCGTCGTCGGTCTTGGCACTCGTCGTGATGCTGATGTTCAGCCCACGCAGGGTGTCGATCTTGTCGTAGTCGATCTCGGGGAAGATGATCTGCTCCTTGACGCCGACGTTGTAGTTGCCGCGGCCGTCGAAGGAGCGCCCCGAGATGCCGCGGAAGTCGCGCACGCGCGGCAGCGCCACCGTGACGAAGCGGTCAAGGAACTCGTACATCCGCACGCCGCGCAGCGTCACCATGCAGCCGATGGGCACGTTGTCGCGGATCTTGAAGTTGGCGATCGCCTTGCGCGACTTCGTCACCACCGGCTTCTGGCCGGCGATCTTGGTCAGGTCGGCGACGGCGTGGTCCATCACCTTCTTATCCGCCACCGCCTCGCTGACGCCCATGTTGAGCGTGATCTTCTGCAGGCGCGGCACCTGCATCACCGACTTGTAGCCGAACTTGGCCATCAGGTCGGGAACGACCTTGTCCTTGTAGTACGCCTGCAGGCGGGCCTGGGGGACGCTTTGCGCTTGTGCCATCTGGTCGATCCTCGGGCTGTCGTGGGCCTCAGGCCTTGATCTCTTCGCCGCTGGACTTGAAGACGCGGATCTTCTTGCCGTCGGCCAGCAGCTTGACGCCGACGCGGTCGGGCTTGCCGGTCGCCGGGTTGAAGATGGCGACGTTGGACTGGTGGATCGGCATCGTCTTGTCGATCACGCCGCCGGTCGTGCCCTTCATCGGGTTGGGCTTGACGTGCTTCTTCACGACGTTGACGCCCTCGACCACGATGTGGTCGTCGTCGACGCGCTGCGTCACGGTGCCGCGGCGGCCCTTGTCACGGCCGGCCAGCACGATCACCTGGTCGCCTTTGCGGATCTTGTTCATGGTGGGTCCTCTCGGGGCGGGCCGGCGGCTCAGAGCACTTCCGGCGCCAGCGACACGATCTTCATGAAGCGCTCGGAGCGCAGCTCGCGCGTCACCGGGCCGAAGATGCGGGTGCCGATCGGTTCGAGCTTGTTGTTCAGCAGCACGGCGGCGTTGCCGTCGAACTTGATCAGCGAGCCGTCCGGCCGCCGCACGCCCTTGGCGGTGCGCACGACGACCGCGCTGTAGACCTCGCCCTTCTTGACGCGGCCGCGCGGCGCGGCTTCCTTGATACTGACCTTGATGACATCGCCGATGCCCGCGTAGCGCCGCTTGGAGCCGCCGAGCACCTTGATGCACATGACGGACTTCGCGCCCGTGTTGTCGGCCACGTCGAGCCGCGATTGCATTTGGATCATCGTGTGTCCCCAACTTGGTCCCGCGCCGCGGCGCGGGCCAGTCTTGGGCCCCTGGTATGGGATGAAGCGGGCCCTGGCCTCCGATCACGCCGCGTCCATGGACCGACGCGTGCGAACAGGCCGTTGCCAGCGAAGCTTTATATTATCGCCAGAAACTGCCGCGTTCGTCAACGCAGGGCCCGCGGGGCCAGACGCCCGCGCCGGCCATGGCGTCAGCCGAGCGCGCGCGCCTGCGCGAGCAGCGTGTCGGCGTCGCTGACCTCGAACTTGCCCGGCGCTTCGATGTTCAGCGTCTGCACGACGCCGTCGCGCACCAGCATCGAGTAGCGGTTGGAGCGCAGGCCCATGCCGCGCGCCGTCAGGTCCAGCGTCAGCCCGGTCGCCTTGGCGAAGTCGGCGCTGCCGTCGGCCATCATGCGGACCTTGCCGGCGGTCTTCTGGTCGCGCCCCCAGGCGCCCATGACGAAGGCGTCGTTGACCGACACGCACCAGATCTGGTCGACGCCGGCGGCCTTCAGCGCGTCGGCCTTCTCGACGTAGCCGGGCACGTGCTTGGCCGAGCAGGTCGGCGTGTAGGCGCCGGGCAGGCCGAAGATCGCGATCGTCTTGCCGGCGGTCTCCTTCAGGACGTCGAACGCGTTCGGGCCGATCGAGCAGCCGTTGCCCTCGACCTCGATGAACTCGTTCAGCGTCGCCGCGGGCAGCTTGTCTCCCACCTTGATCATCTCGAACTCCTCCAGGGTGTGACGGTGGCCGCGAGGCCAATGGCATTGAAACGGCCGGCAACGACGGGCACCGAGTGCCCCAGCATCCAGCCGCGGGGTCCGGCGCCGGGTCTTGCCCGCCGCCGGCGATCAGCGCATCAGACCAGCTTGGCCTTCTCGATCAGCCGCGTGACGACCCACGACTTGGTCTTGGAGATCGGGCGGCCCTCCTCGATCTGGACCAGGTCGCCGAGGTGGTACTCGCCGCGCTCGTCGTGCGCGTGGTACTTGCGCGAGCGGGCGACGATCTTGCCGTACAGCGGGTGCGCGGTGCGGCGCTCGACGAGCACGGTCACCGTCTTGGTGCGCTTGTCGCTGACGACACGGCCGACCAGGGTGCGCGTGTTCTTCGCCGGCGCGGGGGTCTCGTTCGGGGCAGCGCTCATTTCGCGGCTTCCTTCTTCTTCTGCGCCAGGATGGTCTTGGCGCGCGCGATGTCGCGCCGCGTCTTGCCCAGCTGCGAGTTGTTGGCCAGCTGCTGCGTGGCCTTCTGCATGCGCAGGCCGAAGTGGGCCTTCAGCAGCTCGCTGACTTCCTTCTCGAGCGCCGCCACGTCCTTGGCGCGCAGTTCGGAGGCTTTCATCGTGGGGTCTCCTGCATCAGGCGCCGACCTGGCGGCTGACGAAGCTGCAACGCAGCGGCAGCTTGGCCGCCGCCAGCGTGAAGGCCTCGCGCGCCAGCCCTTCGGGTACGCCGTTGACTTCGTACAACACCTTGCCGGGCTGGATCTCGGCCACCCAGTACTCGGGGTTGCCCTTGCCGTTGCCCATGCGGACCTCGGCCGGCTTCTGCGAGATCGGCTTGTCCGGGAAGATGCGGATGAAGATGCGGCCGCCGCGCTTGATGTGGCGCGAGATGGCACGCCGCGCGGCTTCGATCTGACGCGCGGTCAACCGGCCGCGCTCGGTGGCCTTCAGCCCGTACTCGCCGAACGACACCAGCGCGCCACGGGTGGCGATGCCGGTGTTGCGGCCCTTGTGCTCCTTGCGGAACTTGCGACGCTTGGGTTGCAGCATCGTCACTCTCCCTTGTTCTCGCCCGCCGGCGGCGCGGCGCGGCGCACGCGCTTGACGGCCGGTGTGCGCGCCGGTGCCTCGCCCGGCGCTGCACTGCCTGGCCCGGGCGGCGCCGCGGCGCGCTCGCCGCCCTCGGCCGCGCGCGGCGCCCGATCACCCGGCCGGCCACGGCCACCCGGCCCCCCGGGGCGCGGGCCGCGGCGCGGCCGGCGGTCGTCCTCGGTGGCCTCGATCTTGGCCAGCCCCGGCGACTCGCCGTTGGCCAGCCGGTCGCCGCGATAGACCCAGACCTTGACCCCGATCACGCCGTAGGTCGTCTTGGCTTCGCTGAAGCCGTAGTCGATGTCGGCCTTCAGCGTGTGCAGCGGCACCCGGCCCTCGCGGTACCACTCGCAGCGCGCGATCTCGATGCCGTTCAGGCGGCCAGAGGACATGATCTTGATGCCCTGGGCGCCCAGCCGCATCGCGTTCTGCATCGCGCGCTTCATCGCGCGGCGGAACATGATGCGCTTCTCGAGCTGCTGCGTGATCGACTCGGCGATCAGCTGCGCGTCGACCTCGGGCTTGCGGATCTCCTCGATGTTGACCGCCACCGGCACACCCAGGCGGCGCGCCAGTTCGGCCTTGAGGTTCTCGATGTCCTCGCCCTTCTTGCCGATCACCACCCCCGGGCGCGCCGAGTAGATCGTGATGCGGGCATTCTTCGCCGGGCGCTCGATCAGGATGCGCGAGACGGCGGCGTTCTTCAGCCGCGCCTTCAGGAAGTCGCGCACCTTCAGGTCTTCGGCCAGCATGCCGGCGAAATTGCGGCTGTTGGCGAACCAGCGCGACGACCACGCGCGCGTCACCGAGAGGCGGAAGCCGGTCGGGTGGATCTTCTGTCCCATGTGCTGTCTTCCTGCTCGGCTCAGTTGCCGACCGTCACGTAGATGTGACAGGTCGGCTTGCTGATGCGGTTGCCCCGGCCCTTGGCGCGCGCGGTGAAGCGCTTGAGCGTCGTGCCCTGCTCGACGTGGATGCTCTTGATGCGCAGCTCGTCGATGTCGGCGCCGTCGTTGTGCTCGGCGTTCGCGACCGCCGACTCGACCGCCTTCCTGACGATGCCGGCAGCCTTCTTCGGCGTGAAGTTCAGGATCTGGATCGCCTGGTCGACCTTCTTGCCGCGGATCAGGTCCGCGACCAGCCGGCCCTTGTCGACCGACAGCCGCACGCCGCGCACGCTCGCCCTGGTTTCGGTTGCCATCGTGCGCTCCTTACCTCTTGGCCTTCTTGTCCGCGGGGTGGCCCTTGAACAAGCGGGTCAGCGCGAACTCGCCGAGCTTGTGCCCGACCATCTGGTCGGTCACGTAGACCGGCACGTGCTGCTTGCCGTTGTGCACCGCCACCGTCAGGCCGATGAACTCGGGCAGGATGGTGCTGCGGCGCGACCAGGTCTTGATCGGCTTCTTGTCCTTGGTGGCGGCAGCCTTCTCGACCTTGGCCATCAGGTGGTGGTCCACGAACGGACCCTTCTTCAGTGAACGTGTCATGGCGACGGCCTCACTTGCGGGTCTTGCGACGCGAGACGATCATGCTCTGCGTGCGCTTGTTGCTGCGCGTGCGGAAGCCCTTGGTCATCGTGTTCCAGGGCGACACCGGGGCCTGCGCCTCGCCGGTGCGGCCCTCGCCGCCGCCGTGCGGGTGGTCGACCGGGTTCATCGCCACGCCGCGCACGGTCGGGCGGATGCCCTTCCAGCGCCGCGCGCCGGCCTTGCCGTACTGGCGCAGGTTGTGCTCTTCGTTGGCGACCTCGCCGATGGTGGCGCGGCAGTCGATGTGCACGCGGCGCACCTCGCCCGAACGCAGCCGCACCTGGGCGTAGGTGCCCTCGCGCGCCATCAGCGTCACCGAGGTACCGGCCGAGCGCGCGATCTGCGCCCCCTTGCCGGGCAGCAGTTCGACGCAGTGGATCGTCGAGCCGACCGGGATGTTGCGGATCGGCAGCGTGTTGCCGGCCTTGATCGGCGCCTCGGCGCCCGACAGCAGCGTGGCCCCGGCCTCGACCCCGCGCGGCGCGATCACGTAGCGGCGCTCACCGTCGGCGTAGCACACGAGCGCGATGTGGGCGCTGCGGTTGGGGTCGTACTCGATGCGCTCGACCTTGGCCGGGATGCCGTCCTTGTCGCGCCGGAAGTCGATCACCCGGTAGTGGTGCTTGTGGCCACCGCCCTTGTGCCGCATCGTGATGCGGCCACCGTTGTTGCGGCCCGCATTCTGCTTCTGCGGCTCGAGCAGCGAGGCCTCGGGTGCCCCCTTGTGCAGGTGCTTGTGCACCACCTTGACCACGGCACGGCGGCCAGGCGACGTGGGCTTGAGCTTGATGACAGCCATTTACGCGGCCTCCCCGGAGAAGTTCAGCTCCTGCCCGGGCTTCAGGCAGACATAGGCCTTCTTGACATGGTCGCGCCGGCCGATGCGGCCGCCGAAGCGCTTGACCTTGCCGCGCTGGCGCACGGTCTGCACCGACGCCACCTCGACCTTGAACATCAGCTCGACCGCGGCCTTGATCTCGGGCTTGCTCGCGCTCTTGAGCACCTTGAACAGCACCTGGTTGTGCTTCTCGCCGATGCGGGTGGCCTTTTCGGAGACGATCGGCGCGACCAGCACGGTGGCCAGGTAGCCCTCGTCGCGGTTGACGGCGGCAGTCATGCGAACATCTCCTTGAGCTGCTCGATCGCGCCCTTGGTGACCAGCACCTTCTTGTAGTGCACGAGCGACAGCGGGTCGGCGTAGCGTGGCTCGATCACGAGCACGCCCGCCAGGTTGCGCGATGCCAGCATCAGGTTCTCGTCGACCTGGTCCGCGATCACGAGCACCGAGTCCAGCCCCATGGCCTTGAACTTGGCCGCCAGCAGCTTGGTCTTCGGCGCCTCGACGGCGATCGAGTCGACCACCGCCAGCCGCCCCTCGCGCGCGAGCTGCGACAGGATCGACGCCATGCCGGCGCGGTACATCTTCTTGTTCACCTTGTGCGAGAAGTTCTCGTCCGGCGAGTTCGGGAAGATGCGGCCGCCGCCGCGCCACAGCGGCGACGAGGTCATGCCGGCGCGCGCGCGGCCGGTGCCCTTCTGGCGGAACGGCTTCTTGGTCGAGTGCTTGACCATCGCCCGGTCCTTTTGCGCCCGGGTGCCCTGGCGCGCGTTGGCCTGGTAGGCGACGACGACCTGGTGGATCAGCGCCTCGTTGAAGTCGCGCGCGAAGACGGTGTCGGGCGCATCGACCTTGGCGGTCGGCTGGCCCTGCTCGTTCAGGAGTTCGAGTTGCATGCTCAGGCCTCCTTCTTGGCGCGCGCCTTGACCGCCGGGCGCACGACCACGTGGCCGTTCTTCGAACCCGGCACCGCGCCGCGCACGAGCAGCAGCGAGCGTGCCTCGTCGACGCGCACGATGTCCAGGTTCTGGGTGGTGACGGTCTCGTCGCCCATGTGGCCGGTCATCTTCTTGCCCGGGAACACGCGACCCGGGTCCTGCGCCATCGAGATCGAGCCCGGCACGTTGTGCGAGCGGCTGTTGCCGTGCGACGCGCGCTGCGAGCTGAAGTTGTGGCGCTTGATGGTGCCGGCGTAACCCTTGCCGATCGAGCGCCCCTGGACGTCGACCTTCTGCCCGGCGGCGAACAGGCTGACCGGGATCGTCGCACCCGGCGCGTACTGCGACGCGATGTCGGCGCTGACGCGGAACTCCTTGACGACCTCACCCGCCTCGACCCCGGCCTTGGCCAGGTGGCCGGCCTCGGGCTTGGTCAGCCGCGAGGCCTTGCGGCGCCCGTAGACGACCTGCAGCGCGTCGTAGCCGTCGGTGGCGGCGGTCTTGACCTGGGCAACGCGGTTGCCGGACACGTCGAGCACCGTCACCGGGATGGCGTCGCCATCGTCGGTGAAGATGCGCATCATGCCCACCTTGCGGCCCAGCAATCCGAGGCTTCGGCTCAGACTCATGGCACATCTCCAGCCGGCGGCGGCCACGCCGTCGGCCTGTTGTTTCACGATCCCGACATCGATTGGCCGGGGTGATCGCCCCGCGCCGGCTTGCACTCAGCCGGCCCGGATGCAGTTGCGACGCACCAAGCGCCGCAAAGCTCGTCAGTATAGCAGCTTGCGCTACTGAAGCTTGATCTCGACGTCGACGCCGGCCGGCAGATCCAGCTTCATCAGCGCGTCGACCGTCTTGTCGGTCGGGTCGACGATGTCCATCAGCCGCTGGTGGGTGCGGATCTCGAGCTGGTCGCGCGAGGTCTTGGCCACGTGCGGCGAGCGCAGGATGTCGAAGCGGCGCATGCGGGTCGGCAGCGGCACCGGGCCGCGCACGATCGCGCCCGTGCGCTTGGCGGTCTCGACGATCTCGAGCGCCGACTGGTCGATCAGCTTGTAGTCGAAGGCCTTGAGGCGGATGCGGATCTTCTGCTGTTGCATGGGGGGTCTCCAAAGAGCGTGGGGCCGGCCCCATGGGGGCCGGCACGGCGGGGCGGCGGCACGGCCGTGCCGTCCCACGGGCGCAACCGCCATATTAGATGATCTTGGCCACCAC
>JRYF01004153.1_pt1 | contig 20099 bp, 14 predicted proteins | sample 235331 | NCBI WGS metagenome assembly JRYF01 (sample SAMN03074217, study PRJNA261475) | activated sludge metagenome | biome: Wastewater Treatment Plant; feature: Wastewater; material: Activated sludge; isolation source: activated biomass of a wastewater treatment plant treating hydrocarbon... ...
CCAAAGCAAGGGAGGAAGAAGAACGCAGACAGAAAGAAGCTGCCCAACTGGAGGCCCGTGAGAACACCTTGAAATTGGTCCGCTTTCTCCTGAAAGCAGGCACCCCGATCGAAGAAATTGCCCTTGAGACCGGTCTTAGCGCAGAAGACATCCAAAACCTATCGCTACTGTAAATTCAGCAACGATTCAGCCCCGTTTCAAAGCCCGCCACTCCAGCGCCCCCAGCCCACCGATAAACCCGATTTCCAATAGAAAATACGCCACGCCAAAGGCAGTGCAAGTTGGGTAAAACCACCACAACAGTAACGGGACGCAGCCAAAGGCATACGCCATGTTGGCAATTGCCAGCAACCGGACCATCCAACGGGGGCGGTGCTTGCGCATGGCAAGCGGCAGCGAATAGGCCGCATACACGAGATTTACGACCGCTTGCGCCGTGAACAACCAAACGGGCAGGCCGAGCAGGCCCGATAAATAATGCCGGAACGAGAAGAGCAAGATACCCCCTGTCAGGGCGGCAATGCCGTCAATATGCAGCAGGCGGTCGAGGGAGATTTTCATGTTCGACGGTTTTTGTTGTTGCTCACTCCACCTGAATCTCCAATACCCAGGCATACCTGCAGGGCGGCGACTGCTGCCGGCGCAGGGGTATATCCACCAAAAATCCTTTGCCGACAGGCTCCCATTTCAGCAAGTCCCTCGTGCCGAGCAGGCGCACTTTTGCCGTTTTGGGCAGCATCAGCGAGGAAACCCAGATTTTGGATGGCATTTGATGTTCGTCCTCATCGGCGAGATAGAGGGCGTACAGGGTTTTGCCATCCTTTTTGCGGGTCAGGCAGACCTTGCCTTCCTTGTAGGGTGCCAGAGGGCGAGTTCCATAAATCGCCTCGCCGTTCACGGCCATCCATTCGCCGATTTCCCGGAGGCGGTCAAAGGCTTCCGGGTCTATTTCACCATCGGGGCCAGGCCCTGCATTGAGGAGGAAGTTGCCGCCTTTGGCCACCACATCCACTAGCGTGTGGACGAGGCTGCGGGACGATTTGTAGTTCGGGTTGAAGGAGTACGACCAGCCCTCGGCCATCGTCATGCAGGTTTCCCAGGGGTAGGGCAAGGTCTTGTCCGGCACCTGCTGCTCCGGGGTACGGTAATTTTCATAAGGCCCATGCACCGAGCGGTCCACGATGAGGATGCCGGGCTGCCTTTGCCGTGCCATTCGGGCGATACGGTGCATATCAATCGCTTGCCCCCATTTTGGGAGGTCGTAGCCCCATGAAATCACTTCCTCGTTGATGGTACTGTCCGGGCGCACCCAACCACCGTCGAGCCAAAGGATATCCACCGGGCCGTAGCGGGTCATCAGTTCCGCTATTTGATTGAAAGTGAAATCCTCGTAGCGTTTCCAGCGCTCCGGGTACTTGCGGATGTCGTAGTTGTTGCAGCGGTTGGGGGTGGCCCATTCGGGCGCCCAATAGTCGCTGTGGTGCCAATCGGGTTTTGAGAAATAGGCCCCGGCCATGAAACCCCTTTGCCGGAAGGCATCGAAAATATGGCGGGTAACGTCGGCCCTGGGGTGGGTGCGGAAGGGGCAGTCCGGGCCGGTGATTTTGTAGCCGGTGTGCTCCGAGTCGAACATGCAAAACCCGTCGTGGTGTTTGGTGGTGAAAACAACGTACCTCATGCCTGCATTCCAGGCGGCACCGGCCCATTTTTCCGGGTCAAATTTGACGGGGTTGAAGGTTTTTGGCAGTTCCTGGTACCGGCGCACGTAGTCAACATAGTTGGCCCCCTTGCGGTCAATCCAGTCTTCGGAACAGAGGCTCCAGCTCTCCACCACGCCCCATTGGCTGTAAGCGCCCCAGTGCATCATGAAGCCAAATTTGAGGTCTTGCCAGGCTTCCAGTTTTTGCTGCACGAGCGGGTCGGGGTCGGGAACGTAGGGGTGCTGCTGCGCCGGAAGGGTTTTCACAAAAAAAAGAGAAAGGACGAGGAGGAGGAGTGGTTTCATGCTGAATGTGAAGTGAATGGGTGAAATGGCTTAGACTTTCCAAGTTTTGAAAACTTGGAAAGTCTTGATTCATGCCTTTTTGTTTTTTGAAAAAAACAAAAACACCACGGCTCCCAGCGCCAGCAGCCCTACCCCTGGCAAAGCCTGTTCGGGGCGCTCGAGAAGGGTGTTCACCGCAAAAGCCGCAGAGATCAGGACAAAGACAGCCGGCACTACCGGATAGCCCCACGTGCGCACGGGCCGCTCGGCATCCCTCATTTTTTTACGGAAAACAAACACCGCTGCGCCGGCAAGTCCCATGAAGGCAATGTCCATGAACGTGACAAAGGTGATTATTTTATCGAAAAGCCCACCAAAAAACAGCAATACCGCCAGTGCCCATACCACCTGCACGAGCATGGCCACGACCGGTGTACGCCAACGGGGGTGTACCCATGCGAGTTGTTTGAAAAAAATCCCGTCTTCGGCCATTGCAAAATATATCCTCGGAGCCGACATGGTGTAAATGCTGATGGTGCCGAATATGGAAAGCGCTATGGCTACCGCAACGGCCTTGCCGCCCCAGGGCGCCAGCACTGCCACCGCATCGCCCGCCACCCTCGGCGTGGCTGCTATGGCATCGAGGGGCAGCAGAAACATATAGGCGAGGTTGACCAGCAAATAGGTGGTCATCACTATCAAAACGCCGAAGAACATGGCCTTCGGCACGGTGCGGGCGGCATTGTGGGCCTCCCCTGCCACGTAGGATGCGTGGTGCCAGCCGCCAACGGAAAACAGTACGCCAATGAGGCCGGTGAGCATGGCGGTGGCCAGGTTGTCGGGCACATTTTCGGCGAGCGAAAAATCGAGTTGCACTTTTGCCGGATCATAATACCAAAAACCGGCGACGATGATGGCCCCGATGGCCAGTAGTTTGGTCCCGGTGAACAGGTTGGCCATTCCCTGGCTGACGTTGACCCCCAGGAGGTTCACGCCCGTCAGCAGCAACATGGTGGCGGCGGCAATGGCGGTCTTGGCGTGTTCGCTCATGTCGGGCACGAAAATCTTCATGTACTCCGCAAACGCAGCGCACAACCCCGCCAGCGCTCCCGTATTGATGACCAGCAAAATGACCCAACCGTAAAGAAAGCCCGCCATGTCCCCGTAGGCGGCCCGGATGTAGGCATACACCCCACCGGATTTGGGGAAAAGGCCCCCCAACTCGCTGAACGTGAGCGCCCCCGTGAGGGCTATCACGCCTCCGAGCGCCCACACGGCCAGCACGAGCACAGCGTTCGGCACGTCCCGGACAATCTGGGCCGGCGTGACGAATATGCCGGAACCGATGCAGGCCCCCACTGCTATCATGGTGAGGCCGTAGAGGGTCAGCTTTTTTTGAAGGTGCATGGACGGATGGTTGAGTCCACTCCGAAAAGTCGGCACAACAGAAAAAACAAACAGAGATAGGATTTTATTTGAAAGAAAATTTTTAATAAAATTTTCTTTCAAATAAAATCCTATCTCTAAATATTCTTCTGCCTGTGCAATGTACTACAACTTGAAATGACTTTTCGGAGTGGACGGATGGGTGGTTTTGCAAAAATCGGTCTATGGGTGGTGCAGGTGGCAGTGGAAGTTCGGGACGGAAGAATCCCTGCTATCATGATCGGCTTTTGGGCATTGAACCGAAGCTATCGCAATAGCCCGAATCCTCTTTTCCAAGTGGAGTTGTTTTTTGAAAGTTCGATGTGATAAGTCTTTGCCGCTGTATCGAGGATAAACACCTGTACATCCCCGGCTGTACTGCGGTGTGCCAGCCAGCCGTCCAGGTTTTCCCGTTCTGCGGGTGCGATGGGTTTGTCGTCAGCTAGTATCCTGATTTCTTCCCGATAACACACACCGAGGTTGCTCCTACATTCCAAATTCATTTTAAGTATGAGTTTGATTTGCCCGTCGGCGTAATCCTCCACGTCCGCTTCCCGGAAGGTATAACGGATGTCGGAGAAGTTGAACGGTTGGCCGAGCATGGGGAAATCCTGAAGTTGTATCGGGGAGGCAGGCCGGGCAGGTTGTTGTTTTTCATCCCTGACCATTGGCCTTTCTGAAGATGGGTCCTGTTGAGCAGGGTCAGCATCACCACTTTTGCTGATTGTTTTCATAAAAAAGAAACCGCCAAGGAGAACACCCAACACGAGGGCACCCAAAAGGATGTATTTGACAACGGGAGACCCTGTGGAGAGTTGGGCAGTAGGCGAGAGTGTCTTGTTGGCAGGTGCGACAGGTTTTTCGTCCAGTAATTTCAGCAGTGAACGGGCGATTTTTGCGCGTTGCTGCATGGCCTCTTTCAGGTCGAGCAGGCCGGCAAGTTCCTGCTCCCGAATCATGGCAAGCTGCCCTTTCAGCAGCAGCAGGGAGTGTTGGCGGCCTGCGCTGGCGTGTTGCTCACTGTCCAGGGCCAGATCCAGGGCTTCCTCCAGCCTGTTCTCGGCGATGAGTGCTTTGGCTTGTTTTGAAATGTCGTTCACCATGATCTCCTTATTCCGGGGCAAGGTAGGTGGGTAGGGTAAAATAACCAAGTACCAGGCAGGCAAAATCAACCACCCCCCCCTTTTGCCAAACAACCCGCCTGCCTTTTTCACAAATCGAAAAATTTTAATCCCTTTTTTAATTCAAGTTCCAAAACATTGGTCATTTTTGCGACCAACAAAGAGGGGGATAACTCAAGTCTCCCGAACACTCCCCAAAGCCTGCCGTCAAATTCCACTTGACGAAAAACTGTTTCCTTCGACACCAACAAAATCCTTTTCCCGGAACGTGCCCGTGCAAAAAAACACATTGAAGCCACCTTCATGAATACGCTCACTTTACATTCCTTTAAAACAACGCTATTGCGCCTCGGCCTGGCCATGCTGCTCCTGGCGGCAGGTTGGCTTTCAGGCATTCATGCCCAGACGACACAAGTTAAAAAGGTCGTCCTCCAAGGCTTTTGGTGGGACTACTGGAACGCCAACTATCCCAACGGCTGGGCGAATTATATCGCCGACTTGGCGCCCCGCCTCAAGGAAATGGGCGTGGATGCCGTCTGGATTCCCCCTTCCATCAAAAACAGTGGCCAGTTTGTGGGCTATGCGCCGTTTGACCACTACGACCTCGGCGATAAATTTCAAAAAAACAGCGACACGACCCGCGTGGGCACCAAGGACGAACTCCTCCGCATGATTGCGGTGCTTCACGCCAACGGCATCGAGGTCATCCATGACATCGTGCCCAACCACGTCATCGGGGCCGGGAGCGACAACGGCAGCGGCGGCATTGACCCCGCCGCACCCCTGACCGCCTGCACCGACCAGTGGAAAAACTTCCGATACGTCTGCTACGAAACCCCCGCCGGCGACCAAACCGCCGCCGACTACCTCGCCCGCAAAGGCCGCTTCCCCAAGAACTACCACAACTTCCATCCCAACACGGCACATACCTGCGCCGCCGGCCTCTGCGACCCCAATGCCGATGCCTGGTGCTGGCAGGGGTTCGGGCCAGACGTGTGTTACTTCGACGGAGCCTACGGGCCGAGCAGCAACGCCACCTACAACCCCGACCAAGCTGTTTACTCCCCCTATAACAATGGTGGGGTCGGCACCGACAACGGCTACATGCGCAAGCACACCCGCGAGTGGCTGGTCTGGAGCAAAAAACAGATGGGCTTCGACGGCGTGCGCATTGATGCGGTGAAACACTTCCCGCCTTATGTGACAGAGGATTTCATGTTCAACCTGCAAAACATGGCCGACTGGGCGAGCGGCGGCGATGAAATGTTCGCCGTGGGCGAGTGGGTAGGTGGCGCTGCCGACCTCGATGCCTGGACAGCCGCCGTGCAGAACCGCTCGGGTACTTTCGATTTCAGCCTGCGGGCCTTCCACGGCTCCGGAGGCCTCTATGGCATGATCTACGGGAACGGCGGCTTTGATATGGGGGCACTGCCGGGTGCCCAACAAAGCATCCGCTACATTGACATCGGCGGCACCCGCATCCACCGAACCGTGCCTTTTATCAACAACCACGACACCTACCGCCCCCAGACCGACTCCCTCGGCAATATCACCGGCTGGAACACGGGCGACGAACTCTCCCCGCACGTGGACATCCGGGAACCCCGCCTCGGTGCGGCCTATGCCATCGCCTGTGCCATGGACGGCAACCCCCAGGTATTCATCGAAGACCTGCTCAACGTGGCCAATACCGGCAAACGCTGGACGCACTTGCCCACGAGCACCACCGACCTGCCCGCAAACTCCGACATCGCCAACATCATGCTGGCGCACGGTGCCCTGAACTTCAAAGGCGGGGCTTACAAGGTGCGCAGCGGCGAAGCCGGCCACTGGAACGTGGTGACCTCCAGCAATAACGACGACGACCATATCATCATCGAGCGAAGCGCCAAGGCCATCATCGCCGCCACCGATGCCTGGAACACCGACCAGGAATCCTGGGTGGACAGCGACTTCCCTCCCGGCACCGTGCTGATGGACTACTCCGGCGGCATCGCCACCACCTCCCTGGTGCAGGGCGACCAGCGGGTGAACATCAAGACCCGTGCGGTGGGGTACCCCTCGTTCACTTACTCCACGAGCTACGCCGACCACGGGCAGCACTATCACGGTTACTCCATCTGGGCACCGGTGGGCACCAACCTGAGCGCCTACGCCAACCCGCCGATACCCACCACGCAGGAATGGGAAATGGAAAACGACCTGGGCGACAGCCATTGCCTCTCTCTCGGACAGGGTGGCCGCACGCCCGACAACTCCACCAACCCCAGGGTGGTGGGCAAAATATTCGCCGACGGCAGCTCAACGGTGGACTTCACCGTGTTCCCCGGCAGCCCCGGCACCAGCCTGACCCTGGCCTTCTACGACCTGGAGGGCATGTTGCTCCACGCCGCCAGCGGCTCCACCGACTCGATAACAGGCTCCTTCGTCAATCCCGTCACCGGCTGGATAACCATGAAGGTGCGCAATACCGCCGGCAACACCCCCGGCCAGAAGTGTTGGGTGAAAATGACCTATATGGCCCCGGCCAACGTCAGCACCGCCGCCTATCCCGCCGCTGCTCAGGTGTCCATCTGGACGAGCAACGGCGGTTCCTCCGACTGGAACGACTGCCACAACTGGGAGGAAGGCAAAGTGCCTGGCTGCAATGGCATGGTCGTCATTCCACATCCGGTGGACTTGCTGCCGGTGGCCGACCCCTGTTTCACGGGCGAGGTCATGTTCGGCTATTGCGAAGCACCCGTGGTGAACGCCCCCAACGTGGCGCAGCCCGACTGCAACACCCCGACGGGCAGTATCGAGGTGCAGGCAAGCAGCCTCGCCGCCCTCGAATACAGCGTGGACAACGGCATGAACTGGCAGTCCTCCCCGCTGTTCACGGGGCTGGCACCCGGCAGCTACCACCTCGTGGTCAGGCTGCTGGGCCAGGCATCCTGCACCACGGCCCTCGCCACCAACCCGGTGATGCTGGACGCTCCGACGAACTGCTGCCCCGACACGCTCGCCGTGAACGACAACCCGATACCCACCGGCACCTACGGGGCCGTGACGGAAATTACCTCGATGGGCAAGGTGGCCAACGGCTCCGACATACTTTTCGAGGCCATGACGGTGCTGCTGCAACCGGGCTTTGAAGTGGAAGCGGGCGGGGTGTTCCGGGCGATGACGGGAGCGGCGGGGTGTGTGCCGTGAGGGGGGGGATTGGGTACGGTTACAGGGGCGGTTGGTTATTTGCGATGGGAGAAGTTTATTGGGCGCTGGCAAATGGCCGGAAGAACTGCACGAGACAAGTGGGGGACCAAGACCTGCGCTCAATTTGGAAAGGAAAAGAGGTTTAATATCATGAAATAAAAAATCCCTTCACCGGATAAATCAAATTGGTGATAGAAACTTTTTAAGTTTGCCTCATGACCAAAGACGAAAAACGGGACAATCCTATAGCGGAGGTTTTTGGCTTCCCGCTCATCAATGAAACGGCCAAAGCAAAGCGGTACCGTGACAAAAAGTTGTGTCCCTTTAACAACAAAGTTCCCAACTGCACCAAAGACAAAGCTAATGACCCTCTAGGGGTTTGCAGTATTTTCCACAACAACAATCCGGTTATCACCTGCCCGATTAGGTTTCGTGAAGACTGGCTAATAATTGATAATGCAGCGAAATTCGCTTTTGATGAAAACACAAAATGGACATCACTATCAGAAATCAAACTTCTCGACAAAAATGGACAATCTGCCGGTAATATTGACTTTGTTTTAGTGGCTTACAATGACAAAGGGCAGCTTGTTGACTTTGCATCATTGGAAGTTCAAGGTGTTTATATTTCGGGCAATTTGCGAAATCCTTTTGACACTTATTTGCAAAAGCCATTGCCTGAATTCGATTGGGCGACTGGTTTTAACTACCCAAAACCTGACTATCTTTCCTCGTCAAGAAAACGTCTAATTCCTCAAATGCTATACAAAGGAGGTATTTTTCGGACTTGGAATAAGAAACAGGCAGTTGCCCTTCAGAAATCATTTTTTGATACACTGCCCAAGCTCCCGACCGTTCAAAAAGAAAAAGCAGACATCGCATGGTTTTTATACGACTTGGTCTTTGACAATACGACAAAACAGTATGGCTTGGCACTGGTTGAGACTGTATATACCGAGTTTGAAGCTGCATTGCTTCGGGTTACTACTCCAGAACCAGGAAACATAGATGACTTCATAAATGTCCTTCAAAGTCGTTTGGGGGAACGGCTGGAAGGCCAATCGCCAGATGCACCAAGTTTAACCGATATTATGAGCAGCTGACATGGGTGAACAATTGACCATATTCGATGCAGAACCAACGCAGCCGGCCAAGCCCAAGGTGGTGAATGTTGCATCGGTACCTCAGAGAAGCCCCTTCCGCTATCCGGGCGGAAAAACTTGGTTAATTCCAACGGTGCGGCAATGGCTGAGGCTGGAAAAGCCTGTACAACTGTTCATCGAGCCGTTTGCAGGGGGTGGTATTGTGAGCCTGACGGCAGCATTCGAGAACCTGGCCAGTCGAATTACCATGATTGAACTCGACGAGGAAGTTGCCGCCGTTTGGGAAGTCATCTTGAATGGTCAGAATGAATGGTTAGCCGATAAAATCCTGACATTTGAACTGACTCGGGAAAACATAAACAGGGAATTGAACAATCCTGAAAAGGAAACCAAAGACGTAGCCTTTTGTACCATTTTGAAAAACAGGGTCTTTCACGGCGGCATTATTGCCAAAGGTTCAGGCATGATCAAACACGGCGAAAATGGAAAAGGCATCGCCTCCCGTTGGTATGCCAGAACTTTGGCAGACCGAATTCGTGCAGTCCGGTTTGTCAAACATAAAATTGATTTTATCCGCACAGACGCATTCAAGGTCATCGAAGAACACTGCAAACACAAACATGCTTGCTTTTTCATTGACCCGCCTTATACCATCGCCGGAAAAAGGCTTTATAACTATTGCGATATTGACCACGAAAAACTGTTTTATCTGACCTCAAAAATCGAAGGCAAGTACATGCTTACTTACGACGACACGGCAGAAATCAGGGCTTTGGCGAACAAATATCACCTGAAGTTCATGACCCTCCCAATGAAAACAACGCACCATTTGGAAAAAAACGAAATCATTATTGCTGATGGTTTTGATTGGTGGGAGGGAGGATAGGATAGGTGGCGGGGAGGTTTGTACGGGAGGTAGGTTAGTTGTTATTGCCCTGCCGCTTCGCTAACACTTGCTGGAATTGTTGTGGTTTTTTGTAACAAGAAAGTTCGCCTTCCCCGGTGACAGGAATACTTGAAACAACAAGGCGACTACAAGTTACTTTTACGGAAAAAAAAGCGTAGGTTTGCTCAAAATAGAACGACATGGTAACAGTAGAAATAAGGCCGGAAATAAAGCTGGAAATGGAGGAAATCCTGCATGGCATCTCCAAACTCAACACGCCGGAACTGCTGCGTTTTCACCAGAAAGTAGGAGGTTTGCTGTCTCGGCGAGATGCCAAGGCCATCCCCGAAAGAGAGCAGGCACTGGTTGAAAAGCTAACCGGCGAATTTCTTCCTTCACAGGACGGCCAGCGGTTTGAGTCCCTGCTCGAAAAGCGTGCAAAAGGAGCATTGCCGGAAGAGGACAAGCCAGAGTTCGACCGTCTCCTGCAACTTGTACAGAACCAGTCCTTGCAGCGCCTGGCCTGGTTGGTGGAGCTTTGCCACCTCAAGGGCGAACCAATTTCAAAAACCATGAAACGCTTGGGTATCAAGGCGGTGAACCCGTACAATGTCTGAAGCATATATTTCCAAACGGATAAAAAAAGCCGTTGCAGAACGTGCAGGCTTTCTTTGTGAATATTGTAAAGCCCCCAAGGCTTTTGCGCCAAGTCCATTTTAATGTGGATCACATAGTCCCCGAAGCAGAAGGTGGAGCGTCTGAAATTGACAACCTGGCTTTTGCCTGCGAAAATTGCAACCTGTTCAAAGCAGACAAAATATTCGCAACAGACCCCGATACTGGCTTGATTACATCCCTTTTGCATTCTCGAAAAGACTTATGGAAACAGCACTTCGAGTGGGGGGAAGATGATTTGCTCGTTTAAGGCAAAACACCCGAAGGAAGGGCCACCGTGGCCCAACTCCAAATGAACCACCAAGCCGTTGTCAACATGAGGATGCTCCTGAAAATGGTGGGAGAGCATCCTCCGAAGGATACGGCAGGGGATGTTTGATACAGGGGTGCGGCTGCTGGGGTGTGGTGGTTTTTGCAGTAAGGTGGTTTTATTTGTTGGGGGTAGAGAACGTTTGAGATAACTGGCAAGGCTCTATTTTTCTGAAAATTGGAAAAAATGAGACCCTACAACGTAAAGTAATCATAGGTCGATGGATTTATGCTAAAATCCCCTAAAAACAGTAAGGCAACTGTGTAAAAGACTGATAATTTGTTTTAAGCGAATTTTTAAAATTACACAACAACATGATAATTACGTCATTTTCAATGAATTTTGAACGTTTTTTTGGCGGTTATGTCAATATTTTTCATTGGTTTCAACAAAAATTATAATTCCAACAAACTGAACAACAGCAAGTTATGATTCGTCTTACTGTTTTGAAGGGTTTCTTATGCTATTAATTTGAACTTTTAAAGCTGAAAAAATTACTTGTTATGAAAAAATATTTTCTTACACTAACATTTGTTATTTTAGTTTCGATATTATCCGGTCAAAATACAGCTGGTGTTTGGTACGGCGGCATTACCATCAATCTGAATGGGACTCCTACTACATATCGAGTTCCAAATGACATTGGTCCCGGAGCAAACTTTTCTGGGGCAAATCTTGGGTCAATAACTTCGAGTAGTACTGTTCAATTCACAATGGAACGTCTTGCTTCCTTCAAAAGTGGAACATGTGATGTGACTGCGGCGCGTATGTATTATCGTATTTACAGACAATCAACAACCCCACCTTCATTCTCTTCTACTTCTAATTTTGACTTTGGTTGTAATTGTGAATCATCGAATTTTAGTTGCATAAGTGGAGGGATGTCCTGCGGTGGCAATGATCAAATCTGGGCTTCAACATTTACAATTGACCTACTTTCTATGGCTATTGCTAATGACGGTGCGGCAGGAACGTATGATCTCGAAATTTACTTTGAAATTAATATTCAGGGAAGTGGATGTAATGGAGGGGCCTCAACTGCAATTTCTTCTACTTACACTGGAACATTCATGGCAGCCTCTCCGCTCCCAGTCGAACTTACTATTTTCAACTCGCAAAAGAATAATAACTACATCGACCTCACCTGGTCCACCGCCACCGAACTCAACAACTCCCACTTCGACCTCCAGCGCTCCCCTGACTCCCGCACCTGGGAAACCATCGGCACCGTGCCCGGTCACGGCACCACGCTCGAGCCGCAACAGTACAGCTACACCGACCGGCAGCCGCTGTCCGGCATGAATTACTACCGCCTCAAGCAGGTGGACTTCGACGGCAATTTTGAATACTCGAAAGTCGTGTCCGTGGACTTCCGGGGCGAGGGCAGGCCCGCCGCCGTCTGGCCCAACCCGGCGGGCAGCGAACTCTTTGTCGCCCTGCCCGACGGAAAGGACGGTCCCTTCACGGCGACCCTCCACGACCTGAGCGGCAAAACAGCCCGGCAGGCAACGCTCGGACATTCGGCCCTGGACATCAGCGGCCTCCCGCCGGGCCTCTATTTCATCCAAATCACCGACACGGACAGGCGGGTGGTATTGCAGGAGCGGTTTGTGAAAATGAGTGATTAGGGGGGGAGCGGAGGTATTCTATGTTTTTGGGTCTCACAGTTTGAAAATTGGATAAAAATCAAAAACCGATTGGCCTGCTTTGCGGTTGATCGGATAGGAAAGGACAAAAGCCCGGTGCGTTGGTGTGCCGGGCTTTTTGCGTGACGGTATTGGGTAAATCAGGATGGATTGGATGGTATTGTATGGTGAGAAAAAAAAATTATAGAACATGAGACGGCTTATACTTTACCTTTTTTGTTTGCTTCCCTTCGTACCTAAGTCGCAAAATGCGATTGTAGGCCCCGGTTTTACGGGAGGTTGGGGTACGGGATCATGCCCGGATTTGAACTCGACCCAAGATTTCGAGTTTTTTTCATCCAATGCTGGCTCCAGTTACGGGCGGGCTGAAAATGCGAACAGCACTGGCAACCAGTTTTTTCGGCTGGGAATTGACTGGGATGGATTGCAAAGTCAGCATACCATAACACCGGGCAGCGATGTCCAAGTATTTCCAAATACAGAATATACGCTCAACTCGACCTGCACCACATCCGGGGCGATGTATGTTAACGTGAGCAGTACCTCCGACGTGTATTATTTTAAAACATTCAATGCAGGCACTTCTCCTGCATTCAGGCTCGTATTTTTCAGGATACAAGGCGCTGTCAGGAATATCAACACCGTTTCCCAAAACCCGGCTGTCCCGTATGCAAACCAAGCTGTTACCGTAACGGCGGAATTGGACGGGACTTTTGCCACCGGACAGTCTGCCTATCTCCGCTATACCACGGATAATTATACCACCAGTACCATCGTAGAGATGAGCGGCAGCGGCACGACTTATACCGCCACCATTCCTGGGTCTGCTAACAACCCCAATGCGAATTTCTCCTATTATTGTTTCACCTCCGGCAATGGTCTTGCTGCCAACATTGCAAACAACGAAGCAGACTGGTACACCATCAACCTCAACAACAACGCCGGCACCAACTACACCTACACTGTCAATGCCAGCTACGGCAGCACGGCGGGCGGCAGTTGCACCGGCCTGTGGAGCAACGGGGCCTGTTGGCTGAACGGCTCGGTGCCGCCCGCAAGCGCTGCCGTCACCATCCTCGAAAATTTGACGATGGATGTAAGCCCCACCGTATCGGACATCACCATCGCCGCAGGGAAAACGCTGACGAGCCAAGCGGGCATGGGCAGGACACTCACCCTCAATGCAGGCGGCACTTTCACCTGCAACGGCACTTTCACAGCCAACGACGGCACGGTGGCGTTCTCCGGTGCGGGCACGGTCAGTGGCACGGTGGTTTTCAACAACGTAAACATCGCGGGCGGCGGGGTGAATTTTGGCACGGCCTCCACCCTCAACGGGACATTGAACCTCAACAGTGGCGGTTTTGTGAACGGCAATGCACCCACTTATGCCGCAGGTTCGACGCTCCGCTACAACACAAGCGGCAATTATGGCCGCCGCTCGGAGTGGGATTTGAAAAACCCCTATCATGTGCAGTTGTCGAACAACACCCTATTGGACATGGGCCATGACGGGGGTGCCGGAACCGCCCGCACCATGCACGGCAACCTGACGGTGGATGCAGGCAGCAGTTTTTTAATGGACTTCGGCAGCAACGACATGACGCAGCCCGTAACGGTGGAGGGCAATGTGGTGAACAACGGCACCATTTCCCTCTCCGATGCTGTCGGTGGCGACCTGCGGGTGGGCGGGAATTTTTCCCAAAACGGCACCTTCAACTGCCGGGGCAGGGAAGTCACCTTCAACGGCGGGGCCGTGCAGACCCTGAGCGGGAGCATGACCGGAGCGACCAACCGCTTCGACTTCCTGCGCATACACGGCGCAGGCGTGAACCTCTCCGCCAACGTGGAAGTGGACGACCGCCTGGCGTTGGTATCGGGAAACATCACCCTGAACAATTTCAACCTGGTGATGAACGACAACTTCGCCACGCCGCTGGAGGGCGGCTCCGCCTCCAGCTATGTGGTGACCAACGGCACGGGCGTTTTGACCCGGAAAAATGTGGGCAGCACGGCCAAGCTCTTTCCGGTAGGGCCGACGACAGGCTACAACCCGGCCACCCTCACCAATGCAGGCACGGTGGACGATTTTTCCGTCCGGGTGGGCACAAGCGTCACCAATCCCTTTACTCCGATGCAAATGGTCAACCGGCAGTGGGAAATCACGGAGGCCACCTCCGGGGGCAGCGACCTGACATTGACCTTAGTATGGAATGAGGGCGAGGCGGAGGGAGGCTTTATTTGTTCTGACCCGGTCGTCATCGGGCGTTACAACGGGGCGACTTGGGAAGAGACTCTGGCCAGTTCCAAGTCGTGCAGTGCGCCTTTTTCGGCCACGGCACCTGGGTTTGCGGCGTTTTCGCCGTTTGCGGTCGGGAACCAAAGTTCGCCCCTCCCTGTCGAGTTCCTCTCTTTCGCCGCCACACCCTCGCCCGCCGGCATCGCCCTCGAATGGCGCACGGCGACTGAAACCAACAACGACCGTTTCGAGGTCGAGCGCAGTACCGATGCCCGCCATTGGCAGCACATCGGCACGGTGCCCGGCGGCGGCACCTCGCTGGCGGAGCAGTCCTATCATTTCACCGACCACCTGCCAAGGCCCGGCCTGCACTACTACCGCCTCAAACAGGTGGACTATGATGGCAGCTTTCACTATTCGAGGGTGGTATCGGCAAGGGCGGAGGAGGTACAAGGGGAGCCGTCCATTTATCCGAATCCGGCGGACGACTGGCTCTACATCAGCCTGCCCGGTCAAAAAACGGAGGGGCTGGTCGTCACCATTTTCGACAGGATTGGGCACATCTGGATAAAACAGGTGCTGGCCGGCAACGCCCTCGATATTTCATCTTTAAAGCCGGACTTGTACTTTNNCTGTGCCCCGCACCAGCGGGATTAATGCTTTTCTTTACCTTTGGTAAAAAATCGTTGTCAAATGCGAATCCTGGTTGCGCTTTCCCCCTTGCTGTTTGCTGCCATGCTCTCATGCAGTGTTTTCAAAAAGTCCCAAGAAGACATTGGCGAAGCCCATGTTTCCCTTTTCAATGGGCAAGACCTGACGGGCTGGATCGTCTATGGCCGGGAAAAATGGTATATCGAGGACGGCGATCTTGTGTGCGAAAGTGGTCCTTACAGGGAATACGGCTACCTCGGCACGGAGGAATCTTTCAAAGACTTTGACCTCAGCCTTGAATTTAAACAAGAAGCCAACGGCAACAGCGGTGTCTTCTTCCGTTCTTCTTTCGAGGGGGTGAAAGTAGCGGGCTGGCAAGCCGAAATCGCCCCACGGGGCGAACATACCGGAGGCATCTACGAAAGTTATGAGCGGGGCTGGCTCATCAAACCCACTGCCGCACTCGACCATGTTTTGAAGGAAAACGAATGGAACACTCTGCGCATCCGCTGCGTCGGCAATGAAGTGACCACCTGGCTGAACGGCATCCGCATGATACGCCTCAAAGATGAAAAGATCGGGCAGGCCGAAGGTCAAATTGCCCTCCAAATCCACGACGGAGGCGGCATCAAAGTCCGCTGGAGAAATATCCGCATCAAAGTGATCGGGTAAGTAACGATAAAAAAATGAGTACACGGTTTTGACCAGCCTCCGGCAGGCCAAAACCGTGTAATTCTCTCTTTTTTTCGGCGGCTGCGCCGCCGAAAAAAGNGGACAAGCTCGGCGGCTCGTCGGGGAGGGGGGATCTTTGGGGCGTTCCGCCCCAAACCCCTGTTTACAAGACTTAATTTACAGTGTACTAAGTTGTCTCACTACTGCTTGTAAATGGTCCCGTCTTTCATCACAAAACCCACTTTGAGCATGGCCTTGATGTCCTCCAGGGGATTGCCGTCCACGGCGATGATGTCGGCGAGTTTGCCGGCTTCGATGGTGCCGAGGTCGTGGCTCCGCCCAATGAGTTCGGCAGCCGTGACGGTGGCTGAAAGGATGGCCTCGGCAGGGGGCATACCACCTTCGGTCATATAGACAAACTCCCAGGCATTTTGGCCGTGAAACGAAACGCCGGAGTCCGTGCCGAAAGCGATTTTCACGCCCCGTTTGTAAGCCTTCGAGAAGGTCTCCTGAATCTGTGGGCCGATGATGGCCGCTTTCATGGCGACGATAGCGGGGTAATAGCCTTCTTCCTTGGCTTTTTCGGCCACAAACCGCCCGGCGGAGATCGTCGGCACGTAATAGGTGCCGTGTTTCACCATCAAGTCCATCACCTCCTCGGTCATCAGTGTGCCGTGTTCAATGCTGGTCACGCCCGCCTCTACGGCCCTTTTCATGCCCTCCGTGCCGTGTGCATGGGCAGCTACGGTGAAACCATAATCTTTGGCAGCCGCCACGACGGCCTTGATTTCATCCACCGTAAACTGGGGGTTTTGGCCCGAAGCTGCCACGCTCATAACGCCACCGGTAGCGGTGATCTTGATAAGGTCGGCCCCATTCTTATAGCGCTGCCGCACGGCTTTCCATGCGTCTTCCACATTGTTTATCACACCTTCTGCGGGGCCTGGGTCGCCCGTTAGTTCCCTGCGGATGCCATTGGTGGGGTCGGCGTGGCCGCCGGTGGTGGCGATGGATTTTTCGCAGGTGAAAATGCGAGGCCCCTCTGCCCAGCCCTGGTTGATGGCATTGCGGAGCGCAACATTGACCCCGCTGCCACCCAAATCCCGGACGGTCGTGAAGCCAGCCATGAGCGTTTTCCTGGCATAGTGAGCCGCCCGGAAGGCCACGTCCGCATCGTTGAGCCGGAACCTGTCCTCATAGGCTTTCGGGTTCGTCTCTCCCTGGATGTGAACGTGCATGTCCATCAGGCCGGGCATGACGGTCTTGTTTTTCAAATCTATGACTTTGGAACCTGCCGGAGCATCGGCATACCCCCTCTTTACTTCGGCGATGGTGTTGCCTTCTACTACGATGGTCATTTCGGATTTCAGTGTTTTTCCTGTGCAATCCATCAGCCTTCCGCAGTGCAGGTAAGTCGTTTGGGCATCTGCCCCAAATGCCCAGGCAAGGGCCGCCAACAAAAAGATTTGTGTGAGCTGCTTCATTTTTACGTGGTTTGATTACTGTCGCCACAGGTGCAGGATGCCGTTCCGATTCGTCCTGTCGCTACTGGTCACGACTTTTCTTTGAAAAGGCAAGGATAAAAATAATTCCCGCACCTGTCCATTGAAATATTCCGACTTCTGCTGTATTTGGCGGAAAATTTCAAAAACGTTTTAACAAACATGAAAAAATCAAACTTTACCCACGTGGGGTGCTGCCTCGCGCTCTCCTTGTTCATACTTTCCTGCCAAACGGAACCGCCAGGCCCGTGGGAAGATTTCATGAAATGCGGCACCAACGCATGCGTGAAGGAAGTGCTGGCCGTGAAAGATGCCTTCCTGAAAGACCCGAAGTCGCTGTTGGTAAAATTCGACGAGGCCGGACAACGCGGTGAAGACCACTTCATCGGCTGGCTTTACATCCTTCGGGACAGCGTGCTGCTCCATCAGGGCTTTGGCTCCACCGAAGCACGTTTTGCCTTGCAGCAGGCCATCGTTGAAGCAGCCTCCCCCTTTCAGAATGATCCGAAATACGGTGAACTGGCCAGGTCTATTGCCGATGAAATAGGGATGCTCGCCATTGCCTCCGAACTGGAGGACGCATCCGGCGACTATGCACCCATCACCGGCACTTATAGTTTTGAACTGCCGAACGATGCCGGTACGGGCGAACTGAAGACGAGCCGCTCCGGATCGGAGAGCATGCGCTTCGAACTGCTGGTGGTCGGTGGCCCGCCCGCCCACAACCAGGGCATGATGCAGGGCACTGCCAAACTGACTTCCATGAATGTATTTCAGTACGAGACGAACGAATTTGGCGGAACCTGCCGCTTGTTGTTTACTTTCGACGGTGAGGCGGTGGAGTTGAAAACCCTGCAAGGTGATGCCGCTGCCTGTGGTTTTGGCAATGCCGTCAGTGCCGACAACGTCTATCGCATGACGAGCTACGATGATCCTTTCCTGACCGGAGCCGATGCCAAGACGGCAAAGAACCTGCAGGGTCGCTGGCAGTCCGTTCAAGACGAAAAGATGCACTTGCACATCGAAAGCGGCAGGTATATCAGCAGCTACGACGGCCAGGACCAGGAAAACCTGCCTTATCAGTTTTATCCAAAATGCCCGAAGGATTGCAATCCCGTCACCGACGTTCCCTGCATCGCCGTCATGGGGCAGGATGATGTGTGCTACACGGTGGTAAAAGCAGATGGGAAAACGCTTGAATTGTCCATGATAGGGGGGACTGGGAATACGCTGGTTTTCAAGCGGATGTAGTGTGTAATGTGACAGAGGCCCTTGCAAGTTGCAAACATGCAAGAACAGTGTATTACCAAACAGCGGGTTACGAGCCTGTGACTCGTAACCCGCTGTTTATTTTATGGACAGAAGTTCTTGCAAGTTGCAAACTTGCAAGAACTTATACCGGGCATCAATTAAACAAATTATCGTAGGCAGAACCTGAAGCGCCACCGCTCCGGGTTTGTTTTTCCGGACGGGCCACATTGCGGTTGAGGTCGAGGGTGTCGCTGGTGGTCGTTTTCGGGCCAAGCAGCATGAGGGTGCTTTTTTGTTCCCATTCTTCCAGCATCCGGAGGCCTTCCTCTTGGAAAACACCTTGCTGAAGGTCAATGGAATCCATGAAACTGGCGGACATTTCCATGAAGCGCTCCATTTCTCCGACCTTGTTGGCCACGTCGTCGGCAATATTTTCCAGTGCCATGTCGAACATGGCCCGCTTGTCGGGATCGCCGGAGATGACGCTCATCGCCGACTTCATGGCCGAATGGGAGGTGCGGATGGCCTTGCGCTCCTGCTCTTTGAGTTTGACCTGGTCTTTGGTGTCTTCAAGCAGGATTTCCGAGTTCTTGTACATTTTATCGAGAATACGGTAAAGGATTTCCATCTTGTTGTGGAGCTGCGCGTATTTCTCGTTGGTTTCCTGCAAGCGGGCAGCCTTGCGGGTAGCGAGCACGACTTGGCTGTCGTTGTTCTGTTGCTTGGCGACGCTGGCCAGTTTCAGGCTGCGATCTATCTCTTTTGTGTTTTCCTCCATCAACGTGCTCATTTTGCGCATCTGGCCTTTCAGGTTGCCAATTTGCTTGCTCATCTTGCCCAGGTTGCTCTCCAGGTCTTCCACGTAGCTCTTGAGGATGCCGATGGGGTCAATTTGGACAAATACCCCGGTTACCCAGCGCATCACGCTTTTGTACATGTACCAGATGAGGTTGCGCATTTTCGGGTCGAAAATAATGTAGAGCAACGCCGCCAGCACCATCAGCATCAAAACAAGGTAGATGGTGTTTTTCGCAAGGATAAGCAAAGCGGGCAAGAAAGTATAGAGCAAAAAGCCGCCGCCAATAAGCAGTGCAGCCAGGAAAATAGCCCCGGTCACGCCTTCGGGGCGTTTCCAGAACGATTTTTTTTCGTAAGTCGGAGGTGCGATATCGGACATGGTTGACAAGTTTGAATGGTTCTATGGTTCCGGGATTTAGAGGCTGTGATAAAACCTTGCAATGATAGTTCATATCGTGCGAACAGTTTCAGGTTTTTCGGACAAAGCTAGGTGTTTTTTCCTACAAAAGGCTTGTTATTACATTATCGGTCAAGTCCTTTGTATTTCTGCAAAAAGTTGAGGAAGTTGAAATGGCTTAAATGGTTGAGCCGTAACCCCCTCAACCATCTAAACCTTCTTAACCATCTCAACTTGGGTTCTGGCT
>JRYF01000977.1_pt1 | contig 20033 bp, 14 predicted proteins | sample 235331 | NCBI WGS metagenome assembly JRYF01 (sample SAMN03074217, study PRJNA261475) | activated sludge metagenome | biome: Wastewater Treatment Plant; feature: Wastewater; material: Activated sludge; isolation source: activated biomass of a wastewater treatment plant treating hydrocarbon... ...
CTCGCTGCGGGGCACGAGCGCTGCCACGGAGTCTATCACGATGATGTCAATGGCACCGGAGCGGATGAGGTTTTCGGTGATTTCGAGCGCCTGTTCTCCGTTGTCGGGCTGGGAGATGAGCAGGTTTTCCGTTTCCACGCCGAGCGCTTCGGCATAGCTACGGTCGAAGGCGTGTTCTGCGTCTATGAAAGCGGCGATGCCGCCCGTGCGCTGACATTCGGCAATGGCATGGATGGCGAGAGTGGTTTTACCGGAGGATTCCGGGCCGTAAATCTCGATGATGCGGCCACGAGGGAAGCCCCCTACGCCGAGTGCAAGGTCCAAGCCAAGCGAGCCGGTGGAAATGGCCTCCACGTCGAGCACTTGTTTGTCGCCGAGGCGCATGACGGTGCCTTTTCCGAATGTTTTGTCTATGCGGTCAATGGCCATGCCGAGGGCCTTCAATTTGGATTCTCTGTCCTGGAACATGATGCATGCGGGTTGGATTGGTGAATGTAGATTGGTTGAAATCGGTTGCAGATGGCTTGGTTTAAGTTCTTTTTGACGTGCTTTTTTCGTTCCAAGTATTTGTTAACCAGCGCTTTGCATGTGTTTGGGCGGTGGTTTTGCAGGCCAAGCTTAGTCAAGCTGTTTCAAGAAATCCACATAAATTGTTTTAATTGTGACGCAAAAATAAAATTATTGTTTGAAAAATAAAATGTTTTTTGAAAAAAATAAAAAATTCACATGCGGAGCATGGTGGTTGCATGGTGGTTACAACGCTTACTTTGCTAATTGTCAATGGATTAAGGTAATCAAAGAGCCGAAAGGTAGGGCTTTGAGCGAACTTTAAAAAATAAAATAAATTTTAACCAATGGTCAGAAAATCGAAGGCGAGTCCTCGTCAATCCTCCAGGATTGGTTCGAGCAAACGCAATTTTTCCATGCATTTTTAAAAAGTCAAGTGNNGTCCGTCCAAAAAGGAGATGGCCTCGTCGAGGCTGGGCAGAATGGTAGTGTTTTCCGGAACTTTTACGGGGTGTGCAGCAACGAGGTAACCCGTGAGAAGCAGGCGACTATCAGGTGCGGAGTTTTGGAGATTTTCGAGATAGCGCTGAACAGGCTCCCGGTTGAAGGTCTCTGAAAGAATGGTGAACACATAGTCGGGGCGATGGATTTTACAAGCATCGCTGAGGTCAACGAGGGCGAGGTTGGGGCCGAGGTTGACAACCTGGAAGCCCCGTTTTTTTATCAAAAATTGCATGAAAAGCAAGCTGAGTTCTTGCTGTTCGTCGCGGGGAAGATACAACATGAATTTGGGGGCCTTGCGGTCGGTGGTCAGGGGTTCCTTTTCTATGGCGGCTATCAGTTTGTTGCGGATGAGTTGCGTGATGAAATTTTCCTGCACAGGCTTTATGGAGCCGGTGAGCCAGAGCAGGCTCAATTTTTCCATGAAAGGATATATAACTTCGAGCATGGCTTCCTCGAAGCCGAGTTGTGCGATGTGGTTGTCGAGGATGCGGGAAAATTTGTACTCGTCCATTTCGATGACCGAAAGGGTGAGCACGTCAAGTTCGGCATCCAGCCCAATTTTAAAATCAGAAACCGTCCCTACCTTTTCGGCTATGACTTCCCTGCTCATGGCGGCAATCTTGGAAATCTTGTAGCCATGACGGTTGAGCAGTGCGATGTTGAGGAGCATCTGCAGGTCGGAATCCTCGTAGTAGCGGATGTTGGTATCAGTGCGCTTGGGCCGCAGCACACCGTATCGCTGTTCCCATATCCGGATCGTATGGCTTTTAATGCCGGACAATTTCTCCAAATCGCTGATAGAATAGATAGCCATTGCTTAGTCGTTGCGTCCTGCTCGTTTGAAAATGAATCAATTGCGGTTTAGTCGTTAAAAATAGAAGAAAAATAAATTGAAACATTTATTTTCATCAAACCTCTCCTGCCTGTGATTTGGAAAAGAAAAATTTACAAGTTATTTTTTTACTGCTTCTTAAGCCGCTGGCGGGTAGGTTGTTTTGCCAGTTTGAAACAGTGAAGAAATAAAAAGGTTTATAGGTTTGCAAACTGCCGGACGAAACCGCTCGATGATGCAGCCTTCATTTCGGCAATATCCATGCGAGTTTGGAATTTTGCCTAATTTTAGCCTTCGATTTCAAAAAGGCAAAATTAGATCAACCGCTTCAAAATATAACTTTATGAATTTTTCTTTTACTCCCTGGCTGCGGTCGCCGTTACGTACCGCATTTCATGTGTTGGTGGTTTTTACATTTTTAGGATGGGCATTGCCCTCCGCCACTGCGCAAACCTGCACCTACACCATTCAAATGTTCGATTCGTTCGGCGACGGTTGGAACGGTGGCTTTCTTACTGTCAACTCAAATGGTGTGGTCACGACCCACACCCTGCCTACCGGCTCTACGGGCACTTCCTCTTTTCAGGTTACCCATGGGGCGCCCATCACCATCAATTGGACACCCGGAGCATTTGCCTTCGAGCCGAGTTTCAATCTGCTCAACCCGGATGGGGTCGTGCTGTTGTCAATAGGCCAACCCATTCCCACGGGGTTGGTGTACGATGCGCTGGGCGTATGCCCTAACTGCCCGGCTCCCAACCCAAACCTTGTGATCATCAACCAGATAACGGACACGACTGCCTTTGTCAACTGGCTCACGGTTCCTTTGGCCGACTACTACATCGTGCAGTATGGGCCTCAGGGCTTCCCTTTTGGGACGGGCATTGTGCTTGAAACGACTGCTTCCAATGTCAGTCTGTCCGGCCTCAACCCTTGCGTGGATTACGATGTTTACATCGCCGTCTATTGTGGGGTGGACAGTGTGAGCAGCTACATTGGCCCCTATCAGTTTCAAACAACTTTCACACCTTCTACCCCAGGTGGCACGTGTGTCTATACGCTGGAGTTGTACGACTCTTTTGGCGACGGCTGGAACGGTTCAGTGCTGACGGTCACCCACAACGGGGTATCCACCAACTATACCCTCACCGGTGGTTTTGCCGGTACGTTCACATTTACGGCAACGAGCAACCTGCCCATTAATTTTTCCTTCTCACCAGGAGCTTTTCTCAACGAAACATCTTACGACGTCGTTGACCCCAACGGGGTGGTGATTTTTTCGGATGGGCCGTTCCCGCAAGTCGGCAATGTCTTTTCCACCATAGCCTGCCCCACTTGTCCCGGCCCGCTCTTCGCATGGATGAGCGACGTGAACGCAACGAACGCCATCATGTCGTGGACACCTTCCTTTGGTGCCACCGGCCCTTACATCATCGAATACGGCCCAATGGCGTTCACACTGGGAACCGGCACGACGATCACTGTCAACAGTCCTGCCACAAAGGCCACACTGACCGGGTTGGCCGAAAACAGTTGGTACAATGTCTATATCAAACTGGACTGTGATACTGAGTTCAGCAAGCCCATTGGTCCGCTCATGTTCAAGACGATTTGGCTCAACGATGTCGGTGTTTCTGACATCATTGCCCCCAACCCCTTCGTGAACTGTGATCTATCTCCCAACGAAACCATCACGGTTGCGCTCACCAACTTTGGCCAAGCGCCGCAGACCCTGTTCGAGTTCTTTTTTGCTGTGAACGGTCAGGTAGCGCCCATTCCCATACCACAGGATGGTTTTTTCACGGGGGTGGTCGGCAACGACAGCACACAGATCATCTCTTTTGAAACAACTTGGGACTTTTCCGTTCCCGGCTTTTACCTTATCGAGGCTTGGACCAACCTGCAAGGAGACAGCAACCCCTCCAACGATACGTTCCGGCTGGAACTCATCACAGCTTACCCCAAGCCCATCAAGGAAGATTTTGAAGACAACGCACTCCAGCCGGGCTGGACGACAAACGGTGCCATCTATGCACCCAATAGCCACAACAATCCAACGTATGTAATCGCATCCAATCTCTTTTTGCCGAGCCAGCAGCCTTTCTTCCTGGCCACCAATCGGGTAGGCCCAGTTGAACAAGGCGACACCCTGTTTTTTGACTATCGTTATGTGAACTGGTTTGCGGGAACCATCGCCACCACGTTGGGAGCAAACGACAAGCTCGAAGTCCTCATTTCTTCGGATTGTACTGCAACCTACGATACGGTGCTGACCATCAACAGCACCAATCACGTTTCATCCACTGATTTTGCCACTCGTGCCGTGCCGCTTGAGGACTATGTAGGCGATGCCATCAACATCCGTTTTGTGGCCACTTGGGGCAGCGGCGATTACTGGATCGATCTCGACAACATCAACCTGCCCGGCTGCCCGGAATCGTTGCAGTTGTTTGGCAATGTGACCGGCTCGCTGGAAGGGGATTCCACCGGCAGCATCAAACTGACGGCCTATTTTGCCCAGGGCACCTTGAACGTTGTCTGGCTGAACGCCGCAGGCGACACGGTTTCCACGGCGAAAGACCCGACAGGGCTGCCTCCCGGCACCTACACGGCTTACGTCACCGACGGCAACGGCTGCCAGGATTCCAAATCGTTCACCATTGGAATATTGGTGCAAGCTGACGAAGTGATTGCGGGCGTGGAGGAGATTACCCTTTATCCAAACCCTGCGAGCGGACGTGCCTTCCTGGAAGTCGCACTGACAGAACGCACCGACTTGCAGGTGCGTCTTTTCAACATGAACGGCCAAATGATCTTCGAGGCCGACCATCCAGGGATGGATTACCTGAAAAGGGAAATTGACCTCACCGGTCAAGCACCGGGCATGTATATCGTGCAGATAGTGGCCGATGGCAGGCCGTACTACGCTAAACTGGTGGTTGCGCGGTAAGCCCGGTTTTCCTGTCCTGAAAAAAAGGATGCCATCGCCCGGTGGCATCCTTTTTTTTGTCAACTATCCCGTTTTTCAAGTGTATTATGAAAGTTTGGGGCTTTTCTAAACGACCATGAACTGAACATACTTGAATGGAAGCGGCTCATGGGAAACATGCCCCTGACACGTATGCCAATTTTAAATGACACGGCAATAAGGCCGGCTAAACGAACCCAGCACAGGACATGAAAATAGGCATTGTTTGTTATCCCACCTTTGGCGGAAGCGGTGTCGTTGCCACGGAATTGGGCATGGGCCTCGCCCGGAAAGGCCATGAAGTCCACTTCATCACCTACCGCCGCCCGGCCCGGTTGACCACGTTTCACGAAAACGTTTTTTATCACGAAGTAACAGGAGAGGACTATCCGCTGTTTGAATACCCCCCTTACGATACGGCACTCGCCAGCAAGATGGTGGAGGTGGTGAAATTTGAAAACCTCGACCTGCTCCATGTTCATTATGCCATTCCGCACGCGGCGGTGGCATACATGGCCAAGAAGATATTGCTGCAAAACGGGCGCTATGTGCCGGTCATCACTACCCTGCACGGGACAGACATCACCCTGGTCGGGGCCAACCCTGCCTTTAAACCTGTCGTGGAGTTTTCCATCAGCAAATCGGATGGCGTGACGGCGGTCTCCAAGTTTCTCAAGGAAGAAACTTACCGCCATTTCAATATCCGGGACGACATAAAGGTCATCTACAATTTCGTGGACTTCGACCGTTTCAGGAAAATCAACAAAGACCATTTCAAAAAAGCCATTGCGCCAAACGGCGAAAAAATCATGGCACACACATCCAATTTCCGCAAAGTCAAGCGGGTGGAGGATGTCATAAGGGTTTTTCAAAAAGTTTATGAAAAAATACCCTCCAGACTGCTCTTGATCGGCGATGGCCCCGAACGGCGCCATGCCGAGGACCTCTGCCGGGAAATCGGCCTTTGCCACGAGGTGCGTTTTCTCGGAAAACAAGATGCAGTGGAAGAACTGCTGGCCATTTCCGACCTGTTTTTTATCCCTTCGGAAAACGAGAGCTTCGGCTTGGCTGCCCTGGAAGCCATGGCCTGCGAAGTGCCGGTCATCTCCTCCGACGCAGGGGGCTTGCCGGAAGTGAACATTCACGGGGAAACAGGTTTTTTAAGCAAAGTCGGGGACGTGGATACAATGGCCCGTTATGCTATTTCCATTTTGGGCGACGAGGCAGCACTTCAAAAATTCAGGAAAAATGCGCTGGCACAGGCGGAACGGTTCGACATAAGGCACATCCTTCCGCAGTATGAGACCTACTATGAGGAAGTCCTGGAGCGGTCGGCAGCAATAAAAGATTAAAATTTAATTTAATTTGATTGTTCAATGATGAGGAGGGGGCTTCGGCACGAACATTGCACCCCGTTTATTGTCCCTCCCCGTTAATTTTTTGATAAACAATACCATATCAACTTGAAATATTGCCGTGTTGGGCGTAACTTGCCCCGGCATTGGAAAATCAGTTATCTTCATGAAACAAACTTTACTCGCAATTCTGTTTTTTGTCTCGGTCTTTGCCCAATTGGGGGCAGGTATCATCGAGGCCGAAAATCCACAGCCTTCAAAGGTTGCGGTTTATCCCAACCCGGCCACCAACTTCATCAGCGTTGACAATGCGGACAATGTGAAGCAGATAGCCGTGTTCAATCTCGTCGGAAAGAAACTCAAAACCTTTGAAAACGTCGTAAAAGACGAGCGCTACGATGTGAGCGATTTGCCCAACGGCATGTATCTCATCCAGATTATTGACCATGCAAACAAGATCGTCACAACCCAGCGGGTAAGCAAGAAATAGCACCCGTTCTGCAATAGAAACAAAAAGCCCCTTGCTGCATCAGCGAGGGGCTTTTTGTTTGGGACATAAGCCCAAAACCTATCCCGGCAAAACGGCAATGCACTTCAATTCAATGGCAATGGGCGTAGGCAGCGACGTGATGCCGACAGTCGTGCGGCATGGTTGGTTGTCTTTGAAGTACTCGGCATAGACCCGGTTGTAGGTATGGAAATCCCGCTCCATGTTTACGAGAAAAACGGTCACGTCCACAAGCGATTCCCAAGTAGCCCCCGATGCTTCCAGCACCCTGCGCACATTCTGGAAAACAGAATGGCACTGTGCCTCGAAGTCGAACTCGACAAAATTACCGGCAGCGCTGCGTTTCAGCCCCGGCACCTCGTCGGTTTCGGGGTCGCGGGGGCCTATCCCGGACAGAAAAAGCAAGTTGCCCACGCGACGGGCATGTGGGTACAGCCCCACCGGTTTTGGGGCTGATTTGGCATCTATTTTTTCAGAAAGCGACATATACTATATAAGGTGTCAAAAATCCACCCACTTTTTGCTGCTTTTGCCGGAGGCAATTACTTTTTCGATAAAACGCATACCCCGCACACCATCGCTGACGGTCGGGAAATCCTGATAGACGGGAGAAGGTTCCTTGCCCTCCAGCCTCGCCCGCAAGCATAAGGCAAAATTCCGGTAAACATTGGCGAACGCCTCGAGATAGCCCTCCGGGTGGCCCGCCGGGATGCGTGTGTGGGCCACTGCCTCCGGGCCAACGTTGCCCGTGCCGGTGCGAAGTACCTGCATGGGTTTGTCCAACCACTTTACGTACAGAGAGTTGGGTTCCATCTGGAACCATTGCAGGCCGGCTTTTGTACCGTAAACCCTTATGTTGAGGTTGTTTTCCTCGCCGGCAGAAATCTGGCTGGCGTGGAGGATGCCCTTTGCGCCGTTGTCGAACCGAAGCAACACGTTTCCGTCGTCGTCGAGCAGGCGGCCTTCCACGAAGGTGCTGATATCAGCACAAAGTTCCGTGATTTTCAGGCCGGTGATGTACTCGGCCAGGTTTTCGGCATGGGTGCCAATGTCGCCCATCGCACCGGCGATGCCCGACTGTTTGGGGTCGGTGCGCCAGCCTGCCTGTTTGCTGCCTGTATCTTCCACTTTGTTGGTGAGCCAACCCTGCGGGTACTCGACCACTACCTTTCTCACTTGACCAATCTCGCCGCTTTTCACCATGGCTTTCGCTTGTTTCACCATGGGGTATCCCGTGTAGTTGTGGGTGAGGGCAAAGAGCAGCCCTGTGCTTTTCACCAGGGATTCGAGTTCGAGGGCTTCTTTCATGTTGAAACACAACGGCTTGTCGCACACGACGTGGAAACCATTTTCCAGCGCCATGCGAGCCGGGCCGTAATGGACGTGGTTGGGCGTGACAATGGACACAAAATCCATGCGTTCACCTTCGGGCAGTTTTTTCTCTTTTTGGATCATTTCCTTGTAACTGCCATAGACCCGGTCGGGCGGCAGGCAAAAGTCTTCACCGGATAGGCGGGACTTTTCGGGGTCGGAACTGAATGCCCCGCACACAAGTTCGATTTCGCCATCAAGCGCTGCGGCCATACGGTGGACTGCTCCGATGAAAGCCCCCCTTCCACCACCGACCATGCCCATTCTCATTTTACGTTTCATGCTTAGTCTTTTTTTGGTGCTTTGATTTTGTCAATCTACCAACATGCGACCCCGAAAAATCGGGGCAGGCTCTCTCCGAGGTCGGCGAAAGTTTTTGCAAACAGCAATTAAATGCTGCGGATTTTGATATTCCTAAACCTCACCTCGTGGTCGTGGTCTTGGAGGCCGATGGGGCCTCTCGTGGCGCGGCCATAGCCGGGGTATTCGTTGAATTTGGATTTTTTCACGAGTTCTTCCCATTCCGGCGACCCAATTTGGTACTCGACACATTTGTTGCCGTTGAGCCAATGCTCTACCTGGCCGTCCCTGACGATGAGCCGGGCCGTGTTCCAGTTGCCCTTGCCGAGCATATAATCGGCGGGGGCGGCGTGGAGGTCGTAGTTGTCGCAGGTGCGGTGCGTGGACATATCGTCCAATGCGCCCATTGTGGCCCAAGTGGCGTTGTCGAGGATTTGGTATTCGGGCGCATCGTGCCATATAGGAACGCCGGGCCTTTCGTTGACAAGGTAAAAGATGCCGCTGTTGGAGGTATCGGTTACCATGAAATCCAGCACCAGTTCAAAGTTCCCAAAGGATTCTTTGGTGATGATGTCGCCACCGAAGCCGTCGGGGCGGGGCTGTGGTGCTTTTTGGATGACCAATTCGCCGTTCTCTATGACCCAGCCTTGAGCAGGAAAGGCATCCTTGCCGTAGGTACGCCATTGGTCGGTAGATTTTCCGTCGAAAAGCAACACCCATCCGGCAGCTTTTTCTTCTTCCGTGAGTGTATTGATGGTGGCGGCAGGTTCTTCGTTGCCTTGTTCCGACGGCTGGTTGGATTGGCATGAAGAGAAGATCAATGCCGTGACGAGGAGGGCAATAAGGTGATTTTTCATGGACATGTATTTTTGTTTGTGAATAGACAGCGTGTTTATCCCTTTTTGGATTGGGGTTGCCACCTGCGTTTCACACCGTCATCACATCCTTCTCCTTCGCTTCCACCATGTTATCAACTTTTTTGGTGTAATCGGTGATCAGGTTTTGGACTTCGGCCTCTTTGCGTTTGCCGGCATCTTCAGGATAGCCTTCTTTGACGGCTTTCTTGATGGAGTCAAGTGCTTTGTGGCGCGTACTGCGGAGGCTGATCTTGGCTTCTTCGCCCAGTTGCTTGGCGAGTTTCACCAGGTCTTTACGGCGTTCCTCTGTCAATGGTGGTATGCTCAGACGAACGACCTCGCCGTCGTTCATGGGCGTAATGCCAAGATTGGCTTCAAAAATGGCCTTCTCGATGGGAGCCAACATGGATTTTTCCCAGGGCTGGATTATGATGGTACGGGCATCGGCCGTGGAAACGTTGGCTACTTGTGAAACAGGGGTTGGGTGGCCATAATAATTAACGGCGATATCTATCAGGAGAGAAGTGGAGGCTTTGCCTGTCCTGACTTTGGTCAGTTCGAATTGCAGGTGTTCGATGGACGCTTTCATGGCTTCCTCCGTAGCCTTCATCATAGCGTTTATTTCTTCTGTTTGCATAGTCCGTTTATTGATTGTTTGCCAACTACTTAGGGATGGGGGTTTGTTTGGGAAAACGTGAAATTATTCCTTTCTGCTCCCAAGCTCTCCCAAAGAACGGTGAAAAAATAAATTTACTTTTTGAACCGCTAAAGCGCAGCAAATAAAGGTTATTTCAAAAAATAAAATTTCATTTTATTTTTTCATCGTTCCCAAGCAGTTGCGTTTGATGAATAGCGATTGAGCACTTACCGCTGGTGGACAAGTGCGCAAATTAAAAAAGTTGCACGTGAGGTATCAGAAATGGTAAATGACCTCCCCCTTACGGATTTCGATGTCGTTGGAGTCCTTCATCTTTTGGATGATCTTATCCACATAACCATGCAGGGATAGTTCCTGATTGTGCAAAAGTATGTAATTTTTGAGATTGGTTATTTCCGCTGGGCGATTGCCGGAGCGAATAAGGCGTTTGACGGTTTCTTCGGCGGTGCGGGTAATCATTTCTTCCCTCACCAAGACGGGCACGGCATCGTTGTCATCATCATCGGAATCGGTAGCGTAGGAAGGAGAGGGAATAAAGTCATCTTCACTGTTGATGGCGTGGAAAACGGAAGACTCGTCTTTTTTCCTTTTGACCCGGATGCAGTTCCTGCCGGCATCGTTGATAAAGCTGATGAGAGGGTCGAAGGCCTGATCATTGGAGACCACAGCGAATTCCACATCCGGATGCAGTTTTTGGTGGAGTTTGCCCATGACAAAAGCGATGTGAAGGTTAAGGCCGCTGCTGCCGGCATCGCCGGCGACTATCCAACGGAGGTTTTTCCCCGAACGCTGGGCTTGCCTTACCAACGAGAGAGGCACAGTTTCCTGCTTTGCTTCGACAAAGACAAAGATCTTGGTGGCGACTTTTTCCAGTTTTTTAAACTTGATCTGGAGCAAGTTCTCGTAATCAATAAATACGTAACGGCGGGTCTGCGTGTTCATGTTCTAATTTTAAAGTTCGTTCTTTTGTGTGGTAGTCTATAGTATTGCTTAACAAGGTGTAAACACGGACTTTCGATTTGAAGGTGCTAAAATATGTACGTTCCTTAATATGTAAAACTTTCCCGCGTTTTTTATCGAATAAAAATGGGTTGAGCGGTTTATCCCCACAATGTCATGCACAACTACAACAGGTTTTTCGATTTTCAGGGAAGCTGGCTCAAACGCCCACCAAATACCTGTCCCCACTCGCTTGGATTGCTTGGTGCTCGTCAGAGGGTAGCTGGTGCTTTGGCAAGGCGACACTCATAATAGCGGCTGCATTAAGGAACAAATCAACAGTGCTGCCCGCCATTTCGAGGCATCACCTTGCGAATACTTCTGATTTAATTTTGCCAAGTTATATCTTTGCCCAACTGCCCCGTCCGAAGCCGGGTGCAATGAAGCTGTTTTGATTTTTTGAAAACAAACAAATCCCTGACAAATGGAATTTCTTCGGAAGGAGATGGAAAATCATCTCTATCCGAAAGGTTTGTCTGAAAAAACAATAAGTTTAAACAGGTTCAATGTTTGCTTGGACAGGCCTATGTACTAGGTTTCAAATGAATGACCACATGGACAGAAAAATTTTATCCCTGTTTTTCGCTTTGGCGACTTGCGTTGGTGCGTTTGCCCAAAACAGCGATTTCCTTGACTACATTGAAAAATACAAACGGCTGGCCATCATGGAAATGGAACGGGCCGGGGTGCCTGCCAGCATCAAGATGGCCCAGGCCATACTCGAATCCAACGCAGGCAGGAGCGAGCTTGCCCGCAGGGCCAACAATCACTTCGGCATCAAGTGCGGAAACGACTGGTCGGGCAAGACTTTCCACCGGGAAGACGACGACTTCGATGAATTCGGGAACTTGATAAAGTCCTGTTTTCGGAGTTACCGGCACGCTGAAGATTCTTACATCGCCCATTCCGAGTTTCTCCGTGACCCCCGGAAGGCTCACCGATATGGGTTCCTCTTCCGGCTCGACCCCACCGACTACCAGCGGTGGGCAAGGGGTTTGCGCACGTCGGGCTATGCCACCAGTGCCACTTATGATGCGAACCTCATCCGCATCATAGAAACCTACAAGCTCTACGAATTGGACAGGATGACGAGCAAACAGTTGCCGGGGGTAAGGCCAGAGCGGAATCGCGACCTCATCGCCGGGCTGGACGTGCAGCGCGTGAATGATGTGAGGGTCGTCGTTGCCACCCCCAACCTTACCGTCCAGGAAATTTCACTGAGATCAGACATCAGCGTGAGCCGGCTAAACCGGTACAACGAAATGCTGCCACCACCTTTCGACACATTGACCCGTGACTACCGGGTATTTTTGCAACCCAAACGTGCCCGGTTCAGGGGGCGGCAAAAGTGGCATTACGTCCATGAGAACGAAACGATGTTCGACATTTCGCAGCAGTATGCCGTCAAACTCGTCCGGCTTCAGCGGCGCAACCGCGTACCTGCAGGGGCGGAGCCTCAGGCCAGTCAGCGCATCAAACTGAAAGGCTGCAGGATAAAAGAAGCCGAACGGCCACGGCTGTTGAACGAACCGGCCCCCGTCACTGTGCCGCCCACCGGAGGGGATGGTGGAACGCTGCCGGAAGTGTCCCCAACCACACCAACAACACCTGCCCCACAGCCAACGACTCCCGACTCGCCGTCAACGCCTACCGCCGATGCGGTTTACTATACGGTGGTGAAAGGCGATACGCTTTTCGGCATCTCCCGGCGATACGGCATTTCGGTGGACGAATTGATGAAACTGAACAACCTGAGCAATACCACCATCAGTATTGGGCAAGTTCTGAGGGTGAAATAAATCTTTCTGTTAAACGTGGAAGTACCCGGCTGCCCGCCGGTCTTTCAGCAAACCGATCCGACGATGAGGAATGTTACGTATTTGCTTTTTTTGACCAACCTGTTACTTGCTGCCGGCCTATCTGCGCAAGGCACTGTTTTCGGCCTGAAAGGCGGATTGACCCTGGGCATCCAAAAATGGAACAACTTTGAACAAGACCCCCTTTTCCAATATCACGGCATTGCTTTCGTGGAGAGTTTTGACGAAACGGCCCGTTTTGCCGTGTTCGCGCAGGCAGGCTTTCACCAAAAGGGAAGCGCCATCCGCAACCGCAACTTTTTCAACCCCTTGGACGGGAACATCTTCCGGCCACCGGCACAAAAATTCGTTTTCAACAACGCATCCCTGACGCTAGGCGCAAAACAGAAACATGAACTCAGCGAAAAATCCAAAGCATACTACCTGCTCGGCATCCGGGGGGAATACACCATCAGCACCAATCTGGACCAATACCGCCAGATCAATGAGTTGAACGGCAGCCTTTTTTTCCCCGACAACAACTTCGTTGAAAAGTGGAACTATGGCATCACGTTGGGCGGCGGGCTTGAGTTTGCCCTGAGTGAGTTTGTTGGGGCCATGATCGAATTTACCGTAAGCCCTGATTTTTCATACCAATACAGGCAACCGGCCATTCCAAATGTCAGGGACCCTTTCACTGGCCAAAACCAGACGATACCGGAACGCACCATCCGCAACGTGGTATTCGAGATTTCTGCGGGGTTCCGTTTTTTGCGTAAAGTTGAATATATAGACTAGGCCGTTTCATGGCAAAAAGAGGCAAAAACAACATTGACTGGATTACCCTTTCCATTTACCTGGCGCTGGTGGCTATCGGCTGGGCCATGATCTATACGGTCGGCTACGGGCAGGGAGGTTACACGGGTGGCTTTTTGGCTTTTCTGGATACGCCGGTGGGCAAGCAGTTGATTTGGGTCGGCATTTCGCTGGGCGTTTTTTTCCTGGCCTATACCATCGAGGCGAAGTTTTGGCGGACGTTTGCCAACATCGTTTATGTCGCCTGTTTGGCTTTGCTGGTAGCCGTGCTCATTTTCGGTAAAACGATCAAGGGGGCCACCTCATGGTTTGATTTTGGTTCGGGCATTACCTTGCAACCCTCTGAATTTGCGAAGTTCGGAACGGCGGTAGCGCTTGCCAGCTACCTCGGCGCTTACGCCAACAACTTGCGCACCCTGAAGTCCCGGCTCTACTCGATGGCGTTTTTCCTGACCCCCATGGCGCTCATCCTCTTGCAGCCCGATGCCGGGTCGTCGCTGGTATTTCTTTCCTTCTTTATCGTTCTCTATCGGGAAGGATTTCCGGGAGGGGTGTTCATCGTGGGCTTTGCGGCAGCAGCCGTACTATTGCTGGGATTGGTCAACCCCGCCACCGAAGTGATGATAGGATTGGCAGGATTGGGGCTGTTTTTCCTGTTTTGGAACATGGAGAAGCGGCTTTACTGGCTTGCCGGCTTGGTGCTGCTGATCGTTTTTTCCGTGATAGGCATCCAAAATGGTTATCAGCCCTACGTTTTGGCCGCCGGGGCCGCCGGGGTGCTGGGATTTTCCCTGTTTCATTGGTCGAGGAAAAAACAGCGGTTGGCCATACTCGTTTTCGTTGCTTTCATCATTGGTAGCGGCCTTGCTTTTGCTGCCAACTTTGCGTTCAACAATTTGAAAAAACACCAACAGGAGCGCATCGAGGTCTGGTTGCGGCCTTCCAAAGTGGACCTCCAGGGAGCGGGTTACAACCTCTACCACTCCAAAATGGCCATCAGTTCGGGCGGATTGCTGGGCAAGGGATTTTTGGATGGCAATTTCACCCAGGGGAACTTCGTCCCCGAACAGATCACCGATTTCATCTTTTGTGCCATTGGCGAAGAACAAGGCTTTATAGGCTCCTTGCTCATCATATCTCTGTTTCTCATGCTCTTGTGGCGCATACTCGTCATTGCCGAAAGGCAACGCTCCGACTTCAACCGCCTTTTCGCTTATGGGGTGGCGAGCGTACTGTTCGTCCACTTCGTCGTCAATATTGGCATGACGATGGGGCTGATGCCCATTATCGGCATACCCTTGCCTTTTTTGAGCAAGGGCGGTTCTGCCCTTATCGGCTTCACCCTCATGATCAGTGTCTTGCTGAAATTGGACGTGGAACGCAGTTGAACCAACCTCATTCCCCGTGCCGGCCAATCCAAGCGTTCAAACCGAACGCTGCAACCGATTTTTTTTACATTTGCGCTTTCAATAAAATGAGACCGATCCGAAAAGTCATTTCAAGTTGTAGTACACGGCACTGGCAGAATAATATTTAGAGAGAGAATTTTATTTGAAAGAAAATTCTCTCTCTGTTTGTTTTTTTCTGTTGTGATGATTTTTCGGAGCGAACTCATAAAATTTAATGTGCCATCAGTAGGCAATTTTTTGTCTAAAAAATTGATTTTCAAAATTTTACCCATTCAGCTTAGTGGTTGGTCAAGTAAATTATGACAAGTTTGTTCTTTGTTTTGCGGAGTTTTTTTGTGTTTTTGACGAGTTTCCAACTCGTCAAAAATCACTTGACTGACTACTTAGCGCTCCTGATGTCCATTGATAAAATCATCTCGCTTACATGAATTCCTTTAAATCCATTACCAACTTGACAGGCTGGCTGGTATTTGCCATAGCGGCTATCGTATATTATATGACCGCAGAACCCACCGGCAGCTTGTGGGACTGTGGAGAGTTCATACTTGGTGCCTATAAAATGCAGGTCGTTCACCCCCCGGGAGCGCCGCTTTTCATGATAGTTGGCAGGATGTTCATCTGGGTAGCCGAGACATTTACCGACACGCAGGCACACCCTGAAAACATCGCCTTTGCGGTCAATGTGATGTCGGGCGTATGCACAGCCTTTGGTGCCATGTTCCTCGCCTGGATCACGATGATCCTGGGCAAACTTGCTTTCGTGGGCAGGGAAGGTGAACCCGATGTTTGGCAAAACATCGCCCTCGCCGGTGCGGGACTCGCTGCCGGTTTGGCCATGACCTTTTCCACCTCTGTCTGGTTTTCGGCGGTGGAGGGCGAGGTATATGCCATGTCCACTTTTTTCACGTGCCTCACCATGTGGTCCATGATAAAATGGTACAACCTGCCCGATATTCCCAAGAACGACCGTTGGTTGGTGTTCACGGTCTATGCAGCAGCACTGTCCATGGGTGTCCACTTGCTGAGTTTGCTGACGTTCCCGGCGCTTGCCCTGTTTTATTATTTCAAAAAATACACGGGAAGACATACCGTTCTGGGCATGTTGGTGGCAGCGGGTATCGGCGTTGCGTTCATCCTGGCAATTCAGGTGCTGGTGATCACGGGCATTGCCAAGTTGTGGAAAACGATGGAATTGTTCACCGTCAACACTTTGGGGCTGCCTTTCAATTCCGGTCTGCTGCCCACGCTGTTGATCGTGGCGGGTGTATTCCTGCTGGGTTTGCGCTACGCCCACCAAAAGAGAAGCAGCCTGGTGCAGATGCTTTTCGTAAGTGGCCTGATGGCCGTTGTGGGATTCTCCACCATCGGTGTCATCATCATCCGGGCCAATGTGGACCCGCCCATCAACATGAATCGGCCCAGCGATCCCATCCGCTTGCTGTCCTATGTCAACAGGGAACAATACGGCGAACGACCCTTGATATACGGCCCCAATTTCACCGCACAGCCCGTTGGCAACAAGATCGAGGAACGCTACGGCCAAGTCGTGGTGGACGGAAAAGACCGCTACGTGGTCGTGGACGAGAAAATCTCCTACGAATACGCACCGGGCGACAAACAGTTTTTTCCGCGCATGGGCGATGACTCGCAAAACAGGCCAGAGAAATACCGTGCATGGATAGACAAGCCGGCAGGTGACCCCACTTTTGCCGACAACATCAAGTTCCTGTTCCGCTACCAGCTTGGCTGGATGTACTGGCGCTATTTTGCCTGGAATTTCATCGGAAGGCAAAACGGCGAACAGGGATACTACTCTTGGGACAAAAAAAGCGGGCATTGGGAATCCGGTGTCCGCTTCATTGACCAGGCCCGATTGTACAAGATGGAAAAACTGCCCGATTCAATGGCCAACGATAAAGCGAGGAACCACTACTACTTCCTTCCGCTCATTTTTGGCTTGCTCGGCTTGCTTTTTCATTTTAAAAAACGTTCGGAGGATGCGCTCGCCCTGCTCGCCCTGTTCGTTATCACGGGCATCGGCATCATCATTTATTCCAACCAACCGCCCAACGAACCCCGCGAGCGGGACTACGTGCTCGTCGGTTCCTTTTTCACTTTCTGCATCTGGATCGGCATGGGCGTACTGTTCATTTTCAATCTGTTGCGGGATAAAATAGGCGGCCTCGGTGCTGCCGGTCTCGGCTCCTTGCTGGTACTCACGGCCCCCTACATCATGGCCTCCGAAAACTGGGACGACCACAGCCGCGCCGGCCACTACGGAGCAAGGGACTATGCCGCCAACTTCCTCAACTCCTGCGAACCCAACGCCATCATTTTTACCTACGGCGACAACGATACCTACCCGCTCTGGTACGCACAGGAAGTGGAGAACATCCGCCGCGACGTGCGCGTGGTCAACCTTTCGCTCATTCAGGTGGATTGGTACATCAACCTGCTTCGCAGGAAGGTGAACGACTCGCCGCCCATCAAGCTGACCATTCCCGCAGAGGCTTACCGGGGCAAGAAGCGCAATGCCGTCTATCACCTTTCAACACAGGACAAAGGAGAGATGGAGGCCGTGAAAGCACTCGAAGCCGTGGCAACCGACCGGTCGGGAGGCAGAAGCCGCATTGATGCCATTTTGCCCGCCGCCAACCTGTTCATCCCCATTGACACGGCAACGGCATATCGTGCTTTTGGCTTCAATCCTGCCGACAGTCTGCAGATACTCGACCGCATTCCCATGAAAGCCCCCCTCCACCGCACCGGCCAGGAGGAAGTGTCCTACATCACCAAAGACGAATTGGCCGTGATGGACGTAATTGCTTCCAACATCAACGACCGCCCGGTTTATTTTGCCGTTACCTGCAGGCCGGAGAAAATGATGGGCCTGCAAGATTACATGCAACTGGAGGGCCTCGGACTGCGCATCGTGCCCGTCCGGTCGAACAGTGAGCAGGGCCTTTATGTCTATGGCTACGGAAGGGTGGACACCGACAAGGTGTTCGACAACGTGATGAACAAATTCCAATGGGGCAACTTCGACAAACACGAAACTTTCATTGATCGGAGCTACGGGCCGAGCGTACAGAGCATCCGCGTCGTGGTGCTGCGGACAGCCAGAAGGTTGAACGACAAGGGCCAAAAGGAAAGGGCAGTCACTTTGGTCGAAAAATACCTCCAGTCATTCCCGCATTTCAACTTCCCCTACGATTGGAACACCATGCAGTTGCTCAATGTGATGGTGCAGGCAGGCGGCTACGAAAAGGCCAAACCCCACCTCGACATCCTGGCGAAAAGCACGGTGGCCAATCTGGCTTTTTACGTCTCCAACTCCAAGTTGATCGTAAAAGACGGCGACTTCGAGCAGGACTACCAACTGGCCATGAACGTCATGGACCTCATCATCAGGGCCGTTGACAGTCAAGGAGACGCAACTTACAAGCAGGAGTTGGAAAACATGTTTGCCCCCTATAAGCAATAAGCAGGGCAGGCCGTATCATATTATTGCCACAAATGACCGGGAAGTAGCAAAAGTTGCTTCCCGGTTTTATTTTTGCACTGAAAAACAGGAAATTACGAGGTGACATAAGTCAGTCCCGCAGGTTGCCAAAAAACGGCTCCCGATTGATTTCCATGCCTATATTGTGAAGACTCTCCGAAAAGTCATTTCAGGTTGTAGTTCATTGCACAGACAGAAGAATATTTAGAGGGAGAATTTTATTTGAAAGAAAATTTTTTAGAAAAATTTTCTTTCAAATAAAATTCTCCCTCTGTTTGTTTTTTTCTGTTGTGCTGACTGACTTTTCGGAGTGGACTTAATGTGCCTTGGCCAAAAAAAACAGCATTATGAAAGAACTAGGCAAGCCCGTCCCCGATTTCACAAAACTCGAAGCGATTGCAGAAGCCTTTCGCTCACCAGATGCCATGCCCAACTTAGACCTCTCCGACACGGCCCATGCCTTTGTGGATAAAACAGACGCAGAACTTAAAAAAGCTGCCTGGCTTTTCCGCCTGATGAACAACCCCTCGTTGGTGAGCATCGGCGGCGTGGCTGCCATGCTGGCGGTCAAACTCCGTTTGCCTTTTTTCGAGACCATCGTCAAAAAAACCATCTTCCCGCAGTTCTGCGGCGGCACCACCTTGCTCGATTCCCAAAAGAGCATTGACCGCCTCTACCGGCACCGTGTCCATACCGTGCTGGACTACGGCGCAGAGGGCAAGGAACGGGAAACGGATTTCAACCAAACGATGAACGAAAACATCCGTGCCATTGAGTTTGCTTCGCAACACACCGGCATTTCTACCATCAGTACCAAGATCACCGGCCTGGCGAGATTCGCCCTCCTGGAAAAAGTCAGCAACAACGAAACGCTGTCGGAGGAAGAACGGACTGAGCTTCAAAACGTGAAAAAAAGGGTGGATACCATCTGCCACCACGCAGCACAGAAAAACGTTGGCCTCTATATTGACGCGGAAGAGTCGTGGATCCAGCCTGCCATTGACAAGATAGCCAACCAGATGATGGAACGCTACAACCGGGACAGGGCCATTGTCTATAACACCTTCCAGCTATACCGCACCGACCGCCTTGCCTATCTCATGAAATCCTTCGACCGGGCACAGGAGAGCGGCTACATCCTCGGCGCAAAACTCGTTAGGGGAGCCTATATGGACAAAGAGCGCAAGCGTGCAGCAAAAATGGGCTACCCCTCCCCCATTCAGCCCAATAAAGAAGCTACCGACCACGACTACAACCTCGCCCTGCGCTTTTGCGTGGATCACTACGATAAAATCGCCTGCTGCAACGCTTCCCACAACTCGGAAAGCAACATGCTCATGGCCGAACTGATCGCACGGAAAAACATCCCCCGCGACCACCCGCACCTCCAGTTCTGCCAACTCTATGGCATGAGCGACAATATCACTTTCAACCTGGCTGCCGCCGGTTACAACGTGGCCAAATACGTCGTTTATGGCCAAGTGCGGGACGTTGTGCCCTACCTCATCCGCCGCACCAAGGAAAATACCTCCATCACCGGCGACATGAGCAGGGAACTTGCTTTTATCCTCAAAGAAGTTGCCCGCAGGGGAATTTGAGGCTTTCCAACCTATTCGACAATGGGGGTAAGGAGGAGGAAGTAAACGATCAC
>JRYF01003002.1_pt1 | contig 19980 bp, 10 predicted proteins | sample 235331 | NCBI WGS metagenome assembly JRYF01 (sample SAMN03074217, study PRJNA261475) | activated sludge metagenome | biome: Wastewater Treatment Plant; feature: Wastewater; material: Activated sludge; isolation source: activated biomass of a wastewater treatment plant treating hydrocarbon... ...
GTGGTGGTGGAGGATGGCCGGGGCCGGCGTGTGGTGGTGGGGTGGGTGGTGAATTAGCAGTTGCGGGCCTTGAAAAATTGGTCGCCTTACCGATATCTTGTGTCGTCATTTGACAATACCAACTTCATTTCTCGAAATGTACCGAATCAAGCACCTTTTCAATTTGGAGGGCAAAACTGCCCTTGTCACCGGGGCTAGCAAAGGCATCGGTGAATCCATCGCCAGAGGGCTGGCGGAGTTTGGGGCCAACGTCGTGGTAAGCAGCCGCAAACAGGAAGCGGTGGATGCCGTTGCCGAAAATTTCAGGAAAGATGGCCTTTCGGCCACTGCCATTGCCTGCCATGTTGGCGAGCCAGCTCAATTGGAAGACCTCGTTGCGGGGACCATTGCTGCCTACGGCGGGGTGGATATCCTCGTGAACAATGCCGCCACGAATCCGGTCTATGGGCCGCTCGCAGCAGCGGATGCTGCGCTGTTCGACAAGATCATGGACATCAACGTAAAGGCGTGCCACCTGTTGGCCAACCTTTGTTATCCGCACATGAAAGCCAGCGGCGGCGGCTCGGTCATCAACATCGCTTCGGTGGAAGGCCTGAAACCGGGGCTGGGTTTGGGGATTTACAGTACCAGCAAAGCAGCGCTTGTCATGCTCACGCAAAACCAGGCGAGAGAATGGGGGCCGGACGGTATTCGCTCCAACGTAATCTGCCCCGGTCTTGTGCGCACAAAATTCAGCGCCGCCATTTGGCAAAACGAAGGTGTTTTGATGCAGTTCGAACAACACTTGCCCCTTGGCCGATTGGCCCTGCCCGATGAAATCGCCGGTTTGGCCGTTTTCCTCGCTTCACCCGCTGCCGGCTACTGTACCGGCGGTGTTTTTACGGCGGATGGAGGATATATGCTGGGAGGATGACGGCTGGGCGAAATGGGCTACCCCTGTGCTTCCCGCACTTCGACCTTATGCTTCAAATTGCTTTTTTCAAAAAAAGCCCGCACCTGCTTGAACTCCCTGGCAGGCAACCAGCAATGGATGGAAAATTGTTCGGTCAGCAAGGTCAGTTCCGTTCGGCTTTCTTCATGCTCGCCCTCCCGGGCAAACATTTCGGCGAGGTTGAGAGGCAGTCCCCAACGCACAAGCCGGTCGAATAGCGAACCGCTTCGGGGCCGCAGCGCTTCCGCCGTCTTCACGACGGCGATTTTCTTTATTTCTTCGGGCCGTAGCGGCAGCATATATGGATTGGTGCGTTCCGCAATGCCTACCATGAGGCCGTCTCTAAATTCCTCAAAGTTGATGCGCAGTTCATCAGTGGCCCTGTCCCGCAGTTCGTCAATGCCTGGGTGCCCATCTATGTAGTACATGCGCGGCGACCCTGTGCCGGAACGGGCCAGGCGTTCCCGATAACCGTATTTGCCACCAAGAGAGGCATAGAGCTTCTCCACTTCACGGGGACGGAGATCGTAGAATTTATACAGCTTCATGATGAAGGCAAGGATGAAATACAATTTGCTCATCTTCAAGAAGATAGACCCTTTCGGGTTTTTCATCTATCATTTGATGACTACGAAACAGAGCGGGAAGCGGAAGGTTTTTTTGATATTTTTTGGCCTGACTACCCTTTCAACCATCGCAACCTGCAAACAAGTGCATATTATTTTAGACATGACACCTATTTGTTCATTTTCAGACAATTATGGTAAAACCGTTTGATTTGTGACCAAAGTCGCTGACCCACGCTACCCATCCAGCCGAAATTTGCACCGTTATTTTTTTTGCTAACTGCCTTGCTCCCGTTTCCGAAAAACAGCGATCGAGGCAACTTCCAACCACCATCAACACGACAATTATGTTTGGACTTTTCAAATCACTGGTAAAAAACGATGCCTTTGAAAACCTTGACCCAAAGGATTTTTTGGCAAAATCCGCTACAATGCCGGATGCGGTATTGCTTGATGTGCGCACACCTGGCGAATTTGCTTCAGGTACGCTCGACAATGCAATGAACCTGGATTACTTCGGCCCGAAATTCAGCGAACAAGTTGCCAAACTCGACAAAAGCAAAGCCTATTTCGTCTTTTGCCGGAGTGGGCAGCGCAGCGCCAATGCCTGCCGCACCATGCACGGGCTGGGCTTCGGGCAACTGTACAATATGGCCGGTGGCGTGATAGCCTTGGACAGATGAAAATTTCGTCACTGCGTAGGAGGGTTAGGGGTGTTTTAGGGGAAAAATGTTCAATTTTTCCCCTAAAAACATCCACTGCTAAGTATTTACAAAATTTCTTCACCTGAAAATCGAACAAGATGAAGGATTTGTCCTTCTTATCATTATTTGACACACTCATTTTCAAAACTAAAATTCACAATGGATAACGGAACAACGTATGCCATGCCCCGCATCGGGGACAAGGCACCTGACTTTCAGGCAAACACCACCAATGGTCCGCTCAAATTCTCCGAATACAACAAGGATAGTTGGGTCGTGCTCTTTTCCCACCCGGCGGATTTCACGCCGGTCTGTACGACCGAGCTTTCCGGCTTTGCGCAGGAAGAGGAGTGGTTTCGCCAACGGAACACAAAACTCATTGGCCTGAGCATTGACAGCATCCACTCCCACGTGGCCTGGGTGGATAACGTGCGCCGCAATTTGGGCGTTTACATGCGCTTCCCCATCATCGCCGACATTGACATGAAAGTGTCAAAAATGTACGGGATGCTCCAGCCTGGCGAAAGCGAAACGGCTGCCGTGCGCGCGGTCTTTTTCATTGACCCCGCCGGCACCATCCGCCTCATCATGTATTATCCGCTGAATATCGGTCGCAACATGATGGAAATCAAGCGGGTGCTCGAAGCGCTGCAAACAGCCTCCAAACACGGCGTTGCCTGCCCGCTCAACTGGACACCGGGCGAGAAAGTGATCGTGCCCCCACCCAAAGACCTGAACGCCCTCGACGAGCGCCTGGCCAGCAATCTTGAAATGGTTGATTTTTATCTGGCGAAAAAACCGGACCCAAGCCAAGCGTAGGTTTGGCGAGCCATTTTTCGGCATCGCTTCAGAAGGCAAAACTCCCGGACACCTGTGAGGCCGTCCGGGAGTTCTTTTTGAGGAATCCCTTATCCGCGCAGCTTATCCAATAATTGGTTCAGCAATTCGGCATCTTCTTCGGAAAGGTTTCCCTGGAAGGTCTTTGTAATGACCTTGACTTTTTCCGTCATTTCTGCGGCAAGGGCAGTTCCCGCTTCCGTCAGGGAAACATCAATCATGCGGCGGTTTTCCGGGCAGATACGCCGCTCGATGAGGTTTTTTTCTTCGAGTTTGTTGAGCAGGCGGGTCACGTCGGCCCCCTTGTCGAGCATCACGTCCCGGATGGCACCGGGCGACACAGGCTCCGGGTGCCGTCCCATCAGGATGCGCAGCACGTTGTAGTGCTGGGGCAAAAGGTCGTATTCTTTGAACACCCCTCCTTGTTGGTCGCGCAACCAGTTGCTCGTGTACATAACATTGACGACCGCCTTGTGGACGGCATTCATGAACCGGGACTTGATGGCTTCTTCTATTTTCATCCCACAAAAGTATGTTTTTCCGATTGTTGTTGCAACGAAGTTTTTTTTCTTGGTAGAAGGCTGGGGCCATGCAGATAATGACTTTAAATAGTGTCTATCTTTTTAGTCTGTCTGTCACCCGTCCGCCCATACACGAACCTTTTTTGTCATCCTGAAAGGAACCGTCCTCGTCAAAAAGGCTGTGAAATAAACCTTTACACAGCGACCAAACCACCACCTCACTCCACCACCACCAGTTTGCCTGCCAGCCGCCGTTCGCCCGAAAGGATTTGATAGCTGTATGCACCTTTGGTCAAATGCAGTCCCGTCAGCACGGCATCGCCCCGCAACGTTTTTTCATGAACGGCCCGGCCTTTTGTATCATAAATCAGCAGCCGGTAGGCATCCGGTACATTCGTGCGGATTTCGAGAGGGCGGCCCTGCGGCAAGGGATTGGGGAACATCGCCCAGTCGTTGGGCAGGCCCTCCACAAAAACCTGACGGACAGCGGCGTGCGTTGTTTTTCCATCTTGGGCCACCTGCACCAGGCGGTAAAAATTATGACCCCGGAAGGTCGAGGCATCCATTGCGTGATAGTTCCCGTGTCCGTCCGTGCGGGCATTTATTTTTGTAAAAAACTGAAAGTCAAGGCCGTCTGCGCTTTTTTCCAAAATGAAATGCGACAAACCAGGGGACTGCTGCACCGTCCAGTACAACCTGACGGAGCCATTGGGCAGGAGTGCTGCCTGGAAGTCGTTCCAAGAAGACAAGGTGGCCGGTTCCCGCATTACGACAAACTGCCCGAAAGTGGCCACCCCGTTTCCAGTGGTGAAGGTGGCGGCTCCGTCCGGGCCGGGGGTCAGTTCATTGGCTTGGGCGAACGGGTTGCCCCAGGTATCGCCGTCGTCGAAGGCTCCCCTGGCATAGAGCAGGTAGTCGGCAGGAGCAGCTCCGGGGGGTATTTCACCATATTCTCCGAAACGGATGGAGGTCGGTTCGTCGAACAGTTGGTTCGGGCCATAGTTGTTGACGGCCCAATAGGCTTGGCTGTGGGGCGATGCGTTCGGCAACTGGTCGGGCGGGAGGTTGATGCGGCTGACGACCACTTCCCCACCGGGCAGGGTGTTGCCGGGAGCGAAGGTCACTGTCAGGCCCGTTTCACCAAAGACATACTCGCCGGGCTGGGCCAGTGTCAGGCGGGCGCTGGTGCCGCCTCCGAGCGGAGCGGTCGAGGTCGTCTGGACGGCACTGCCCACCAGCGACAGGTGCCGCACGCCGGTACGGTCCATCACCTGCCCCGTTGTTTCGTTGAACTGATAGTAGCTCACGAGGTCGGGCTGCTCTGCGGGTATTTTGGTCAGGTGCATGAGTTCCCGGATGTCGGCCTGGGTCAGGGCTTTTTTCCAGACGGCCACTTCGTCCACTAAGCCATGGAAGCGGCGGCTGTCGCTGTTGGGGTCCCAGCCGATGAGCAGGGGCGAATCAAACGGTTCGGGGGCGTGTGCGGCCGTGTTGACGGCGGCGATTCCGTTCAGGTAAATCGTGGCGGAGGCAGGCGTGACGACCAGGGCGACGTGCGTCCAGATGTCGGTCGGGAGGGCAAGCCCACTGTTCCACCACCAATGGTTGCCGTTCCAGTGGTAACGAAGGCCGAAGTCGTCGCCGAGGCCAATGCCCACTGTGGTGTTGCCGCCCCTCGCAAAAACGAAAGGAGCCCAGGCGTTTTGGGCGGGATTGGCCTTCACCCAGCAGGTGATGGTCACGGTATTTGAATGGAGGTCGAGGTTGGCATTGGCGGCTGCGTGACCGTTGCCGTCGAGTTGAAGCGCTTGGCCGGGCACATGCTCCGCATCGCAGGCCGAGTTGACGGTGAGTGCGAGGCTTTTTGTGAAACTGCCGTTGAGGGTCATGGTGGCGGTGTAGCTGCCCGATGTACCGAAAACCACTTTCGGGTTGCGGACATCCGTGGCACTCACATATTGGGGGGCCGGATCGAACGTCCATCCCCACGTAGCGCCATCGTGATGTACCATGCTGTAATCGTCGAAGTAGAAGGTGTCCCTGGCGCAGTTGGCCACGAGTTTGTCAACGGTGGGCTGCACGATGGGCTGGCCGGGCATTTCAACAAAATCAGCCTGCCAGATGCCGCTGCCGTAGGTGGCGATGCGCACTTTGCCTTTGGCATAAAAAGGCACCAGCCTATTGATGGCCGCCCGCACGGGCAGTCCATCGGAACAGGGCATCCAGTCAGTGTCGTTTTGGTTCCTGTAAAACACGCCGAGGTCCGTTGCGAGATAGACCCCGCCTTCCGTGCCGCCGATGTGGCATATTTGCTCCACATGGTGACCGTTGAGGGCAGGGGTGGTCAGGTTCGTCCAGGTGGCCCCGCCATCCGTTGTCAAAAAAACCTTGTTGGTATTGGAGCCGCCCCGATTCCAGGCGAGCCAGAGGCGGTTTTCGTCGAGCGGGTCGAGGGAAATGAAAGCACCGCTGACAGCGCCCGGCGGCGGGTTGGTCAGGGCAAAAGTCTGCCCGCCATCCACGGATTTCCACAAGCGGGAGGAGTCGTCGTTTTGAACAAGGTAAATCACGTCGGGGTTGCTGCGCCCGATTTCTATGCCGGTGACGATGCGGGAGGAGTTGTTGCCAAAAGTGAAAACCGTTGACCACGAGATGCCGCCGTCCAGCGATTTCTGCAATTTGTTTTCATGGCCGATATAAAGGTGATTGTAACAGCGGGGGTCAGGTTCTATTTCCGAGGAGTTTTCGTTGTTGCCCGCGTAACCCTCGTTGGGATAGGCCGAAAAATTGAAGCCCGAAGTCGGGCCTGTCACGGTCAGGGGAAGGATTTTGGGGCTGATGTCGGAGTGCATCACCTTGCGCCCGCCGGCGGGGTGAACGTAGCCTGTGGTGGCTTCCGCCCCGCCGAGCCTTATGAACTCCCCATTGGTGTAAGTGCCGAAGATGGTGGCGGTATTGCCGTTGTGGTAGCGCCCGCCGGTCATCACGTCCTCGTTCCAGCCACCGTCAAAGCCCCAGAAGTCGGAGCCGGCCATGCCCGTGCATTTTGCCTCGTGGGAGGAGAAATCCGGTGCGTATTTGTTGATGCCGCCGTCGGAGCAAACCCACACGTCGTCGCCTTTGATGTCAATGCACTGGATGTCGGGGTGCTGCCAGCCGGGGCCGCCGCCGTAGCCGCCCCAGCGTTGAAAGGTGAGACCGCCGTCCTCCGATTTGAAGAGATTGAGGAAGCCCACCAGCAGCCTGTCCGGGTCGGAGTCGGATGCTCCGATGGCCAGGTTGTAGTATCCCTGTTCGTATTCGTAGCCGCTGTTGGGGTAGCGTTGTGCATTGTTGAACCAAAAAGTGGCCAGGCAAGTGTGGTTGCCGGCATAAGGGCCGCCGGGGCCACCGTTGGCATTAGCATTCGGCAGCGTCCAGCTTTCACCTGCGTCGTTGCTGCGATACACGCCGAGGTAGTTGTTGTCGTTCACGCCGTCGTTGTATTGGCCGAGCAGCACGGCATAGATGCGGTCGGGGTCGGCATCGGTGACGGCAAGGCGGGCACCGCCGTCGTTGTTGTCGGCAGTGCTGTTGGCGGCGGGGTCAATCCAGCCGTTGGTGATTTTTGTCCAGGTTTCGCCTTTGTCGGTGGATTTGAAGAACTCGCAGAGCTTGGTCGTCGGGTTGTTTTTCAACAAAAAAACCGTGTTGGGGTCGTTGGTTTTGAGCGCCATGTCCCAGCATTTTTGGGCAAAAACCTGCGACCAGGTCTCCCCGCCGTCGGTAGAGCGGTGGAGGCCCTTTTCGGCTGCCACCAGCACAATGTCCGGATCAGTGGGATGGATGGAGATAGCGTTGGCCCGCAGGTCGTTGACCTGCAGGGCGAGCGACCAGGAAAGCCCGCCATTGGTCGTCTTGTAAATGCGGTGGCGGTCGCCAAAATAGGCGGTCTGCGGGTCGGTGGGGTGAACCTTAACGGCCCCGATGCCACCGCTTGTCAGGATGCCTTCGGCAATGGAATGCCAGTTTTCGCCTTTGTCAGTGCTTTTAAAAACAAGTCCGTTTTCTGTGCCTGCATACAGTACGTCGGGGTGGCTGGGCGATTGGTCGGGGCGATAGACGTTGACTTGCCAGGCCACGAGCCTGTCCTCGCCCTCGGCGTAGGTTTTGAAAGGGCCGAGGTTTTCCCATTGGGTACTCCTGCCGGTATGTTGTTGCCGGGCTTCCTGCCAGTTGCGAAAACGGGCTTCGTCTTCCCCCGGCGATGGCAGCGACCAGTATCCGTCCGAAGTCAAGTGACTGCCAATGGCCCTGCGCCAGTGCTTGTAGTATTGCGTGAAATAGGGCCTGCCGACGGGATTTTCCTTCCTCCACTGCATGAAGGCACTGTCCACCTGATGGACATTGGGATGTTCGGAGTACATCTGCCGTGCCCACCAGGGCGCAGCTTCAATGGCCGCAGGAGGCGGAAGGGGGCGCACGGTCTGCGCTGTTACCGTTTCGATAAAAAATGAAAATACCAGGAAAAGAAGTGTTGCACCAGTGTTGGTTCGCATGTGTTTGTAAGTTTTTTTTGGTAAAAAACAATCAGTGGGACTGCACGGGAGCGTAGTGGCCTATAAAAAGAGAAGGACTGAAATTTTCTCAAAATAGTACCACGGAAGCGAAGTGTGGCGCGCAGAACCATGAACTATGGGCAACCGCAGTCGCTCGCCCGGCAGCCGATCAGGAAGATGGTTGCCAAGAGTAAAAGGAAAAAAAGCCTGGATGAACGAGCAAGCGGCATGGGTCGGTATTTTTGCGCAAGGTATAAAACAATTCCGAGCCGTGAGCGCTGAATCCAAACGTATTCTCGTTGCCCCGCTGAACTGGGGCCTGGGCCATGCCACCCGTTGCATCCCCCTGATCCGTGCACTGCAAGAGCAAGGTGCAGCGGTCGTGATCGCTTCCGACGGTCGTGCGCTCGAATTGCTCAAGCACGAGTTCCCCCTTCTCCCGGCCTACGAATTGCCCGGCTACAACATCCAATATCGAACGGCGAACATGGTGGGAAACATGGCCGTGCAGTTGCCCAAAATTTCACGGGCCGTCTATCTCGAACATCGCCGGACAGAAGAACTTACGAACCTGCTTCGCCTCGACGGCATCCTCTCCGACAACCGCTATGGGTGTTTCACAAAAAAAATCCCCTGTGTGTTTCTCACCCATCAATGCCGCATCCTGACGCCTTCTCCTGCATTGAGCGGCATCGTCAATTTCTTCAACCGGCAGTTCATGCGGCAATTCAGCGAATGTTGGATACCTGATGTGGAAGCAGGGGCGGGCCTTTCAGGCGAGCTATCGCATGGTTTTTTTCAAAAAAATGCCCGCTACGTGGGTGCATTGTCGAGGATGGTGTTTTTCAAAACAGAAAAAAAATACGATGCCATTGCTGTACTTTCCGGACCGGAGCCGCAGCGCACCCAGTTCGAGCGGGCTATTATCGAGCAGGCTGCCAAGTTGCCATATCGCTTCCTCATTGTGTTGGGGAAAACCAACGAGCCGGCACAACGCTATTTCATCCACAAGCACATCGAGGTTGCCACGTTCCTGACATCAAAGGAGTTGAACAGCGCCCTGTCGGCGAGCGGAATTTTCATTGGGCGTTCGGGTTACAGCACGATCATGGACCTCGCAATGCTGGGTACTAAAGCCCTGCTCGTGCCCACGCCGGGCCAGACGGAGCAGGAATACCTGGCCGAAAAATTTCGGCGGGAAGGCATCTTCGCCGTGCAGCAACAATCGGAACTCGACCTGAGGAGTGGCCTTGAGGCCGCCGCCGCAGGCAGCGGCCTCAAGGCCAACTATTTCGATGAAAAGGCCGTAGAGGAAGCCTTGAGGATGTTTCTGACAGGTTGATTATTCCACCGTCACCATTGCCTTTTCAAGTGCCGGGTTTGTCAGTTCGATTTTGTAGAGGTCGTAACATTCCCAGCCATCCACTGCTCCATTGGATATGGAACCGGGCCGGTCGGAGGTGAGATAGGCCATGTGCGAACCTTCGTGCAGGGTGAAATAGAGGTCGTCGTAGGCCGTGTTGAAGGGCCTGCCGAGATTTGCCGGCTCCGACCACTGGCCGTCGGTTGATTTCATGGATTGATAAATGTCGAAGCGCCCGTTGCCTTTCCGTCCGTTGGTACTGAAGAAAAGGGTTTGCGATGTGCGGTGGAAAAAGGGCGTGACATCGTCTTCCGGGGTATTGATGGGCAGCGGATAAGGAGCCTCGAATTGGCCGTCCCAGGTGATGGGGCTGGCCCAAATGTCCAACTTGCCGGCACCGCCGGGCCGGTCGGAGGCGAAGAACAGCACGAATTTTTTGAGGGACTGACCCCATCCTATAGTAGGCTGTGTGGTCGTGTAGCCCCTTTGGTTGATATGGTCGGGCATGCGCTTCGGGGCGCTCCAGGTACCTCCGTAGGCCCTGTCCCGGTACCAGATTTCGCATTTCGTTTGCTGGTCGTCTTTACAAACGGTGTAGTACATGCGGCTGGCATCGGGCATGAGGGCGACATTGGCGATGTGGGTGCCGCTTTTTTTCGAGTTGAGTTCCATTTCCAGGCGGGGTGTTTCGCCGGGCGTAAAAGAGTAGATGCGGCTTGCCCGGTAGGTCACGTTTTTTTCTTTGACCAACTGGATGGAAGTGAAATAGGTGCGGTCGCCATAGCGCACGGGCGCAAAGTCGGCGGCAGGGGAGTTGATGCCGGTTTCGAGGCGCTGGGCTTTCAGATGGGCAGAAGCGGGAGCAAGATTGGTGAAAGTGGGCTTTTGGCCGAAAAGGGTAAGGCACGCGCAGAGGCATACACCTGTGGTAAAGACGTTGAAGGTCATGGCTAAGTAAGTTTTGGTTGTGTAAAATGTAAGAATTAGTCTTGGCTATCAAAATGCCTGTTGGCGAAAAACCAAACAGTGCGATTGTGAATACATGCAAATCGAGTACAGTGAGACCTTCACGGAAATTTGTAACAAGGGAGAAAGGGAAATGAGGAAGGAGAAAGGAGAAAGGATGTGTGTAAGAATTGTCGTTTTTACTCGTCACAAAAGTAGGGTGAAATCGTTTGCAGCGCAAGATGCGAGTCATGCGCTTGGCCGTCCGGTCCTCTGGAGCAATTCGATAAACCGTTGATTAGCTGTTTTTTAGCAGGCCAAATCAAATATGTTAAGTATCGATAAAAAATAAGTTCACGGTTTTGGCCAGTTGGAGGCTGGCCAAAACCGTGAAATGCTAAATATTGCCGTGTGGGACGAGTTCAGCGGCGAAATTTTTTTTTGCAATTCCTCTCTCCTTTGCCCCGGCGGCAAATCCGCTGAATACCGGCCAAAAGGAATTCAAGCGGAAGGCTTCGGCCAACGCAGCATGAGCGGAAAATAGCCGCATAAAATGATGATGTTATATTTTCATCGTTCTTACCTTCGCCGCTCCAAAAATGACAAGGAAGCGTACAATTGAATCAAACAGCGTCGAACATTGATCACCTATATCAAGGGCACGATTACTTTCAAAACGCCTACCTATATAATAGTGGAAGCCGGCGGCATTGGCTACCACGTCCACATCAGCCTGAACACCTACGCCAAGGTGGAAAAGCTGGAACACGTGAAAATCCTGACCTATTACCATGTCAAGGAAGATGCCCATACGCTCTATGGCTTTGCCGAGGACGAGGAGCGGCAACTGTTCGCTCACCTGATCTCGGTCTCCGGGGTGGGGCCTGCCACGGCCCAGGTCATGCTTTCCACCATGACCCCGGATGAACTGCGGGCGGCCATCATCGGGGAAAACGAGGCAGCACTGCGCAAAGTGAAAGGCGTGGGGGCCAAGACCGCCAAGCAGATCATCCTCGACCTGAAAAACAAAATGATGAAAACAGGCGGTGAAATGGCACTTCCGGCTTCCCCAACGGACAATACGATGCGGCAGGAAGCGTTATCTGCCCTGTTATCTTTGCAGGTGAACAAAATCCAGGCGCAGAAGGCCCTGAACAAAGTGCTGCAAGAGAAGCCAGACGTGAAATCCGTGGAAGAACTGGTGCGGCTGGCATTGAAACAACTCTCTTGACTTGGTAGCGTGCGCGTGCCTGTTTTCAGGTTGAGATGGTTGAGGGGGTTGAGTATCTCAACAAGTTATTTTGCGCACGTTGCTTGGCCTTGTAACTGTTAAATTCTGCTGCTCGGTAAAATCCCTGCCACATCCGGCGTTCTTGCGATTATTCAAAGTGAAAGACACGGGGATTTTTGGACATTTTACGAAACTGTATCAAGAAAAAATTTTACACAATTCTTCAACTTACCGCCATCCTTTTCGTAAACCCGCTCCTTGCCGGGCCTTTTCCCGGTTTCCCTGTTTTTCGATTTTTGATACGTGTGCGCCAAAGCGGATTTTTCATCTGCAAAAATTGACATTCAGCGCTTTGAACGAATATTGAGTCTTCCAATCGCCCGAAAGGGGCGGCTCCTCTGAACAAACCACCATTCACAAAAAAATACGACAAACCGCTGCGCATTGGCAGCATAAAAAGGTAACGGATAACCCATGGACAAAGAATAAGTAGGGAGCGTGGAGAACCTTCAACGACGAACCGGCCCTTTCCGAAAAGGGCATTACGGCGGATGTGAAGTTTTTTCGATGACCCCAGGTGAAAAAAGGCCGGAAGCCTTCCTGAAAATCGTACTTGTTCGACAGCCCATTGATTTTCATGCAGTCTTTGCTCATTACAATCTATGGAGAAGAGAATCTTACTACCCTGTATCATAGCGTTATTTGGCATCACCCTTCTGAATGGCAGGTTGCTGGGGATCAACAATTCCCCTGAAGATCCCTACGCGCCCGAATACATTCTGGCAGGTAATACGGTGAACTCGTCGCCTGCCGGGAACCCCGCCTTCCCCGAAGTCTTGTTAAATGCCTTTACCACGCTCGATACCATTCCGATAGAAGACCGCACAGGTGACTTCATCAACGATCCGGGCAACAACCCCTTCGACCTGCGTGACCCCGCCAGCGTCGTGCAGACGGTGGAGTACGATCCGGAGACCGGCCACTACATCATCACCGAGCGCATTGGCAACGACTATTTCCGGCCACCTACCTACATGACCTTCGAGGAGTTCATGGAGTACCAAGCCAGGAAACAGGAGCGGGACCATTTCAACGACCTGTTGGGCGTGGGGGGCGGCAGCAGCCGTTCCGGCCGCATTGACCCCATGGCCAAGGTGGATGTGAAAAATCAGATGATGGAGCGCCTCTTCGGTGGCACGGAGGTGGACATCCGGCCGCAGGGCAACATAGACCTGACCTTTGGGGTGCAGTTGTCGAACGTCCAGAACCCCACCTTCACCCAAAGGCAACAGCGGCAGGGGGGATTTCTTTTCGATATGGATATTCGAATGAACGTGGAGGGGTCCATCGGTGAAAAACTTCGCCTGAAAACCAACTACAACACACAGGCTACCTTCGACTTCGACAACACGATGAAACTCGACTACAACACCGATGCTTTCGGCGAGGACGATATCATCAAAAAAATAGAGGCCGGCAACGTGAGCTTGCCCCTTCGTGGCTCCCTCATTCAGGGCAGCCAGAGTTTGTTCGGCCTGAAAACAGAGCTTCAGTTCGGTCGCCTGCGCCTCACGGCGGTAGCCTCCCAGCAGAAATCCGACCGCAAGGAAATCACCCTCCAAGGCGGCAGCCAGTTCCAGACTTTTGAAGTGACCGCCGACCAGTACGACGAAAACCGCCACTTCTTCCTCACCCACTACAACCGCGAACACTTCGAGGAAGCCATGCAGCAGCTTCCCCAAATCCGCACCCTTTTCACCATTGAAAACATCCAGATCTGGGTGACGGACACCCGGAACGCCACGCAGGAAATCCGGGACATCGTGGCCATTGCCGACTTGGGCGAAACGAGCCGCGTGACCAACAGTTCCCCCTCCATGCAGCCGCCCGTGATACCGCGCTATACCGACCTGGAGGGAAAGGGCCTGCCGGACAACTATGCCAACCCCATTTATCAGCAAATCCTCTCCGACCCACAGACGCGGCTGGTGGACAGGGCCGTGAACAGGCTGAAAACACCGCCCTTCAACCTCCAACAAGGACGGGATTTTGAAAAAGTGACCGCCCGCCGCCTTTCGCCCACGGAGTTCACTTTTCACCCCAACCTCGGTTTCGTATCCCTCAACGTCAATATCCAGCCGGCCCAGGTCGTGGGCGTGGCTTTCCAATATTCCTACGGCGACTCGGTCTATCAGGTAGGCCAGATAGCGGAGGACATACCCCAGAACGCCGACACCACGCAGCAAAACGTGCTTTTTGTGAAAATGCTCAAAAGCACCATCCAGCCCGTGGACGTGGCCACTTGGGACCTGATGATGAAAAACGTCTATAACATCGGGGCCTACAATGTATCCAGGGAGGATTTCAAACTCGACATTTTTTACGAAGACCCAGGAAAAGGAAAGAAGCGCTTCCTGCCCGAAACCAACCTGGAAGGCATACCCTTGTTGCGGGTGTTCAACCTCGACCAGCTCAACGTGCAGGGCGACCCACAGCCCGATGGGGTGTTCGACTTCATACCCGGTGTGACCATCAACCCGCGCAACGGACGCATCATGTTCCCCGTGCTGGAGCCGTTCGGTTCCGCACTGACCGACAAGATAGACGACCCCCGCTTCAAGGTGAAATACGGCTATCCGCAACTCTACAACCAGACCCTGTTCATCGCACGGGAGTTTGCAGAATTCAACCGTTTCACCATAGAAGGTACGTACAAGTCGAGCATTTCATCGGAAATATCCCTCGGCGCGTTCAACATTCCGCAAGGTTCTGTCACCGTGACGGCGGGCGGGCAGATACTCGTAGAAAATAAAGATTATCGGATAGATTACCAGATAGGCCGCCTTACCATTCTGAACGATGCCATCCTGGCGAGCGGGCAGCCTATCCGCATCAAGTTCGAGGATAATACGCTTTTCGGATTTCAGACCAAAACCATGTTGGGCCTGCGGGCCGATTATACGGTCAACAAGCACCTGACCATCGGTGGCACGTACCTGCACCTGTTCCAACGGCCATTTACCCCCAAGGTGAATATCGGGGAAGACCCCATCAACAACCGCATCTTTGGGTTGGACATGAACTACAGCAAGGATGCGCCCTGGATGACAAAATTGCTGGACAAACTGCCGTTTTATTCCACGAAGGAGATGTCCTCCATCAATTTCAGTGCTGAAACGGCGGCCCTGAAACCCGGCCACGCCAGGGCCATCAACGAGCGCACCGAAGACGGGCGCGACAAGAGCGGGGTCAACTACCTCGACGACTTTGAGGGCAGTATCTCGTCCATTGACCTGCGCGTGCCTTTCATTGGTACAAATGGTTGGGTCATGGCCAGCATCCCCCAAAACGACGGGGAAAACAACAACACCATGTTCCCGGAGTCCGAATTCAGGGACACCATACTGACCGGCGTGAACCGGGGCCTGCTCAACTGGTACCGCATGGACCCCAGCCTTAGGGGCACCGGTCAGAACAACCCATACGCGGCCATCGTCAACCAACAAGAAATATTCCCCAATTTCACCCCCCAGCAGCAGTTCGGGGCCGCACTTGCCCAAACTTTTGACCTTGCCTACGACCCTACTCGCCGGGGACCTTACAACTTCGACCCGCCCCTCGGCACGGGCTTCTCTGCCGGCATGAACCCCGATGGCACGCTCAAAAATCCCAAATCGCGCTGGGCAGGCATCATGCGAAGCCTCGTGACCAACGATTTCCAGACCGCCAACATCGAATTTATCGAATTCTGGATGCTCAGCCCTTACCTTGACACCGAGGGCAATATCGCAGGGAACCCGGAGGCATCGGATGGCGGCATGAACGGTCATATTTACATCAACTTGGGCAACGTCTCTGAGGACATCATGCTCGACTCCCGCAAATTTTTTGAAAACGGCATCCCCGGCCCTAAAACACAGGGCCTTCGCACGGTGGAAACGGCCTGGGGCAAAGTGCCGCTCTCGCAACAAATCGTCAATGCTTTCGACATTGACCCCGCCAACCGGGATGCCCAGGACGTGGGCCTCGATGGCCTCAACGACGAGGAGGAAAGGGAAAAGTTTGCTTCCTATCTGGCAGCAGCACAGGCCGGCCTTGCACCTGAGGTCTATCAGGAAATATTGAACGACCCCTCCAACGACAACTTCCGGCACTTCCGGGACTATCCGAACGAAGTGCCCGTAATCGAAAGGTACGGCCGCTTTTTCGGTACCCAGGGCAATACGCCCGTCAACGCCGGGGAAACTTTCGTCACCTCCTCTACCCAATTGCCCGACAGCGAAGACCTCGACGGCGACCGTACCCTCAACGAAACCGAAAGTTATTTTCAGTATCGCATTCCCATCGAATACGATGGCGACCGGGGCATCCGCCGCGACAACAACCCCTACATCACCGATGAGGTCATATCCACGGATGGGCAGCGCGTATGGTACCGTTTCCGCGTTCCGCTCAATGCGCTGGATTCCGACCCCAATTTCAAAAAAGTGGGCGGCATACGCGACTTCCGCTCCATCCGCTTTATGCGGATGTATTTCAAGGATTTTGAAAAACCGGTGATATTCCGCTTTGCCACCCTGGATTTGGTGCGCAACCAGTGGCGCCGTTTTACCCAAGACCTGGGAACCCCCTGCGCTGCATTTGGCGGCAACGAAGGTGTTGAAGAAACTTTGTTCGACGTGAACACCGTGAACATCGAGGAAAACAGCCGCCGCACGCCGTTCGGCTATATCATGCCCCCCGGCATCAACCGGGAGCAGGCCCTGGGCGTGAATCTCCAGGCCCTGCAAAACGAAGCATCGCTTTCACTTAGGGTCTGTGACCTGGAAGATGGCGATGCCAGGGCCATCTTCAAAAACATCAACGAAGACCTGCGCCAGTTCTCCAGCCTGAAAATGTTTGTCCACGGGGAAGAAATCAATTGCGGTTCAGGCCAGGAATCCCTTCAAGACGGTGACCTGAGCGTGTTCATCCGCATCGGCAGCGACTTCAAAAACAACTTTTACGAGTACGAACTGCCCTTGACCATTTCCAGGGACTTGACCATCGCCTACAACGATACTCGCTACCCACGTGTGGTGTGGCCCATCGAAAATGATTTCACCATAGATTTCGACCTGCTGAAAGAAATGAAACTCGACCGCAACGATCCCACCACCGGTGGCGAGTTGGGTAAATTATGGCCAATAGATGGCTACGCCGATCCCAAAAACCCTACAGCCAAGGTCCGCATCAAAGGCAACCCGAACCTTGGGCTTGTGAAAGCAGTGATGATCGGCATACGGAATCCAGCCGAAAATCCTTGCAGCCCCAACCCTTCCGATAAAAAGAGCGTGGAAATTTGGGTGAACGAATTGCGGGTGTCCGGCCTCGACGAAAGGGGCGGTGTGGCAGCCACGGCCCGCCTGGACCTGCGCCTGGCCGATTTGGGAACCCTGTCGCTGGCGGGCAAGTTCAGTTCCATTGGTTTCGGCGGCCTCGATCAGCGCCTCCTGGAGCGGAGCAGGGAGCAAATTGCTTCCTACGACATTGCCACGCAGATCGCCCTCGATAAATTCCTGCCGGAAAAATTAAAGCTGCGGGTGCCCTTCTATTTTGCCTACTCCAACGAAACGCGCAATCCCCAGTTCGACCCCTACGACCTCGACGTGGAGCTAAAGGACAAACTGCGAGAAGCCGACTCCCCGCAAGAAAGGGAGGACATCAGGAAACAGGCCCAGAACGTCACTTCTATCAAAACCTACAACTTTACCAACGTCAGGAAAGACCGCTCCCGACCGGACAAAGTACCCATGCCCTGGGACATCGCCAACTTCAGCCTAACGTATGGCTTCGATGAAACCCAACGTAGAGACCCCATCATTGAAAGCGATGTGGTCACGCGCAGACGGGGGGCGCTCGACTACAAATATACCCGTAAAACGGCCTACATCGAACCTTTCAAAAAGGCCATCAAAAATGACAAGTACCTGAAATTCGTCAAGGAGATACACCTCAACCCCTTGCCCAATGCTTATGGATTCAGCACCGATCTCGACCGGCGCTTCAACACGACCAAGTACCGCTTCGCCGGCGACGACCCCCTCATCAATACTTATTACAACAAGCAGTTCATGTGGAACCGCTTGTACGACGTGCAGTGGGATTTGACGAAAAATATCAAAATCCAGTTCAACGCCGACAACCGCTCCATCATTGACGAACCGGACGAAACGCTGATGTTGCAACGCAACCGCCTGTCGCCCAACGACCCTAACTATATTGCCGACATCGGGCAGTACCGCCGCGACTCTATCTGGTCGAACCTGCGCGGCCTGGGCCGGACGAAAAACTACCGCCACCGCTACAACATCAACTACAATGTGCCCATGAAGAACTTCCCCATGCTCGACTGGGTGCGGTTGAAATTGCGCTGGGAAGCTGAATATGCCTGGGATGCGGCGAGCCTATCGCCGGGTGCCCTCAGCCTCGGCAACGTGATCAGCAACGGGAACACGCGGGGCGTGGACGGGGAACTCGACTTTGAAAAACTCTATAACTACTCCAAGTACCTAAAGAAAATCAATTCCGTTCCCCGACCTGGCGGCGCACCGCCGGGAAGGCAACCCGCCACACCGCCCGGTGGCCGGGACTCCAGAAACCCTGGTGGACGTAGCGACGTGAGCACCCCCGACAGCAAGGATGCCGATGGAAAGGATGGCAAAAAAGCCAAAAAGAAAAGCGACGGCGAGCCGGGCGCGCTTGAACGGGCACTCATCCGGCCCCTGATGACCGTGCGCAGCCTCAACCTGCGCTACACGGAAAACTATGCGACCATCGTTCCGGGCTATATGCCCGATAGCCGGATATTCGGCATGAACAATTTTGCCTCGCCGGGATGGGACTTCATTGCGGGCCTGCAACCCAACATCCGGCAGGAGGACTATTACACCGACCGCGATTGGCTTTACAACAACTGGCAGTGGATAAGCGGCGATCGCCTGCTCAACTCACCGGTCATTCAGAATTACTCGCAGACAGCAGAAGCCCGCCTGAAACTGGAACCGTTCAGGGATTTCAAAATAGATGTGGATGCCAAACGGAACAAACGCGAGGACCACAACGAGTTCTTCCGCCGTTCTACCATCCTGGATCCCGACAATCCCAACAACCGATTCCAGGAAGAGATGAAGCACTCGATCCCCAAGGATTTCGGGTCTTATACCATCTCCTATTCTGCCCTCAATACCTTGTTCAACAACGACCTGTCGGGGCTGTTCCGGCAATTTGAGGAGAACCGCCTCATTATTGCCCGCCGCCTGAGCGACGACCCCTCCATACTACACCAAGATTCCATTTATGCGGCAAAGGGCTACCCTAAAGGCTATGGCCCCCTCCAGCAAAGCGTGTCGTTGCCGGCCTTTTTCTCTGCCTACGCGGGTATGGATGCCAATACCATGAAAGTGACCAACAACTACATGAGCGATGTCATCCTGAAAATGATCCCCCGTCCTAATTGGCGCTTGACATACAATGGCTTGGCGAAGGTCGGCCCCTTCAAGGATTTGTTTCAGAGCATCACCTTGAACCATGCATATCAAGGCACGCTTACGGTAGGTTCTTACCTCACTGACCTGGACTACGACCCGGCCGTGCCAGATAAAATCAACTCGGACAACCTGAACTTTTACTCCCGCTTCCGGGCACCCAACATTCAGGTGCAGGAGCAGTTCAGCCCGCTGGTCGGAGTGGATATGCGCATGAAAAACAGCATGTCGTTCAAATTTGACTATAAAACCAACCGAACGCTGAACGTGGAGCTTGACCGGGGCCTCAATGAAACGAGGGGGACGGAGTTTGTGATGGGTTTCGGCTACAAGATAAAAGACCTCAATTTGGGATTCCTCACGCCAAAGCAGAAAGGCAGAAAGCCCAAGAAGGAGGAAACGCCGCCGCCGGCAGGCGGGCAGCAGCGCGCCGGCAGCCGGAGCCAGAACCAAGCCGGTGATTTCGATTTTACCTTCGACTTCTCTATCCGGGACGATATCACCAATTTCTACGCCTTCGACAGCGGCGGTCTGGAAGTGCCCACTCGCGGTAACCGTACCCTCACGATCCTGCCGCAGGCTACCTATCAGCTAAACCGGCAGTTGTCCATGCGGTTTTTCTTCGACTACCGTCGCAACGTGCCGAAAACCTCCCAGGGTTTCCCCACGACCAACGTGCGCAGCGGGGTCACGATAAGGTTCTCTTTGAATTGATAAAAACAACCCAGTTGTTGCAAGTTTGATCTCGGCAAAATTTAAGTCACTTAGTTCTTGCAAGTTTGCAACTTGCAAGGCTGCACAGGAGCGATTTTGCAGGC
>JRYF01003440.1_pt1 | contig 19959 bp, 20 predicted proteins | sample 235331 | NCBI WGS metagenome assembly JRYF01 (sample SAMN03074217, study PRJNA261475) | activated sludge metagenome | biome: Wastewater Treatment Plant; feature: Wastewater; material: Activated sludge; isolation source: activated biomass of a wastewater treatment plant treating hydrocarbon... ...
TTCCGCGACAACCTGCGCCGCTTCATCGACCAGCAGGTCGTTCCGAAGGCGCATGCCTGGGAAGAGGCGGGCATGGTGCCGCGCGAGCTGCTGCGCACGATGGGCGAGCTGGGCTATCTCGGCGTGCGCTATCCCGAGGCCTATGGCGGCTCGGGGCTGGACACGGTGTACAGCGCGATCCTCGCCGAGGAGCTCGGCCGCTCCACCTTCGGCGGCTTCGCGGTCACCGTCACCGTGCACACCGACATGGCCTCGCCGCACCTGGCCAACTTCGGCACGCCGGCGCAGCTCGAACGCTGGCTGAAGCCCATCATCCGCGGCGAGAAGGTCTGCGCCGTCGCGGTGACCGAGCCCGACGCCGGCTCCGACGTGGCCGGCCTGCGCACGCGCGCCGTGCGCGATGGCGACCACTGGGTGATCGACGGCAGCAAGATGTTCATCACCAACGGCGTGCACGCCGACGTGTACTTCGTCGGCGCGCGCACCGACCCGGCGGCCAAGGGTTCGCGCGGCATCTCGATCTTCGTCGTCGAGAAGGGCACGCCGGGCTTTCGCGTCGGCCGCGCGCTGAAGAAGAGCGGCTGGCTCTGCAGCGACACGGCCGAGCTGGTGTTCGAGAACTGTCGCGTGCCGGCGGCCCACCTGCTCGGCGAGGAGAACAAGGGCTTCTACCAGATCATGCGCAACTTCCAGAACGAGCGCATGGTCATCGGCGCGGCCGCGATGGGCGAGGCGGCGCGCGCCATCGAGATGACGGTGGCCTACACGCGCGAGCGCAAGGCCTTCGGCGCAACGCTGTGGGACAAGCAGGCGATCCGCCAGCGCCTGGCGATGCGCGCCGCGCAGGTCGAGGCCGGGCGCGCGCTCGTCTACCACGCCGCCTGGCTCGACGCGCAGGGCAAGGAGTGCGTGAAGGAGGTCTCGATGGTCAAGGCGCTGTGCGGTGAGCTGGTGAACGACGTGCTCTACGACTGCCAGCAGTTCCACGGCGGCTTCGGCTACATCCGCGAGTCGGCCATCGAGCGCATGGTGCGCGACGCGCGGGTCGAGGCCATCGGCGGCGGCGCGACCGAGGTGATGCTCGAGGAAATCGCCAAGCGCATGTGACGGCCCGGGGAAGACCAACGCTAGGAATGAACACCATGTCAGAGGACAGTGCCGCGGACGCCGCGCTCGCCGTCAAGTGGCAGAAGATCACCTCGATCGCGGCCTACAGCCGCGAGCTGGGGCTGACGCTGCATTCCGTGCGGCCTGACTGGTGCGTCATCCGGGCGCCGTACGACCCGCGCACGGTCGGCAATCCGGAGTCCGGCGTCGTGCACGGCGGCGTCATCACGGCGCTGCTCGACAGCTGCTACGGGCTGGCGATCTTCGTGCGCATGGGCAAGCTCAAACCGATGGCCACGCTGGACCTGCGCATCGACTATCTCAAGCCCGCCACGCCGGGCCGCGACATCCTGGGCGGCGCGGTCTGCTACAAGCTCGGCCACGAACTGGCCTTCGTGCGCGGCACGGCGTACCACGACGGCCCGGACGACCCGATCGCCACATCCGCGGCCATCTTCATGTTCACGGGCGGGCCGGTCATTTCGCTCGAGGAAGCGGTCGGCGCGCTGGAGGCCCTGAAGCCATGAACCTCACCGAGCTGATCCGGTCGGCGCGCGCGAACCGGGACTGGACCCCTCTGATCGACCTGGTGCCCTACGCGAGGTTCCTGAACCTGCGGCTGGACATCAAGGGCGACCAATTCACGGCGTGCATGCCGTTCGACCGCAAGCTGATCGGCAACCCCGCACTGCCCGCGCTGCACGGCGGCGCCACCGGCGGCTTCATCGAGTGCGCCGGCCTGTTCTACCTGCTGTGGCACATGGAAAGCGCCGACCTGCCCAAGACGATCAACTTCAACTTCGAGTACCTGCGTTCCGGCCGACCCGAGGACACCTACGCCAACGTGTTCATGGTTAAGCAGGGACAGCGCGTCGCCCACCTCCGCGTCGAGGCCTGGCAGTCCGGCCCCGACAAACCCATCGCCATCGGACACGGCAACTTCATGCTCAAGCCGATCGCCGACACCACCGCCAAGCCATGACCACTCCCGCCTACCGTTCCGTCTACCGCCCCGGCCTGTTCGCCGGCCAGACCGTCATCGTCACCGGCGGCGGCAGCGGCATCGGCCGCTGCATCGCGCACGAACTGGCCAGCCTCGGCGCCGCGCTCGCGCTGGTGGGCCGCAAGATCGAGAAGCTGCAGGCCGTGCAGGCCGAGATCGCCGCGGCGGTGCCGGGCGCGAGGCTGAGCCTGCATTCCTGCGACATCCGCGACGAGGCGGGCGTCAAGCAGATGGTGGCCGACGTGCTCGCCGCGCACGGGCGCATCGATGGCCTGGTGAACAACGCCGGCGGCCAGTACCCGCAGCCGGCGAAGGACATGACGCTCAAGGGCTGGGACGCGGTCGTGCGCAACAACCTGCACGGCGGCTTCCTCGTCTCGCGCGAGGCCTACACCCAGTGGATGGAGCAGCACGGCGGTGCGATCGTCAACATCATCGCCGACATGTGGATGGGCATGCCCGGCATGGCGCACAGCGGCGCCGCGCGCGCCGGCATGCTCTCGTTCACCGAGACCGCGGCCTGCGAGTGGGGCCATGCCGGCGTGCGCGTCAACGCGGTGGCGCCCGGCTTCGTCGCCAGCAGCGGCTTCGACACCTACGGCCCGGAGATGAAGGCCAAGTTCCGCAGCCTGATGAAGACCGCGCCGCTGCAGCGCTACGGCACCGAAGCCGAGGTGTCCTCGGCGGTGGTCTACCTGCTGGGCGAGGGCGCGGCCTACATCACCGGCTCGTACATCCGCGTCGACGGCGGCGTGCCCAATGCGCGGCAGACCTGGAAGCTCGCCGAAGGCAGCCGCAACCAGCCCTACGAGGGCTTTCCGCTCGCCACGATGCCCGAATGCCTGAAGCCCGGCGCGCAATAACGCGCCGCCACCCCTGACGCAGGAGAAACAAGCCATGCCCGCCGAAGCACCCGCCGGCGTGCGGACCGTCCCGTTCCGCACCCACAACCGCACCATCACCGAGACCGACATCGTCACCTTCGTCAACGTGGTCGGGCTGCACGAGCCGTTCTTCATCGACATGGAGTACATCGACAAGAACATGTCGGGCAAGCACCGCAAGCGCTTCGCGCCCGGCCCGATGGCCATCTCGGTCGGCATGGGCCTGCTGGCACCGACGGTCACCGGCGTGATCGACAAGGTGCTCGAAGGCCGCGAGCACGGGCCCTTCGGGGGCATGACCGGCGTCGAGGCGCGCGTCAAGGGCGCGCTGTTTCCCGGCGACACCGTGCACGTCGAGGGCGAGGCTTGGCTGCGCCCGCCCACCGCGCGCGGCTACACGCTGATGGACCTGCGCCACCGCGTCGTCAACCAGCACGGCGAGGTGCTGGTCGACTTCACCGAGACGATCACCTTCCTGCCCAAGGGCGCGCAGGAGGCCTGAGCGGTGATCGGCCGCCGCTTCGAAGGCCGTGTCGCGCTCGTCACCGCGGCCGGCGCGGGCATCGGCGCGGCGACGGCGCGGCGCCTGGCGGCCGAGGGCGCCCGCCTGGTCGTCGCCGACCTCAGCGGCAAGCGCGCCGAGGAGACCGCGCAGGCGATCGGCGCCGCCGGCGGCGAGGTGGCCTGGCTGAAGGGCGATGCGGCCGAGCCCGCCGCGGTGGAGGCAGCCGTCGCGACGGCGCTGCAGCGCTGGGGCCGGCTCGACGTGCTCGTCAACAACGCCGGCTTCGGCGTGCCGGCGCTGATCGCCGACACCAGCCTCGAGTCCTGGAACCGCACGCTCGCGGTCACTCTGACGAGCGCGTTCCTCGGGCTCAGATGCGCGCTGCCGGTGATGCGCCGCCAGGGCCGCGGCGTGGTCGTCAACACCGCCTCGGTCTCGGGTCTGGCCGGCGACATCGGCATGCCGGCCTACAACGCGGCCAAGGCCGGCGTGGTGAACCTGACGCGCGCCGCCGCGCTCGAATGCGCCGGCCAGGGCATCCGCGTGAACTGCATCTGCCCGGGCGGCGTCGACACGCGCGTCACGCAGGTGCTGGCCGGCGAGCGCGCCGACGAGGTGCGCCGCGCGATGGCCGCGGTGCATCCGCTGCAGCGCATGGGCAGCGCCGACGAGATCGCCGCCGCGATCGCCTTCCTGGCCTCCGACGAGGCTTCGTTCATCACCGGCGCGGCGCTGGTGGCCGACGGCGGCCTGACCGCCGGCACCGGGCTGCCGCCGTTCACCGGGCCTTGAGAGGCACACGCCATGGACTTCGCCTTCACCGAGGAGCAGAACCTGCTGCGCGACAGCGTGCGCAAGATGCTCGAGCGCATCGCCACGCCGGAATACGTGCGCCGCTGCGACCAGGAGCCGCGCTACCCCACCGAGCTGTACGAGGCCTTCGTCGAGATGGGCCTGCTGCGCATGCCGTTTCCCGAATCGGTGGGCGGGCTCGGCGGCGGCGTGATCGACTTCGCGATCATCGCCGAGGAACTCGGCCGCAAGAGCTACGACTTCCTCGGCGCCTACGGCACCTGCGTGTTCAACGGCCTGAACATCCTGAACAACGGCACCGAGGCGCAGCGCCAATACTGGCTGCCGCGGCTGATGGACGGCCGCATCAAGATGTCGATCTCGATGACCGAGCCCGGCGCGGGCTCGGACGCCGGCGCGATGCGCACCAGCGCCCGGCTCGACGGCGACCACTGGGTCGTCAACGGCCAGAAGGTGTTCTCCACCGGCGCGGGCGCCGATCGCAACGTCATCAACCTGTACGCGCGCACCCGGCCGGACGGCCCGCACCAGCAGGCGTTGTCGCTGTTCCTGGTGGACAAGGACACGCCGGGCATCACGCTGCGCAAGCTCGACACGCTCGGCCGGCGCGCGCTCGGTACCTACGAAATCTTCTTCGACGACGTGCGCGTGCCGGCCGACCGGCTGGTCGGCGAGCCGCACCAGGGCTGGGCCTACATGCTGTCGGGCCTGCAGCTCGAGCGGCTGATGACGGCTGCCGGCTACGTGGGCGGCGCGCAGGCCGCGGTCGACCTGGCGCTCGCCTATGCGAAGGAACGCAAGCAGTTCGGCAAGCCGATCGGCACCTTCCAGTCGATCGCCCACCTGCTGGCCGACATGCAGACCGCCGTGGAGGCGAGCCGCGCGCTGCTCTGGCGCGCCGCCTGGCAGCTCGAACGCGGCCAGGACGCGCTGATGGCGATCTCGCAGGCCAAGCTGTTCGGCTCCGAGGCCTACGCGAACATCGCCAACCAGGGCATGCAGATCATGGGCGGCTACGGCTACATCATGGAGTTCGACATGCAGCGCCACTACCGCGACGCGCGCGTCACCACCATCACCGCCGGCACCTCGCAGATGCAGCGCAACCTGATCGCCGGGCTGATGGGGCTCAAGACCAAATGAAGGACCTGTCGTGGACTTCGAACTGACCGACGAGCAGCGCCAGCTGCGCGACGCCGCGCGCAAGCTCGCGCAGCAGGAATTCCGCGAGCGCGCCGCGCGCTGGGATCGCGAGGAGTGCTTCCCCGAGGAGAACAAGCACCGCCTGGCGGAGCTGGGCTACCTCGGCCTGAGCATGGACCGCGACTATGGCGGCAGCGGCGCCGGCCTCGTCGACACCTACCTGGTGATCGAGGAACTCGCCAAGGTCGACCTGCTGACCGCGATGATCGTGCACGACCAGAACGTCTCGCCGCGCATCATCGCCAACCACGGCTCGCCCGAGATGAAGCGGCGCCTGCTGCCGCGCTTCGTCAGCGGCGAGCTCGAGTGCAGCATCGCCTGGACGGAGCCGCAGGCCGGCTCCGACGGCACCGCCATCCGGACCTCCGCGGTGCGCGACGGCGACCAGCTGCTCATCAACGGCAGCAAGATCTTCACCACCTTCGGCGACCGCGCGGACATGCACCTCGTGTACGCACGCTTCGGCCCGTCCAGCGGCGCGCGCGGCATCGGCACGGTCGTCGTCGAACGCGACCGGCCCGGCCTGACGGTGCGCCGGCTCGAGGGCAAGATGGGCGTGCGCGGCGCGGCCGAGAACGAGCTGTTCTTCGACAACGTGCGCGTGCCTGCGGCGAACATCGTGACGCAGGGCGACCCGCAGAACTCGGCCGGCTTCGTCAAGCCGCTGACGCTGTACAACGGCACCCGCGTCGGCATGGGCGTGATGGCGCTCGGCGTGGCCGAGGGCGCGTTCGACCTGGCGCGCGAGTACATGACGGTGCGCGAGCAGTTCGGCCAGAAGCTCTGCGAGATGCAGGGCCTGCGCTGGCTGATGGCCGACGCGCTGATCGAGATCGAGGCCGCGCGCTGCCTCTGCTACAAGGCGCTGGCGCTGATCGATGCCGGCAAGCCCGACCCGGCGCTGTGCTCGATCGCCAAGGTCTTCGCCACCGAGATGGCGCAGCGCGTCACGCTGCAGTGCCAGCAGATGTTCGGCGGCTACGGCTACTTCGGCTCGCTGCCGCTGGAGCGCATGGTGCGCGACGTGCGCATGCTCACGCTGACCGGCGGCACCACGCAGACGCAGAAGAACGTGATCGCGGCCCACATCTTCGACGGCCGCAGAACGAGGAGCGAAGCATGACCATACGGATCGAACGAGAGGGCGCGCTGGCCATCGTCACGCTGGCCCGGCCCGAGCGCCTGAACGCGCTGACGCCGGAGATGATGGAGCAGCTCGGCGACGCCGGCCACGCGCTGCAGAAGGACGGCAGCGTGCGCGCCGTGCTGCTGCGCGGCGAGGGCCGCGCGTTCTGCGCCGGCGCCGACGTCGGCACGATGAAGGAGCTCGACGTGCTCGCCGGGCGGCAGCGCATCCAGCGCGCGCACCGCGTCATCGCCAATCTCGCCAACCTCGACAAGCCGGTCGTCGCCGCCGTGCGCGGCGCGACGGTCGGCGTCGGCTGGAGCCTGGCGCTCGCCTGCGACCTGATCCTCGCCTCCGAGAACGCGAGCTTCAGCATGGTCTTCAAGAAGATCGGCCTCGCGCCCGACGGCGCCGCGGCCTACTTCCTCGCCCAGTACATCGGCGTGCTGCGCGCGCGCGAGCTGATGATGAGCGCGCGCATGGTGCCGGCGGCCGAGGGCAAGCAGCTCGGCATGGTCAACGAGGTGCTGCCCGACGACCAGCTCGACGAGCGCGCGCTCGCGCTGGCGCGCGAGCTGGCCGAGTCGGCCACGTTCGCGCTGGCGAGCGGCAAGCGCCTGTTCCGCGGCGCGATGCAGCCGAGCCTGGAGGCCTTCCTCGACCTGGAGTCGCACGTGCAGAACCTCGTGCTGCAGAGCGACGACCGCAAGGAAGGCGTGGCCGCGTTCCTCGAGAAGCGCAAGCCGAACTTCGTCGGACACTGACCCGGAGGCCCCGCATGTTCCAGCTCGATCCCGATCTCGAATCGTTCCGCCAGGAGGTGCGCAAGACGGCAGAGCGCGCCTTCGCCGCCAAGGCCGCGTACTGGGACGAGAAGGAGGAGTTCCCGACCGAGAACCGCGACCTGCTCGCCCGGCTCGGCTACCTCGGCATGGTCATCCCCGAGGCCTACGGCGGCGCGGGCGCGCCGGTGATCCAGGGCACCATCCTGCTGGAGGAAGTGGCGCGCGTGTGCTTCAACACCGCGCTGGTGGCGCAGATCGCCATCAACGGCCCGTCGCGCGCCATCGCCATCATGGCCAGCGAAGAGCAGAAGCGCCGCTGGCTGCCCGGCTGCGTGAACGGCGAACACAACTTCGCGATCGGCATCAGCGAGCCTGGCGCGGGCTCGGCGATGACCGACATGACGACCACGGCCACGCCCGACGGCGACCATGTCGTGCTGCACGGCCAGAAGGCCTACTGCACCGGCGGCCACCTGGCCACGCATGTGTTCGTGTTCGCGCGCTGGGGCAGGACGCAGGGGCCCAAGGGGATCGGCGCGCTGGTGGTCGAGCGCGGCACGCCCGGGTTCGACGTGGGTCACCCCGAACGCAAGATGGGCGGCCGCGGCATGCCCGAGGTCGAGCTGTACTTCGACCGCTGCCGCGTGCCGCGCGAAAACGTGATCATGCCCGGCGACCCGGAATCGACGCGCAGCTTCAAGCGCCTGATGAGCTCGTTCGGCCCCGAGCGCGTCGGCAATGCCGCGATGTGCCTGGGCGTGGCGCAGGCCGCCTACGAGGCGGCCAAGGCCTACTCGCAGCAGCGCGAGCAGTTCGGGCGGCCGATCTGCGAGTTCCAGGGCCTGCAGTGGAAGATCGCCGACATGGCAGTGCAGATCCACGCCGCGCGGCTGATGATCTACCGCGCGGCGACGAACCTGGTCGGCGGCTTCCCCGATCCGCTCGAGGCAGCGATGGCCAAGCTCTACGCGAACGAGATGGTCCAGCGCGTCACCAACGAGGCCCTGCAGATCCACGGCCATGCCGGCTTCACGCGCGCGCTGCCGCTCGAACGCATGGTGCGCGATTCGCGCGGCTTCGCGCTCGGCGGCGGCACCACGGAGATCCTGCGCAACACGATCGCCTCGATGGTCTACGGCCGCGCCTTCGACCAGCGGCGCGCCGGCGCCTGAACGTCTCTCCACCGGTTCGCGCAGGGCCGACAGGTCGCGGTGGTATGCGACGCTGGCCAGGCGCAAACGCGCGATGGCGAGCATCGGGCAGACACGAAGTGGGTTGATCGAGGATCTCTTGGTCGTCGTCGCCGGGGCGGTGGCCGTGGCGTTGTCGGTGGTGCGCCGGGCGTGAAGCCTCGGGACGTTGGCTTTTTTGACGCCGGAAGTCGAGACACGGATTTGGCGCCGGCATGACCATGCTCCGGCGCTGATGCGCGAGCGCGCGCACGGCACCGTGGAACACTGCTCGTCCGATCGGGCTGGTTGTGCTCGCCGCTACGACCGTCACCCTGACGGTCGCCGCGGTGCAGGACCGGCTCGCCAGAATCGTCGCGCGCTCCATGCCCCAGTTCGCCTTGCTCGCGAGCCTGCATGAACTGTGGCATCGTCGGGCAGGGTCGATCATCAGGAAACATGTCAATGACTTTCAGCACCCGCTACACGCGCCTGCCGGGAACCCCCGAGCCGATGCACCACTGGCCCGGCCACGGCGGCATCCGCATCGCCGGCGACTCGTGGGGTCCCGCCGACGGGCCGCTGGTCCTGCTGCAGCACGGCGGCGGCCAGACGCGCCACGCCTGGAAGGGCGCCGGCGAGACGCTGGGCGCGGCGGGCTATCACGCCGTCGCCTTCGATGCGCGGGGGCATGGCGACACCGACTGGGCGCCGGACGGCATGTACGGGCAGGACGCGATGGTGCGCGACCTGGAGTGCGTGGTCGCGGCCCTGGGCAACCGCCGGCCGGTCCTGGTGGGGGCGTCGATGGGCGGCGGCACCAGTCTCGTCGCGGCCGGCGAGTCGCATGTCGACGCGACGGCGCTGGTGCTGGTGGACATCGCCCCCAACATCGAGCCCGCGGGCGTGGACAACATCCAGGCCTTCATGAGCCTGAAGCCGGAAGGCTTCGATTCGCTCGAAGAAGTGGCGCAGGCGATCGGGACCTATCAGCCGCACCGCAGGCGCCCGCCCAGCCTGGACGGCCTGGCCAAGAACGTGCGTCTCGGCCCCGACGGCAGGTACCACTGGCACTGGGATCCGCTGTTTCGCGCCGGCGTGCGCAATCTCGATCAGCGCACCCGGCGCCTCGAGGCGTGTGCGGCGAACCTCGACCTGCCGACCCTGCTGGTGCGCGGCGGGCTGTCGGACCTCCTGAGCGAACAGGGTGCGCAGGCCTTCCTGAAGCTGTGCCCGACGGCCGAGTACGTCAGCGTCAGCGGCGCCGGCCACATGGTGGCCGGCGACCGCAACGACGTGTTCGCCGCGGCCGTCATCGAATTCCTCGCGCGCTCCGTGCCCGTCAAGGGCGAGCCGCTGCGCTCGCCCCATCAGGTCCGGCCGATCCGGCAAGGCCCCGACGAGGGCATCGTCGACGTGCCCTGAAGCGCACCGACCTGCCGGCGCGACGTCCGGGCGTGCGGCCGCCCTTCACTCGATCTTCATGCCCGACGCCTTGATGGCACGCGCCCACTTGTCGGTCTCGGCCTTCATGAAGGCGGCGAATCGCTCGGCATTCATCGGCAGCGGGTCGAGCCCCATGGCGGCCATCTTCTCCTTCACCTCCGGCGTGTCGAGGATGCGCAGCACTTCGTTCTGCATCTTTGCGGCCACCTCCGTGGCCACGCCGGCGGGCATCACGATGCCCAGCCACGAGTAGGCCTCGAACGAGGGCAGCCCCGCTTCCTGGCCGGTCGGTACGTCGGGCAGCAGGGGCGAGCGCTGCGGCGAGGTGACCGCGAGGGCGCGGACGCGGCCCCCTTTGACTTGCGGCACCGCCGTGACGGTGGGCTCGAAGGTGAAGGCGACCTCGCCCGACATCACCGCCGTCAGCCCCGGCACCGTGCCCTTGTACGGCACGGCGACGATGTCGGTGCCCGTGGCCGACTTGAACAGTTCACCGGTGAGATGGATCGTGGCGGTGCCGGCCGAGAAGTTCAGGGCGCCGGGCTTGGCCCGGGCCGCGTCCACGATGTCCTTGACCGACTTCAGCGGCGACGCCGTGGGCACCACCAGCACCAGCGGCGTGTAGGCCATCAGCACCACCGGCGTGAAGTCGCGCACCGGGTCATAGGGCAACTTGTTGTACAGCGAGACATTCGTCGCGTGCGTGCTGAGCACCGCGAGCATGATGGTGTGGCCGTCGGCGGCGGCCTTGGCCGCCGCCTCCGCGGCGATGATGCCGTTGGCGCCGGGCTTGCTTTCGACCAGGACCGGCTGGCCCCAGGCCTCGGTCAGCTTCTGGCCGACCAGGCGCGCCATGATGTCGGTGGCCCCGCCGGGGGCGAAGGGAATGATGAAGCGGATCGGTTTGGACGGGTAGCCCTGGGCCTGGACCGGGTTCAGCGCCAGCAGGGCGCTCGAGCACACCGCCATCAGCCATCGAACGATGCTCATCTTCTTGCCTCCTGCCGCAGCCGCGGCGAACGCCGGCGCGGCATCACCAGCCGCCGAAGGACAAGCCGCCGTTGACGCTGACGGTTTGGCCGTTGACCTGGGAGGCCGCGTCGGACGCGAGAAACGCGGCCACCTCGGCGACTTCGGCGGCGCTGGGAGCGCGTCCCTGGGGAAAGCGCTCCAGGGCCTTCGAAAACAACCGGTTCTCGAAGCCCGGCTTGGAGAAGATGCGGTCCCATCCCGGGGTGTCGCTCGTCAGGGTCAGCGCCACCGAGTTGACGCGGATGTTCCAGCGCGAGAACTCGCGTGCCAGTGCCTTGGTCATCAGCAGGATCGCGGCGCCGACCGCGCCGATGACGGCTTCGCCCGGCGTGGGGTGACGGGCGGCGTCGGTGGTCACCATGATCACGGAACCGGCGCCGCGCGCGCGCAAGGCCGGCAGGGCCGCATGAACCGGGAAGATGCGCGGCCACAGCCGCGCATCGAAGGACGCTTCGAGCTGCTCGGCCGACATTTCCGCGAACGGTTTCGGACCGACCGGCCCCGCCGCGCCGGCACTGACCAGGATGTCGAGCCCGCCCCGGCTTTGCACCACGCGCTCGACGATCGCGGCCATCGCGGCGTGGTCGCCGGCCTCGCCGACTTCGAAGCCGGCTCTCGGGTCGAGGGTGCGCAAGACCTCCAGTGCTTCGTGGCCGTGCTCCGGGTTGCGCCCGGTCACGATCACCTGTGCGCCGCGGCGCGCGAGCGCCTGGGCGATGGCGAACCCGATGCCCCGCGAGCCACCGGTGACGAGTGCAACCTTGCCATCCATCTCATTGCTCCTTGCGGGGGGCCACAGGGCGGCGTGCGGTTCCGGCGCGCGGGCGATCGGCGCGCGTGGGTCGTTCCGGCCTGCGCGCTACGAGCAACAAACTAACACTTGTTTGACAAGCGGTCAATTGGCGCTTGCAAGCTAATCCCACAGCCGACGACCGGCGTAGGGTCGCGGTGTCGCCACCGGCGCAGGGCCGGCGCCTCGATCCCCGAGATCACCCCGACATTGCCGCATCGACACGGAGTCTTCATCGTGCCCTCCTGGTTTCGCCGAGCGATCGTCGCGGCTGTCGCCCTGATTGCGGTTGTGGGTGCACATGCCGAGGACTATCCCAGCCGGCCGCTGCGGCTGATCGTCCCGCAGGGGCCGGGCGGCGGCAGCGATGTCGGCGCGCGTGTGGTCGCCGAACGGCTGGGCCGCGTGCTGGGCCAGCAGGTCGTGGTCGAGAACCGGGCCGGCGCCGGGGGCTCGATCGGCGTCGATGCGGCCGCCAAGGCTGCGCCCGACGGCTACACGCTGGTCCTGGGCTCGAGCACCACGATGGCCGCCAACGTGAGCCTGTACAGCAAGCTGCCCTACGACCCGATGCGGGACTTCACGCCGCTGGGGCTGATCTTCGCGGCGAACTTCGGCATCGTCGTCCATCCCTCGGTGCCGGCCACCAGCCTGAAGGAACTCGTCGAGCTGGCCAAGTCCAGACCGCGCCAGCTCAACTACGGCTCGGGAACGAGTTCCGCGCAGATCTGCACCGAGATGCTCAAGCACTCCGCCGGCATCGAGCTCACCTACGTGCCGTACAAGGGCTCGCCCCAGGCCCTGAACGACCTGCTGTCGGGGCAGGTGCAGCTGATCTGCGATCCGCTGGCGACAGCGTTGCCGCACGTCAAGGCAGGCAAGCTGCGCATCCTTGCGGTCAGCAGCGGCAGCAGATCGGCGTTCGTGCCCGAGGTGCCGACGATCGCCGAAGCTGGCGTGCCCAACGTCGAGTACACGGCCTGGCTCGGCTTGTTCGTGCCCAGAAGCACGCCCAGGGAGCTGACGGCCCGCCTGAGCGCCGAGTTGATGAAGGTGCTGCGCCAGCCGGAGACGGCCGAAGCCCTGACCAAGGCCGGCCTCGAGCCGCTCGTCGTCGGCCCCGAAGACACGATGGTCCTGTGGAAGTCCGACATCGAGCGCCAGGCCGCGGTGATCAAGCGTGCGGGGATGAAAGCCGACTGAAGGGGCGCGAGGGGCCGGCTGCGCGGGCGACGGCTTCAGTCCCGCGGCCGGGCGACCGTGCCGTCGGCGTGCAGCGCCTCGATCTCCGCCGCGCCGTAGCCGAGCTCCGCGAGGATCGCGCCGGCATGCTCGCTCAGCCGCGGCGGCAGCCCGGCCACGCGGCCCGGCGTTTCGCCGAGCTTGACCGGCACGCCGAGGTGGTGGTGGCCCGCTTCCTGCACCGCCATCCGGCGGTGCGCCGCATGCGGCTGCGTGAGCGCCTGCGCCACGTCGTTCACCGGGCCGGCCGGCACGCCGCGGCGCATCAGGTTCTCGCACAGCGGCGCCGCCTCGAGGCCGGCGAGCGTGCGCTCGATCTCGGCGCGCAGCGCGTCGCGGTGCGCGAGCCGCGATGCCGGGCTCGCGAAGCGTTCGTCGGCGGCCAGGTCGGCGCGGCCCACGCATTCGCAGAAGCGCCTGAACTGCCCGTCGTTGACCACGCCGAGGAACACCTCGCCGTCGGCGGCGCTGTAGCGGTCGTAGGGCGCGATGTTCGGGTGCGAGCTGCCCATGCGCTGCGGCACGCGCCCCGAGTAGAACCAGTTCGACGCGTGCGGGATGTGCATCGCCAGCCCGCTGTCGAACAGCGTCGCCTCGACGCGCTGGCCGCGGCCGGTGCGTTCGCGCGCGGCCAGCGCGAGCAGCACGCCGACCATCGCGTTGTAGCCGGTGAGGTAGTCGACCACCGGCACGCCCAGCCGCAGCGGGCCGGAGTCGGGCGTGCCGTTGACGCTCATCAGCCCGCAGATGGCCTGCGCCACCGCGTCGTAGCCCGGCAGGCCGCCGAGCGGCCCGTCGGCGCCGAAGCCGCTCACGCTGCAGTACACGAGCCGCGGGTGGCGCGCGGCGAGCGTGCCCTCGTAGCCGAGGCCCCACTTCTCCATCGTGCCGGGCAGGAAGTTCTCGACCAGCACGTCGGCATCGGCGAGCAGGCGGCCGAGCACGGCACGGCCCGCAGGCCGGCCGAGGTCGAGCGCGATCGAGCGCTTGCCGCGGTTGAGCGCGCCGAAGTACGCGATCTCGCCGCGCTCGTCCAGCGGCGGGCCGAAGCGGCGCGACTCGTCGCCGTCGGGCGGCTCGACTTTCACGACCGACGCGCCGTGGTCGGCGAGCATCTGCGCGCACAGCGGCCCGGCGAGCACGCGCGAGAGGTCGACCACGCGCAGCCCGGCCACCGCGCGGGTCGTGGCGGGCTCAGCCATGGTGCAGCAGACGCAGCGCCTCGGCGTGGATCGCCGGCGGGATGGGCACCGACTTGCGCGCCGCGAGGTCGAAGAACAACGCCGCGACGACAATCGTCGTCAACAGCTCGCCATCGGCCGCGTCGAGGATGTGGTGGACGATGTGGAACACCTTGTCGCCCACCGCCAGCACGCCGCTGCGGATGTCGAGCGCCTTGCCCGAGCGCATCGGCCGGTGGTAGACGATGTCGTAGTCGAGCGCGGCCGAGCCGGTGCCGCTGGCGAACAGCTCGCCGCGGTCGATCTTCATCGCCCGGAACAGGTGCGTGATCGCGTCGTTGAAGCGGGCGATGTGCGCACGCGGCGGCGCCACGCCGTCGGGGCCGCATTCCCAGGACTCGACCGAGCCGCGGTAGGTGAGCTGCAGGCGGTCGAGCGGCGGCGGGGCCGGCGGCAGAACCGCGGCCATCGGCGGCGGCGGCACGATGTCGGGCAGCTCGCCGGCGAGTGACTCCGCCGCGGCGCGCACGTCGTCGGGCCAGGGCAGGGCGGTGCCGCCGTCTGGATCGGTCCAGCGCCAGCGCGTCTCGAAGGCCGCGGCCTCGACGCCGGTGTTCTGGTTCACCATGCGGCTGGCGATCGCCATCGTGCCGGCGGCGTCGACGCTGCGGATGCCCGAGCGCACGAAGTAGATGTCGCCGGCGCGCAGTTCGCGCTTGAACAGCGTGCGGTCGGCGGCGGGGCGCAGCGCGGCGCGCTCGCCGCGCAGCCGCGAGGGCGGCAGGCCGATGCGCGCGGCCAGGTGCGCCTGCGCGTCGCTCGCCTTGGCCAGGTAGAACTGCACGTTCATGTGGCCCCACTGGTCGCAGTCCCAGGGGTTGACGGCGCCGCGGCCGGTGACGAACACGGGCGCGTTCATCGGCCCGGCTCCTCGGGCAGGCGCCGCTCCAGGGCACGCGCCAGCACGGCGGCGTCGAGCGGCGCCGAGCGGCGCGCGTCGAGGTCCATGTTGACGGTGTAGACCTTGCTCGTCATCGCCACCTGCCCGGTCTCGACCTTGACGAGGCGATGGAAGAAGGTCAGCTTCTTCTCGCTCGCCTCGAGCACGCCGCTTTCCATGCGCACGAGGTCGCCGGCGAGCAGTTCCTTGAGGTAGGAGATCTCCTGCCGCACGGCCGCCGGCGCCTGGCGGCGCTCGCGGATGAAGGCCGGCGTGATGCCGATCGAGGCCATCACATGCCACGCCGCGTCGGAGACCTTGGCCACGTAGAACTGCACGTTCATGTGGCCGAGGTGGTCGCACTCGCTCTGGGCGACGCGGCCGAGGTGGGTCTCGACGAGCAGGGGGTTCTCGGTGGGTGCTGGGTTCGTCACTCTTCGGGCTTGTAGTTCGTTTCCTTGACGATGCGCCGCCACTTGACGAGGTCCGCGTCGATGTTCGCGGCCAGCTGCGCGGGCGTGCTGCCGATCGGGTCGTAGTTCAAGGCTGCGAGGCGTTCGCGCACGTCGGGCAGCGCCACGATGCGGGCCACCTCGGCGGACAGGCGCGTCACGATCTCCGGCGGCGTGCCGGCCGGCGCCAGCAACGCGACCCAGGTGTCCAGGGTGATGCCCTTGATGCCCGTCTCCTCGAGCGTGGGCACGTCGGGCAACAGCGGCGAGCGCTTGGGCAGCAGCACCGCCAGCGGCCGCAGCTTGCCCGACTTGATGTGCGCCATGCCGACGAAGGGATCGACCACCGCGTCGACCTCCCCGCCGACCACGGCCGCGAGCTGCGGGCCGGTGCCTTTGTACGGCACCATCGTGATGTCCGCCTTCAGCTCGAGCTTCAGCTGTTCGCCGATCAGGCGCAGCAGCGAGGTGCCGGCGCCGTAGCTGAAGCGGCCGGGACGCGTGCGCGCCTCGGCGGCGAACTCCTGCATCGTGCGCACCGGCAGCGCGGCGTTGACGACGAACACGCCGCCCGGGTTGGCGACGAGCGAGATCGGCGCGAAGTCCTTGACGGGATCGTAGGGCGCCTTGTAGAGGATGGTGGCGAGGGTCTGCGCACTGGCCACCGTCATCAGCAGCGTGTAGCCGTCCGGCGCCGCCTTGGCGACGGTGTCGGTGCCGATCATGCCGTTCGCGCCGGGCTTGGGATCGACGTTGACGGTCTGCTTGAGCGCCTCGGACAACTTGGTGGCCACCAGCCGTGCCACCACGTCGGTGGTGCCGCCGGCGCCGAAGGGCACGACGAGGCGCACCGGTCTGGCCGGATAGGGCTCCGTGGCGGCGGCCCAGGGGACGGCGAACAGGGCCGTGCACAGGGCGACGGTCCGCAGGACGATTCGCAGCGATGCGGTAGTCATCGTGTCACTCCGCCTTGATCCCGGCCGCCTTCACGGTGCCGGCAACGGTCTTCAGCTCCACGCGGTGCAAAGCCGCGAGCGCATCGGCATCGCCCGGTCGAGGCTCGAAGCCGATGGAGCGGATCTTCTCGTGAACCGCCGGGTCCTTCAGGATGGCCGCCAGTTCGGCGCGCAGCCGCGTTACGGCCTCCGATGGGGTGCCTGCGTGCGCGAAGAAGCCGATCCAGGCGGAGTAGACCGCGCCAGGCACGCCCGCCTCCGCCGTGGTCTCCACATCGGGCGCCAGCGCGGAGCGCTGGGCGCCGGTCTGCGCGAGCGCCCGGAGCCGGCCGGCCTTGATGTTGGGCAGGCTCGACGACAGCGGCTCGCAGATGACGTCGAGCTGCCCGGCGATCAGGTCGGTGAGCGCCTGGGCGGACGCCTTGTAAGGCACACGCGTCAGGTCGACGCCTGCCGACTGCTTGAGCAGCTCGGTGCACAGCAGCGCCGAACTGGTGCCCGAGCCGTAGTTCAGCCGGCCCGGGGCCGCCTTCGCGGCTGCCAGCAGGTCGCGCACGGACTTCAGCGGCGAGACGGCCGGCACGACGAACGCGAACGGCGCGTCGGCGGCCAGCGCGAGCGGCGCGAAGTCCTTCAGCGGATCGACCGGGAAGTTCGCGTACAGGAAGACGTTGGCCGCGATCGTCGTGCTCGAGCCGAGCAGGATGGTGTAGCCGTCCGGCGCGGCCTTCGCCGCGGCGCTCACGCCCAGCACGCCGCCCGCACCGGCGCGGTTGTCGACCACGACGGTGTGGCCGAGGCGGTCGCCGAGCGCCTGCGCGACGAGCCGCGCGAGCGCGTCCGTGCTGCCGCCCGCGCCCTGGGGCACGATCATCTGGATCGACTTCGTCGGCCACGGCTGCTGCGCGTGTGCGGGCAACCCCGCAAGAAGGGCCGCCAGCGCCCACGCGCCGACCATGAGCTTGAGGGGATTCATTGCGTCTCCTGAGGAAGGGGTGGGAAAGGCCACCGCATCGCTGCGTGCGGCGCCCGCTGCCTAAAATCGGCGCGGGCCGAGGAAGGCTCGACACTGGAGAAGACATGTCCGATGCCGCCGTGCTCGTCAGCCGCCGCGACTTCGTCTGCGAGATCACGCTGAACCGCCCCGAACAGCGCAACTCGATGGCGCCCGAGCTGTTGGAGGCCTTTCAGCAGGTGATCGACCGGGTGAAGGAGGACCGCGAGATCCGCTGCGTGATCATCACCGGCAGCGGCGCGAACTTCTGCGCGGGCGCCGACTTCCGCAGCGCCATCCTCGATCGCGGGGGGCGGCTGCCGCACGAGGCGTCGTTCGAGATCTACCGCCCCTTCCTGACCATCCTCGACGTGCGCGTGCCGGTGATCGCGGCGATGAACGGCCACGCGATCGGCGGCGGCTTCGGCCTGGGGCTGGTGTGCGACCTGCGCGTGGCCAACCGCGACGCGCGCTACGGCGCCAACTTCGCGCGCCTGGGCCTGCATTCGGGCATGGCCATCAGCTACCTGCTGCCGCGCATCGCCGGCGTGCCGCGCGCCGCCGAGCTGCTGTTCACCGGCCGCGTGTTCTCCGGCGCGCAGGCTGCCGAGATGGGCATCGCCAACCACGCGGTGGCGGGGGACGAAGTCCTCGCGCGCTCGCGCGCGCTCGCCGACGAGATCGCGGCGTGCGCGCCGGTGGCGGTGCAGATGCTCAAGCGGTCGCTCTACCGGGGCCTGCAGTGGGACCCGAAGTCGGCCGGCGAGTGGGAGGCGCAGCTGCAGTCGCGCACGTTCGAGATGGCCGACGCGAAGGAGGGCGTCGACGCACTGCTGGCCAAGCGCGAGCCGAGCTTCCGCGGCGTCTAGCGGCCTCGGCGGCGTGCGGCGCGTGGCGCGGGCGCGGCGGTTCATTCGCATCGGCCTTCAGGAACCTGCCGCCACCGTGACGTTCGACGCGGCCAGCGCCGCGATCTCCGCCGCGCTGTAGCCGGCCTCGGCCAGCAGTTCCGCGCCGTGCTCGCCGAGCCGCGGCGCGAGCCGGTCCATGACGGGGGGCGTGCGCGTCCAGCGCGCCGGCGAACGCAGCGTCACGACCGTCCCGTCGGTCGGATGCTCGGTGTGCTGGAAGAAACCGACCGCGCGCAGGTGCGGGTCGTCGATCAGCGACTCGAGCGTGTGCAGCGGGCCGCAGGGCACGTCGGCGGCGGTCAGGATCTCCAGCCACTCGGCGGTGCTGCGCGTGCGGAAGGTCGCGTCGAGCCAGGCGTAGATCTCGGCCGAGTGCTCGGTGCGGGACTGCAGCGTGGCGAAGCGCGGGTCCTGCATGCGCTCGCCTTCGCCGATGCGCTCGAGCACCGCGCGCCACTGCCGGTCGTTGATGATGAAGGTGCAGACATGGCCGTCGAGCGTGCGGAAGGGGCGCCGGTCGCGGCTCAGGTGGCGCGGGTAGCCCGGCGGGCCGAGCGGCGGGTCGAACGACCGGCCCATCAGGTGATCGCCCAGCACGCCCTGCGCGAGCGTCTCGAACATCGGCACCTCGATCGCCTGGCCCTCGCCGGTGCGCAGCTTGTGCACCAGCGCGCCGAGCACCGAGTTGACCAGCGCGATGCCCGTGTAGCGGTCGGCCATCGCCATCGGGATGTAGCGCGGCTCGTTGCCGCCGGCGCGCTCGAACAGGCTCGGGATCGCCGACATGCCCTGCATCAGGTCGTCGAGCGCGGGCTTGGCGGCGTACGGCCCGTCCTGGCCGAAGCCGACCGCGCCGACGTAGACGATGCCGGGGTTGACGGCCGCCACCGCCTCGTAGGACAGCCCGAGCCGCGCCATCGCCAGCGGGCGCACGTTGTAGACGAAGACGTCGGCCTTCGCGGCCAGCCGCAGCAGCACCTCGCGACCGGCCGGCTGCTTCAGGTCGAGCACGATGCTGCGCTTGTTGCGGTTGTTCTGCTGGAAGATGCCGCCCATGCCCGGCCCGCACTCGGGGCCGATGCCGCGCACCAGATCGCCCTCGTGCGGCTCCACCTTGACCACGTCGGCGCCCATGTCGCCGAGCAGCTGGGTCGCGAACGGCCCGAGCAGGTAGCCGGTCAGGTCGAGCACGCGGATGCCGCGCAGGGCGCTCATGGTCGGTCGCTTGGTCGGTGGCTCAGCGCGAGGTGCAGTCCACGATCGCCTGCCATGCCGAGCGCACGCCGTGCCCGCGCACGGCCTGCACCAGCACGCGCGCCCAGTCGGCCTCGCTGCCATGCTCGTCGCGCCAGGCGTGCAGGCGCAGCGTGCTGCGGTGCAGGGCATGCTCGGCCGTCACGCCGATGGCGCCGTGCAGCTG
>JRYF01000014.1_pt1 | contig 19943 bp, 17 predicted proteins | sample 235331 | NCBI WGS metagenome assembly JRYF01 (sample SAMN03074217, study PRJNA261475) | activated sludge metagenome | biome: Wastewater Treatment Plant; feature: Wastewater; material: Activated sludge; isolation source: activated biomass of a wastewater treatment plant treating hydrocarbon... ...
GTGCAGGTGTAGGGCACCTTGCGCCCGGTCTCGTGGAAGTCGAACACCTTGATTCGCGACCGGGCGGTGGCGAAGGTGCCGTAGTTCTCGTAGCTGCAGGCCATCTCGCACTGCAGGCAACCCGTGCATTTCTCCGGGTTGATGTGGAGGCTCTTGTGCATCAGGGGTCTCCGTCGTTCGGATTCGGTGGCGCGAGCCGGCCGCGGCCCACGCCTGCCGATGCAATGATCTGCATAGCCCGGGTCGACCGATACCTAGGCCTAACCCTGAAGCACGTGCCGCTGCAGCTTGGGCCGCGCCAGGGGGTGTGCCACGCTGGCACGCTGGCCGAAATGAACGCGAATCAATCGCGTTTCGCTTGGCTCACGCGGGCCGGCCGACCTCGTCGTTGGCATGCCCGGCCGACCCCGGAACGGCGGCGGATCGCCTTCGACGGACCGCCTCAGTTGCCCTCGAAGCGCGGCCGCTGTCTGGCGACGAAGGCTTCGTAGGCGCGCTCGAAGTCGCGCGTCTGCATGCAGATCGCCTGCGCCTGTGCTTCGGCCTCGATCGCCTCGTCGATGCCCATGCTCCACTCCTCGTGCAGGCAGCGCTTGGTGACGCCGTGCGCGAAGCTGGGCCCGGCGGCGAGTTCGGCCGCCAGCGCCTGCGCCTCGGCGAGCAGCGCGTCGGGCTCGACCAGGCGGTTGTAGAAGCCCCAGCGCTCGCCCTCGTCGGCGCCCAGGCTGCGGCCGGTGTAGAGCAGCTCGGCGGCGCGGCCGCTGCCGACGATGCGCGGCAGGATGTTGCACGCACCCATGTCGGCGCCCGCCAGGCCGACGCGAACGAACAGGAACGCGGCCTTGGCGCGCGGCGTACCCAGCCGCAGGTCGGACGCCATCGCCAGGATCGCCCCCGCGCCGGCGCACACGCCGTCGACCGCGGCGACGATGGGCTGCGGGCAATGGCGCATCGCCTTGACCGTGTCGCCGGTCATGCGCGTGAAGCGCAGCAGGCCGGGCATGTCGCCGGCGCGCTGCATCGCCACCAGCGGGCCGATGATCTCGTGCACGTCGCCGCCGGAGCAGAAGTTGCCGCCCTCGCCGGCGATGACGACCGCCCTGACGTCGCTCGCGTGGCGCAGCCGGCCGAAGAAGTCGCGCAGTTCGGCGTAGGACTCGAAGGTCAGCGGGTTCTTGCGCTCCGGGCGGGCCAGCGTGAGGGTGCCGACGGCGCCGTCGACCTGCCAGCGGAAGTGGCGTGCTTCGTAGCGCGCGGACTCGAACGGTGTCATGCGGCCTCCTGGTCGGCCGCCGCGCGGTAGGGGAGGGTGGCGGGCGCGGCGGCAGACGCCATCATGCCGCGATCATGACGCCATCGAGCCGCTGTCAAGCCGACTACGCTTCGGCCCAGGCGCGCAGATGCCGGTGCAGCTGGGCCACGCCATCGGTCAGCGCGGCCGGCCCCGGCTGCAGGATGTCGCAGGACTTGATCTCGTGCAGGCGGCCGTGGTGCACCGCCGGCACGTCCTGCCAGCCCGGCCGCGCGGCCACCCTCTCGGGGCGGAACTTCTTGCCGCACCAGGAGCCGACGATGACGTCCGGCGCCCGTCGCACGGGCTCCAGCGGGTAGGCGATCACGCGGTCCCGGCCCATGCGCTGCAAGGCGAGCTCGGGGAACACGTCGTCGCCGCCGGCGACCGCGATCAGCTCGGAAACCCACTGGATGGCGCTGATCATCGGGTCGTCCCACTCCTCGAAATACACGCGCGGGCGGCGTGGCCAGGCGGACGCGCGGGCGCGCAGCGTCGCGTGCATGGACTGCCACTCGGCGATCCAGCGCTCGGCGGCCTGCGCGGCGCCGACCAGCGTGGCCACCAGCCGCAGCGTGGCCAGGATCTCGGCGATGCTGCGCTGGTTGGTGACCAGCACGTTCAGCCCGGCGCGGATCAGCTTGTCCGCGAGTGCGGCCTGCATGTCCGAGAAGCCGATGACCAGATCGGGCTCGAGGGCGACGATGCGGTCGACCCTTCCGTCGAGGAAGGCCGACACACGCGGCTTCTCCGCCCGCGCGCGGCGCGGCCGCACGGTGTAGCCGGAGATGCCGACGATGCGTTCCTGCTCGCCGAGCAGGTACAGCCACTCGGTCGTCTCCTCGGTCAGGCAGACGATGCGCCGCGGGCCGCGCAGGATCGAGGGCACCGCGGGGCCGGCAGGGCCGGCCAGCGGGTGCTGCGCGGCCGCGCGCGGCGGCTCGGTCTGGAGTTGGCTCAGACCGCGAAATCCGCGAGTTGCTTGCCCGCGGCCAGCGCCTCGCGCAGCCAGGCCGGACGAGGGCCGCGGCCGCCCCAGGTGCGACCTTGATCGTCGCGGAATTTGACCGCCGCCGGCCTGCCCTTGCGGCCCGGACCGCGCGTGCCCCTGGCCTTGCGCGCGGCGCCCTTGGCGGGCTTGCGCCCGGCCTTGGCCGTGGTCAGGCCGAGATCGGCTGCCGTCAGGCCGTAGACGGCGACCGCCTCGCGGATGCGGCCGATCACACCGTCGATCTCCTTGCGCCGCATCTCCTCCGCCTCGCGCTGCAGTTGATCGATCTGCTTCATCAGTTGCGTGTAGCTCTTGGTCATGGATTTCCGATTCGTTGACATGGCGTGGCCGGTCTGGCCGGCCAGGCTGCACAGCGGGTGCGCACCCGGCGATCGCCGGCGTGCAAGTTATCATGCAGGCCGGCGAAGATTATCCATCATGAGTAGATTTCCCCTGCCACCACCTGAAACTTCCGATTCGCATCGTTCGATTCCTCGATTGACGTCGCTTTGGATTCCTGCATCGGCGATGGCATTCGTCGTCGTGCTGTCGAACTGGGCGGTTCAATTTCCGATCAATGCATGGTTGACCTGGGGGGCATTTACCTATCCGGTCGTCTTTCTCGTCACCGACCTCACCAACCGGGCCCTGGGGCCGGTCGCCGCACGCCGCGTGGCCTGGGCGGGTTTTGCAGTGGCGGTGCTGGTCTCGCTGGCGGTGGCGCCATGGCGTATCGCCGTCGCTTCGGGCACTGCGTTCATCGTCGCCCAATGGCTCGATATCAGCACCTTCAATCGACTGCGCCAGATGTCGTGGTGGCAGGCACCATTGATCGGATCGGTCATCGCGTCGGTCATCGATACGCTGATCTTCTTCTTTCTCGCCTTTGCCGGCACCGGTCTGAATTGGCTCGCGCTGGCGACCGGGGATCTGGGCATGAAATGGCTGATGGCGCTCGTGCTGCTGGCCCCGTACCGAGTCCTGCTGCCGCATCTCGGTGTGTGGCAGCCGCCGCGCGCGGCGCGCGCCTGACCGCGTGGCGCAGGGCGGCGGCCGGCAGCCATGAGCAAGGCTTTCATGCGCGAGGCCGACGCGCCGGGCGACGACGCCGACGACGGTGACGTCGGCCTGCCGCCGCTGCCGGCGGGTGCACGCAACTACCTGACGCCGGCCGGCTGGCAAAGCCTGCGCGACGAGTTGCGCGGCCTGCTGGACGTCGAGCGGCCGCGGGTGGTCGAGACCGTGGCCTGGGCCGCCTCCAATGGCGACCGCTCGGAGAACGGGGACTACATCTACGGCAAGAAGCGCCTGCGCGAGATCGACCGCCGCATCCGCTTCCTGACGCGCCGGCTCGACATCGCCGAGGTGGCCGACCCCGCGCTGCACCACGGCAGCGAGCAGGTCTTCTTCGGTGCCACCGTCACCTACGCCGATGCCCAGGGCGAGGAGCGCACGGTCACGATCAAGGGCATCGACGAAGCCGACCCGCTGGCCGGCGAAGTCAGCTGGGTGTCGCCGGTGGCGCGCGCGCTGCTGAAGGCGCGCGTCGGCGACGAGGTGACGCTGGTCACGCCCGCCGGCCCGCAGCGCATCGAGGTGCTGGCGGTGCGCTACCCGGCGCCGGGTGGCTGAGCTGCAGGCGGCGCGCCGGGCTCAGGGCTTGATGCGCGCCACCTTCAGCACCGTCGGCGCGCGGCGCAGCGTGCGCAGCACGTCGGCCAGGTGCTGGCGGTCGCGCACGGTCAGCAGCAGCTTCAGCTCGGTCGTCTCGGCCGCCGGCTCGTTGCCCATGTCCAGGTGGATGATGTCCGCCTCGGCGGCGCTGACCGCCGACGCGACCTGGGCCAGCACGCCCTTGCCGTTCTTCAGCAGCGCGACGACGCCGGTCTCGAAGCCGCGCGTCAGCTCGTCGGACCACTCGACGTGGATCCAGCGCTCGGGATCGCGCTCGTACAGCCGCCGGCCGACCGCGCAGTCGGCGGTGTGCACCGTCAGGCCCTCGCCGCGGCCGAGGTAACCGGTGATCTCGTCGCCGGGGATCGGCCGGCAGCAGGTCGCCAGTCGGATCGACGCCCCCTCGCTGCCGTCGACGAACACCACGCCCTGCGTCGGCGCGCTGTCGTCGGCGACGTAGCGTCCGAGGGTCAGCGAGACGGCGTCCGGGCGGATGCCGTGCTCGATCATCAGCGACGCCAGCCGCTTGGCGACGATGACCGCGATCTTGCGCCCCAGCCCGATGTCGACCAGCAGTTCGGCGCGCGAGCGGTTGCCGCTCCAGCGTGTCAGCTGCTGCCACAGCGCAGCGGCGGCCTCGTCGGTCGGGTCGGCCGGCGGCGGGCGCAGGCCCTCGCTGCGCAGCGCCTGCGCGAGCATCTTCTCGCCCAGCGCGAGCGACTCCTCCTGCTCGAGGTTCTTCAGGAAATGCCGGATCTTGGAGCGCGCGCGCCCGGTGCGCACGAAGTTCAGCCAGCCCGGGTTGGGGCGGGCGCCGGGTGCGGTGACGACCTCGACCACGTCGCCGCTCTTGAGCTCGGTGCGCAGCGCCGCCGGTTCGCCGTTGACCTTGGCCGCCACCGTGTGGTTGCCGACGTCGGAGTGGATCGCGTAGGCGAAGTCGACCGGCGTCGCGCCGCGCGGCAGCGCCAGGATCTTGCTCTTGGGCGTGAAGACGTAGACGGCGTCGGGGAAGAGGTCGATCTTCACGTGCTCGAGGAACTCGGTCGAGTCGCGCGTCTCGTCGCCGATGTCGAGCAGCGACTGCAGCCACATCGTGCCCAGGCGCTGCGCCTCGGCGGCGGCGTTGCCGTTCTTGTCGCCGGTCTTGTAGAGCCAGTGCGCCGCGATGCCCTTCTCGGCCACCGCGTGCATGGCCTCGGTGCGCATCTGGAACTCGACCGGCGTGCCCAGCGGGCTGACCAGCGTCGTGTGCAGCGACTGGTAGCCGTTGGCCTTGGGGATCGCGATGTAGTCCTTGAAGCGCCCCGGCACCGGCTTGTACATCTGGTGCAGCACACCCAGCGCACGGTAGCAGTCGTCGACGCTGCCGACGACGATGCGGAAGCCGAAGATGTCGTTGACCTGCGCGAAGCCTTCGTGCTTCTCGCGCATCTTGCGGTAGATCGAGTACAGCGTCTTCTCGCGCCCGGAGACCTGGATCTTGATGCGGACCTTGGCGAAGGCCTGCACCACGTCCTGCTGCACGCGCTCGACGACGTTGCGCCGGTAGCCGCGCGAGCGCTGCAAGGCCTTGGTCAGCGCCGCGTGGCGCCAGGGGTGGATCTGTGCGAAACAGAGGTCCTGCAGCTCGCGGAAGGCCTCGTTCAGGCCCAGGCGGTGCGCGATCGGGGCGTGGATGTCCAGCGTCTCGCGCGCGATCCGGCGCGCACGGTCGGGCGCGATCGCCTTCATCGTGCGCATGTTGTGCAGGCGGTCGGCCAGCTTGACGAGGATCACGCGCACGTCGCGCGACATCGCCAGCAGCATCTTGCGGAAGGACTCGGCCTGCCCCTCTTCGCGCGTGTTGAACTTCAGCTTGTCGAGCTTGGTCAGGCCGTCGACCAGCTCGGCCGTCGGCGCCCCGAAGCGGGCCACCAGCTCGGCCTTCTTGACGCCGCGGTCCTCGATCGTGTCGTGCATCAGCGCGGCCATGATGGCCTGCACGTCCAGCCGCCAGTCGGCGCAGATGCTGGCGACCGCAGTCGGGTGCGTGATGTAGGGCTCGCCGCTGTCGCGGAACTGGCCCAGGTGCGCCTCGTCGGCGAACTTGTAGGCCTCGCGCACCTGGCGCAGCTCGGCCTTGGAGAGGTAGCCCAGCCGCGCCGCCAGGCCATCGAAGGTCTCGGGTGTCGGGGCGTCCTTGGGCGGCGCGCTCAGCGTGACGCGCTGCAGCCCCTGCAGGGCAGTCGGCAGGAGTTCGGCGGCCAGCGAGCGGATGCCCATGACCGGAATTTAGCCGGGAACCCGGCGCCCTGCAGCCCCGTGCCGCCGGCCGACCGTCCGCCGAGGTCCCGCTCGGCAAAAGGCGAAGGCGCCCTGCAGGGCGCCTTCGAGGAGGGGCAGCGCCTCGGCCGGGCGCTTCAGTCAGGCCGTCCAGGCCTCAGACGGGCACCTTCTTCAACATCTCCAGCCCGACCTCGCCGGCGGCGATCTCGCGCAGCGAGGTCACGCCCGGCTTGTTGCGCGCCTCGACCTTGGGCGCATGGCCCTGGCTGAGCATGCGCGCGCGGTAGGTGGCGGCCAGCACGAGCTGGAAGCGGTTCGGGATCCTGTCGAGGCAGTCCTCGACGGTGATGCGCGCCATCGGCCGGGCTCCGGGGTGGGGTAGGGGGTGCGAATCAGGTGAGTCCGAGCGCCGCGAAGACCTGCGACCGGTTGCGCATCTGCGCCGCGTAGCGCAGGCGCTGGGAGTGCACGACCGTCTTCAGGTCGAACAGCGCCGTCTCGAAGACCGCATTGATTATAACGAAGTCGAAGTGGCGCGCCTGGGCGACTTCCTCCCGCGCGTTGGCCATCCGGCGCTCGATGACCTCGTCGCCGTCCTCGCCGCGCCGCTGCAGCCGCTGGCGCAGTTCGTCCCAGCTCGGCGGCAGGACGAAGATCAGCACCGCGTGCGGGAACAGCTGCTTGATCTGCAGCGCGCCCTGCCAGTCGATCTCGAGCACCATGTCCTGGCCCTGCTGCAGCCGGTCCTGGATCGCGGTGCGCGAGGTGCCGTAGAGGTGGCCGTGCACCTGCGCCCACTCGAAGAACTCGTCGCGCGCGATCATGGCGCGGAAGGCCGGCTCGTCGACGAACCAGTATTCGCGGCCATGCTGCTCCTGGCCGCGCGGCGCACGCGTGGTGTGCGAGACCGACACCGCCAGCCGCGCGTCCAGTTCCAGCAGCGCCTTGACCAGGCTGGACTTGCCGGCGCCGCTCGGGGCGGCGACGACGAACAGGTTGCCGGGCATGTCGGCGCCGGCGGGGCGGGGGGTGGGGGTGTTCACTCGATGTTCTGCACCTGCTCAGGGAGATCGGCCGGGAAGCCGCATGGATGCTGGGTTTCCGGGATCGGGGCCGTGGGCGGGTACACGTGTGGGTACACAGGAAATGGGGGCTGGAGCGACTGTGGTCCGAATGCGACAGACCTCAGTGCTCGGTGCCGATCCAGCCTTCGTCCTCCAGGCGATGCCACGCCGCCCCGATGTGTTCAGGCCTCATCAGCTGCCGCTTGCGGTCGTTCCAGGCATGAACCGCAGTGACCGCATCGTCGATCGACTGCACGCCTGGCTCGCGTGTCGCGACCCAGTGCACGGAGGCCAGAAGCTCCATGCCATATGACGACTGGTAGCCCTCGATCAGCCGTCCCACCCGGGCCACCTGATCCGCCAGCAGTGCATGAGACTGCTCGGCGATGAAGGCTTCAGCTTCGGCTAGAGCGTCCTCAGTGGGTTCGATCTCAGCCTCCACCACACCGTCACCCAGACCACGGATGAAGTGCCCCTCCATGGTGTTCAGCGCATGGCGGAGGGTATCGGAGTAGGGGCCGTAGTGGTGCTTCACAAAGGGAAGATCCAAAGGTCCTCCCGCTTCCTGCAGGAAGTACGCAAGCTTCTGGACCTCGATCTTCGACAGCCCATAGTTCAGCTCGCGGTAGGTGTCCAGCACCTTCACGATTGCTGCACGCCCCGCCGTCATCCGTGGGCGCTTCGTACGCACTTCCATGGCCTTCGGGTCCGGCGCACCAGCAGGCTCGAAGAGTCTGACTTCGACTTCAGGCAGCGCATCGAACGCACGCTCTATCAGCGGACGAACGACTGACCAGTCCAGCCCACCGTTGCCGCAGCCCAGCGGCGGCAACGCGATCGAACGGATGTCCAGGCGGCGGATGTGCCGCACAAGATCAACCAGCCCGTCGCGGATGAATTCGATCTTGGAGGCGCCGCGCCAGTGGTCCTTGGTCGGGAAGTTGATGATGAAGTTGGGCTTCACCAAGGCACCGGAGTCGAACACGAACATCCGACCCGGGCGGACTTCTCCCGCCTTGCACGCAGCCGCGTAGGCGGTGAAGTTGGCCGGCCACTTGTTCTTGAACTGCAGGGCAATTCCTTTGCCCATGACGCCGACGCAGTTCACCGTGTTGACGATCGCATCCACGTCGTCTTGCTTGAGCAGGTCACCCTGTGTCAGCTTGATCACGATGATGATTTCCTAGAAGTACCAGCTCTGCATGACATCGACCCGCAATGGTACGCCTGCTTGCACAAGAAGCCCCTGAACCTGCGCTTGCCGCTGGGCGTCGATCACGCCCAGGCGGGTCATGCAGGACAGTGGCGCGTGGTCCCGCACAAGGAACTCGGCTTGGCGGCGCTCCATTCGGTCTGCGTGAGGCGAGGTTGGTTTCGGTGAAGCCGGCCTTGTCGAGCGCCAGCACCAGCTCACGCAGCTGGGCGCGCGTCAGCTCGCGAGGCCGGGTGAGCACTGTCACCAGCGCCGGGATCTGGTTTCCCTGCTTCTTGATGAAGTCGCTGAAGGCGCGGATGTAGTCGTCGGGCTTCTTGCCTTTGCCGTAGCCGCGCTCGGCGCGGTCGAAGGCGTCGGCGTGGTCCGACACGAACATCTCGCGCTCAGGACCGTCGCTGCGGCGGTCGAGCAGCTCGCCCAGGTCCGGGTTCTGGATGAACCAGGCCGCCACGTTGGCCAGCGGCATGGCCTTCAGCTTCTGAACGAAGGCCTGCACCGGCATGCCCGCCTTGGCCTCGAAGTCCTGCCGGTTCTTGTCGGTCAGGTGGCGCTTCTTGGCCTGCAACTTGGCCAGGAACTGGTCGCGCGCCAGTTCGGTGGCGGATTCATCCTTCAGCGTGGCCAGTTCCTGCGCCAACTGGGTGAAGGTGATCTTCGGGTTCACGACCACCGGCTTCATGGCCGTCATGTCGCCGATGGCCTCGAAGATGCGGACCGCATCGAACACGCGGAACGAGTCTTTCACGTCGGTGCCGCCGAAGTCGCAGAGCCGCGTTGCGCGCCCCAGCATCTGGTCGAACAGGATGCGGCTGTTCACTTGGCGCAGGAACACCAGGTTGCAGATCTCGGGCACATCCACGCCCGTGGTCAGCAGGTCAACGGTGACCGCGACGTTGGGCAGGCGCTCGTTCTTGTAGCGGCGGATCAGCTGTAGAGGCTTGTCGGCGGCGCCGGTGATCTTGATGACGGCGTCGTCTTCGACTGCGCCGTACTGGGCTGCGAAGGCCTTCTTCAGCAAGTCCACCACCATGTCGGCGTGGCTGTCGCTGACGCAGAAGATCAGGGTCTTGCGGCGGGAGGCAGGGTCCAGCTCTTGTGCCAGGTAGGCGCAGACTGCTTCGTTGAAGGGCCGCGTGATGACCTTGCGGTTGAACTCATCGACCTTGAGCTTGATTTCGTCGGGCGTCTTGAACAGCTCGATCTGCCGGCGGCCGGTGTTGTAGACCGGGACCTGTTCACCCGCCTTCCAGACAATGCCCTCGCCGGAGAGCTGGGTGTGCACCTGGATCGGCGGCTCGTAGTCGACCAGGTAGCCGTCGACCACGGCTTCGCGGTAGCCGTACGTAAAGACCGGCGCACCGAAGATCTGCGTGGTGTGCAGCGCGGGCGTGGCGGTCAGGCCGACCTTGACTGCGTCGAAGTAGTCCAGCACGCGCCGGTACTTGGAGACGTAGTCGTCGTAGCCGCGGAAGCTGAGTTCGGTGTCGGACAGTTCTCGGTCCAGCAGGTAGCCGCGGTGGCACTCGTCGACGACGATGCAGTCGTATTGGTCGATGGGCGGCGGCGCCGTGCCGTCGCTGGGGTACAGCACACGCTGCACCATGCCTTGCACGGTGGCCAGGTGCACGGCGGTGTCGTCGTCGGGCGTCTGGTCTTCCAGCTCCTTGATGCCAAAGATGTCGGCAAAGGTCTGCAGGCGTTCCATGCGCGTGTCCTTGAACGCGTTGGCGGCCTGCTCGCCCAGGGCCGAGCGATCGACGAGAAAAAGGATGCGCCTGAAGCGCTTGGCCTTGAGCAGGCGGTAGATCAGCGCGATGCAGGTCTTGGTCTTGCCGGTACCGGTGGCCATGGCCAGCAGGATGGCGCGCTGCCCATCGCGGATGCTGGCTTCGGTGGCCAGGATGGCGCGCTGCTGGTAGGGCCGCAGCGGGAAGCCGTAGTCGAAGGGCGATTGGGCCAGCTCGGCATGGGCGCGGGCATCATCGCGCTGGAGAAGTGCACTCAGGCCCTCGGGGGTGTACCAGCCGTCCAGCACGTGGCCCAGGTTCTCGGGCCGGCGGACGTCGCAGAACCAAACGCCGCTCTGCTCGGCCAACTGCCGCAGGTAAGGGCGACCGTTGGTGGAGAACACGAAGGGAATGCGGAACTCGCCTTGTGCACCGTGGTTTGAGGCTGGCAGCTCCACCTCTGGAGACGGCCTGAAGCCGCGGCTGTAGCGCTTGGCTTGCTGGAGCGCGCCCGAGACGTCGATGTGCTTTCGCTTGGCTTCGACGATGGCGATGGGCACCAAGCCCACGAAGAGTGCGTAGTCGGCCGGCCCGGTCTCCGTCGGCCATTCGGCAATGGCCAGGTTCTGGCCGCGTTGTGGCCTCGCGCCCTTGGTGAAGGTGAGCTGCTCTGAGTTGACCGTCCAGCCGGCGGCGGCCAGTTGCTCGTCGATCAGCTTGCGTGTGTCGCGTTCGCTGATTTGCAGGGGCGCCGCGGCCGTGTTGGCAGCCGCCACGAACTTGGCGAAGGCTTGCGGTGGTGCAGATTCGGCCTGAGCCTGCAGGGCTTGCAGGCGTTGCTGCAGTTCGGCCTTGGCGGCCTCGGCTTCAGCGGCCATGGATTCCCAGAAGGCGCGGTCCTGCTCGGCTTGCTGGGCTTGGGCTTGCACCTGGTCGAGCGTCTGGGTTGCGTCCTGGTGGGCCGCTCGGTACTGCGCCAGCTCGTTGCGCAGGCTGTCCAGCTCGGCCTGCAGCTCGGCGCTCTGGTTCGCTGGTGGTGACGGTGGCTGGAAAGGGCCCGACTTGAAGCCGGCGTCCCTGAAGGTGCGGTGGAACCACACGCCCAGCTGCCACGTCAGGCGAAGCGCCAGCAGAGCTGTGCGGTGATCGCCGGCCAGGCGGTGGTTGGCGTCGTTGCCGGCACGCCGAACCTCTTGGAAGAGGTTACCGACCTCGCGCGGGACAATGCCTTGGTCCTGCAGGCGGCGTAGCAGGTCGGCCTGCTTCTCGTCTGGCGAGGTGAACAGGCCGACGTTGGAAGCGACCAGCTGGGCCAGCAGCTCGGCCAGCTGCCGCAGCTTCAGCAAGCAGGTGTTGGGGTCTTCAGGGAAGTAGCGCTCCGCCAGTTGCCCCAGCCGAAGCAACTGCTCGTCGTGGGCGCGCAGATGCGTGAAGTTGCTGGGCGGAGGTGCCGATGCCATGACTCGCCTCACTCGCCCAGCAGCTTTGCCACGGTGGTCATGGGCACGAACAGCCTTAGCGGATGCGCTTGCAGGGGCTTGAATCCGTAGTGGCCGTAGAAGCGAGCGGCCTCCTCGCCCTTGGCGTCGACCACCACGGCGATCGCGGCGATCTGGTCGGCGTGCATCAGGCTGCGCTGCAATGCGTCCAGCAGTAGGTGCTCGCCGAGTCCCTGGCCCTTGGTGGCCTGGTGGACGGCCAGCCGGCCCAGCAGCGTCACGGGCAGCTGCGGATAACGCGGTAGCTTGCGAGCCAGGTCGTCAGGCAGGTCCGCCAAGGTCAGCACCGAGGCCGAAAGGGTGTAGTAGCCAAGAACGCGCTTGTCGGGCTGGCTGACGGCCACGAACGGCGCGGCCACACGCTTGTCGGCGTCTTGCCTGGCCTGCTGCTTCAGGTAGCGGTCGAGCGCCTCCACGCCGCAGTGGAAGGCCGTTCGGTCGTGCTGCCGGCCCAGGGGCTCGACAGTGATGCCGGTCAAATCCACCGGCTAGGCGCCGGTGCGTTGGCCGACCTTTTGGCGATAGGCCTTGGCCGCGCGCTTGAGGCGCGCGTTCGGCTCCGACGGGTTCAGCAAGGCCTGCACGAAGGCTAGCTGCTCTTCGCGCGACAGGCGGATGGACTCGTGCTCCGCGATCACCCGGCGCGCCGCGTCCTGCGCGCTGGCGACCACAAACTCGCTCAGCGTGCGTCCAGAGAGTGCCGCCGCCTGCTGGAGCAAGCTCTTCTGCGCTGCTGACACGCGGGCTTCCAGCCTGGCGTCGCGGGTGGTGTCAGGGGTGTCTTGGTTGGCCATGGTTGTCTCCCTGCGTGGAATGTACGGCAACTGTCCGTACGGGGCAAGGGCTGTCGTGGCGATAACGGGGCGCTGGCGGCGGCGGCGCGCGGTTGACGAAGCCTGCTCAGCTACAGCCGAAGCGTAGAAGCGTCGTTCGTGCGCACGTTTCTGCGCTTGGGGTGTAGCGGCGGGCGCACCCGCTGAGGAGAGACAGGCGGCCGGCTGCTGCGGCTGCGGGGCGTCGGGTTAAGGGTCGCTGGCCGTGCTTAACCGAACCGCGACCAAAATCGCCTGCGCCGACAGGCACTTGGCGTGTCGTGTTTGTGACCGGACCAACAAAGTCCCGGCTACTTCACGCGGCGCAGGACGGAGTGACTCAGCCGCGGCTGTCGCGCCTGGCGCAGCGCCTCGATCAACGCGCGGTCGATGGCACGCCGTGCCAGTACTTGCCGCAGCAAACGCAGGCTGACCGCCCCGGGCGCACCGATCAACGTGGCGACGACTGCCCCCAGCGGCACGACACCGCCGGCCAATGCGAACGCAGCGACGCCGCCCACCGTGGCCAGCGCCGCGGCCACCGCCTCGCACCGCTGCCACAGCAGCGGCGGGTCGCTGCGCAGGTAGTTCACCGACTCGCCGGTCTGCAGGTTGTGCAGCGCCACCAGTTCGTGGTCCAGCAGCAGCGCCAGCACGCGGTGGCCGCGCCGCGCGGGCATCAGCGTGGTGTGGACTACAAACTTGAACTCCGGGCCCTGGTCGGCGGTGATCCACAGCTCGCGGCGTTCGCGAGCGGGGTACTGTTCGCACCAGCGCCGCGGCACGTTGATGAAGCGCTGGACCTCGGCCACCTGGCCGCAGACCCATCGGAAGTCGCGCATGGCCGGCTCCTCGTGTTGGACGGGTCACGGTGGCATGGCGAGGGGCTGAATCAACCCCGTCAGGCCGGGGAAGAATTCGGGCCGGCTCGGCCGTTGTGACACTCGGGGTTCACTTGGCTGATTCCCGGCGGTCACTCGAATGACACCGATTGGGCGCTTCAAGAGGCAGATTTCTGCAGTGACAGCCGGGTGTCACCACAGTCGAACTTTTCGGGGTCGAACACGACCGCTGGAGCTCGTCTCAAAGCCTGCTCCGCGGCCCGCGGCCACCTGGTCATCTGAACCAGAGGCCAAGCACACGCACGTCAACCCCTGGCGTCGCGCCACTGCCGTTGCCGAGCTGGAAACAGAGCCGCCTCACGCACCGCGTCAACGTCCGCGCAAGCGCACGCCTTTTGCGCCGCTTGGCGGTGGCAATGCCCAAGACCGCGTTGACGCTGCTGCCACGTCCGGTGTCCACTGCAGGCTCCCGAAGGGCTCCTGGCCCTTGCTCATCGCGAGGGAACAGGCGTCGCAGTCGTTACCTGCCCTTGAAGCCCTGGTCCTTGAACCGGGCGTGCCGTTGGCCCTGAGCTTGCGGCCCTGAGGAAATCAATCGCGGAGCTGAAGTCTGCGGCCTGCCGGCGTTGATCGCCGGGCGCTCTTGAAGCGCGCCGCTGACCGAACCCACGCAGCGCCTGCACCTGATGCCGCGCGCCCGTGCCCGCCATCCGTTCGAGCTTCTGCCGTGCCTTGGGGCTTTGCCCGGAGGCCGGCGCAGTGCCTGTTCGCCCTGGTCCCGTTGGGGGCCGCGGCCGGCGCTGGCTGCTCGTGCACCTGACTCCGCCCCGGCATTTCGGTAAGGGGCGGCTCCAGCAGGTGGATGGCGACGCGAAAGCCATAGACCTGATCCACCGCAGCCAGCCAGGCCCGACCTGGCTGACGGCAGCGCCATGCCCTTGGAGGCCGGCGTTGCCACCCGCTCGCGCGTCGCGGAAACCCGTGCGCGAGCCGGATTAACCCCGTTCCCATTTTGAAGACCGACCGAGCTGGCGCCGCTGCCTTCAACAGGCAAGGGCGCCGGCAAACCCGGAGTAGGCGCAGCAGGCCGTGGCCAGCCTGCCGCGCGACATCACCAGGCCACGCCAGGCCGGCGCGACGGAATCCGCGCCGGCCGGCCGCGGTGCGATTCCACCTTCAACCCGGCCGCGCCCCTCGGGAAGGCGCGGCCACAGTCCACGGAGGGCGTATGCCTTCGCAACCCAACCGTCTGCTGATCCCTTATTTCTCTTCATCCACCCCACGCCCGCTGCCGCTGGGCGGCAGGGCCACGCCAAAGGCGCTGCGCCCGCGAGAGTGGGCCGGCTTGTCCAACGACGAGATCCTGTCGCGCTTCGTGCCCGGCAAGGCCAGCCCGCACACCGTGCTGGAGGTGCTGCTGAAGCTGCACAACATGGAGCACACGGCGCGCGCCAAGAACGTGTCGTTCAAGACGCGGTACGAGCGGGCCAACTTCCTGCGCCACTTCTTCCGCGAGCTGGAGAGTCGCGGTGGCTTCAAGAAGGCGCCCGACCCGCGCAACCTGGGCCAGCGCCACATCCAGGCCGCGGTCGATCTGTGGCGCAAAGACGGGTTGAAGCCGTCCACCATCCAGACCTACCTCAGCTTCCTGCGCGGCCTGGCCAGCTGGCTCAGCAAGCCGGGCTTCATCCGCCCGCCGGCGTACTACGGGCTGGAGCTGACCGAGTACCAGCGCAGCGGCATCAACGAGCGCGACAAGAGCTGGTCGGCGCAGGGCGTGGATGTCGATGGCCTGATCGACAAGGTGGCCGCCTTCGACCCCTACGTGGGCGGCATGCTGCGGCTGATCCGCGCCTTCGGCCTGCGCAAGCGCGAGGCGACCATGTTCCGGCCCAACGAGTGCGTGGTGAACTTCGCCGACACCGGCTTGCCGCTGGCCGAGAAGCAGGGCGAGGAGTACGTGTGGATCCGCCAGGGCGCCAAGGGCGGCCGGCCGCGCTTCGTGCCGATGAACACGCCGCGCCGCCGGCAGGCCGTTGCCAGCGCGCAGCGGATTGCCTTCTGGGACAGCCATGCCCACACGGGCGACCCTGACCGCGATCTCAAGCAGAACATGGTGCGTTTCGGCTACGTGCTGCGGAAGTTCGGCATCACCTCGAAGGGCCTGGGCATCACCGCCCACGGCCTGCGGCACGAGGCGTTGATCGAGGAGTACATCGCGATCACCGGCCAGGAGCCGCCACTGCGCGGCGGTGGGGAAGGGCTGACGCGCGAGCAAGAAGACGCGGCGCGATTGGCGGTGAGCCGTCTGGCTGGGCACAACAGAGGCAGGGCCTCGGCAGCCTATCTGGGCGCCGTGCTGCACAGGAAGAAGGGCGGCGCGAAGGGCGGTGCGCCGGGTGGCGACGCTGCCGCTTGATGTCGTGGTGCGGCCGGTCGTGCACCGGCCGTACGGTTGGCGACGTCATGGTGCGGCCGCGAGATGTGGCTGCACGTCCGCGTCAGTCGTCCGGATCGAATAGGCCCGAAGCCTGCGGGATCACCCGATACCCCATGGCTTGGTACCCGCGCTGGCGCCGTTCCCACATCCGAAGCAGGGCGGGATGCCCCTCGTCGATGAAGTCGACGATTCGGACGCTGCTCTTGCTGGCGTGCTCCCGGTGCAGGCGGCCGGCGTACTGCGCAAGCGTGCCCTTCCAGGAGATGGGCATCGCCAGCACCAGGGTATCGAGCGGCGCATGGTCGAAGCCCTCGCCGACCAGTCTGCCCGTCGAGAGCAGCACCCGTGGTGCATCGGCAGGCAGCGCCTCCAGTTCCTGAAGCAGCGCAGTCCGCTGCTTCGCCGACATCCGGCCGTGCAGCACGAGCAGCGGTGACACCCGCGTGGCGAGTGCTTGGCGCAGGGCGTCCAGGTGCTCCGTCCGTTCGGTCAGGACCAAGACCTTGCCGCCTGCGGCGAATGCAGCCGCCACCTCGTCGGCAACCTGGACCGTGCGCTCGGCATCCGAGGCGATGACCTGGAACACCTGCTGGATTGGCGCATCGTCGGCTGCCTCAACCCGGGGTGTCAGGTATCGCGGGACGATCTCCAAGGTCTGCGGCGCGCCCGAAGGCTTCTCCGCGGTGTGCCGCGTCGGGCCGCACTGCATGAAGATGATGGGTTGCCGGCCGTCGCGGCGGATCGGCGTGGCCGTCAGCCCGAGGACGTACTTCGCCTTGGCCCGCTTCAGGATTGCTTCGAAGGAAAACGCCGACAGGTGGTGACACTCGTCCGCCACGATATGTCCGTAGTCCTCGACGAGCGCATCGACTTCGCCCTGGCGGCAGAGCGACTGCATCAACGCGATGTCGATCTTTCCGGTCGGCTTCGACTTGCCTCCGCCGATCGCGCCGATGTTGGGTCCACTACCGCCTTCGCCATCGGTCGCGGCCAAGAAGGTCTGCAGCCGCTCGCGCCATTGGCGCAACAACTCGGCCCGATGGACCAGGATCAAGGTGTTCACGCCACGTGCAGCGATCAGCGCAGCTGCCGTCACCGTCTTGCCGAAGGCCGTCGGCGCGCACAACACGCCGGTATCGTGGGCCAGCATGGCGTCGACGGCCTGCTGCTGGTCGGGCCGGAGCGCGCCACGAAACTGCACCTGCAGCGCCGCCCCGGCAGATCGCTCGTCGTGCAGTTCTGGCCGGATGCCGTTCTCGCGCAGCAAGGTGAGCGCTCTTTCCAGGCACCCGCGCGGCAGGGCGATGTGTTGGGCGAAGTTCTCTGCGCAGCCGATGACCCGGGGCTCATCCCACACCGGAAGGCGCATGGCCTGTGCCTTGTAGAACTCGGGGTTCTGGAACGCAGCCAGGCGGATCAGCCGGTTGGCCAGGGGTTGTGGCAAAGCGGCCTTCTCGAAGTAGACCAGGTTGGCCAGCGTGATCTTCAGTGAGGCCGGCATCGGGCCGGGCAAGCGGTTGGACGCTGGCTCCTGCCGACGCCACGGCGTGGCCTGGTCCTCGCTGTCGATGAAGGTCACGTCGAGCGGATGGCGGCCACCGGTGGCGCGCAGGATCGTGGGTTCGATGTCTGCGGGCGTCATCTTTGGCAGGCCGGCCAGGAAGGCCCACTGGTCGTCGTGGGGCTGCAGGTCACGGTCGACGAACACGCTGCCGCCACTTTCACGGGGCGCCTTCTGCAGCGGCAAGGCGATCAGGTTGCCGAAGCCTCCCTTCGGCATCGTGTCCTGGTTCGGAAACAGGCGGTCGTAGGAGCTGAGCTTCAGCTGGCGGGTGCGCGCGCAGGTGTGGCTGATGAGGGCGGTACCCAGCCGGCGAGCATCGCGTGCCGACACGCGGGCGGAGAAGAAGATCCACGCGTGTGCGCCATTCCCGGATCGGGAGACTTCAAGCGCGACCGGCACACCCAGCGCATCGCAGGTGCCGGCGAAGGCGCGTGCATCCTCTCGCCACTCGGCATCGTCGAAGTCCACCGCCAGGAAGTGGCAGGTGTCATCCGTGAGCAGTGGATACACCCCCACGGTGTGCCGTCCTGCGAGGTGGTCGAAGACCGTCTGGCCCGTGACCGGGATCATCGCGCGGTGCGCGCAGTCGCCGCACTTGATCCGTGGCTTCTCGCAGATGCCGGCGCGCCACTCGTTCGCGCACGCTGGCGAGTAGCCCGACTTGCCGGCCTTGCTCTCCCAGCGGACCGGGTAGACGTCTTCCCTGCCGCGGAACAGGCTGGCGAAGAGCTTCACTTTCTCGTCGGTGCCGAGGCGTGGGCTTCGATCCGTGGTCGGCGTGATGTCGCGCGCTTGCCAGGCGATGCCGTGCTCGGTCAGCAACTCTCGCAGTCGGCGGTTCTCGGCCAGCAGCCGGGTCACTTCCTCACGCGCGTCGCCGGTCATCGGGCACCTCGCATCGGCCGCAGGGTCGGGCGGCCACGGAGCGGATCCTCAGCCAGCATCCTGGAGGATCGCCAGGATGTCTTGTCGGTCACCGACAAGGCGAACGACATCGAGATGATCGGGTGCCTCGAAGTAGAGCCACTGCATCGGGAACCCAGCGACTCGCCAGGATCGCAGGCCCGGGATGTCGCACAACTGTCCCAGCCGCGGAGAACCCATGGAGGGCATGCGTTCGATCGGTTCGAGCGCTGCGATCGCAGCGTCGAACATCCGCTCTCCCAGGGCCAAGCCCCCTTCTTGTGCGTAGTACCGCGCCGCTTCGATCAGGTCTGCTTCGGCGCGGGGCCGAAGATGGGCGGGCTTCAAGGCAAGTCGCCCAGGGCCTGCTTCTTCAACTGTGCCGTCCGCTTGGGTGTCAGGGCACGGCCAGGGCCTGAACTCAGCCCTTCTTCGATCAGCTCGCGCAGACGCTTCTTGGCCTGTTCTTCCTGGTCTCGGCGGATCAGCTCACGCAGGTACTCGCTGGTGTTGCCGTATTGGCCGGACCGTACCCGCTGGTCGACGTACTCGCGCAGGGCCTCCGGCAGGGCAAAGCTCATGGTGTTGCTGCTCATGGCACACATGATCCCGCCGGTTATCAATAGTTGTCAAGCCTCCTGAGGCAGCGGTGCCTGCTGGTTCGCTGGGGCCGGTTTCTTCGGATGTGGTCCTTGGCGTTCCAGCTTCAGCAGCAACTGCCCCCACGCTTCGAGCGCCCGCCGCCGCTCCTCGAAGTAGTCGTGCCGGTTGTAGACACCTTCCACGCCTTTGAGCTTGTGGTTCAGGCAGCGCTCGGCCACGTGCGGCTCCACGCCCAGGGCGGCCAGGTGGGTGCGGGCGGTACGGCGGAAGTCGTGCACCGTGAAGTGGGGCAGGCCGTGCTTCACCTTACCCATCGCCACGCCCAGGGTCGACTCGCAAACGTGCGGAACCATCCGGGTTTGGAGCTTTCGCGCCGGCAGCACGTACGCGGCGTTGCAGGCCAGCTCCTTCAGCTTCTGCAGCCACTCCACCGCCATGGACGGCAGCGGGATGTCCAGCGGCTGGCCGGTCTTGGTGCGGATGCCGGGCAGGTGCCACACCGGCGGGTCGGCCTCCAGCTCGAACTCGTCCCAGCGGGCGGCGATCAGCTCGCCCTTGCGCACGGCCAGCAGCAACAGCAGCTTCACCGTCAGCTCGTTCTGGACGCTGAAGCCCTTGGCTTGGCGCATCGCTTCGAACAGTGCCACCAGCTCATCGCGTGACAGTGCGCGCTCGCGGGCGAGCTCTTTGCCGCCGGCATCCGCCAGGTCGAAGGCCGCTGCCGGGTTGAAGCGCACCAGGTGGCGCTTGATGGCGTAGTCGAACATTCGCCGCACCCAGCGCAGCACGTCGTTGGCGATGGTTGGCGCGCCGCGCTTGACGACGGCGCGCAGCATGGCGTCGATGTGTCGCGGCTCCACCGCATCCAGTGCCAGCTTGCCCAGGTGCGGCTTGATGTCCTTCTCGATGCGGCTGCGCACGATGTTCGGGTGCTTCCAGCGGCCGTTGATCATGCGCTCGAAGTACTCGTCGGCGAGCTGGCCGACGGTGGTGACGCTGCGCGCGGCCTCGATGCGGGCCAGGGCGGTGGACTTGCGCTCCTGCTTCTC
>JRYF01023824.1_pt1 | contig 19931 bp, 14 predicted proteins | sample 235331 | NCBI WGS metagenome assembly JRYF01 (sample SAMN03074217, study PRJNA261475) | activated sludge metagenome | biome: Wastewater Treatment Plant; feature: Wastewater; material: Activated sludge; isolation source: activated biomass of a wastewater treatment plant treating hydrocarbon... ...
ATTCACGCCATCTGGCTGGATGATGTTGATGGATATAAATATTCACAGAGTTCCGATGGCGTAACCTGGTCGGTACCGCAGACCGTCAAATTTCCGTTTGGAAAGAAGGATCCACCCCCCACCCTGCTGGCGGACGAGAATGGGTCCATTCACGTGTTCTGGATAGGCAGCGATGGCGGTCTGTTTTATGGGCAAGCCACCCCCTTCGACTTTGCCGATCCAGGCAATTGGAAGACAACCTCCCGCCTGGGACGCGACATCATGAGTTTTGACGTGACGCTGGATGCCCGCGGCGCATTGCACATCGCCTACGTGCGAAAGAGTACGACGGATGCAAATCCTGCCGGCGTTTATTACCGGCAGTCCATCATCGGTGGGGGGTTTTGGTCCGAGGCGAGCAGGTTGTACGAAAGCGAATATTTCCGTTCAGCAAAACAGAATGATGTGTACGTCCGCATCAGCGCCTCGAATACCCTGCGCAACCAGAAGATATTCGTCACGTTCGACAACCGCGCGCAAAAACGCGTCTTCATGGCTGTATCTGATGACTCCGGGGTGACCTGGAGCGGCGCAAAACAAATCAAGGGTCCCGAGGATACCGGGGGGATTGACACACCCTTTGGTCTGACCGTCTCTGCATTCGGCGAGAATGTACTGCTTATATGGCAGTCGGGCGACCCCGGTTCTTCGAAATGCACCGTTTACAGTCAATGGTCGGAGGACGGCGGTGTAAATTGGGGGGATACCGTGGCGGTTTTAGGCGGCCGTTCGGAATGCCCATTGGGCGCGAAAATCATTGGCAGGGACGGTAATTACATGTCGGTGCTGTTTGCGGGCCAGGTCAATCCGATCATGGTCGCATGGAATGGCAGGGAATGGAGCGACGTACAACCGCAAACCCAACTCCCCTCCTTTACGAACCCACTGACCTTCGACGCGATCCTTTTGGGGTGCCGTTTCGACCTTGTGGGCAAGGATCGTCTGTATGTAACGGGATGCGATCAGGGCCGCGGGAAGGATGTGTGGTTTTTGTCCCGTGGGTTGGAGCCTGTGGAAAATTGGTTTTCCCCTTCGGCGATTTGGGGGGAGCCGGATGTGCTTTCGGTAAAGTCCAAGGACCCTGAAAGAATCTCGAATTTTTACTCCGCGTCAGACCGCGCCGGGAATATCCACGCGGTGTGGGTGCAATCCGGTATCGGGCGGGGGAAAGAATCCAACATGGTAATCAAGTATGCGCGTTGGGATGGACGCCAGTGGAGCGCTCCTGAATCTGTGATCACCTCCCTGGGCGGCATGCCGGTGCAATTGCTGACAACGGCGGATTCTCTGGGGCGACTGCTCCTGACCTGGATTGACGGTTACAATGGCGACCTGGTCTTTAGTTGGGCAAACCTGGAACGTGCAAGCCTTATTTCGGAGTGGGTGGATGTGACCGGCCTGCCCGCACCGTCCCGGCTGATCAATTCTTCGGACGTTGTTGTGGACGGTTCCGGGCGGATCATTAATGCTTATGTTGTACCGATCAATGAGAATAGGGGTATTTATGTGACTCAATCCACGGATAACGGAAGAAACTGGTCGGCGCCTGTGCTTGCATTTGACGCGGTCGCATCCGGCTGGGAACGTGTCGAACAACCCAGGCTCAGCCTTGGAACCGATGGTGTCTTGCACCTGATTTTCATCAAGAGCGCTGTGCGTGTCGGACAGCCTGTTGGTCTCTATTATTCCCGTTCCGTGGATGGCGGAGCGACGTGGAGTGAAGTTCAAATCCTGAGCGAGGCGGAAATTCATTGGGCTGATATCGCCGCTTACGGCGATCAGGCTTTGCATGTGGTCTGGCAGGAAAACGATGGTTTGGTCTTTGCCAACGTCTCTCAACTTTCGCGGGATGGGGGGATGACCTGGGGGAAACAGGACAGCGTTACCGGTGTGAATGAAAGCCCGACGCATGTTTTCCTTGTTTCGAATGGAAGCGATACGCTCCATTTCATCCAGTTGGTCGGCAAGACCGATAGCGACACCTATAACCAGAAAGGTCTTGTACTCCAGGATTGGAAATGGAATGGCGTGGATTGGGAACTCGACCTGACAAAGGATATTGTCCTCAAGGGTACTGAAATCGAATATTCCCTTTCTGCTGGTATAACTTCCACGGGCTTTTTAGGCGTGTTCATGCCGGTCGAATATACTGATCCCGCCGCAGGGATCAAAAGCGAGGTTCTGACTTTCAGCCGCTATCTTGAGGGCGCCGGGGATGATCCGCTCTTACAGGTTCCAACTGTCCCCGTGTCCATTGCAGAGCCGGGCGGGGTTGAGATTTTCGATGTGGAGCCAACCTCCACACCGGACTTTTCGATCCTGTATGACGACAATGTATCCACTTCTCCGATCCAACAAAACCTCACGGGGCTCGTGCTGATCGGGATTGGGGTGATTGCCACCCTCGTCCTGCTCCTGTGGCGCAGGCCCGTGAAAAGGGAATGATGAAAAAAGCGAAGTATCTATTTGTGATAGGTGTGACCTGCGCTATTTTGATGGCCGGGCTGGGTTATGAACCGACCCAAGCCAGCGGGGCGTATGGCTGGTCGCCTGACAAGCAAGTGCCGGGCTATCTCGACGACACCTTTACTCCCTTTCTCCTGGCGGACCGGAACAGGACTGTCCATGCGTTTGCCAGTCAGTGGGTGGAGAACCAGGGGCGCAGGCTCGCCATTGTCTACCGTCAATGGACGCTCATGGGCGGCTGGACGCGCCCGGTGGATGTCATCCTTTCGCCGATAGGCGGCAGTGCAAATTTCCTGGGGGCGTACCTGGATTCCTCGGATACACTGCACGTGATTTTCACGGCAACGGAGGCGCTTACGCGTAAGACATCTGTGTACTATTCCAGCGCCCCAGCCGCAAGCGCGGATTGGGCGCCTGCGTGGTCGGCGCCTGCGCTGGTGGGGGCGGATGCATTAGGTTTGAACTCTGCGGCAATCGTTGGCGATGACCAGGGCAATCTGGTCGTCATTTATAGTGGAAACCGCGACGGGAGCGGTGTATATTTTATCCATTCCAGGGACTCGGGCAGGGATTGGTCCAACCCCCAGCCTGTGTTCCAAACCTACGATACCGAATTGAGCACATTCAGCCTGCGCCTTACGGTTGGACCGGATCAAAAGATAAGGGCAGCCTGGAATGTGGTGACCAACCTCGGCGTGGACGAGGCGTTGTATTTCGCAAATTTCGATTCACAGGAATCCAAATGGGACGCTCCTGTCGAACTGGAAAAACGGATAGACCTGCCTGATTATTTCGGTCCCTCGTTCCCGGTCATGGCTGATAATGGACGGGAGATCGTTGTGATCTACAACAGCGGCAATCCTTTTACGGGCCGTCCCGTCGGCGCCGGGCGCCCGATCCAGCGTTCGCGCATATCCACGAATGGCGGCTTGACCTGGAATGAACCATTGGACCCCTTCCCATTTCATGTCGGAAGGAGCGGTGAACATACCATTGCGCTGGACGGGAACGGAAACCCTCATACGCTTTTCATCCAGCGTATCGAGACCTTGGATGAAGATGGCAAATACTCGCTCATTGGCGGCGTCTGGCACAGCGTATTCAAGAACGGTATTTGGTCCAATCCGGATCGGTTTGTGTCCTCGGTTCCGGCTCACGATGTCCGTGCCGTTGTAAGCCAGGGAAATGTTCTTCTTGTGGTCTGGCGTGAGGATCCCGGAACGGGGCAGAGCGGCATCTGGTACTCCTACTCCGTCCTGGATGTGCCGGAATTACCGGTGGTACCGTTAGCCACCGCCTCTTTGGATTTTTCCGTACAAGCATCCCCCACCTCCCCTCCCGTTCCGGATACGCCGGAACCGACCAGGCAGCCTGAGCTGCTCGATGCCGCGCCACCCTCCGATCTGGGGGGGAACCCGGCTCTCCCAATCATCATTGGGACCGTTCCGGTGGTTTTGATTTTGATCGGGGTGGTTTTGGGATATCGTTTCCTTGCCAGCCGCCGTGAATAGAATAGGATCAGGAATATGGGTTCCATTGTCGGCTTTAGTTTATTTAGGGGGCTGGAAACCGTCGTTGCCAAACGACTGCTTGCCTCACAGGAACAGGCTCTCTTCCACTTCGAGCATCTCGAACGGAAGACCGTCCCGCTGGGATTGACCCGGCTTGAGATATGGGGACACAACGACGTTTCCGGGCGTATTCACATCCTGCCAGACGACTCCCTGCTTGCCTTGATCGGATCGCCGCACGAAAACATTGACTGGTTGAAGATACAGGAGACCCTGTTGAAGAACAGGAAGGCGGCGGATTTCACGCCTCCTTGGGATGGGCGCGTGGTCCTGCTCCGAGTCAGCGCCGATGGCAGGCGCTGGACGATGTGGAACGACTGGCTGGGAAGCATCCCGGTCTTTTACGCTGAAATCGGAGACGGGCGCGTCGCCTCCACGCTCGAGCCTGTCGTCGTCGCCTCAGCCGGGTACACCCCGGACGATTTCTTCCTGCCAGGACTTGTGTCCCTTTTGATCAACGGGCATTACCTGTCCGATTGGACCCTGTACAAGGACATGAAGGTCATTCCACCGGACAGCGCCTCGGAGTGGGATGAAAAAGGCTTTCGCGTAAAACCGCTTTGGTCGGTGGAACCAAGCCAAAGCCGGTGGGAGGCGAGCTGGGACGACCTGGTGGACGAAATGCACGAGTCGTCCAGCCAGGCGGTCAGGCAGGCTTTGAGCGCTCATCCAAAATGGATACTGCCGCTATCCTCCGGGCTTGATTCCCGACTTATCGCAGGTGTGGCGGCGGAAGCAGGTGTCGATGCCCATGCCTACGCCTGGGGCGCGTCGCATACCACCGATGTTGTGAACTCTCAGAAGATTGCCCGTGCGCTCGGTTTTCCGTGGAAACGCATTGACCTGCCGAAGGACTTTCTGAGCAGGTACACGCCTCAATGGGCGGACTGGTTTGGGAGCGCGATGCACTTCCACGGCATGTACCAGATGGCGTTCCTCGATGAGATCCAATCGGAACGGCCGGGTCCGATCATTTCTGGCTATGTTGGTGACGTGCTGGCTGGCGACTCGGTAAAAGATCTGGATGCGGTTCACCAGGACAGCAGGAGTTATCAACTTGAGAGCGATTGGTACTGCCATTGGACGGCGGAGGAAGTCCGAACTCATGCAAAATTCCCTCTTGCGGAAGCGCTGGAAGCCAATGCCGATGAATACAAGAGACAGATCGATTCCCTGCCCGGTGCTTTTTATCAAAAAATGCAGTTCCTTGAACTCCGGAACCGCCAGCGTTCCTTTACGAGTTTCCAATCCATCCTTTCAGATTACTGGCGCGGCGTGGCGAACCCGTTCATGAACCGTGCCTACGCCCGTTTCTGCCTGTCCATTCCGCGGATGGCGCTGGATGATCGCAGGCTGCTTTCCGGGGTTTTCCGCCGCTATTACGGCAGGCTGGCAGTCATCCCGGGCACCTATGCCCCTGATCCCTTCATCCTCACCGGAAAATACCTGATCATGCGGAAAATCGCAAGTCTCCTGGTCCCGGCGTTTCACCGTGGACCTCTGAAGGGCTTTGGGAACGTGCAACTTCGTATGGATATCGCTTCCGTTCAAAACACAGGCAGGGAGGCGCTCTGGCCTCTTTTTGACGTCCGTGAAAAACTATCAGAATGGTTGGATGTCGATCAGTTGGAGCGCGATTTCCAGACGATCATAACCTCAAAAGATGATATTCGCCCGCTTCGGCGGTTGCAGTCTGCTCAAACCCTTGCCTATCGCCTGCTTGGTTGAACGTCCACATTCCATGAGTTCACTAGTCGGCTTCACCGTTTTTTCAAACCTTCCAGAAGACAGCCTGAGGGCACTCCAGGCGGCGCATGATAGCGCACTGGCGCACTTTGCCCTTCAACGGCACTCCCTGGTGCTCGGCGAAACCCACCTCGAGCTATGGGGGCGCACGGGCATGGAAGAACGCCTCCATACCCTGCCCGATGGGTCGCTCACGGTCCTGATTGGTTCACCGCACGGGGAAGTACACCTGGCAGATGTACAGGACGACCTGCTTGCGGGCAAGTTCGAAATTCCCTGGGACGGACGCGTCATAATGCTCCATGTCAGCGCGGATGGCAAACGCTGGACGATGTGGAACGACTGGCTGGGGAGCATCCCTGTTTTTCACTCTCAACTCGGGCAGGGACGCATCGCCTCCACGCTGGAGCCTGTCGTTGTCGCTGCGGGCGGTTTCACCCCTGACGATTTCTTCCTGCCCGGACTGTTATTCTTGCTGATCCATGGCAATTTTATCGGCGATTGGACCCTGTATGCGCCGATGAAGGTGACGCCGCCGGATAGCCTGTGTGAATGGGATCGGGATGGTTTCCGTTCCCGGCACCTGTCCACGGTGATGCCAACAGATGCGCGCTGGGAAAGCGGCTGGGACGACCTGATCGATGAAATGCATGAACTGTCCCGACAGGCGATTTCGGATGTCCTCAAAACGCAGGCCGGTTGGATATTGCCCTTGTCCAGTGGCCTGGACTCGCGGCTCATTGCCGGCGTCGGCGCTGAATTGGGAGTGAATCTGTGTGCTTTCTGCTGGGGCAAGCGGGATAGCATCGAGGCGGTATATTCGCACGAAATCGCCCGCGCCCTCGGGATCCCCTGGAAATGGATCGATATCGGGACCGACTACCTGGTCAGGTACGCGCCGCTCTGGGCGGATATGTTCGGAAGCGCAATGCACTTCCATGGCATGTACCAGATGCCATTCTATGACGGTCTCCGATCCGAGCTGCCGGATCCCATTGTCTCGGGATTTTTGGGGGATACCTTGGCGGGGTATGATGTCCACTTTCAATCCCAGTTCCATTCCTCGCTTGAGCGTCCCTATCAGACACAGCCCGACGGCTACACAAATTGGTCGCCGCAGGATCTACGGAGGCTTTTCAAACATTCCATCGATGATGCCCTTGAGCAGGTGGCAGACGAGATAACAAGACAAAGAAGTGCGGTTCCGGGACCTGGTTTTCAAAGCCTGCGATTCCTGACCCTGTGGGGACGGCAGCGACATTTCACCTATTTTCAATCGATGTTATGCGATTATTGGCGGGGGGTGTCCACCCCGTACCTGAACAGAAATTATGCCCGCTTTTGCCTGTCGCTCCCCAGGGCGGTCCTGGAGGAAAGACGCCTCGAAGGGGACGTTTTTCGGCGCTACTACGGCATTCTTGCCACCATTCCGGGAAGTTATGAAGGTTCCCCCTTGATTTCCACCGGGCGCCATTTGCTGAACCGACGGATTTCCAGGTTCCTGCCGGAAACTCTGCTGCACGGACCATTCCAGGAATTCAATCCGTCCCAACCGTCAACAGACGTTGACTGTGTTCGAGCAGGCGGCTGGAAATCGTTCTGGCCCATCCCCATCAGCAGGGATCGTCTTCAAGAGCTGTTAAACCTGGATGAAATCGAAAAGGTTTACAATTCCGCCTTGGATGGCGATCAAAAGTCCGTGAGAAAGTTACAGTCAGTGCAAACGCTTGCCTATCGTTTGCTTGATAGAGGAAGTACTCCATGAATTCAGTGGTCGGTTTTTCAATATTTTCGAACCTTCCAGAGCACAGGGTAAAAAATTTACATGCCGCGCAGGATCGTGCGCTGACCTATTTTTTGCACCTTCATAGGAGATCCCTCGTGCTTGGGGAAACAAATCTGGAGTTATGGGGACATGGCAATCTGGATGAGCGCATCCACACCCTGTCCGATGGCTCACTTGCGGTCCTGATTGGTTCGCCGCACGGCAAAGTGCACCTGGCAGATAAGCAGGACGATCTGCTTGTGGGCAAATTCGAGATTCCCTGGGACGGACGCGTGATTGTCCTCCGCATCAGCCCGGACGGCAAAGGCTGGACGATGTGGAACGACTGGCTGGGAAGCATCCCCGTCTTCCACGCCGAGATTGGACAGGGACGCGTCGCCTCCACGCTCGAACCTGTCGTCGTCGCCTCAGCCGGGTACACCCCCGATGATTTCTTCCTGCCGGGGATGTTGTCGCTTTTGGTCAATGGGCACTTCCTGTCTGACTGGACCTTGTACGATGGAATGAAAACGATCCCGCCCGATAGCGTGATGATCTGGGATGAGGGAAGTTTTCGCGCGAGATCATTGGTAACAGTACAACCAAGTCAAAACCGCTGGGAAACGAGTTGGAATGATCTGGTGGACGAGATGTATGACTTGTCGTATAAGGCAATTGCCGATGCATTGCAGGCAAGGCCGGCCTGGGTCGTCCCGCTTTCAGCAGGGCTGGATTCCCGTCTGATCGCCGCAGTTGGCGCCGACCTCGGCACAGACCTGCAACTATATGCATGGGGGGAGCGCGACTCAACCGATGTTGTGTACTCGCACAAGATCGCCCAGACACTCGGTTATCCATGGAAACATTTCGACCTGCCCGGTGATTTCTTGGTCAGGTATACGCCGCAATGGGCGGATATGTTCGGAAGTTCCATGCACTTTCATGGCATGTACCAGATGAGTTTCCTGGACCTTTTGGACACAGAACCGGACGGACCGATTGCCACCGGTTTTTTGGGCGACATGTTGTCCGGTGCATCCATAGGTGTCATGGACAAGGTTCACGCTTCTCCGGGCAGCTGCCAGATATTCAATGACTGGTATGTTGATTGGAATGTAAAAGAGCTAAATTCCCTCAAGATGCCTGTGGAAGATGTCTGTAAGATGATCGCCTCAACCATTGAAGGTCAGATCAACGCTGTTGCAGGCGCCCGGTTTCAAAAATTGATCTTCCTGGCATTGTGGAGTCGACTGCGCTTCTTCAACATCTTTCAGTCAACCTTGTGCGATTACTGGCGCGGTGTGGCAGACCCATTTATGAACCGTGAGTATGCCCGCTTTGCCCTGTCACTGCCCCGCGTGGCTCTTGAAGACCGCCGTTTGCTGGCAGATGTGTTCCGTCGTTACTATGGCAGGCTGGCGGTCATCCCGGGCACATATGCCAAGGAACCCTTCATCCTTACCGGCAAATATCTTGTGAAACGCCGAATCGTGGAACATCTTCCTCCCCCGCTTCATCATGGACCATTTGCCGGTTTCGACGATGTGCCTCTGCGGATGGATATCGATAGCATTCAGGCTACCGGCAGTGATGCCTTATGGCCCCTGTTTGATGCCTGGGATCAAATCTCAGAGTGGCTGGATGTGAGCTTGCTGGATCAGGCTTTTCAGGAGATCATGCGTTCCAAGGATGACATTCGACCTTTACGAAAATTACAGTCTATTCAAACGCTTGCGTACCGGCTGTTAGACGCGGAAAGGGTGTCATTGTGAGTTTTCCCATTGGTTTTTCCCTTTTTTCCGGCCTGTCTCAAGAGGCGATGAAGGCACTTCATCAGGCGCAGGAACGTGCCCTCGCCCAATTCGAGCATCTTGAAAAGCATTCTTTGTTGATCGGTCAGACTCAACTTAACCTTTGGGGTCACAAGGGGATGACCAAACGCCTCCACAATATGCCGGACGGATCATTTCTGGCGCAGATAGGTTCCCCTCACGGTGGGACCACACTAGACGATGTGCAGGACAGGTTGCATTCCGGAAATTTTGAACTTCCCTGGGATGGGCGTGTGGTTCTCATCCACATTGACGCAGACGGGAAAAACTGGACGATGTGGAACGACTGGCTGGGAAGTATCCCCGTCTTCCACGCACAGCTCGGGCAGGGGCGCGTCGCCTCCACGCTCGAACCTGTCGTCGTTGCCGCGGCTGGCTATACCCCAGACGATTTTTTCATGCCGGGTCTGGTCGCTTTTCTCATCAACGGGCATTTCATTTCAGATTGGACACTGTATAAGGGGATGAAGACCCTTCTGCCGGATGCCAGGGCTGAATGGGATGAAAATGGCTTTCGCTCACACCGGCTTTGGTCTGTTATACCAAGCCAAAGTCGGTGGGAAGCGGGCTGGGATGAACTGGTCGATGAAATGTACGATCTGTCGCACAAGGTAATTGCAGATGTCCTGAAGGCGCATTCCACCTGGATACTACCCCTGTCTTCCGGGATGGATTCCCGCCTGATTGCTGGCGTGGCGGCGGATGTTGGCGCGAACGTACATACGTATGCATGGGGCGCGCCCGATACGATTGATGTGGTCTATTCGCGCGAGATCGCGAAGACCCTTGGCTTCCCGTGGAAGCGCATCGACTTGCAGAACGATTACCTGGTGGAATATACCCGACGTTGGGCGGATTGGTATGGGAGCGGTCTGCACTTCCACGGCATGTATCTGATGAATTTCCTGGATAGGCTCAAGGACGAACCGCCCGGACCGGTGCTTTCCGGCTTGATCGGAGATACCCTGGTCGGGGATGTTGTGAGCGAGTTGTCCGAACTTCATCGTTCCCGCCAAATGGTGGATCAGGTGGGCAGTGACTGGTATGTCTTCTGGAAATCGGATGAACTCCGCTCCCTGATGAAGATTGCCGTCGATGAAGCGGTCGAGGCAAATGCGGCTGAGATCCAAAAGATAATGGACAGCGTGCCGGGTGTCCATTATCAAAAACTGCAATTTCTCGAGTTATGGGGACGCCAGCATCTTTTCACATCCTACCAGGCCACGCTTTTGGACTATTGGCGCGGAGCGGCGACTCCGTTCCTGAACCGGGCATATGCCCGCTTTTGCCTGTCCCTGCCGAGAGTAATCCTGGATGACAGGCATTTGCAGGGAGAGGTCTTTCGTCGCTATTACGGCAGGCTGGCTGTCATTCCCGGCACCTATGCCAAGGATCCTTTCATTCTTACAGGGAAGTATCTCGTAAAAAAACGGGTGGTGGATTTGTTACCCTCTTCCCTGCATATTGGTATGCTTAAAGGTTTTGCCAACAAACCACTCCGCATGGATATCGAATCCATCCAAACCTGCGGCAGGAAAGCGTTATGGCCCCTTTTTGACAGAATGGACCAACTCTCGAAATGGCTGGATGTGAATCAATTGGAGCGGGATTTTCAGACGCTCATGCGAAACAAGGAAGACGTACTGCCTCTTCGAAGGCTGCAATCGATGCAAACCCTTGCGTATAGACTTTCATCAAATTAAGGATCACATCAAAACATCAATGAAACCTGTCATACAATTTTCGAACGTATCCAAACGCTATAACCTCGGGCTGACCCGCACCAGCCTGCCATCCGTCGTTTCGCAGTGGGCGAAACAGACGTTGAGGGGGGGGAATTCCTCCGACCGCAAGTATCACTGGGCGCTGAAGAATGTCAGTTTCGATCTCGAGAAGGGACAGTCGCTGGCGCTGGTCGGTCCGAACGGCGCGGGCAAGTCCACGATCCTGAAACTGCTGGCGAAGATCACAAACCCGACGTCAGGGAAGGCGGAGGTCAATGGTCAGTTATCAGCCCTGATCGAGTTGGGAGCCGGTTTTCATCCCGACCTGACCGGGCGCGAGAACATCTTCCTGAACGGGACCATTCTGGGGCTGACGTACAAGGACATCCAGAGACGATATGACGAGATTGTGGATTTCTCGGAAATCGAGGAGTTCATTGACACGCCGGTCAAACGTTATTCGTCCGGCATGACCGTTCGCCTGGGTTTTGCGGTTGCCTCCTGCATCGAGCCCGACATCCTGCTCGTGGACGAGGTGCTGGCGGTGGGCGATGCCTCCTTCCGCCAGAAGTGCATCGAGCGCATCAAGACGCTTCTGAACAACGGGACGAGTTTGATCTTCGTCTCCCACGACATGGGACTGGTGCGATCCGTGTGCGAGCGCGCCATCTACATCGATCATGGGCTGGTGCAGAACACCGGCACGAGCGGCGAGATCATTGATATTTACAACCAGGTGCTGGACCGACAGCGCATCGAGAAAATGAACCGCGCGGACGGCTCGGCAGATGATGTCGAAGGCGGCGTGGAGGTCACGAAGGTCGAGGCGCTGGGCGCGGACGGCAAGCCGGTGCAGGAAATCTATGGCGACCAGCCGCTCGAGATCCGCGTCAAATACGCCGCCTACAAGGATATCGGCAAAGCCAACGCCATCATCCTGATCTACAGGTCGGACGGCTTGATGTGCGCCAACATACGCAGTTACCTGGATGGTTATCCCATGTCCATCGAGAAGGGGGAGGGGGAGTATTCCGTCAAACTTGACCCCCTGCAATTGTTCGGTGGCACGTACTATGCCATCACCTGGATCATGAACGCCGACGACTCGGACGGCATCGCTTACGGCGCCTCGGAGTGGTTCGAGGTCAAGAACCGCGTGCCGGGGCGCGAGGCGCATATCGCCGTCTATGAACCGAACCGCACTTGGGTCCAGAACGCGCCCGCTTCCATCCCCCAGTCATCGAGGCAGTCATGATCACACAGGCGCAACAACTTCTCAAAACACGCGACCTCGTCTGGGCGTGGACCGTCCGCACCCTGCGCGGCCGCTACCAACAATCGGCGCTGGGCTGGCTGTGGGCGATCGTCCAGCCAGTCGCAACCGTCGCCATCTTTGCCGTCGTCTTCACCCGCATCGTCCCCGTGGACACTGGCGGCGTGCCCTACATCCTCTTCTCCTATACCGCGGTCGTGCCGTGGACACTCCTTGCCACCTCGCTGACCGACATGGCAATGTCGCTTGTGCAGAACATGAACCTCGTCGGCAAGATCTACTTCCCGCGCGAGGCGCTGCCCATCGCCGCCCTGCTTGCCCGCATCGCGGACTTCGGCATCTCGTTCATCCTGCTGGTTGTCCTCGTGATAGTCTATGGGATTCCCGTCTCGCCCCTGGGATTGCTCTTCCTCCCGCTCATCCTGCTCATCCAACTGGCGCTCATTCTTGGACTTGGAATTGGTTCAGCCGCCCTGAACGTTTTCTACCGTGACGTGGACCCGCTGCTCAAACTGGTCATCCAGATCTGGTTCTACGCCTCCCCGATCCTGTACCCGGTCTCCCTCGTCCCGGAGAAGTGGCAGTGGCTGTACTTCCTCAACCCCATGTCCGGCATCATCGCCGCCTACCGTGACGTGCTGATCTATAACCGCCTGCCCGGCGACTACCTCCTGCCTGCCGCGGTTGTCTCCCTGCTCATCCTCGTGATTGGATACTGGTTCTTCAAACGCGTCGAATACCAGTTCGCCGACATCATCTAAAACTGGCTCTTCCGTAATTAATGGGAAAGAGCCTAACCACAAAGGGCACGAAGTACACAAAGTGGGAAAAGAGCCAACTTTACGGGCATTTTTCCTTCGTGGTTGAAAAAGAATTTCCCATTAAAAAAGGTAGAACCCTAAAACTTCAATGAGATCCCCCCTCGTCAGTGTCATTATCCCTGCCTACAACCAGGCTGAATTCCTGGCTGAGACGGTTCAAAGCGTTCTCAACCAGACTTACCAGAACTTTGAGATCATCGTCGTCAATGACGCCTCAACCGACAACACGGACGAGGTCATGGCGCAATTGAGCGACCCGCGCCTGAACTACATTGTCCACGAGAAGAACCAGCGGCTCTCCGCCGCCCGCAATACCGGGATCGAGGCTTCGAAAGGCGAAATCCTCTTCCTTCTGGATGCCGATGACCAGTTCCATCCCGAAAAACTCGAGGCGCACGTCAAATTTCTGGGTGAGCATCCCGAGATCGGCGTTTCGTACAATGCGCGCTTCGAGTTGAATCACTCCTCGAACACCGTCCGCGAGATGTGGCGTCCGCCATTGACGGTTGGTTTGAGGGACCTTATCCTTGCCTTCCCATTTGCCCCAAGCGATACGGTCGTGCGGCGGGAATGGGCGTTCAAGGTGGGACTCTTCGACCCGGACGTGCGTACCGCCGAAGACACGGATTTCCCGTGCAGGCTGGCGCTGGCTGGATGTCAGTTTGCCGGCATTGACCGCGCCTTGAACTACCGCCGCTATCACTCCGGCCGCGGACGCAAGAATCTGCCCGGCCGCATCGGCGACGTGGAGCAGGTGCAGGCGGCGGTCTTTGCCGACCCGCGCTGCCCGCAGGAAGTCCGCGACCTCGGGCGGATGGCGATCAAGCATCACCTCATTGTGATCGTCTCGCTGGCGCTCATCCAGAATGAGACTGAACTAGCCCACAAGTATGTCCGTGAGTTGGTGGCGCTCGACCCGTCCGTGGTGCAGGGCAATCCCTGTGAACTGGTCGAGTTCATGCTTTCGGAGTGCATTACCGATGAGAACGTGGATCACGTGTCGTTATTGAAACAGGTCTTCGACCAGTTCCCGCCTGAATTGTCGGCGCTCTCGGCACAATATGACTGGGCTGTCGCGCGCGGCTGGCTGTGGAAGGGGATCCGCGCTGTGATCTGGGGCAGGGAGGCGGAGGGGCGTGCCCATTTTGCCCGTGCAATCGAACGGGGCGCCGGTCTCGATGAATCACTGGTGCAGTTGATCACCTATCACCTGCTCGGCTATGAAACCGAGTTCGGCACGGACGCGGTCATGCGGGCGCTGTCAGCGTTGAGTCCGCTCATTAATCAAGTGACAGACCGCGGCGGGGACAGACTCGAGGCATCCTATCTCATCAACCGTGCGTTCGATGGGTATCATGAGGGCGCGTACAAGCGAATCCCCGCAATGGTCATGCACGCATGGAAGAAGGATCCCTCATATCTTGGGAATCGCGGCGTACTTTCCATTTTCCTGCGCTCGGTGGCGAGGACGGCGCTGGGATGAATATGCCGAAGGTCAGCGTTATCATACCTGCCTATCGCGGCGCGGAATATCTCGGCAAAGCCATTCAAAGCGTGCTGAACCAGACGTATGCCGACTTTGAACTGATCATTGTCAACGATGCGTCTCCTGACAACACGGACGAGGTAATTAGGGAATTTAATGACCAACGTATCAAGTACATTGTCCATGAAAAGAATGCGGGTGTGAATCGCGCGAGGACCACTGGGGTGATGGCTTCCACTGGTGAGATCATTGCCTTTCTGGATCAGGACGACTTCATCCACCCTGAAAAACTTCGAATACATGTTTCGTTGTTTGAACGGCATCCCGAAGTCGGTTTTACCTATAACGCTCGTTTCGAGTTGAATTACTCGGCGGAAACCATTCGCGATATCTGGCGTCCCCCGACCGACATTTCGCTGGCGGACCTTGTGCTGGGCTTTCCCATTGCTCCCAGCGACGCCATGCTGCGGCGGGAATGGGCGTTCCGTCTCAATCCTCAGAACCACGACCTTTCCTGGACAGGCGGCGAGATTGCCGTCTTTGGCGGACTTCTCCTGGATGGCTGTAAATTTGCCAGCGTGAACCGCGCCTTGAATTACCGCAGGCATCGTTCCGGGCGCATCTTTCGGGACCTTGCAGGTGGGTGCGCCTCCGAAATCCATTGCCAGGACATCATCTTTGACGATCCGCGCTGTCCTGAGGACGTTCTGGCGTTGCGGCACGTGGCGCACGCCAATATTTACATATTTTGGGCATACCGCGCCTTCGCCCAAAACGAGACCGAATTGGGGCGGGAGTTCCTGCAAAAAGCCGTTCAATGGAATCCATCCATTCTTGACGGAAACCCGTGCGAACTGGTGAATTCCCTGGTGGTGGCCTGCAGCGACGACGAGAATGTGGATCATGCCGATCTGCTGAAACGTATATTCGCCCAATTGCCGCCGGAGATGTCGCGGATTGTGGATCAACTCGACTGGGCGACAGCGCGAGGCTGTTTGCTCAAGGGCGCGCGCGGGATCATGTGGGACCGTCCTGAGGACGGACATCGCTACTTTGAAGACGCGGTCCGCTTGAACGCCGTGGTGGACGAGTCTTATCTCGATCAGTTGATCCAGCACGTCCTGGATTACGAGTTGGAGTTTGGAAACGCCGCTGCCCGAAACATACTCAAGGCATGGTCTCCTTGTTTAAGACGACTTGGGGGACGCACCGCAGAGCGAAGATTGCACAGCCTGTACGCCGTCAACCGGGCGTTCGAATTCTTCCATGCCGGAAATTTCGACCATGTGCCGCGCATGGTACTTGCCTCCGTATTCAACGATCCGAGACACCTGTCCAACCGCGGGATATGGGCGATCCTTGTACGTTCTGTGCTCAATGGATTGCAAAGACAAAAAACTGTATCAATACAGGAGAAAGACGCCCAATGAAGATCATTATCATCGGAGGGAAGGGCACTGCGGTGGATATTGGCGAGCAAATTGTCAGCGCGAGGGAGCAATATAACGCCGATGTGGAACTCCTGGGCTGGGCTGTGGACGACGAGTCCCTCGGTCTCGAGATAATCGGTTATCCTGTCCTGTGCAGACCCAGGGAACTGGCTGAGCAATACGACGATCCCGACATCAAGTTGATCTTTTCCCTGTATCGAGCGGACAGGATGGAGGAAAGGGTAAACCTGCTGAAAAGTTATGGAATTACACCTTCGAGGTTCGCAAACTTCGTTCACCCGCTGGCTTACGTGGCAAAAAGCGTTGTATTGGGCGTTGGGAATGTAATACTTTCACATGCCTCCCTTTTTTCGAATATTCGAATGGGCGACCATAATATTGTCTATGCGGATACGACGATCGGGCACGATGCCAAAATCGGAAGTTATAATTTTTTTGCTTCTCCTGACGTTGGCTCTGAGTGTGTCATGGAAAATGGGACTTTTTTGGGCATGAATTCCACGATAAAAAACGGTCTGCACATAGGTGAATACGCGTTGATCGGCATGGGATCGAACGTCGTGCAAAACGTCGAAGCCCGGCAGGTTGTGTTCGGGAATCCGGCAAAGCCCAGGTAGTAAGCCCGGTCGTTTCTTGAAGAATCCCGATTGCAGGTTTGCGTAGGGGAGGTAAATCCGTTTTTGTGATGGTTTTCCTTCAGGCATGTGTTTTAGAAGTAACCAAATAAGATGTTTTAGAAATTTCAGTGTCATGCCACTTTATATCAGGTTGTTGGAGTGTTCCAATGAAAAAAGTGGCGATCATTCAATCGAACTACATTCCCTGGAAGGGGTATTTCGACATCATCCATGACGTGGACCTGTTCGTGTTCCTGGACGACGTGCAATACACCATCCGTGACTGGCGGAATCGAAACAAAATAAAGACACCCCATGGTTTACACTGGTTGACCGTGCCGGTCGGATGTCACCGGGACAGGTTGATTCACGAAGTTGAAATCGTGGACGAAAACTGGAAGAAATGTCATTGGGAAATGCTCAAACAGAATTACTCCAGGTCGCCCTATTTCATCCGGTACAAAGATTTCCTGGAGCACGTCTATCTGGATACAAAATGGACGAACCTTTCGGAATTGAATCAGTATCTTGTCAAAGCGATCAGCCGCGAGTTTCTCGGCATCGAGACGGAATTCCGGGATTCCCGCGAGTTCGACGCCCAGGGACATAAATTGGAGAAACTGTTGGATCTGCTGGTCAAAACGGGAGCCGATGAGTACGTCTCCGGCCCAGCCGCCAGGGATTATATCGAGGAAACTAGATTGACAGACCTCGGCGTGAAACTCCATTACAAGGATTATTCAGGCTACCCCGAATACGTACAGTTCTTTCCGCCCTTCGAACACGGAGTCACCATACTGGACACACTATTTCACTGCGGACCCGACGCGCCGTTTTTCATCTGGGGTTGGCGCGAGACGCTCATGCCCGATCATCTTAATTTTTTTGCGGGAAGCAACGGATGAAAATCTTGATGGTCTCCTACGACATGCAGGATTTCGGCGGGCTGGAGGAATATGCCGTCAACCTGGCGATCGGCTTGAAGGGGCAGGGTCAGGCTGTCAGTTACATGTCAATGGCGTGGGTGAGTCCCGAAAACCAATATGCCCGCAGGCTGAAGGATGCGGGGATTCCCCTCGTCCAGCCGCCGAAGTGGATCTCCCACCTCGCCTCGGATTGGGAGACGAAGGAACGCATCCTGCGAAGCCTGATGCTGGTCCTCAGTCCCCTGACATTTTTCCTCGGCTTGGGCATGTCCCTGCTCAAGCGCCGTCCCTTCAATCAAGCCTGGACCAGCGCCTACAACTGGCTCAAGGGCAAATTGATGGATCGCATCATTGGTCGCGATTATCGCCCAAGCCTTGGGCGCCTCCTGCTGAACTGGTGGAACTGGCGCTGGCATCCCGATATGATCCACATCCAGGGCTACACCACCACCCTGTTATTCGTCATTGACTGGGCGCATGCGAGGGGCATCCCGGTCGCCTACGAGGAGCACCAGACTCCCGATCCGCAGTTCAACTGGTGGAAGGGGTTCGAGTCCACCATCAACAAAGCGGATCGCGTCATTGCAGTCTCGGAAAAAAGCGCGGAGGGACTGCGCGAGGTCTGCAAGGTGACGCGTCCCATCGTGGTGCGCGGACCGCTTCTCTCCGACCCGTTCCGGGGCGAGTGGCGCAGGGACTATGCCCAGCCGACGGCGCGTCCGTTCACGGTTACCACGCTGGCGCGGTTGTACGTCACAAAGGGGTTGACCNNATCCGAATATCCAATTCAAGGTGTACGGCGAAGGCGAACTGCGCGGGGAACTGCCTGAAAAGGCGGAGCGGCTTGGCTTGGATGGCAAGTCTATTTTTCCCGGCGCGTTCTCCAGCCGCGAGGAATTGACCCGCATCATGGAGAACACCGATATTTTCCTGCTCTCCTCCATTCTGGAGGGACAGCCGCTTGTAATTGTTGAGGCGATGGCGTATGGTTGTCCCATCGTTTCGACGAACGTGGGCGGCATTCCAGAACTCATCACTGACGGCGTCAACGGCTTGTTGTGTCCGCCCCAGGAGCCGGGATGCCTGGCGGAGAAGAACAAGATGCTGGCTGATGATGCCGCGCAACGCGAACGTCTGGGACGAGCGGCGCGCAAGTTCTACGAAAACAGTCCTTTCGAGGCGAAGGCGGCAGCGAAATTCTTTATCGAGGCGTATGAGGAAATGCTCGAAGAGAGAAAAAGGCTTGGAGGGGTGAATCAGTGACCGGTCCAGGAAAAGAGGCGGCTTCCCATCCCATGAAAATTGCACACTGCCTGCCCGACCAGGGCTGGGTGGATGAGATGCGCGGGCAAAACCCGCGCGATGCGGCGCACATCCAGCAGAAATACATCGCCGATGGTTTGCGCGCGCGCGGGCATGCCGTTGCGCGGATCGCGCCGCACGACCTCCACCACGTCCATGTGAGCGATCTCACGGAAACAGAACTCGCCCCGCGCACATGGACAGCCAGCCTCTGGTTTGAACTTCTCGATAAGGCTGTCTGGAAAATTCAACAACTTTTCCGCATCCCCTACCNNGTACGATGCCTGTCTTCAGATCCTGCCTGGCTTTGATGTCGTCTTCGAACGCAACAGTTTGTACAACGCCGGCGCGGCGATGGCTTGCGAAAAACTCAACCTGCCCTATGTGATGTTCTTCGACGCCGACCAGATCGCCGAACTCGATTTCATGGGCAAGCCGCTCATGGGGCTTCTCCGCTGGCGGGCTGTCAACCTGCTTCGATACAACCTGCGTGCTGCCCGCCGCATCGTCTGCGTTTCGGACATTGCGAAGGACCACCTCAAGAAAAACTGGGACGTGCCGGCGGACAAACTGGTCGTCCTGCCCAATGCGGTGGACGTAAAACGCTTCCAACCGGACCCGGGACTGGGCGCCAAAACCCGCGCCTCCCTCTCGCTGACGACGCATCCGCTCCTCGTGTTCGTGGGCAGCTTCTACCAGTGGCATGACATCGCCACTCTGCTGAAGGCGTTTGCCGCCGTGTTGAAAAGCCATCCAGACGCGCGCCTCATCCTGGTGGGGGATGGGACCGAGCGCGAGAAGATGGCGCAGCTCGCTGTTGACCTGGGCGTTGGGCAGGCTGTCAACTTCACAGGTTTTGTCGGGCGCGAGGATGTCGTCCGCTGCGTCAACGCGGCGGACATTGCCATCGTC